>Ga0066709_100002342_pt1 | contig 13727 bp, 20 predicted proteins | sample GraSoiAngelo_158_FD_79665 | JGI IMG/M metagenome (GOLD analysis project Ga0066709, IMG submission 79665) | Grasslands soil microbial communities from the Angelo Coastal Reserve, California, USA - 14_1009_16_30cm | ecosystem: Environmental > Terrestrial > Soil > Grasslands | place: USA... | reverse complement strand
CGTGAGCCGCACCCGACTGAACCTGGCGCTGCAGGGGCCGGAGACCCTGGGCGCGAAGACGTCCGCCTACTTCGAGATGGACTTCAACCAGACGGCTTCCGGGTCGGGGGAAGTCAAAGCGGCGAACAACAACCCGCGGCTACGATGGGCCATCGGCCGCTGGGCCTTTCCTAACTTCCTGGTGAATGGTAACGAGCTGATCTGGACGTTTGGCCAGGGGGACGCCTTCGACCAGATCACGCCGGACACCATCGACTACAACACCCTGCTAGCAGGCCTCGGGGACGCCGAGCGGCGGAACCCGCGGGTCGAGGTAGTCGACAAGTTTCCCCTCACGTCCAACCTCAAATTCCTGACCTCGCTGGGCTTCGAGCGACCGCTGTTCGACGACCAGGCGCTCGGGGGAACGTCGACGCCGACGGACTGTGGGTCGGGGTGCCTGAACGGCTTCCCGGCGGTGAGCGGGGGGATCGGGCTCGAGGCCGGGCGGCTCGGAGGGGATTTCGGCATCGGAGCCACGAGGATCTACGCCAGGACGACCTGGGGCGAATTCCGCGAACGCTTTGACCAGGGCACCACGCTCACAGAGAATTTAGCCGCTCAAACGAACTTCACCCAGCACACCTTCGACAACCAGACCGCGGCATTCAGCGTGACGCTGGACCGGATCGGGTTCAATCAGACCGGACAGGCGCTGACGCTGAGGCTCAAGGGCGGCGGGGTGTGGACGCGCGGGGAGGGGCGGATCACCAACTCGGAGTTCGACCGACGGGTGATCCTCGACGGCGGCGGACACCTCGTGCCGGCGCAGAGCCTCGGGGGCTGGATCAACCCGCAGTTCTACCTGACGGACACGCTGAGTCTCCGCTGGGCCGGCGGCGAGCAATTTGCGCTCAATAGCAACAGGCCGGCGGTCGCCGGCAGCTTTTTCACCGACCCCTTGGGCCCGAGACAGAACTTCTTCCGCGTGAACAACTTCCAGTCGGAGGTCAGCCTCTGGTGGACGCCCGGTCCCTTCACGTTCGCGCTGGGCTACAACTTCACGAGCACCAACTTCAAGAGCGTCAACCCCAGCGGCGGCTCCGAGAGCCGACACAACGAGAACAACAAGGTCGAGTTCATCAGCTGGTGGAGCTTCTGAGCATGAGGCCGAGCATGCGTCGTCATCGGCGGTGTGGATCCTCGTGGCTCGACACGGAGGCCGTGCCCTCGCTCCGCACCGCCGACGTTTCGCTGAGGCCGCTCAGCACGACGAAGTCATGGTCGTTCTCGTCGCCCGCCTCCCCTCATTCCCTGTTGTGACCGCCCTGGCTCACGGCGTGGAGGAACCAGATCCGCTTCTCCGTCTGATCGAGGACGTCCTGCAGGATATTGCCCGTGGGTGTGTCCCGGTTCTGATCACACAGTTCGATGGCCGCCCGCTGACTCTCGGCGAGCTGCCGATTGTCCGCGATCAGGCGGCGGATCATCTCCTCCGGAAGCACGAAGTCGTCGTTGTCGTCCTTGAGGGTCTGCAGCTGCCCGATGTGCGAGACGCTCCGGATCGTCGTGCCGCCGATGCGTCGTATCCGCTCTGCCAGCACGTCGATGGAGTTGAAGATCGCGTCGGCCTGCTCATCGAGCAGCAAGTGATAGTCGCGGAAGTGTGAGCTGGCCACGTGCCAGTGGAAGTTCTTCGTCTTGACGTACAGCGCGAACCCATCGGCGATCAGGCGATTGACGGCCGCCGTGACCGCCTTGACTTCCCCTGGCTTCAGGTCGGTCGGTGTCGCGAGCTGTGTCGGAACAGAAGGGGGTTTGCCCGTGCTCGTCATGGCTGCGGCTCCTTTCCCGGGCGCCAAGCCCGGTCAGCGCACGTTGCTCGTGAGGGTTTCGGACCTTCCTTCATCAGTCGTCGTGCGGGTCGACGGAACGACTCGAGGCACCGCCGAGTAGGCGGCCCCAGGCGCTCGTTCGCCAGTTCTCGTGGGGCTTGGCGCCGGCGCGCCAGGCCGGCAGCGGCATCAGGAGGTGCTGGGCGAGCGCGGCGACGTACGGCTCATACATCCGCCGCAGCTCGGCCAGCTTGTCCTCGGCACCGTCCCCCGCGTGCAGGACGACACCCGCGGCCGCCAGGCCCGTGCGGAGACGAGCGAGATCGGACGAGGGCAGCCGATCGGGCGCCGAGCCGATCGGCGGCCGGCCGAGCACCTGGGCGAGATCGACGACCGCGTGGCGCGCCATCGCGAACGTCAGGCCCGCCTGGCGCGCGCACGCGCCTTCGATGCCGACCATCACCAGCGCGCTCGCGTCAAGCACCGTCGTCAGCGCGGCCAGCCACGACTGGTTGTCGTGCTGCGAGCGGTAGTAGGACAGCACGGGATAGGACAGATGCGACTCGAGCACCTCGGCGCCCCAGCGTTCCCATTCCGCGAGCAGCACCGTCAGCTCCTCGTGGTCGGCGCCGAAGCCGCGCAGCAGCTCCTCGGCGCTCGGCGGCGACCCCGCGCGCGCGTCGAGGAGCGTGATGTTCAGCTCACGCCGCGAGAAGGACTGGTACAGGACGGGCAGATACCCGATCACGAGGGCCAGGAAGCCGAAACCCACGCCCGCCTCGATCACCATCACCGCGCGGCCGGCGCGCGACATCGGCGTCACGTCGCCGAGACCGAGGGTGAAGAACGTCTCACCGCTCATGTACAGGTGGTCGAGGAAGGCGCCGTCGCCCTCCACGTTCAGGCGCGTGCCGATCCCCGCCTGCACCATCGCGAAGGCGGTGACGAGGCTTGCGGCCCAGGCGGCGAGCAGCACGAGCAACGAGAGCGGGCCGTAGAAGCTGAGGAAGGTTTCGCGCCGGCCGCCTGGCAGCATACGGCGCGCCACCGCCGACCACACCCGCCACGTCACGCGGTAGAACATCCGGGCCGGCCGCAGCCGCCGAGTCACGCGCCGGGGCAGGACGATCGCCTCGAAGGCGTCCCACATGATCACGGCGATCCAGAGCGAGCCTACGGCGGCGATCAGCGAACCCATCACGCCCTTTCGATGCGGCGCAGGCGGCCGGGGATTCCGTCCGACCGGCCACGGGCCGCGATGGTCCAGACCGAACGGGAAACGACCGAGGGTGTCGCGCCGCTTCGTGTCAGGATGCGATGCGCGCGAAAACGCCGGACGGACCGCCCCACGAGAGACGCGGTCCATTGCAGCGGAACGCGCGTACGCGTCCCGTCGCGTCGGCGTCGAAAATCACCCGCAGCGGCCAGGACTCGACGTCGAAGACGTTGCGTGCAATCGGCAACAGCGCGTTGCCGGACCAGAGGATCCCACGCAGGACGAGCCGGCCGTTGACCATCTCGACCGTCACCTCGCGCTTGCCATCGCCGTAACGACCGGTGACCCGTGCCCTCTCCGTCGCGTCGGCGGCCGGGTCGTCCTCGAACGGCACGTCGACGAAGTCACAGATTCGCCGGCGGCGCTCTGCCCAGCTGTCCGGGCCGACCTCGAGCACGAGCTTCGGGAGGTCGAGGCGCTCGACGATCGCGCTGCACAACTCGGCATGCGCACGCCAGTAAGCGAGGAGGCCCTCGAGGCCGGAGAGACCGCGCGCCTGGGTAAACGCGTAGCCGTGGCTGCTCGCCGCATGGTGCATGAGCCAGGCGAGACCGCGTCGCTCGCCGATGTCGCGGAACGCTCCCTCCGGATCCCGTCGGGCGAGATAGACCAGGATCGGTCGCAACGGTGCCGCCGTCTCGACGAGCCGGCTCACGAGCGCGGTGATGGCGGCGGGATCGGCGTTTCGGCGAAGCATCGTGAAGACGGGAAGCTGCAGGAGCGCGCTCTCGGGAAGGACGGTGACGTCGTAGTCTCTCGCCGCGGCCGCGAACGCCCCGCTCGACGCGCACGTCGGCGAACTGCGCCCATGTTCGATATCCGCCGGACGGTGGCGTGGGCACGAGAGGATTCGGCACCTCCTCTTCGTAGACCCAGCGCGCCAGGCGCCCGCGACGCGTGAGTCGGCGCGCAAGGAACTGCGCCGTCGTCGACTTGCCGGCGCCGGGAAAGCCTTCGACGAGGATCAGTCGGCCCACCACGCAGCTCCCCGCGTCGCTCTTGGACGAGAAATCGCGTACGAAGTTCGGCCGCCCCTAGCGCTCGAGAATTTCTCCCTGGCTGATGGTCACCGGTTTGCCCCACCACTCCTGTTCGCGTGCTGCGGCGAGGTCCTCTCGGGTCACGCGCGGTGGGGTGCCCTCCGTATTTCGCACGGAGAACACCAGATGATCGCCCGAGGCGAAATGGACAGGATGCGCTGCCCAGGTCTCCCATTCTTGTTTCGTCGCGCACCCCGCCGTTCCCAGAAGAACGAGACCCGTCAGGAATAATTTCCAACCACTCGCCATGGCCATTTCTCCTCTCGGAGGATCTGAACGGAAACAGGGACGAGCACTCAGACAACGTGGGACGATGCCTGCACAGTTGGAAGAGAAGCCGTCGACGTCCATTATCAACACAAGCTCGAGACTGCTAGGCCGGAAGGTACGGCAAGGAAAGGGGATCTGTCAAGCGACTGTGTCGTCTACTCCGGGCTTCGGGACTCCGTCCTCATGGAGCTCCGGCAGCGGGTGTCAACCGTGGCAGGGGCGAGAGATCGAGCGAGGCGCACTCCGCATCGGCCGACGCGGCCCGCCGGGTCACGGCACCAGTCATGCGGGTCGAGATCTCCGTCCCATACCAATCCGGAACGCTGCGCCGAAGAAACGTCGCCATCGCCTCGCACGAACCGACGTGATAGACGGTCCGCGTTCGCTTCAGAAGGGCGATAGCGAACCGATCGGCCTCTAGCTCCTGTGCCTGAATGGCGTGCCAGTGCTCGCCGGACACCGCGAGCGTGGTGACATCGGACTGGGGTGTGTGGTGCAGCGCGAGATGGCCCAGCTCGTGCGCGATCGTCGCCATCAATTGCTCCGGCGGGATCTTGAGCGCGCCTTCGGTGATCAGGAGGGTGAAGTACAGGCACGGGGAGCCGGTCGCTGGTGAGCTCCACACGTTGACTCGGTCGGTTCGCGCGATGGCAAATCCGATCTTGCAGTCGTTCGACGCTGCGATGATCCGAAGAGACGGAAGCTCGAGTGTCATCAGCAACGGATCCAGGAGCTCGGCGACATGCCGCGATTCATGGGGCCGCGGCCCCCGAAGCGGATACCCCTGGATCGTCGGCCCGCAGGCGGTGAAGAGAAGTGTGAGCACCACGGCGAAGACACGTTGCCTCATCCCACCGGGAGGCAAGATGCAAGACGGACTCCACGCTTAAAATCGTGAAATCAACGACCTTCACTCGCCACGGGTTGGACCGGACGACACGCAGCGTGACCGTATGTCACCGAGGCGCGGGCTGGCAGCGGTGAGTCCGCTCGTCGGCGCCGTTCGACAACACGCCTCCGGAAGGGCGAGGTCGGAGCGGCGCGGTTCTATCATGCCGTGATATTATTTCGACCGTGCGCCAAGGCGCGTCGAGCCACCGGAGCCAGCCCCCATACGTCGACTACCACGCGCTCGCGGACCTCCGGTATCAGGTCCGGCGGTTCCTGCGCGCCCGAGAAGTCGCCGCGCGGGCGGCCGGCGTGGCGCCGCAACAGTACCTGCTGTTGTTGCAGGTCAAAGGGTTGCACGGGCGCGAGCCGCCGACGATCAGGGCATTGGCCGAGCGACTTCAGACCCAGCACCACGCGGTCGTCCAGCTGGTCGACCGGCTCGCGGCGGGGGGCATGGTGGCGCGCAAGCGCGACGCCCGTGACCGCCGTGAGGTGTTGGTGGAGCTTCGGCCAGCGGGCGAGGCGGTGCTGCGCCGGCTGGCGGGCCACTCGGTCGCGGAGTTGCGGACGGAGGGGCCGGCGCTCGTGTCGAGCCTGACCCGGCTCGTGAGGAAATCGACGGATGGTCGGACACCGCTTCGGACGAAGCGGAAAGGAGGCGTGCGATGACCAGACCCTGGGTTGCGATTCCTGCCCTCGTGGTGGTGCTCCTGGCGGTCGGGTGCGCCCGGCGGCCCGCGACGATTCAGGCATCGGCGCCCGCACCGAGCGGCGCCGCGACGAATCCACGGCCGGCGGCCGACGTGACCCCGCGCCGGGCGGCGGCACCCTCGGGCGAGCCGGTCGCGGCGCCCGTGCGGCCGGCGCCACGGGAGTTCGTGGCGATCCCGGAGCTGCGAGACATCCACTTCGACTTCGACAAGTACGACATCCGGCCTGAGGATGCGAAGACGCTCGACGCGAACGCGGCGTGGCTGAAGGCGAACGCGAGTCAGCTCCTGCTCGTCGAGGGGCACTGCGACGAGCGCGGCACCAACGAATACAACGTGGCGCTCGGCGAGCGGCGCGCGAAGGCCGCGATGAACCACCTCGTGGCCCAGGGCGTCCGGGCGAATCGGATCACGGTCATCAGCTACGGCGAGGAGCGCCCGCTGTGCACGGAGCACAACGAGGCGTGCTGGAGCCAGAACCGCCGAGCGCATTTTCTCGTGAGGCCGCAGTAGCCCGGCGCGAAGGGGGTCGCCGTGGAGATGCTCGCCGTACGGGTCGTTTGGTGGAGCGTGATCGCCTTCTGGCTCTGGCTGGCCTTTGCGGTGATCCTCCGGCGGCTGCCGCTCCCCGTGCCGTCGCTCGTCGCCGCGATCCTGGCCTGGGTCGTCGCCGGTCTGACCCTGCGCTGGACCATGCCGTGGGCCACGCACTGGTTCAGCTGGGTGCTGCAGACGATGTACGGGTGAAGCGAGCCAGCGATTGGTCGGGAGCCCTGGAGGGCTCGTGGCGCTCGCTCTCACCACTGACGTCGGTGCCCGCGTGGGCGCGACCGACGAGCATGAACTAGACTAGAGGCCTGTCTGAGAAAAAAAGTCGGTGACGAGCGCGTTGCCGAATCGAATCAGCGGAGCCTCAAGGCTGTGATACAGCGTGAGCGGGACGCACACCACGGTGGTCACGAAGACCGCCCACCGTAGCGGCATTGGAAGAAACGCAAGCCTGGCGAAGCTCAGCCACAAAGACACGATGTGCGACAGGTAGAGGCCGTAGGAATACTTCGCGATGAAATGGCAGGCCGACTTCCAGAAGGCGCTCTTGATCGGCTCGAATCGCGGAATTGCAAGGCCCGTCAGCAGACAGATCACCCATCCGTGATCGCGACCATGCGTGACGACATAGAGCAGAGCGAACCCGAGCAACGTCAAAGGCCAGGCGAATGCCGGAAGGCGTGGCCGCGAGGTCGCGGCCAGCCGGTAGGCCACGACGCCTGGGAGAAAACACGGAACGTATTCGACGACTGGAGCGAATTCGAAGTATGCCCTCTCACTGGAGACGAGCAGGTGCGCGAGGAAGAAGGCGATTCCCGCCGAGACAGCCCATAAGGCCATGACCCACCGCCATGACGGAAACCGCCGGACAAGCAAGAAGATGGCCGGCAGCACCAGATACATTTGCATTTCGTAGGGAAGGCTCCACAGCGGAATGACGACGGAGCCGCTCATCGTGACGTTCTGTAGCAGCAGCACGTTCGCGAGGAGCCCCTGAGCCGTGAGGTGCTGAGGGTGCATGGCCCACGGAGGGCCGGCGACGGGCAGCCCAAGCAGAAACACCGCGAGCACGACAGCGATGCTGAGCGGGTAAACGCGGAAGACACGCCGGGTCAGGAAAATCCAATGCAGGTTGTGGAGGCCGAATTTCGAGGTCTGCCGTTCCAGCGAGAGCATGAGGACGAGGCAAGTGTGGACAAAGAAAAACAGCACGGCGAGGCGCCCGACGTGCTCGAGACCAAGGTTGGAGGCCAAGCCGTGGTTGAAGAAACCGACAGTGTGAAACGCGAGCACCATCAGGACGGCGCAGGCGCGCAAAACGTCCAGATTTGGGGAGTCTGCGTCGATCTGCATCACATGCACCCGATGAGGACGTCCTGCGCTCGGCGCAAGCGTCCTCGATGGCGACCTTGCGGCCCCTCCACGCGAGCCCGACATGTGAGACGCTCGGAGCTCCGCACCGGGCTCCCGACACGACGTCGGACCATTCCCATAAGATTGCAGCGAAACGCGTGTCAATTGTTCCTCGCGTCCAGGCCGATTGCAACTCCAACACCTTCTCTGAGACTACCGGGCCAGATTAGGCATGAACGCGTACAGACTATAGCGAGGCATGTTCACATTCCGTGTTGCTCGCGTGCACAGTGGCGGCGAGAGACCGGAGCCCGATCGATGACGTGGTCTCAGCCCTCTCCCCCCTCCTCCTTATACGGATCACCCTCGACTGCGGGGTCGGTATGGTCGTCCTTGAGCGACTCCCCATCGATCGAAATGAAAACAATGGCTTGATCCCAGGCCGTACGCGTCACCCAGATCGCAGAGGCCACGGATCCCGTGCGCGGATCGACCCCTTGCCACACACCGCCGGCAGGCCGGAGATCACGCCGGCTCGTCGTCATCTCGCGCTTGCATTCCGCGAACCCATCCTTTGCGAGCGCCCTCACGATCTCCTCCGGCGCCGCGACCCATCCGTGTTCTTGTTCAATCCACGTCATCTTGTCCTGCTTGCGAAGCTCATTGAGGCCCGTCATCGGTCGCATCGTGTTAGCCCCCTCCCACCACAGACGCCACGGTCCTCTGCAGCGGAGCTGGAGGTGACTCCGGAAAGGGGAGCCACCTCCCTGGCTTACTGGCCCGCGCCGATCGACACGGTGAAGTTGATACTCTCCTCCCGGTACGGCGACGGGATGTACGCGAGCTCCAGCCGGATCTCCTTCAGCTTCTTCGCTTTCAGGGCCTCGGCAGGGAAGTGCACGTCCAGAGACTGGGTCCCATCCTGCCCGGGGTCGAGCCGCTCGCCGCCGCCGTAGGCGCTGAATGTGACGACCGGCTCGGTCCGTGACTCCTCGAGCTTGATGGGCTGCCCCTGGGCATCGATGTACAGGATCTTGCCCGCAACAAGACGGACGGTCTGATTCGCGGACGTATTCTTCAGCTTGAGCGTCCCCGTGAGCTTCGCCGGCGAGACGACGCGGTCGGAGCCTTGCTCGACTCGCTCCATGACCTTGAGCTCCGTGACCTCGCCCGTAATGATCCCCGCCTTCACCGTCACCGACGCCGGCGTCACCGTGTAGGTCTTGTTCTCGACCACCGCTGCCGTCGCCGACGGCCCCTGCGCGCAGCCGAGGGTCATCACCGCCACCGCCGCTCCCAAGAGTGTCACTCCCGCCCATCTCGACATCGTCATCTCCTTGCCAAAACGCTGACCCTCAGCGCTTGGTCGTCGTCATGTGTGTCTGACATCGAGTCGCGTCGCTCCGGTTCATCTCGTCGCTGTGCTCTGCTCACTTCCGGGGCCGCTGCCGCCCACGACCGCTCAGCCCCCGCGGAGGCCCCGACGGGAGATTCGTCAGCTCGCCCGCAGCCCATTCTCGGCGCGCCGCGCTCCGCTGGAGGCGAACCGCCTTGGCCTGGTCTTCAATGTTCGCGAGGAGGACCGGGCGATCCTCTTGCTTCAGCCCCACCTCGATGAGGGCCCGGAGGACAATCTGGAGGCTCACCGGGAGCTTGAGCGCGGCCGTCGCCTTCCCCGCCATCACCCGAGCCCGGTCCAGAACGTCTTGCGTGAGCAGGAGGAGGACCTTCGTCTTGTTCGTGAGCATCACCACCTCCCGCCGACGGCTGACTCCTGAGGGAGCCCGCCCGCCGTCAATTGTATATATTATTTACTTGATATATAATTTATATCGTCATATCGTGGAAGTCAAGGGCGATCGCGGAACGGTGCGTCGAGAGGATTCGGGCATGAGCCCACTCGTCGTGATGTTCGCCTGGGCCCTCTGGCACGACCTGAGCGTCTACCGTGCTGCTGAGCTGCTGCCGCTCGCCGGCCCTACGTACCAGGTCACCTCGTACGGCACGAAAGCCGAGTGTGAGGCTGAGCAGCACGCGGCGATGACAAAGGAGGAGCTGCCTCGGGCAGGGCCGAGGACCGAGCCGCTCTTGGATGGCATCAAGGTTTGGGACCCGGACCGCCAGCACTACACGACCTTCCGGTACCTCTGCTGGCCGGTTGGCGCGGGCCCGGCTCCGTTCCGATAGAGCAGGGACCGACGCGGCTGGGAGACGGGCGTGTCCGAGCGTCTGGGTCACGCGGAGGTGTGGGATGCGGTGGCTCGTGGAGTTCTACAACGAAAGGCGGGGGATCGTGGCGCGCTACGGCATTGAGGCATCGTTGCCGACGGCGGCAGCCCGGTTGGGCCGGAATGCGGTGCTCGCGGAGTATCCACCGGCTCGCGCGCGACGGAGGCTGAGCTTATTCGAGCGGGCCGAGCGCGTCGGCGGTCAAGACGGCAGCGGGTGGATCCTTCACAGGATCGTGAAGGATACCGGGCACGGAGCGGCTGACGTCGCACCAGCGCCAGCGACATAGAAGGAAAGCCACGACGTCGGCGCGGCTGTGTCATACTCTTCGTGTCTGGTTCGGTTGTTGGTTCGCTGGTGAACCCCCTCCTCATCAGACCGTGTCTCTGGTGCTCGCTTCCGCTGTCCCAGAGCGTGCTCATTCATCGCGGGAGACACATTCGGAGGTGCGCGATGGCGCACAAACTGTTCATCGGGGGTCTTCCGTTTTCGACGTCGAGCGAGCGTCTTCGCGAGGTGTTCGCGCAAGCGGGCGGGGTTCAATCGGCGACGGTCGTGATGGAACAAGGCACCGGCCGCTCGCGCGGGTTCGGCTTCGTCGAGATGGCGACGGCCGAAGAGGCGGAGGCGGCGGTCAAGAAGTTCAACGGCCAGGAAATGGATGGCCGAACGCTGAAGGTCGAAGTCGCCAAGTCCTCGGGCTCGGGCGGTGGCGGGTCCCGGAGCGGGGGTCGCTACTAGGCCAGCGTCTCGCCGGGCTGGGGCGGGTGCGGTCGCACGTCGCCCCGCCTCAGCCGTTCCTAACGTCCGTGACCACGCGGAGGGGCAAGGCAATGGATACGGGGCGGACCGAGAAATGACGCTCGACGTCTGTGTCCGGGCGCTGTCGGCACCAGCGGCCGCGGTGATCGAGGAGAAGACCTACACGATCTCACCGATGTCGGTAAACGTGCAGGCCGGGATCGTCGTGGGCGAGATCACGGGGATGCGGGTTGTCGAGCGGGTCGAGAAGAGCTCCGACGGCACCGTCTCGCCGGCGAAGCTGACGGGGACGCTCAAGTTGACGAACACCTCGTCGAATCAGAGCGTCCGCCTGGTGGCGGGAAAGATCCAGTACCTCGACGACCAGTGGCGGCCGATCGAGCTCGAGGGATCTCGGACAGAAGCGACCTTCGCGTTCACCACGTACGACAGCGAGCGGCTCGACCCCGGGCAGCAGGCGGTGGCGCAAGCCGTGGACGTGGTGTTTCCCGCCGAGGCACTCAAGGCCAAGAAGCTCAAGGGACTCCGCCTGACGATCGCCTACATTCCGTCGCCCTACAGGGAAGGGGCGATCAGCTTCGCCGTGTCGCTCGATCACCGTCAGACAAGCAGCTGACGTTCGCCTCAGAATCCACTTCTTCGCATGCACGTGCGATAGGCCGCCTGATACGCGGCATCCGTGGTCCCGGCGGTCTCCATGCCGACAAGCTGAGGATCCGAGGAGTACGGGGCGACTTTCTTCGTCGAGTCGAGTGACGGCGCCGTCGTTGCGTGGCCTTTGCGGGCGGCCTCCGCGTGCGTGTAATCCTTTGTCGTCGGGGTGGCGGTGCCCGCCGCCACGGCGGCTTGCGCCTGGGCATTGCAGGCGGCGAAATCGGCCGCGCTCGGTGTCTCGGCAGACACCGTGGTCGCCACGGCAGCGAGACTCACCACGACGGCGGTGACAAGAGCACGCCTCCACTTTGGCACGGGCACCTCCTTGGGCAGCCTGGGTGTGCTGGCCGACAGGGCCGTCACCGGCTGGTGCGCGGCGGTCGGCCCTCCTCGAATTCCGCGATTCTGGCGCGGCCCTGGACCTCGGCGTCCTTGGCCGAACGAAATTGCGTCCGCGATTCCTCGACGAGGGCGCCGGCGCTGTCCCGGATCGTCCACACCCACCACATCGAGTGCCCTCGGACCGCGACAATATGGAGTGTCATGGGTCGAACTCCTCCCTCATGCCTCGCCGCTTCTGCGGGTCACGGGCGCTTGTCGACGTGCCATCGAGCGGTCCCCGACTCCCATCGTGGCGGCGCCTCGCGATCACAGCGGATGGCGTAGGCGCGCGCGACGCTGTTCTCGGCGTCGTACTCGACGACGACGTCGAGGTACGGATCGACGTCCGCCTCGGCGCGCCGGATTCGAAGCCGTGCCCCCGCGGGCTCGGGTCCGACCGTGTGTCGCAGGAGCGCGATGTAACGCGCGCACTGCAGGAACGCGACCTCTGCGTAGCCGTTCTCGCCGACCTGCGCGGAGGACTCGCCAGACGGAACCGCTCCCAGCGGGATGACGTCGTGGGCCATGTCACCGCCCCCTTTCCCTAGTTCTCCGGGTCTTCCTCCCCGAGGAGGTCGACCGCTCGGCAGCTCATGGAGGCGCGAGACCTTGCCCCACCGATATCTCGCTTGACTTGATATATATATCACGTTATAGATTATATAACAACACCTAAGTCTCACGCTGAGCAGGGATGGTGGCGGGCCGAGCCGGCGGGTACGGAGGTGGTGATGACCGACAACAAGACCAGAGTCCTCCTCATTCTCTCCCAAGACGCCCTGGACCGAGCTCGGGTCTTCGCGGGCAAGGCGACGATCACGCTCAAGCTCCCGGTCAGCCTTCAGATCGTGCTCCGGGCACTCATCGAGGAGGGACTCAAGCGGGACGACCATCCGGCCCTGCTCGCGAACGTCGAGGGACAGGCCAAGGCGGTTCGCCACAAGCGGAGCATGGCGCGTCGGGTAGGGGTTGCGGGGGAGCGGAGGAGTCTACGGTCTAAAACTCCGTGGGCGCCGAGGAGGCGCCGGAAGTGAGGCGATCCGTGGCGCGGTTCGCGACGGAGCGGAGGCCCTGAAGGCGAGGAGGCCGCGGGATCGGCGGTGGCAAATAAGCCACGAGCACGCTCTTCTGGAGGAGCGAAACCGTGTCGACTGAAATCTGGATCGTCCCATTGGTCGCCATCGCGCTGACGCAAACTGCTGTCGTCGCGACATCCGTGTACCTGCATCGCACCCTGGCGCACCGAGCGCTGGCCGTGCACCCCGTCGCGGATGTGCTCTTTCGGACGGTGCTCTGGCTGATGACGGGACAGCTCCGCCAGGAGTGGGTCGCGGTTCATCGTAAGCATCACGCATTCACCGACCGGGAAGGTGACCCCCACAGCCCGCGGCTGCTCGGCCTGTGGCGGGTCCAGCTCTTGAACGCCTACTACTACCAGCGAGAAGGGCGAAATCCCGCAACGATCCAGACGTTCGCCCGGGACATCCCCGAAGACCGACTCGACCGCGTTGTCTTCTCGAAGGGCTGGATCGGTCTCGGCCTCGGCATCGCGCTGCTGTGCCTCGCCCTTGGCGTCTGGCCGGGGCTCATCGCCGCGCTGGGGCACGCCATCCTCTACGTCTTCATCTTGGCACCGCTGATCAACAGCGTCGGTCACTGGCGAGGCGCTCAGAATTTCGGGAACACGGCGTATAACTCGGCGGTGCTGGCCTGGGTGACGGGCGGCGAGAGTCTTCACAACAATCACCACGCGCACCCGCGAGCGCCGAAGTTCAGCGTGCGGCGGGTCGAGTTCGAT
>Ga0066709_100002341_pt1 | contig 13728 bp, 12 predicted proteins | sample GraSoiAngelo_158_FD_79665 | JGI IMG/M metagenome (GOLD analysis project Ga0066709, IMG submission 79665) | Grasslands soil microbial communities from the Angelo Coastal Reserve, California, USA - 14_1009_16_30cm | ecosystem: Environmental > Terrestrial > Soil > Grasslands | place: USA... | reverse complement strand
GGGTCAGACCTCCAGGACCTCGGCGGTCTTCTTCTTGAGCAGCTCGTCGATCATCGCGACGTAGCGGTCGGTGAGCTTCTGGACCTCGGCGACCAGCCGCTTGACGTCGTCCTCGGAGATCTTGCCGTCGTGCTCCTCGGCCTTGAGCTCCTTGTTCGCGTCGTGCCGGACCTGCCGCACGTGCACCCGGCCCTCCTCCGCCAGCTTGGCGATCAGCTTCACCAGGTCACGCCGCCGCTCCTCGGTGAGCGCCGGGATCGGAACCCGCACCACGGCTCCGTCGTCGGTGGGATTGAGGCCGAGATCGGATTGCTGGATCGCCTTGCTCACCGCCTTGACCAGCGCCTTGTCCCACGGTTGAACCACCAGCAGGCGCGGTTCCGGGGCGGACACCGAGCCCACCTGGTTCAGCGGCACCGCCTGACCGTAGGCCTCGACCCGCACCAGGTCGAGAAGCGCCGGCGTGGCCTTGCCGGTCCGGATGCCGGCCAGTTCGCGTCGGGTCGATTCCAGCGCCTTCTTCATGCGCTCTTCAGATTCGGCCACGACCTTGCTCGTCATGAGACCTACTCCTTGACGATCGTCCCGACCTTCTCACCCTGGACCACCTGGACCAGGTTGCCGCGCTGGCCGACGTTGAAGACCACGAACGGGATGCGGTTGTCCATGCACAGCGTGACGGCGGTCGCGTCCATGACCTTGAGGCCGCGGTTCAGGATATCCAAGTAGGTGATCTCCTGAAACAGCGTGGCCTTGGGGTCCTTGACCGGGTCGTCGCTGTAGACGCCGTCGACCTTGGTGGCCTTGAGGATGACCTCGGCGCCGATCTCGATGGCGCGCAGGGCGGCGGCCGTGTCGGTGGTGAAGTAGGGGTTCCCGGTGCCGGCGGCGAGCACCACGATCCGCCCCTTCTCCAGGTGACGGACCGCCCGGCGGCGGATGTAGGGCTCGCACACCCGCGCCATCTCGATCGCCGACATCACCCGGGTATAGAGCCCGCGCCGCTCGAGCGAGTGCTGGAGCGCCAGGCCGTTGATCACCGTGGCCAGCATCCCCATGTAGTCGGCGCCCACGCGATCCATGCCGCGGGTGCTGGCGGCGAGGCCGCGGAAGATGTTCCCGCCGCCCGTCACGATGCCGATCTGCACCCCGAGGTCGTGGACCTCGCGGATTTCGTCCGCGAGCTTCACCATGACGGCCTCGTCGATCCCGTGGCCGGCGGATCCCGCCAGGATCTCGCCGCTCAGCTTGAGGAGGATGCGCTGGTAGCGCGCGCTCAAGCCGTCACTCCTGACCGAGGCGATAGCGCGTGAAGCGCCGCACCACCACGTTCTCCCCGGTCTTGGCCGCCGCCTGCGTGATGAGGTCCGACACCGTGATCTTGTCGTCGCGGATGTAAGGCTGCTCGAGCAGGCAGATCTCGGAGAAGAACTTGTCGAGCCTGCCCTGCACGATCTTGTCGACGATCGCCGGCGGCTTCCCCTGCCCGGCCAGCTGGGCGGCGTAGATCTCGCGCTCGGCGGCCGCCCGCTCCGGCGGGACGTCCTCGCGGCGCAGGTACTCGGCGCCCGCGGCCGCCACCTGCATGGCGAGGTTGCGTACCAGCTCCTGGAACTCCGGGGTGCGGGCCACGAAATCGGTCTCGCAGTTGACCTCGATCAGCACGCCGACGCGATTGCCGGGATGGATGTAGGAATCCACCAGCCCCTCGCTGGCGGTCCTCCCGGCGCGCGTCTCGGCGCGCGCCACCCCCGACTTGCGCAGCATCTCCACGGCCTTCGTGACATCCCCCGCGGCATCCATCAGCGCCTTCTTGCATTCCATCATGCCGGCGCCGGTCTGCTCGCGGAGCTGTCTCACCTGTTCGGCGGTGACTGTCATCGCGCTCCTCTTTAGAACTCCACGGGCGACGACCACCCGGCTCCGCGCGTCGGCGCGGGCTCCGGATCCGCGCCCGCGAGGACCCGGGCGGGCGTCTCAGCTCGGTTTCGGGATACTCCGCGGGTCAAGCTGTCGCGGCATGCGAGGCTTCGCCTTCCGTCTCGATGCCCTCGCCTCCGAACGACACCGTCTCCTGGTCGCTGCCTTCGAGCGCGAGGGACCGCGCCTCCAGCACGGCATCCGCCACCATCCGGGTGAAGAGCCGGATCGAGCGGATCGCGTCGTCGTTCCCCGGCACCGGGAAGTCGATCACCTCGGGATCGCAGTTCGTGTCGACCACGCCCACGATCGGGACGCCGAGCCGGTTGGCTTCCGCCACGGCGATCTTCTCCTTCTTGGTGTCAACGATGAAGACCAGCGCCGGAAGCCCGGGCATCTCCTTGATCCCGGCGAAGGCGAACTCCAGGCGGTCCCGCTCGCGCTGCAGCCGCGAGACCTCCTTCTTGGCGAGCTTCTCGAACGTGCCGTCCCGCGCCATGGCGTCGAGCTCGTGGAGGCGCTTGATGCTGCTGCGGATGGTCTTGAAGTTGGTCAGCATCCCGCCCAGCCATCGCTCGGTCACGTAGTACATCCCGCAGCGCGCCGCTTCGTCGACGATGATCGGCTTGGCCTGCTTCTTGGTGCCGACGAACAGCACGTGCCCCCCGGCGCGCACCGCCTTCTCGATCGCGCCGCGCGCCTCCTGGAGGCACTTGAGCGTCTTCTGCAGGTCGATGATGTAGATCCCGTTGCGCTCCATGAAGATGAATTTCTTCATATGCGGATTCCAGCGCCGGGTCTGATGCCCGAAGTGCACTCCCGCCTCGAGCAGGTCCTTCATGGTGATCTCGGTCACCGCATCCCTCCTTCAGGGGTTGTTCCGCCGCTCCGGACGCGACCTCGAAGCATTTCACCCCGGCCTTCCCGGTTCGATCGGGACCGAGGACCCCCTTGCTTCACCGGAAGCGTGGGTCTGTGGGCTGCCTACCGCTTGCTGAACTGGAAGCGCTTGCGCGCCCCCGGCTGTCCGTACTTCTTTCGCTCCTTCATGCGCGCATCGCGGGTCAGGAGGCCCTCGCGGCCCAACTGCCCGCGAAGCGAACCGTCCAGCTGCGCCAGCGCGCGAGCGATCGCCAGGCGCAGGGCACCGGCCTGGCCGGTCAGCCCTCCGCCGCGCACCCGGGCGACCACGTCGTACTTTCCAGTGGTGCTGGTGAGGGTCAGCGCCTCGAAGGCCGCCTGCACCAGAGTCGGCCGCTTGAGGTACTCGATCGGCGGGCGGTCGTTGATCAGGTGCTGGCCGCTTCCGGCCAGCAACCGCACGCGCGCGACGGCCTCCTTGCGGCGGCCGGTTTCCGGCCGTGGCGTGGCGACGGCGTCGACGGTCATGATGCCCTCCCGCGCCGCGGATCGGGCTGCCACGGCTCCGGCTGCTGGGCCTCGTGCGGGTGCTCGGGCCCCGCATAGACCTTGAGCTTCTTCAGCATCGCCCGCCCGAGCTTGGTCTTGGGCAGCATTCCCCTCACCGCCCGGGTCACCACCCGGTCCGGGTGCTTCGCCAGCACATCCCTGAGCGATGTCCACGTGGCGCCGCCGGGATAGAGGGTGTGATGGAAGTACTTCTTGTCCTCGGGCTTCCTGCCGGAGAGATGCACCTTGGCGGCGTTGACCACCACGACGTGGTCCCCGGTATCGAGGTGCGGGGTGTAGATCGGCTTGCTCTTGCCGGTGAGCGCTCTGGCGATCTGCGTCGCCAGGCGGCCCAGGGTCTGGCCCTCGGCGTCGACCAGCAGCCAGCGGCGGTGGATATCCGCCAGCTTGGCGGTGTAGGTGGTCATCAGCTCTCCTGTCGGGACTTGGCGCGCTTCGCGCATCACACAGCAAGGGGGTCCGGTACGGATCGATGCGACCGCTCCCGGACCACCCTGACTATCCGTAAGAAACGCGGCAAGCTATCACGCTGTTTCAAGTGGTGTCAAGCCCCTCCTGGCCCAGGGGCTTACCCGGGCGCTCTCTCCCGTCATACGAACTCGGCCAGCACCTGCCGGAGGCGCGAGAGCGGCAGCCCGACGACGTTGAAGTAGTCGCCGTCGATCCGCCGGACGAAACCGGCCGCCAGTCCCTGGATCGCGTAGCCCCCCGCCTTGTCCAGCGGCTCGCCCGAGCGCGCGTAGGCCAGGATCTCCTCCTCCTCGAGGCGCGCCATCTGGACGCGCGTGCACTCGGCCGCGGTGCGCTGCTCGCCGTCGCGCACCACCGCCACCCCGGTCCACACCTCGTGCGTCCGCCCGTGCAGCCGCCGCAGCATGTCGCGGGCCTGATCGGGCCCCCGCGGCTTGCCGAGCCGCACCCCGCGCGCCACCACCACCGTGTCGGCGCCGATCACCACCGCGCCGCGCCGCTTCTCCGCCACGCGGCGCGCCTTGTCGAGGGCGAGCGCGCGCACGCCATGGCGCGGGTCGGCCTCCCCCGGCCAGGGCCGGTCGGGGCCGGGGTCGGAAACCGTGAACACGAGGCCAACCTGGCGCAGCAGCGCGACCCGGCGGGGCGATGCCGAGGCCAGGACCACCGGGGAGCGGCCGCTATAGAAGAGCGACGGGGCGGCGCTCATCCGGATGTGCGGGGCGCCGCGTCGCCTCGGGCGGCCGCCGGCGGGGGAGCGACCTCGCGGCCCGGGCTCTCGACCCAGATCGTCACCGGGCCGTCGTTCACGAGCTCGACCTCCATGTGCGCCCGGAAGACCCCGCGCTGGACCTGGACCCCGGTGGCCGCCAGCGCCTGGCAGAAGCGCTCGAACAGGGGCTCCGCTCGCTCGGGACGCGCCGCCTCCAGGAACTCCGGCCGCCGCCCGCGCGCCACGTCGCCGAACAAGGTGAACTGCGGCACGACCAGCGCCGCCCCTCCCGCCTCGAGCACGTCGCGGTTCATGAGGCGCTCGGAGTCCGGGAAGATCCTGAGACCCGAGAGCTTCCGCGCCATCCAGTCGGCATCGGCCGCCTCGTCGCGGGCCGACACGCCGAGCAGCACCACGAGCCCCGTGCCGATCGCTCCCGTCACCTCGCCGTTCACCGTGCAGCGCGCCCGGCTGACGCGCTGCACCAGCGCCCTCATTCCTCCCCGCTCGCGCGGCGCGGCGGCGGCGGCGCCTGGCGCACGAACCGCTGCCGGCGGTCGACCCGCGTGACGCCCGACACCCGCCGGATCGCGTGCATCACCTCTTGGAGCTTGGCGAGGTGCGGCACCTCGACCACGAAGACGCCCCGGGCGGAGCGATCCTCCACCGCCACGTCCGCGGAGCGGATGTTGACCTGGGTGGCCGCGATGGCCTTGGCGATGTCCGCGAGCAGCGAGGTGCGATCGTGCCCGTACACCACGAGCCGCACCGGGTAGGTCTCGCCGATCGGGGCGTCCCATTCCACCGCCACCTTGCGCTCCGGGACGATCGAGCTGCTGAAGGTGTTCGGGCAGTCCTGGCGATGGACCGACACGCCGCGGCCCACGGTGACGATGCCGATCACGCGATCCCCAGGCACCGGCTGGCAGCAGCGGGCGAAGTTCAGCATCAGGTTGTCGATGCCCTGGATCCGGATCCCGCCCGCGGGCTTGCGCGTGAGCCCGAGCGCCTCGAGCGGCCCCTTGGCGAGCCGCTCGGCGAACCCCTCCTTCTCGGGCACCAGCTTGCGCACGATCTGGGTGAGCGAGAGCTGCCCCTCGGCGAGCCGCGCGTACATCTGCTCCAGGTCGTCGGCTCCCAGCGAGTGCGCCGCCTCCTCGAGTTGCTTGTCCTCGAACTTACGCCGCATGCGTTTGAGCTCGCGCTCCAGCATCTCGCGCCCCAGCGCGACGCTGTCGGCGTGGCGGCGCTGTCGCAGCCAGTGGCGGATCTTGCTGCGCGCGGCGGTGGTGCGGACGATCTGGAGCCAGTCCTCGTGGGGCTGGGCCTGAGCGGAGGTGATGATCTCGACCGTGTCGCCGTTGCGCAGCTCGTGGCGGAGCGGCACCAGCTCGCCGTTGACGCGCGCCCCCACGGTGTGCTGGCCCACCTCGGTGTGGATCAGGAAGGCGAAGTCGAGCGGGGTGGCGCCCTTGGGGAGCCGCTTGAGCTCGCGCCGCGGCGTGTAGGCGAACACCTCTTCCTGGTAGAGCGCGGTGCGCAGGAAATCCATGTACTCGTCGTCGCTGGCGGTGCGCTGCCAGTCCACCGTCTGGGCCACGAAGTTGCCGAGCTTGGCGTCCAACTCCTCGTCGACCCGGCCGCCCTGCTTGTAGACGTAGTGGGCCGCCACCCCGGTCTCGGCGGTGCGGTGCATCTCGCGGGTGCGGATCTGGACTTCCACCATCTCGCCCTCGGGGGTGAGGACGGTGGTGTGGAGCGACTGGTAGAGGTTGCTCTTGGGAGTGGCGATGTAGTCCTTGAAGCGCTCCGGGGCCGGGACGAACAGGTCGTGGACCACCCCGAGCGCCCGGTAACAGTCGTTGCGGGAGTGGGTGATGATGCGCAGGCCGAACAGGTCGTAGATCGACTCGAAGTCGCGCCCCGAGCGCATCTTGTCGTAGATCGAGTAGAAGTGCTTGGGCCGTCCCGTGACCTCGGCCTTGATCCCGGAGGCGCGGAGGCCGTCCCCGAGCACCGCGCGCACCCGGGCCAGGAACTCCTCGCGCTCGTCGCGCCGCGCCTGCACGCGCCGGGTCAGGTCCTGGTAGGCGCCGGGATCGAGCGCTTTGAGACTCAGGTCCTCGAGCTCGCGCTTGATGCTCGCGATCCCCAGGCGGTGGGCGAGCGGCGCGTAGATCTCGCGGGTCTCGGCGGCGATGCGCTGCACCTTCTCGGGGCGCAGGAACTCGATGGTGCGCATGTTGTGAACGCGATCGGCGAGCTTGATGAAGATCACCCGGAGGTCGCGCGCCATCGACAGCAGCATCTTGCGGAAGTTCTCGGCCTGCGCGGTCTCGCGGCGGTCGAAGTGCAGGCCGGAGAGCTTGGTGACTCCCTCGACCAGTCCCGCCACCTCGCGGCCGAAGTGCTTCTCGACCTCCTCCAGGGTGACGGGCGTGTCCTCGACCACGTCGTGGAGCAGGGCCGCGCAGGCGATCGGGGTGTCGAGGCGGCTCTCCAGCAGGTCGAGCAGCACCAGGCACACCTGCACGGCGTGCGAAAGGTGGGGCTCGCCGGACTCCCGCCGCTGGCCGCCGTGGGCGCGCGCGGCGAAGTCGAAGCACGCCGCCACCCGGTCCCGGTCGACCTTCGGCGCGCGCTCGTCGAGCGCCGCGATCAGGACCGCCCGGAGCTCGGGATGCAGCCCGCCGGAGGTCTCCGCCGTCACGGCACACGCACCCCCTTGACCTTGAGCTGGACGCGCGTCTCGCCCATCCATTCGTTGCGGCTCGGCACGAACGCGACGTCGCAGCGTCCCGCCGTGGCCACCGACTGCGCGCGATCGCCGAGCCCGAAAGCGATGGCCTCGGCGTTGCCGGTGCGGTCGCGGACCGTGAGGCGGAGGTGCTTTCCTCCGCCGACCGCCGACACCGAGCCCACCGCAACGCCGCTGGCCACGAACACCGGCTCCGGGTTGCCGAGGCCGTGGGGCGAGAGCCGCTCCAGCCACTCCACCAGGGTCAGATCGCACTCGCCGAGCTGCACCTCGGCGTCGATCGGGATGCGCGGCACGCAGTCCTCGGGGGACAGGCGCTCGCGCACCAGGCTCTCGAGCCGCTCGCGCAGCTCCGGCAGCCGCTCGCGACCCACCGTGAGGCCGGCCGCGAAGGCGTGGCCGCCGTAGGCCTCGAGCAGGTCGCGGCAGTGGCCCAGCACCTGGTTCAGGTCGAGCCCCGGAAGGCTGCGGCCCGAGCCACGCCCGCGATTGCCGTTCAGGGACACCAGCACCGTGGGACGCTGGAACCGCTCGACCAGCCGCGAGGCCACGATCCCGATCACTCCCGGATGCCAGCGCTCGGACCACAGCAGGATCGAGGAGCAGCGCGGCCAGTCGAGCTCCTCGACCACCTGGCGCGCCGCCTCCTCCAGCGCCTCCTCGTCGTAGCGCCGGCGAAGGTCGTTGTCCTCCTCCAGGCTCTCGGCGCAGACCCGGGCCTCCTGCGGATCGCGAGAGAGCAGGAGCCTCAGGCCCTGCTCGGCGTTCCCCATGCGGCCGGCGGCGTTGATGCGGGGAGCGAGCACGAACGCCACCTGGCCGCTGCTGATGATCTTGCCCTGGAGCCCGGCGACCTCGATCAGGGCGCGGAGCCCGAGGTGCGAGCTCTGGCTGAGCCGCTCGAGGCCCAGCCGGGCGAGCACCCGGTTCTCCCCCACCAGCGGCACGACGTCGGCGATCGTGCCGATCGCCACCACGTCCAGGAAGTCCCCGGCGCGCTCCAGCCCGCCGCGATCGCGCAGCATCGCCTCCACCAGCTTGAACGTGACTCCCACGCCGGCCAGGTGCTTGAACGGATAAGGACAGCCGGGGCGGTGCGGATTGACGACCGCGACCGCTTCGGGCAGATCGCCCAGCGGCTCGTGGTGATCGGTGATCACGGTGTCGATCCCCGCGTCCCGGGCGCGCGTTACCGCCTCGGTCGCGGTGATGCCGCAGTCCACCGTGACGATCAGCGTGCACGAGCGCCGCCGCGCGTCCTCGATGGCCTGGACCGAGAGGCCGTAGCCGTCTCGCGTCCGGTGCGGGATCCGGTACTCGACCCGCGCGCCGAGCTCCCTCAGCGCGACGTAGAGGAGGTAGGTCGAGGTGATGCCGTCGACGTCGTAGTCGCCGTGCACCAGGATGCGCTCCCCGTCCGCGACCGCGGCGTGGATCCGGGCCACCGCGCGCCGGAGATCCAGCAGCTCGAAGGGATCGTGCAGATCCTCGAGCGCCGGGTCGAGGAACCGCCGGGCCGCCTCCAGCGTGTCGACCCCGCGGTTGACCATGGCCTGGGCGGCCGCGAGCGGCGCGTCGAGCTGGCGCGCCAGGGAGAGAGCGCGGTCGAAGTCACGGCGAGGATGGGGGACCCATTGGGGAGCAACCGGCGGAGCGATCACGATACCCGCAGTCCAGGGAAGGGATTCCGAACGATACTCGTGTCGGCACGCTATCAGCGGCCGCGGAGGAGGGTCAAGGAGCGACCCCCGCCGTGCCCCGCGCTCCCTTCGCCAGGCGAGATCTCAGCTCGGCCACCCTGCCGTCCCGCGACTCCGGCAGCAGGGCCGCGCGTCCCAGCGCCGCGTCCCGCGCCGCCGAATCGCCGAGCACATGACACGCGAGGGCGAGGCGGAGCCAGCCGTCGTAGTAGCGGGAATCGGTCGTCACCGTGCGCTCGAACGCGGCCCGCGCCTCGTCGGCGCGCCCGAGGCGCAGGCACACGTTGCCGAGCGCGAAGGCCAGACCCGGATCGTCGGGGGTCCACCTCGAGGCTCTCTCGAGCGGCGGCAGCGCCTCGTCGAACCGTCCCTCGAGCATCAGAAGCTGTCCCCACAGCGACTCGATCGCCGGATCGGCCGGATCCCCCGCCTTGAGGCGCGCGAGGCGCTCGCGAGCCTGGTCGAGCCTTCGCAGGCGAAGCAGCGCCGTGGCCTCGAGCAGCCGCGCCTCGGCGCGCGTGGAATCGGATGCGAGTGCCCGCCGCGAGCGCGCCAGCACCTCGCTCCACTCGCCGCGGCGCAGGTGATACCCGGCGCGGCTCACCTGCACCTCGGGGAGCCGAGGATCGAGCGACTCGGCGGCGCGCAGCTCCTCCAGCGCCTCCGCCTCGCGCCCCTGCTCCTCGAGCACCTCGGCCAGTCCGACCCGTGCGACGGCGTTCCGAGGCTGGGCCCGCGCCATCGCGCGGTACATCGTCCCGTCGTTCCGCCAGTCAGGAAGGATGCGCGCTGTGCGGGCCGCGCTCCCCACCACCAGCACCAGAGCCAGCGATCCCGCGATCCACCGCGCCGGCCCGGCGCGGAGCGACGGCGGAGAATCGCCCCGCGCCGCGAGCCAGGGGCCGAGCAGGAGCCCGAGGAGCCACGCCGCGCCGGCCGAGGGCAGGTACACGAGCCGCTCGGCGTAGGCGACGTAGCCGCGAGTGAGCGCCATGCCGATCGAGGGCAGGAGCGGCATCCAGAAGCACGCGAGCGGGGTCGCGAGCCGCGAGGACCTGAGCGCCAGCGTGGCGGTCAGGAACACCACCCCAAAGAGCAGCGCGGCCCCCGCGATCACGGCAAGGTCGAACGGCCGCCCGGGCAGGGCCGCCGCGCGATCGGGCGAGTGGGTGACCCAGGGCCACAGGAACGAGACGTAGCCCGGCAGCATGGTCCACCCACTCCACGAGCGCCGGACCCTGAGCGCGGCGTCGACGTAGGCTGGGAGCGAGACGGCGCCGGCCCACCGCGCGTGGAGCGCGGCGTAGAGCGCCGTGATCCCCGCGTAGGCCGAGAGCCAGCGCAGCCGCGCGGAGGGCGGAGCGTCCGGCCGCTCGACCCGGTCGGCCACGGCGGCCACGACGACGAATGGCACCGCCGCTTCCTTGCTCGCGAGAGAGAGGGCGAGCGACGCGACCGCCCAAGGGCCGGGCCAGCTCCGGCCCCGGGCGCGCGCCCGGCGATCGAGCCAGAGGGCGAGCAGGAAGAACACCGCGCACAGCACGTCGGTGCGTCCCGCGATCCAGGCCACCGATTCCACGTGCGCCGGCATGGCCGCGAACCACAGGCCGCCCGCGAGGGCGGCCGCGCGGGGCAGCCGGCACTGGACCACCAAGGCGGCGAGGAGCGCGGCGGCGGCGGCGTGCATCAGCAGGTTCACCGCGTGGAACAGCGCGGGCGCGAAGTGGGCCAGCCGGCCGTCCAGCCAGTAGGAAAGGATCACCAGCGGGCGCCACAGCCCCGAGCTCCCCCCGCTCGAGGACCAGAAGTCCGAGATCAGGAGTTTTCCCAGCCAGCCCTCGCGGCGCATGAAGGGATTCCGCTCGATCATCGCGTGATCGTCGCGCACGAAGTCGTAGCCCAGGGCGGGCAGGTAGAGGATCACCGCGAGCAGCGCGGCGGCGACCGCGGGATGGGAGAGCCGCCGGACGAGCCCGGGGGCGGATCGGGTCGCCGGGCGCTTCGAGGCTCGCCCCGGATGCGCCTCCGCCCGGCGCGAGCGGCCCGGTCCCCGCGAGGGGTCCGGATGCCCTGCCGGGCGGCGACTGCTTTTCAAGCCGAGTCCCCCGTAAGCCGAATTCTGTCGGATTTCTCCGCGGTGATCATTTGTCTGGGGCGCCCGTCACCGGACGCCTCGGTGCGACCGACCCTGGGGTGATGGCGGAGCGGGACACACTCCTTCCCCTCTATGCGGTCTTGCTCCAGGTGGGGTTTGCCGAGCCGGCCCCGTCGCCGGAGCCGCTGGTGCGCTCTTACCGCACCGTTTCACCCTTGCCCGCTGCAGGCCGCTCGCTCTCGCGAGCGACCGCCCGCTGGCGGTCTACTCTCTGTTGCACTTTCCGTGGGCTCGCGCCCCCTGGGAGTTACCCAGCACCCTGCCCTGTGGAGTTCGGACTTTCCTCGGCCGAGGGTGTGCCGGCGCATGAAGCGCCGTACGCCACGACCGCGATCACCTGGGGGACTCGGAACCCAGGAGCCTGGTGAGCATCATACGATCGGTCGCCTCCGACGACTGGGCGCCGAACGTGATTCGCTCGTCGGAGCGAGGATAGGCAACTCCCGCGCGCGCCTCAAGCCGGAGCTGGCTGAACGGCCCGGACCCACGCCGGCGGCCGGAGCGCCGGGAGGCCGCGGGTCTCGCGGAGGCCTCCCGGCGCTCCGAGCATGGGTTCGGGCTCTTCAGCAGCCGCCAGCCTGGGGTCGGGCTCTTCAGCAACCTGCCAGTGCCTTGTCGAGCGTCTCGTTCACCAGTCGATCCGCGCGCGCGTTCTCCTCGCGCGGGACCTCCTTGAAACGGATGCGCTCGAATGCGCCCGCGACCTTGGCCGCCGCCGCGTGGAGCGACTTGAGCCCCGGATTCTTGACCCGGTACTCGCCTCGCATCTGCCGCACCACGAGCTCGGAGTCCAGGCACACGACGAGAGACTTGAGGCCGCGCCGCCGGCTCGCCTCGAGACCCGCCAGGAGCGCGCGGTACTCCGCGACGTTGTTGGTCACCGCTCCGAGAAACTCGCCGCGTGCCTCGACCTCGCGACCCTCGTCATCGTACAGCGCATAGGCGGCCGCGCCGGGACCCGGGTTGCCCCGGGACCCGCCGTCGCAGCGCAACGTCCAGTCGCGGTGGATCTCCACCAATCGAGAATAGAGCAGCGTCCAAAGCCGCCTCAAGAGCTCAGAGGGCGGGGAGGTCTCCCAGCCATCCGGCCTTCTCGAGCGCCCGCCAGGCATCCTCCTCCCCCAGCCGGATCAGCTCCGTCGCGTGCTCGGGATCGAACCCGAGCAGGGTTCCCGAGAGCGCGCTCTCCGGCTCGACCACGCAGACCCGGGCGGGGTCGCCCTGCCGGGACCATCCCGCCGGGAGCTGGCGAAGCTCGGTCTGGAGGTCCCGCCAGTTGGCCAGCTCCTGGAGCCGCGCCCCGACCTCCACCAGGTTCGGCTGGCCACTCGGAGCCCTCGGCCCGCTGCTCGGGGAGACCAGGACCATGAGGACCGCGTCGGCGCCGTCCGCCACCGCGGCCCGCAGGGGCTGATTCGAGAACACCCCGCCGTCCAGGTGCTCGCGACCGAGGACCTGGGCCGGCTCGAACACCAGCGGCACCGCGCTGGACGCCACCGCGGCGTCGATCACGTCGCGGGGCTGTTCGAGCACCACCACCTCTCCCAGCGCCTGGTCGATGCGGTCGCGGAACTCGGGAGAGGGCTCCCTCCAGTTGATGAAGTAGCTCATCCTGCCGTTGTCCAGGGCGCAGGCGCTCATGATGAGATGCACGTCACCGCCGACGAGCCGGGCGGCGTCCCCGCCGGCCACCATCCGCTCGATGAGCCGCCTGCGCGCGGTTCCTCGCCACAGGCCCTTGCCGCCGGTCTCGGGCATCAGCCTCAGGAACAGGTTGCGCAGCCACGACCGGCCCCTGCCCGGGCGGTTCGCCAGCCAGGCCAGCGCTCCCGCGAGGAGCAGCGAAGCGTGGAGCCGGCGCGGCCAGGCCACGCCGAGGGCCAAGACGGCCCCGTAGGCCGCCACACCGACCCCCAGCCCCCAACCGAGCCAGCGGCGCCAGCGCTCCGGATCGGCCAGACCGGCCACGCGGGCCACCGCGTCCTCCAGCTCGTGCGAGAACCTGGCGACCAGCAGGCCTCCGAGCCCGGCGGCCGCCCACGCCGCGCTCTCCACCAGCGCCGAGTAGAGCTGGAGCGCCGCCGGGTTCTGCGCGCCTCGCAGTCGCCCGAGCAGCCCGACCTCCGGCGAGCCCGCCAGCGTGAGGATGGCTTCCAGGGCGGCCAGCGCCGCCACGAATCCCCCCGCGGCGCGGAGCGCCAGGGTCACCCAGCGCACCCCGACGCTCGACGGACGAAGGCTCTTCCATGTTCGCGCGAGCGGCTCGGTGCGGAAGCCGAGGCTCAGCCACACCACGGCGTTGATGGCGCCCGCCGACACCCCGGCCAGGATAGCGGGACGCAGCCCGACCGCCTCGAGCACGTTCAGCGCCCCCACCTCATAGGCGGCGAGCGCGCCGCCGCCCGAGAGCACCACCGCGACGCGCCGGAACGGCCACGGGCGCCGCAGCGCGCCCCTCTCGCGGCCCGCCGCCGGGATAGGACGGGATCCCAAGCTTCTCGGCGTGACTAGGGGGTTTCCGGTGGCCAGATCAGCAGGCGGCCGCATCCGTCGCAGGTGAGCAGCCGGTCGCCGCGCTTCG
>Ga0066709_100002340_pt1 | contig 13731 bp, 13 predicted proteins | sample GraSoiAngelo_158_FD_79665 | JGI IMG/M metagenome (GOLD analysis project Ga0066709, IMG submission 79665) | Grasslands soil microbial communities from the Angelo Coastal Reserve, California, USA - 14_1009_16_30cm | ecosystem: Environmental > Terrestrial > Soil > Grasslands | place: USA... | reverse complement strand
CAAATAGCAGGCGAACGCCCGTCGTCAAAACAATAGACTACCGAGCGGTAGTTCTCCTGGATTTGTCGTCTTTGGACTTGCGATCGCCTGGGTCTCGTCCACTGTCGTGGCGTCCAGCCACGCTCTAAGCGCACGGATGCCGTTCGAGGTACCGCCTGGATTCAGAGGCGACAATGACGGGTTTCATATCCGCTGCTTCTTACCTGTAGCGGTGTCCTGTGAGCGCCGACAGTCTAGCATTTAAGAGATCGCCGCACGCCGGAGGCGTGCCAGGAAATTAGCCGGGGGTTAAGCGAGCGGGAGCGAGCGCAACCCCCGGTTGTCTGAAAACCAACGACATCCGCACCCTGAAAGGGTGTCGAGGACTCCTCGCACCCCTGCCGGGGTCCCTGCCGGGGTGCGCATTTCGTCGAGTTCGTTAGCCGGGGTACGAGCACAAAAAACGTGCGCGTATCCCGGCTAATTTCCTGGCACGCCTCCGGCGTGCGCAAAATGGACAAACTTCAGCCGGGGGCATAAAGCGCCGCTCGATTGCGAGTGACAAGGGTGCGTGATATATTTCGCGGCAGATTTAGAGAAAGTTACCGCAACCAAAAAACGAAAGAAGGAGAAGGACGATGGCCCATGTCGCTCGAGCATGGCGTGCCTCGCGGACGATTCGGTTCCTTGTGATGATTGCCTTGTTCGGGACTGCCACGCAAGTCTTTCTCTCGCGGGGTACAGGCGCGGTTCAGAATGGAACTCGCCAGACGAAAATCATCGGGAGCGACCGGCTTGTATCTGTAGAGACGCTCGCTGAGACAGACGGGCAAATATGCGTGACGGACGAAACGGCTCCCGATCTGATTGCATCCTTACAGCCGCAAAATCTGCTCTCAACGAGGCGGCAACAGGCGCGCGCTTCATCCACTCTTGCACGGCCAAGCGATGCGATCAGGGCACAGGTGGCCGCAAGGAAGCCGGTCAGTACTCTTAGGGACCCGCGTAACGCATTTACCGGCCTTGTCATCGATCCCACCCGCAACGAGGTTGTGATTGCGGAGGAGAACAATTTCAGCCTTCTCGTCCATGACCGGATGGAGCATACACCTCCGAGGGCGGCATTAAGCGAGCCTAAGCGGATGATTCTGACGGGGATTTCTCCCGTGGATCCTACTGCGGCTCGCTCCCCTATCTTGTCCGGCCCGCTTGAATTTCCTAGCGCGGCCTGTGGCCGCAACCAAATTGAGGGATGATGCTGGCCGCGCGCGGTCAGCCGTCAGCGGTCAGCGTTCAGCCTAGCTTTTCAGCATTCAGCTTCTGCACCAATACGGTGAGCATGCGTTTGATCTCAACGGTCTGTTCAGTGAGTCGCTCATAATCCTCGGGCTGGATCAATTTCAGATCCCGGGACAAGAGGATCTGGTATTCCAATTCGCTGGCGGAGCCTCGGGCGATAGTGCAGAAGCGAGCCAGTTCCGCATCTCCGTCTCGACCGCAACCTTCAGCTATATTCGAGGGGACAGACGATGCGGCACGGCGCATCTGAGATGTCAGGCCGTAGGTTTCCGCGGATGGAAAAACAGCTGTGACCTGATAGATCGCCAGCGTCAGTTGGTGTGCCTTTTCCCATACCAGCAATTTCCGAAAGTCTTTCACGGCAACCTCCCATTGTTGAATCATTTCCAGTTGCGATTCCATTACCGCCCATTGGTGAGGCGGCCTGAGCTATGAAGGAATTCATCCGCAAATATGAAGCTCGGATTCACGGCGTGCTGTCTTGTTTCGACCGTGTGATCTTTCGCGGCTACCTGCCCATCATGTCCGGCTGGGCCATGGCTGAATTCCTCTATCGGTTGAATCAGAATCGCAGCAGTCTGAGACCGTTCTTACTCCAAAACTCCGAACGCGTGAAGAATCATGCCATGGCGATGGCCAAACAATATGGACGACCATTTCAATGCCTCACATCCAACATCGACAAGGATGCGGCGGCGCAACAACTGACGCAGCGCGATGGAATCCAGCACGGCCTGGTCTGTATCTACTCCATTCTGGAACCCTGTCGTACTTTTTCGTTTGTGTTCAACAAGCCGGGTCCGGATCAGCGGCCGTTCGTTCGATCGGCGGCAGACATGATGAGTGCCGAATTGTAAATGAGATAAGGACACGCAGCGGATGTGGTCTGAAGCGAATATCAATGCTGATCGTGAATGTCTGATTCGATAGTACGGCTCATCCGGTAATCCAGACCGAACTGTTGCTACACAATTGGCCGTAGCGACAGAACACAAACCGACAGTACTGCCGGAATAAAATCTCCTCATCGATATTTCTGCTTTCGTCATGCGAGAGGACGAAGAATCGATGCGCACGCGGGCCAATCCAATACTGCGATGGGCGATACTTGACGCCAGCGCGCTGCTCTTTCACTTGCCCATCCGCACCACGATCATCGTGCGATCGTCATGCGGCCGCACCCGGCCGATAAAGGCCGCAAGCGCGGCGCTGACGGACCTGACGATTTCTTCCGGTTCGCTTTCGTGATTGTTGCACACGGTATCGGCCAGGCGTTTCAAGCCGAATTCTTCGCCGGCGTCATTGCGCATTTCGATTACACCATCGGAGTAGAAGACCAGCACATCGCCGGTCTGCAGTTGCAGTGACGTCTCTTCGTACTGCGAGTCTGGGAACAAGCCCAGCGGTATGCCTCCGATAGCTAGAAACGTCGGCTGGCCTCCCCGTACGAGCAATGGATACGGTAATCCGGAGTTGGACAAGACAACAGTTTTGGCCTTTCGTTCATAGATGGCATACGTCACGGCAATGTACTGTCCCTCGATCGGCCGCTGATATAGTGTCTTGTTCACCAGTTCCAGCATCTGTCCTGGTGGGTACTTGCGGCCGGCCCGAGTGCGAATGACTCCACTCGAAAGTGCGCCGTAGAGCGCAGCTGGAGCTCCTTTGCCCGCCACATCGCCGATCACGATTGCCAGCCGCCCATCGTCGAATGCGATCCAATCATAAAGGTCTCCTCCCAATTGCGCGACAGGCTTGAACAGCACGGCCATCTGCAAAGGCGGAATGGAAGGAAGCTCATCCGGCATCAATTGGTGCTGGATCTCGCGTGCGATCTTCATTTCGCGGCCGAGGCGGCTTTCATTCTCGGCAACTTGGGCGTACAGCTCTGCATTCACCAGCGCCGAGGCCATGCGCGATGCGAGTGTCACCAGGAATCGCTCGTGATATTCCGTGAAATAACCCGCCTGTGTACTTTCCAAATCGACGACCCCGACAACTCTGCCTTTGGAGGTTAGCGGCACAACCAGCTCCGAACGCGTTTCCGTATGCACGTTGAGATATCTCGGATCCTGCGTGACATCGGCGACCCGAAGCGGCATGTTCATCTTCGCGGCGGTTCCGATCAGGCCAGTGCCCAAGGGCAGCACCAGCTTTTGATTCTCGCGTTCGTTGGATCGGATCACGAATTTCGGCAGCAGCAGTTCGTGCTTTTCGTCGAGTAGAAAGATGGAGAAGGTGTGATAGTCGATTTTCTGCTTTACGGCGGCTGCAATCTTACGCACCAGGTCGTCGACTTCAAGCGTTGAGCTCATCTCCAGACTGATGTCGTACAGTAGCGCCAGCAACTCGCGGTTTCGGCGCTCACTGTCGTAGACACGCGCATTCTCGATGGCAATGGCAATCTGGCTGGCCAGCAGGTTCAGCAGCTTGACTTGCTCTTCACGGAAATATCGGGGCTCGGGACTTTCGATGTCCAGCACTCCCACGACTCGGTTCCGGCTGATCAAAGGAACGGCCAGCTCGGATCGTGCATTCTTCACGGCTTCGATGTATCGAGGGTACTTGCGCACATCGTCGACAACCACGGTCGTACGTTCCATGGCGGCCGTACCTGTGACGCCGTCGCCGACCTTGATGCGCAGAGTCTTCACGAGTTCAGGCGGGTGGCCGATGGCGAAGCGCAGATAGAGTTCCTGCTTCTCGTCATCGACGAGGAAGATCGCGAAGATTTCGTATGGAATAATGCGATTCGTCAGCTCGGCGATCTTCTTGAGCAGCTCATCGAGATCGAGGATCGACGTGATTTCATGGTTGATCTCGATTAATGTCGAGAGTAATCGGCGGGCTTCGGTGCTGACGATTGCAGTTGCAGGATCCGGTTTCATACTCTCGTCACTGTCCCGCCTCTTCAATAATCGTGATGCCCGAACTCGTTCCGAGCCGCGATGCGCCAGCTTGCAGCATCTGCACGGCCTCGGCGTGACTGCGGATGCCGCCGGCCGCTTTAATGTGAATCTCCGGAAGCAGATTGGATCGCATCAGCCGGACGTCGCCGACAGTTGCTCCGGATGGTCCATAACCCGTAGAGGTCTTCATAAAGTCCGGCCTGACGCGATTGGCGATCTTGCAGGCGCGGACCTTCTCGTCTTCCGTAAGGTACGCCGTCTCAATGATGAACTTTGTCGTGACCCCGAGTGTGCGGGCCTTCGCCGTCAGATACTGCATTTCCTCTTCAACGGATTTATCATCTCCCGATTTCAACGAAGCGATGTTGATCACGAAATCCATCTCGTCGGCGCCACGGGCGGCGCTTGCGCGCATCTCCCCTTCTTTGATTTCGGTGAACGTTACACCAAAAGGAAAAGCGATGACAGTGGCGATCTTCACTCTCGAGTTTTTGAGAATGTCGCGCGCCATCGGAACATAGGAGGGGAAGATGCATACCGCTGCCATTCCGTACTCCATGGCTTCCGTACAAAGCCTTCGGATATCGGTAGAGGTTCCAATAGGACGCAGGAGCGTGTGATCGATGTATCGCCCGAAATCAGATTTCATCTAGCACGCGAACATCGGGGAGATTGCGGTAGCGCTGCGCGTAGTCGAGACCAAAACCGACGACGAACATGCTCGGGATTTTGAAACCCACGTAGTCCAGTGGCCGGTCATATTTCGAATTGCCCGGTTTTTCGAGCAATGTCGCCACGCGAAGAGACCGCGCTCCCCGTGCTGAAAAGATGTTGTAAACGTGAAGCAGCGTGAGGCCGCTATCGACGATGTCCTCGACAATGATGACATCCTTGCCTTCGATCGATATTCCGATGTCCTTCTCGATGTGGACCGTTCCCGACGTCGTCATTGCGTTACCATAGCTCGACACGGCCATGAAATCGATTTCAACGCGGAGTTCCGGGGAGATTGCCCGGATCAGGTCGGCAAGAAAAACGAAGCTGCCCTTCAGTATTCCCACTAGCGTGACCGCGCCCGAGGCGTAATCCGCGGAGATTTGCCGTCCCATCTCCGCAATGCGGCGCCGGATTTCCTGCTCCGTGATCAAAACTGTGCCCAGCGCCGTTTTCATAGGGCAGCTAGTTTATGGTATAAACGCGAGAGATTCCAGCGAGGTCGCCCGATGTTAAGAAGAGCGTGTTTTTTCCCGGCACTCTTTGTTCTGACAAGTGCGTTCGCGTTCGGCCAAACCCCTCCGAATCAGCAGAGAAACCGCGTCGAAGACTACGCGATTCGCGGCAAGATCGTTATTGCAAACCAGCACGATTTCGATCAACGGATTGAGGTGCGGCTCGAAAAATCAGCGCTTCAGGTGATCCAGACGAGTTATACCGACTCGTCGGGCAATTTCGAATTCCGAAATCTGGCTCCGGGCAGCTACTATGTCGCGGTCACGTTGGAAGGGTATGAACCCGTCCACCAACTTGTGGAAATATTCAACACATTTGGGAACTTCAGCGTCACGATCTTTCTCAACAAGCCGGCTGTCGAGATCCGAGAGAGGCCTTTCGGAATCGATGCGGCAGATCCCGACGTCGTCGATATCAGCCAGATGAAAGAGAACTTTCCGAAGAAAGCCGTGCAGAACTATGAGAAGGCTCTCGACGAGAGGCAAAAAGGCAGGCTCGAAAGCGCGGTCAAGCTGCTGGAAGACGCGGTACAAATCGCACCGAATTTTTTCCATGCGCACAATAATCTCGGAATCCTCTACCAGTCGATGAAGCGATACCCTGATGCCGAACGCGAATACAACCGCAGCCGACAGCTGAATGCCAAATCCGAGCGGCCGTTCGTGAATCTGGGCAGTCTTTTCATCGAGGAATCGAGTCTGCAAAGAAGCGATCGGGAAGCCGGCGGCAAATTGCTGGATCAGGCACTGGACGCCTTGGAACAGGCAGTCAAACTGAACCCACGGTCCGCTGTCGGCTACTTCTTGTTGGGACAGGCGAATTACCGGTCAGACTTTCTGGAAGAAGCGGAGGCGGCTTTCAAGAAAGCTCATGATCTGGATCCACACATGGGCGCAGCTCGCCTCATGCTCGCGAACGTCTACGTCAAACTCGAGAAGTGGGAGAACGTTCTCGAACACTTGGATGCATACCTGAAGGAGAATCCCAAAGCTGTAGATCGCGCCTCCGTCGAGCAAATGCGCGAGCGCATCGCCAAAAATGCCCAAGCCGCGAATGAGCGGCGATAAGACCACTACAGAACTTCGCGAATCCGCGCGGCTCATTTGGGAAGCCGCACTCACGGCTGCGAATCCCGCCACGTGCCTTCGGAATTTCATTCAGGTCCGCGATGGTGTACTTCACGTAGCCGGCAACAACATCCCCATTCGGGGCCGGCTCATCGTTATTGGCACAGGTAAGGCCAGCGCGAGGATGGCGCAGGTCGTCGAAGAAGTGCTCGGCGGCTATATTACCGGCGGCCTGGTCGTCACAAAGTACGGTCACGCGCTGCCGCTGGATCGCATCCGTGTTGTCGAAGCGGGACATCCGATTCCAGATGCGCGCGGCGTGCGCGCTGTGCACGAAACCCGGGAACTACTCAAAGGGCTATCGGCAGACGATATTGTCTTGTGTCTGATCTCCGGCGGCGGTTCTGCGCTGTGGCCCGCACCAGCGGAAGGAATCACGCTCGAAGAAAAGCAGGACATCACCCAGCTCCTGCTGCGGTCCGGCGCCCCCATTCGCGAACTGAACGCGGTACGGAAACATCTTTCCCAGATCAAAGGCGGGCAGCTCGCGCGATGGGCATCGCCGGCGCGCGTGATCTCATTGATCATGTCGGACGTGATCGGCGACCCGATCGATTTCATTGCGTCAGGCCCGACCGCGCCGGACACCACATCGTTCGCCGATGCGATGGACATCACTCAGAAACACGGGATTCATCTTCCGCGCCCTGTCCTGCAACGATTTGAACGCGGCGCACGCAGGGAAATTCCCGAAACGCCAAAGCCGGGCGATGCGGTTTTCGAGCGCGTAGAAAATCACATCATCGCGAACAATCGCCTGCTCGTCGATGCCGCCGTCGACAAAGCGCGGGAGTTGAAGTTCAATACGCTGGTTCTTGCCACGGAAATTGAAGGCGAAGCGAAGGATATTGGTGCATGTTTTGCGGCCATTGCGCGCGAGATCGGAAGCAGCGGAAATCCGATCAACCCTCCAGCATGTGTTCTCGGCGCGGGGGAAACGACAGTCACCGTCCGCGGCAACGGGCTCGGCGGCCGGAATCAAGAAATGGCTCTCGCTTGGGCGATCGCCATGGCTGGCCGTCCATCAGCCGCTCCGGCGTGTTTCGCTAGTGTGGCCACCGACGGCTCAGACGGGCCCACTTCCGCCGCCGGCGGGCTGGTTGACAACCTCACTTGTGCCCGGGCCATTGAGCGTGGACTCATTCCTATCCAGTTTCTCCAAGCAAACGATTCCTTCAATTTCCTCAAAGCCACCGGCGATCTCATCATAACGGGCCCGACGCAGACAAATCTGATGGACCTGCAAATTCTGTTGGTCGGCTAAACGGGATTGTCATGGGCTCGGGCCAAACCCCGCAACCAAATACCTGACCAACGAGGTCTAATTGGGGCCGGTGGCGGGTGCAGGGGGCTGCCGTTGGCGGGCGGGATTCTGGAGGGCATTGGGCTTTTGGCGGATGGGGTAATGGGCCAGTTTCTGCAGGTTGGGGATTTGGGCTGGTTGGGGAATGTTCATAGGGGGTTCGACGTTACTGAAGAATTTCTGCTGATTCATTTGAAATTCGCCGTCGGCAGAATCGAGTTCACGCACGAGGCGCTTCAGTTCGTCTTCGGAACCGCTGCGGTTCAGGGCTTGACGCAACTGATTCAGAGCGCGAGTCCGGCGCTGGCTGATTTCGAATCGGTCTTGCACGAATTGCTCGAGGAAGGGCAGGATTCTGGCGAAAACCTCCGGAGTGACTTCCGCAAACTGCTGAAACTGTTTGACGTAAAAACCGAGCACGGCATCTTCGACCAGAGAGCGTCGCTGCGCTGCATTAGGCCGCAGTTGCCGTTGCTGCCTCTCTTGTGGAGGAGCACCGTAGATGTTCGAAATTGCGACAAAAAGCAGCATGCCGACTGCGATTCTCTTCATTGCCGGTATGTCACCCCTTGCTGCGCAGACTCCAACATCTGTCGCAATTGCTCTTGCTGTTTTTCGCCCAGGGTAACGACGTCATCGAAAAGCGATCGTTCCGGACCGGCCTCGATCGCTTCAGCCAACGGCTCAGGTACCTGTGCGTCGATACCCGCCGGAGCAGACGCGGGTGCACGGTGATCGGCTTTCCAAAGAACGGTGACTGTCGTAATACCGACCGCCATCAACACCGATAAGGCCCACGCTACCGCAGGCCGGATGGCCCATCCCGTCCAACGCCGAACAGCCGATTCGCGCTGGACCGAACGCGACAGCAGCTCATCGCGCACAGACGAACGGAATTGCGCCCAATCCGGTTCGGCAATATCCGCTTCCAGTGAACTCATTTCGGCGTGTATAGACTGCATTGATTCCCAGGTGGCGCGACACTGTGGACAGCTCTCCATATGGGTTCTCTGTTTCGCAGGAACCTCGGCGCCTTCCATCAAGTTCACGAAATCTGCGGCTTTTATGTGACCAAACATTTTACGTACACCGCTTCGCGGCCTCCTTCATTTGGCTATTGGCCGGTTACCCCACGCTCTCCTATCTGCGAGCTTTCTTCACACTGGGATCTTTTATCAGCTTCCGCATTTTTTCCAATGCGAAAAAGACGCTCGCCTTTATGGTCGAGATGGACCGTCCCGAGATCCTGGCGATTTCTTCATAACTGAGCTGCTCGTTGATTCGCAGTTCGAGAATGGCTTTCTGCTTCGGCGGCAGTTGTTTCACCAGACGCCGGAACTGTTCGCGCTGTTCGCGGTCTTCGAGCTGCGATTGCACGGTTGCCCGAACGCTGCCGGTGTATTCGGTCACTTCGACGAAGTCCTGGGAGTGTTTCTTCACGTGATTGATGCAGTGGTTCATAGCAATCCGGTACAACCACGTTTTCAGGCTCGACTCCCGCCTGAAGCTTCCGAGGTGTTCGAAGGCCTTGATGAAGACCTCCTGGGCAAGGTCCATCGCGTCCTCCCGGTTCTCGACGAATCGGTAGCAGACGCGGTAGATCTGCCGTTCATATCGGATCATCAGCTCATCGAAGGCACTCATGTCACCTGCGAGATAACGATCCACCAGATCAGCGTCTTCGTCTGAATTGCCCAAGCTCATTGGCATCGAAGCTGTTGCGGTCCGGTCCATCATACAGTTTGGACATTATTGGGTCCGCCCAGGTTTAATATGGTTGTGGGACCCGGCGATTTTAAGAAGATGCTTAACCCACACCAATGGCATGGCCTACGCCGCCTCACAGCCTACCTCCGCCGGCACCGGGGCCGGCTGGCGGCAGGTTTCATCTGCATCTTACTGACGAACTTGTTCCTCCTGGCTGCTCCCCGAGTCATGGGCTATGCCGTCGACCAACTGCAGGAGTCGGTCACGCGTGAGAAGCTGGCCACTTATGGAGCAGCGATCATTGGACTCGCTATTTGCGAGGGCATCTTTCGATTTTTTATGCGCCGCCTGATCATCGGCGTCTCTCGCGACATTGAATACGCGATAAGAAACGATCTTTTTCTGCACCTCGAGGCGCTGCCGATGGCGTTTTATCAGAAAAATAAGACGGGCGACTTGATGTCTCGCGTCACGAATGACTTGAGCAACGTCCGCATGCTGCTTGGACCCGGTATCATGTACACGGCGAACACGATCGTGGTTGCAGCATTTGCGGTCCTGCTGATGCTTCGGATCAACTGGCGATTGACATTATTGGCCCTGCTTCCGCTTCCAGCCGTTTCTTTCAGCGTTCGGCATTTTGGAAAGAAAATTCACGACCTTACTGAGCAGTCGCAAGGCAAGTTGGCCGATCTCAGCGCGCGCGTGCAAGAAAGCATGGCGGGGATTCGCGTCGTGAAGGCTTTCGTCCAGGAACGACAAGAGGTCGGGGACTTCGATCGGATGAATCAGGCACTGGTGGCGAAGAACCGCGACTTGATTCGCGTCCAGAGCGTGTTTTATCCGACGATGGAGCTGATGATCGGGCTTGCCATCGTCGTCGTGATTTGGTTCGGCGGCCGCCAGGTCATTCAAGGTGCGATCTCGTTGGGCGACTTCGTCGCTTTCAACGTGTACCTTGGCAGGCTGACATGGCCGATGATCGCGCTCGGCTGGGTCGTGAATTTGCTGGAGCGCGGCCGCGCCTCGATGCAGCGTTTGAACTACATTCTCGACGCTGTTCCCGATGTGAGCGATGAAGCCGATGTCCTCCCTCAGTTTGAGGTTCAAGGTTCGATCGAGTTTCGGAACCTGAGCTTTTCCTACAACGGCACGCCAACGCTTCGGAACGTTTCATTCGGCATCCCGAAGGGAAAAACAGTCGCGATTGTCGGCGCGACCGGAGCGGGAAAGTCGACACTCGTGCAGCTCATTCCCAGGTTGTACAATGCGCCGCCGAATTCGCTCTTCATTGATGGCGTGCCGATCGAGCGCATCCCGCTGGCGTCGCTCCGGCGGGCGATCGGCTTCATTCCGCAGGATACGTTCCTGTTCGGCGAAACGATCCGCGAAAACATTGCATTTGGCGTGGCATCCCCCACGCAGGCCGAAATCCAGCGGGCGGCGGAAATCTCGAACATCGATACGGACGTGCAGAGCTTCCCGATGAAATACGAAACCATCGTCGGCGAGCGCGGCATCACGCTCTCAGGTGGGCAAAAACAGCGTACGGCCATCTCGCGCGCAGTCATTCGGGATCCGAAGATTTTGATTCTCGACGATGCGCTGTCCAGCGTCGACACGTATACGGAAGAGCAGATCTTGCATGAACTGAAGCAGGTCATGCGCGGCCGCACTTCGATACTGATCAGCCACCGTGTTTCCACCGTCAAAGAGGCGGACGAGATTATCGTGCTGGATAAGGGAAAAATCGTCGAGCGCGGCACGCACGCGGAATTGCTCGGCCGCGACGGATATTACGCAGAGTTACATCGGCGGCAGTTGCTGGAAGAGGAACTGGCTGTCAGCGAATAGATCGGCACCCCTTCGGGGTGCATAAACAACGCATGCAAGATGAAGACATTCTCGGTAAAGCTTACGACGCGCGCTTGATGCACCGCCTGCTGACTTATCTGCGGCCATATAAGCAATACGTCGCTTTGGCGCTTGTGCTGATTCTCTTCGAGTCGGGCCTGGAGGTTGCATTTCCCTGGCTCACGAAGATCGCCATCGATCGATATATCGCGGCAGCGAACATGGCCGGCCTTGCCGTGATCGCGGGTGTATACGTCATTCTGCTCGCTATCCGATTCGTTGTGGCTTCTGCCGAAACTTACGTGTTGCAGAACACCGGCCAAAACATCATGTACGACATGCGCATGCAGGTCTTCCGGCATTTGCACACGCTCGCGCCGTCGTTTTACGACAAGAATCCGGTCGGCCGCTTGATCACGCGGGTCACGACGGATGTCGACGTCCTCAACGAAATGTTCTCCGCCGGCATTGTTTCGATTTTCGGCGACATCTTTACACTCCTCGGAATCATGGTCGCCATCATGGTTTTGAACTGGCAGCTCGGTCTGGTGACGATGTCGGTGGTACCTCTGATCTTCGTCACAACTGCAATTTTCCGGATGAAAGCCCGCGATTCGTACCGCCGCGTCCGAATCGCGATTGCGAAGATCAACGCGTTCCTGCAGGAGCACATCACCGGCATGTCCGTCGTGCAGCTGTATAACCGCGAGCGAAAGACCTTCAGGAGATTCGATGGGATTAACAAGGAACATCTGGCGGCGAACCTCGACGGAATCCTCGCGTATGCGTGGTTCTATCCAGCCATAGCACTGTTGAGCTCGATCGCCATCGCTCTGATCATCTGGTACGGTGGCGGCAAGGTGATGCAAGGCGCATTGACACTTGGCGCGCTGGTCGCATTCACACAATATTCGAATCGTTTCTTTCAGCCGATCGCGGACATGAGCGAGAAATACAACATCCTGCAGACCGCGATGGCGAGCTCCGAAAGGTTATTCAAGCTGATCGACACGCCTGCAGCGATCGTAAATCCGCCGAATGCGATCCTTCCGCCGCGGCCGGTGCGGGGAGAGATCGAGTTCCGCAACGTCTGGTTTGCATACAATGATGAAGACTGGGTCCTGCGCGACGTATCCTTTCACGTTAATCCCGGCGAGTCGGTAGCGATCGTCGGTCATACCGGGGCCGGTAAAACCACAACGACCAGCCTGCTCACCCGGTTCTATGACATTCAAAAGGGCGACATTCTGCTGGACGGAGCGAACATCGCAAGACTGGATCTGGAGTACTTGCGCAGTTCGTTTGCTGTGGTACTGCAAGATGTGTTTTTATTTTCGGGAACCATCGAATCGAATATTCGCCTCGGCTCTCTCATCTCGCGCGAGCGGGTCGAAGCTGCAGTCGAAGATGTAAATCTCGGGCCGTTCCTCCGCACGTTGGCCGCTGGATTGGACCATCCCGTAAACGAACGCGGCACGACGCTTTCTGTCGGCCAGCGGCAGCTCCTCGCGTTTGCGCGGGCGCTCGCGCATGATCCCAAAATTCTGATTCTCGACGAGGCAACATCGAGCGTGGATACCGAAACCGAGCTTCAGATTCGAAAGGCGATCGACCGGCTGATGGAACGCCGGACATCCATCATCATTGCCCACCGTCTTTCAACGATTCAGCGCTGCGATAAGATCATCGTCATGCATAAGGGCCGCGTGCGGGAGATCGGCACACATCAACAGTTGCTCGCCCAGCGCGGAATTTATTACAAGCTGTATCAGTTGCAGTATAAAGACCAGGAAGTGGGCGTAAGGGGGGATTAAATGACCAATGTTCAATTCTCGATTCCCAATGTTCATCCGATGGGATGCAGACTTCGGATTTTGTGCCGGCTTCTGTATCCTCGGATGAGAATTGAGCATTGCGAATTGAGCATTGGTCAGATTTATCAAAACGTGCTGAATAGTTACCATTCAATAAATTGGCAAAACCGGAGTGTTGCTGAAGGACAGACGCTTCGGCACCGCGGAGCGGTGCGAGGAGATTAGCCAGGGGTACGCGGTTTTTACGTACCCCTGGTATGAGACGTACCAAGAATCGCACCCCGGCAGGGGTGCTAGGAGTCCGCGACACCCTTTCAGGGTGCGGATTCCAGAGTGTCGAAGTATTCCAGGGTACGCAAAAAACGCGTACCCCTGGCTAATTTCCTAGCACGGCTCCTCGGTGCCAAATGCCCAAACTCCAGGGCGGTCATAGATTACAGGACGCGGCTATGGTTTCCATCGAAAATAAAATTGCAGTCGTAACAGTCGCAGGCGGTGCCATCGACCGT
>Ga0066709_100002339_pt1 | contig 13731 bp, 12 predicted proteins | sample GraSoiAngelo_158_FD_79665 | JGI IMG/M metagenome (GOLD analysis project Ga0066709, IMG submission 79665) | Grasslands soil microbial communities from the Angelo Coastal Reserve, California, USA - 14_1009_16_30cm | ecosystem: Environmental > Terrestrial > Soil > Grasslands | place: USA... | reverse complement strand
GCGCCGAAGCTCCGCGAGAACTTCGACCACCGCGGCCACCAGTGCAACGCCTGCGGCATGCACCACTGCCACATGTCGGTCATCAGGCACGGCGACCAGAAGGGGAAGATCGTCGACGAGCCTGAGTACGAGGGCTGGTCCGGTTGCGGATGGGCGATCGGTTCGGCCGACCGCGACGGCGTGGCGTGGCTCAACACTGAGTGCGACCGCGCGTGCGTCGACGTCAACGAGTGGGGTTGGCTCTGCGGCTGGGTCATGGAGTGCCAGGAGAAGGGCTACATCACCCGCGAGCAGCTCGGCTTCGAGCTCAAGTGGGGCGACATCAAGGGCGCCCACCGCCTTCTCCAGATGGTCAGTCGCCGGGAGGGGCTGGGGAGCCTCCTCGCCGAGGGCGTCAAGCGCGCCGCCGAAAAGCTGGGTGGGCCCGCCAAGGAGTGCGCGATCTACATCGAGAAGGGCGCGACGCCGCGCGGCCACGATCACCGCGCGCGGTGGGAGGAGATGCTCGACACGTGCACGTCGTCCACCGCGACGATGGAGACGGGCAACCCGGTGCATCCGACGGAGATCGGGCAGCCCGCGCGTATCAATCCCTTCGACGGCGAGCAGGTGGCCAGGTACGTCGCCGGGCTGCGCGGTCGACGGAGCTTCGAGGACTCGCTCGGCATCTGCATCTTCACGTCGCGGACCCGGCTTGAGAACCTCTGCCGCGCCCTCTCGGCGGCGACGGGCTGGACCTTCACCGTCGAGGAGGCCCAGCGCTTCGGCCGCCGCACTGCCGCCATCAACCGCGCCACCGCGCTCCGCTGCGGCCACACCGGTGCCCTCGAGTATCCCTCGACCCGCTACGGCTCGACGCCCGTGGACGGCCCTGCGAAGGGCCAGGCCATCCGGGCGCAGTGGGAGAAGATGCTGGACACCTGGTATGCCGAGGTCGGCTTCGATCGCAAGACCGGCAAGCCGTGGCCGAAGACGCTGAAGGGGCTCGGGCTCGACTGGCTGGCCAAGGACCTCTGGGGCAAGAAGGCCTAGCCCGCTAAAGTGCCCGGGCGGCGCGCCCGGGCCCGGCGTCTTTCGACTCGCCAGGAGCCGGCCGAAAGCCCGTCCCTTGACCCCCTCCGCGCGGGTGTGTTATTTGTTGTCACTCATTCGAAACGGGTCATGGGGGTCCTATGGCGCAAGTGATTGGATTCATTGGCCTCGGCATCATGGGACGCCCGATGGCCAGGAACCTATTGAAGGCGGGCTACCCGCTGGTCGTCCACAGTCGGAGCCGAGGGCCCGTGGACGAGATCGCCCGGGCGGGTGCCAAGGTCGGTACCTCGCCGCGCGACGTGGCCGCGCAGTCGGATGTCCTGATCACCATGCTGCCCAACTCGCCCGACGTCGAGCAGGTGGCGCTCGGCCGTGACGGCATCATCGAAGGCGCTCGGCCCGGTCTCATCTTCGTGGACATGTCCACGATCTCGCCGATCGTGTCTCAGAAGGTTGGAGCGGCCCTCGCCGCGAAATCCGTCAAGATGCTCGACGCGCCGGTGTCCGGCGGTGAGAAGGGCGCGACCGACGGCGCGCTCTCGATCATGGTCGGCGGCGACAAGGCGGTCTTCGACGCCGTCCTGCCGATCTTCCAGGCGATGGGCAAGACGATCACCCACCTCGGGCCGCTCGGCTTCGGTGGCTTCACCAAGCTCGCGAACCAGATCATCGTCGCGGTCAACCTGACCGCGCTCGGCGAAGCGCTCACGCTCGCCAAGAAGGCGGGGCTCGACCGCGAGCTCACGCTGACCGCGCTCGCCGGCGGGCTCGCCGGCTCCAGGTGCCTCGATCAGAAAAAGCCGAACTATGTCGCCGAGACCTACAACCCGGGCTTCAAGATCGACCTGCACTACAAGGACCTCGGGCTCATCATGGAATCGGCTCGTGCCCTCGGCGTGCCGCTACCCGCGACGGCGGTCGTCCAGGAGCTGTTCAACGCCCTTCGCGTCAAGGGGCGCGGCGGCCTCGATCACTCGGGAGTGATCACCCTGCTGGAAGACCTCGCGGGCCTCTCCAGGTGAGGGCCACCGTCGATCGCGCCGGACTCGATCCGCAGGGCCGACTCCCCAAAGTTCAGATCCGTCGAGTGCGGAAGGGCGACCTCTCGAAGGTCCGTGACGTCCTGGAGCAGACCTTCGGTGACTTCCTGGAGCGCCAGCTCGGGACGCGGCCCCGGCAGGCGTTCGGCGGCGCGCAGTACGTCCACCATCGCTGGCTCATGGAGCCCTGGGGCTGCTTCGTCGCGGAGGAAGACAGCTCGAAGATCGTGGGGGTCGCGCTCGCGGTGACGTGGGGCACGGTCGGTGTGCTGGGGCCGGTGGCCGTGCTGACGAACTACCACAACCAGACGATCGGCCAGCAGCTCATCCGCGCGGCGCAAGAGTTCTTCGAGGAGAACAAAGCGACGCTCCACGGCTGCGTGACGTACCCGACGAGCCCCAAGCACCTGTACCTGTATCACAAGTTCGGCTACCGGCCGAAGCACCTGACGGCGATCATGAGCCGGGCGATCGACCGCGGCCCCGCCCGAGTCGCGACGTCGCCGAAACCCGGGAAGACCCTGCTGGCGGCACGCCGCTTCTCCACGCTCGAGGAGGCGAAGAAGAAGGCGACTCTCGCGCGGATCCATCGGATCACCAACGCGATCTGCCGGGGCATGGATCTCGCGAAGGAGATCGAGATCGTCGACGGCCTGGCGCTGGGCGACACGCTGCTCCTCGAGCGTGGCCGTGACCTCATCGGCTTCGCGATCTGCCACACGCCCGGCGTGAGCGAGGCGCCGGCCGGTGCGCTGTACGTGAAGTTCCTCGCGATCGACCCGCCGCAACGGAAGGCGGAGCACCTCGAGCAGTTCGTCACGACCATCGAGGGGCTCGGGCAGGAGCTGGGGGTGCAACGGGTGATCCTTCCCGTGTATGCTCGCTACTGGACGGCCTACAACATCCTCGTCCAATGCGGATATCAGGTCGACTTCACCATGATCCGGATGCAGCGGGGCAAGCCCGAGGACTACGAGGACCCCGCGGACCTGGTGCTCGACGACTGGCGCTGATGCGCGCCGGCACCGCCCTCGCCGCCGGCCTGCTCCTGTTGCTGCTGGCCGGCCGCGCCGCCGCGCACTCCTTGCTCCTCGAATCGTCGCCGGCCGTCGGCGCCACTCTCGTCGATCCGCCGCCGCAGATCTCGCTGCGCTTCAACAATCGCATCGAGAAGAAGCTGTCGACGATCCGCGTGCTCGACGAGCGTGGTGGCGCGCGATCGGCCACCGTGCTGGTTGCTGACGGCCCCGCCGATCGCCTGACGGCGACGCTTCCCTCGCTGACGCCCGGAGCCTGGCGCGTCGAGTGGCGCGTGCTCTCGACGGACGGCCACATCGTGAACGGGCGCTTCTCCTTCCGGGTCACGCGCTAGGTCGATGGCGAAGATGATCGGCGGCCACGCGTCCGTCGAGGGCACGCGACGGTACGCGGAGCGGTTCACGGGGCGACTGGCGCCCGGGCACTTTCGCGAGCTGGACGGCGGCGCCGTGCTCTCGACTCTGGGGCTCGGCACGTATCTCGGCAGCGAGGACGGCGCGACCGACGTGCTCTATCAGGATGCCGTCCTGCGAGCGCTGGAGCTCGGCTTCAACGTGATCGATACGGCGGTGAACTACCGTCACCAGCGTAGCGAGCGCGCCATCAGGACGGCGCTCGCCACGGCGATCAGCAGCGGCGTCGTGGCACGAGACGAGGTCGTCGTGGCCACCAAGGGGGGCTTCATTCCCTTCGACGGGGCTGTGCCGCGCGACCCCCGCGCGTACTTCGCGGCGACGTACGTCGAGACAGGCATCATCAAGCCGGGGGACGTGGCGCGGGGCGCGCACTGCATAGCCCCGCGCTACCTCCGCGATCAGATCGACCGCAGCCGCGCCAATCTCGGCCTCGAGACCCTCGACGTCTACTACCTGCACAATCCCGAAACACAGTTCGAGGAAACGGAGCGCAAGGAGTTCCTGATCCGCATTCGAACGGCGTTCCAGGCGCTGGAGGAGGCGGTCGCGGCCGGGTGCATCACTCGGTTCGGCACCGCGACCTGGGCCGGATACCGCGCGGATCCGGGCGAGCCGGGCTACCTGTCGCTCGCCGAGCTCGTCTCCGCGGCCCGCGACGTTGGCGGCGACGATCACCACTTCAGAGTGATCCAGCTTCCGTACAACCTCGGGATGACCGAGGCATTTACGCGGGCCAATCAGCGCGTGAAGGACCGCGTGGTTTCGGTCCTCGAGGCCGCCCGGCAGCTCGGCGTCTCGGTGATGGCCTCGGCCTCCCTCCACCAGGGCCAGCTCACCAAGCTGCCGCCGATGATCGCCGAGTACATTCCCGGGCTCACGACCGACGCGCAGCGCGCGCTCCAGTTCGTGCGCTCCACGCCGGGGATCGAGACGGCGCTCGTCGGAATGAAAACAAGCGCGCACGTCGAGGAAAACGCGAAGGTCGGCGCGGTCCCAGCGATTCCGTGGGAGCAGTTCCAGCGTCTCTTCAGCGCGGCCGGCGGATGAGGGCGGGCCCATCGTGGAACGTCGGCGCGACGGGACCGTTCCCGGACGGATCGCTAAACATTGCGCAGGACAGTGGCGTCGGGTAGGGTGAACACGTGATCACGCTCGAGCGTGACCCCACACGCGCCCTCGGCATTCGGCCCGCCGTTTCCGCCGTCATCTTCGACCGACGCCGTCGCCTCCTGCTCCAGCAGCGCTCCGACGGCGGACAGTGGGGCCTGCCGGGCGGATCGGTGGAGATCGGCGAATCGGTGAAGGACGCCGTGCAGCGCGAGGTGCACGAGGAGACAGGGCTGGTCGTCGCTGTGCGCCGGCTGGTGGGAGTGTACTCGGAGCCGGCGCTACAGCTCGTCCGGTATCCCGACGGGAACATCTGGCACTACGTGAGCATGTCCTTCGAGTGCATCGTGCGCGGCGGCGAGCTGCAGACCTGCGATGAGACGCTGGCGCTCGAGTACTTCTCACTGCGGCGGCTGCCGTCCACGCTCCTGGCCCATCATCGGGTTCGTATCCGCGACGCCTCCACCCGGAGGATCGCGCCGTTCGTTCGCTGAGGGGGTGAGCGTGATGCGACGGATTCACCACGTCGGCATTGTCGTGAACCGGTTGGCGGAGGCGTATCGCTTCTACCGTGACACGCTGGGGCTGCCGCTCGTCACCGAGGCGACGATCCCGGATCAGCACGTGCGGGCCGCGCTGCTCGGCGCCGGCGAGACCGAGATCGAGCTCCTCGAGCCGCTGGACCCGTCGTCGGGCGTCGGGCGCTTTCTGGCCAGGCACGGCGAAGGGCTCCACCACCTCTGCTTCGACACGGAGGACATCGTCAAGACGTTGACATCGCTCAAGGAGATGCGCGTCGAGCTGCTCGACTCGACCCCACGAGCGGGGCTCGCCGGACAGATCGCGTTCGTCCATCCGAGGGCGTGCTGCGGCGTGCTCGTGGAGCTGGCTACCCCGTTCGCCGCGCCGGCCGAGTCTCCGTCACCGCTCAGGCTCAAGCGGCTCGTGATCGGCGCGTCCGACGTCAAGCGAGCGAGCGACGTGCTCCGATCACTCTTCGGTCTCGAGGAGGTCGCGATGAACGACGGCCCGCGCATCATGCTGGCGGTCGGCCGTGGCGCGCTGCTGGTCGTGCCGGCCGACGAGGTCGGAGGCACCGAGGGGCTGGTGGCGCTCTCCATGGTCGCCGAGGACTTTGCCGCGCTGACCGACGCCTTCAGTCGTGCCGGCACGACGTTCCTGCGTGGCACGGGCGAGGTGACGGTCCAGCCCGCGTCGAGTCACGGCGTGCATCTCCACATCAGCCGCTACGAGTAGCGCCCCGCGCGGCACGTGCGGCGGCGAGCGAGCGACCGCGATCCCAAGCGGCATCGCGAGCGGCGGACGGGGCCTGTCGCCGGGGACTGTGGCCCCGCGTCCGGCTCCGTCACCCACTCGCCCGAATCGCAGCTCTTCGAGCTGCGGACGGGACGAGGGGGTCCCACTCCGCCGGTCGCGTGGCCACAGTCCCCGGCGCCACCCGTCCGCCGCTCGCGATGCCGGTTGGGATCGCGGTCACTCGGCGCTATGAGTAATTTCCCGGACGGCTCCGCCGACCGTCTACCGCGGTGATCGCTGAGGACTCGGGGGCCGCGGGTGGCGGGGAGCGGGGCGCCTGCCGGGATCCGTGTAGTCAGCATTGCATCGACTCGGAGCATCGGAACTGCCGGATCCGGACATCAGCAGTCGGATCCCGGCAGGCGCCCCGCTCCCCGCCACCCGCGGCCCCCGAGTCCTCAGCGTTGCCGAGCTCAGTCGGGGCGACGGACGGCCGCCACGGGAGTCGGAAACTCGTCGGGATCGATCGGGATTTCGATGACGGCGGGTGTCCCCGCCGAGAGCGCCGCCTTGACGGCGTCACCGACCTGATCGGGATGCTCTACGTAGAATCCGGCGGCGCCGAAGAGCCGGGCGAACTGGTCGTAGCGCGGGTTGCCGATGTCGCAGCCGATGTAGCGGCCACTGTAGAAGTGCTTCTGGTACGCCTTCTCCGATCCCCAGCAATTGTTGTTCATGACGATCGTCACGGCCGCGATGTTGTGTCGGACGGCGGTCTCGAGCTCCTGCGCGTTCATGAGATAGCCTCCGTCCCCGTGAACGGCGAGCACCGGAGCTTCGGGGCGGCCGAGCTTGGCGCCGAGCGCGGCGGGAAAGGCGAACCCGAGCCCGCCCAGATCGAGCGGCGTGAGAAACGTGCGCGGCCGCGCGAAGTGCAGGCGATCGTAGCCGTAGGCCGGGGCGGCGCCGGCGTCGAGCGTCACGATCGTCTCCGGTGGCAGCACGCGACGCAGCTCCGCGTAGACTCGCTGCGGCTTCATTGGCTTCGCGCCGAGACTCGCTTCCGCCGCCAGCCGGGCGTGGCGCTGGGCGCGCAGCATCTCGGCTTCCTGCCGCCAGGACGCGCGAACCTCGGGAACCGCGTCCTGGGCCAACGCGCTCAGCAGAGCCTGGCACGTCTCTCGCGCGTCCGCTTGAATGCCGAGCTCGACCGGGTAGTAGCGACCGATGTCGCGCGAGTCGATATCGATCTGGATGAGCGCCGTTCCCGGTCGCAGGTAGCGGTCGTCGAAGTGAGTCGTGAATTGCCCGAGCCGTGAGCCCACGACGAGGATCAGGTCGGCGCGCCGGCACGCCGCGGCCGCTTCCGGCGCTCCGGCGCGCCCGAGCGGACCGAGATAGAGAGGATGGGCGTTCGGCACGGCGTCGTTTCGACTGTACGCCGTGATCATCGGGATCGCGTGACGGTCGCTCAGCTGGACGACGAGCTCGGTGGCGCCGGCCCGGGTGGCTCCTCCTCCGACGAGGAGGAGCGGACGCTCGGCCAGGCGGAGCCGTCGCGCCGCAACGCGAACGGCGTCCGCGTGCGGGGGCTGCGGGTGGACGACGCGGTAGCTTTCCGGTGCGAGCGCTGCCGTCGACGGCAGCTTGTCGTTCAGCACATCGCGCGGGATCTCCACGAAGACCGGCCCTGGGCGGCCGCTCATGGCCGTGCGCAGCGCCGCCCGCAGGAGCTCGGGGATGCGCGCCGCCTTGTTGATCTGGATCGCGAGCTTGGTCACCGGCCGAAACATGCTGACCAGGTCGAACTCCTGAAAGGCGTCCTTCTGGTAGTGGTCGAGCGCGATCCCGCCGACGAGGACGATCACCGGCGAATGGGCGACGTGCGCCGCGGCCACGCCCGTGATCAGATTGGTCGCGCCGGGACCGCTCGTCACCAGGCAGACGCCCGGTCGATCGGTGACCCGCGCCAGCCCATCGGCCATGAAGGCCGCGGCCTGCTCGTGGCGGACATTGATGTACTCCACGCTCGGATCGTCGTAGAGCGTGTCGAGAACATCCAGGAAAGTCGCGCCGACGATTCCGAAAATGTGCCGCACCCGCTCGGCTTTGAGCAACTCCACGACGGCTCGTCCACCCGTCCAGACATCCATGGGCACGCCCCCTCTGTGCGTCCGTCCTCGATTCGTTCTCGATTTTCCATCGCGCCTCGGCCGGCGGGGCCCGACGGCCTGTGGTGCGCACTTCTCGCTCGATCGCCGCGCCTCGGCGCGCAACAGGATACCGGGTGCCCGGCGGTAAACAAAGGGGCGGCGCGTGCCGTCGTACGGGCCAGACAGTCCGCGCAGTGTGCGTCCCAGGCCGTCGCGGGGGCGTGGTGCAAGCCGCAGGGCCGCCCGGGGGCCGGGGTCCCCAGGCCCGAGGCGAGCATCCGAAAAGGCCCGGTGGCCGAGGCGCGGCAATGAACCAAGGAGGATGCGATGAAGCGTCTACAACGCACGATTGGCACGATGACCCTGCTCCTGCTGGCGGTCGGCGTGGTCGCCGCCCAGGCAGAGCCCCAATTCGCTGGCGACTGGGTGCTCGACCGCTCCCAGAGCCAGTTCCCGACACATGAGGGCCGGGGCCCCGACGGATCAAACGCCGAGCGGCAGCGGCCCGACGTGAAGCTCGTGGTGCAGCAGCAGGGCAACACGCTGAAGGTCACACGGACCATGACGATGGGTACCCAGGAACGCTCGATGACCGACACGATCGTGGCCGACGGAACCGATCAGGCTCACCAGGGCTACCGCGGCAATGTCGTCACGCGGGCCGCCTTCGAGGGCGATCGGCTGGTCGTGACCAGGACCTATACGAGGAAGAGCGATCAGGGTGATCGGACGAGGTCCCGGCAGTCCACCTGGACGCTCTCGCCGGACGGACGGATCCTGACGATCGACACTACGATGCACGGCCCCAACGGGGACCATGCCATGAAGACCGTGTACGTGCGTAGCTGACCCAGCACGACGGGGCGCCCGTCCTTCGGGCGCCCCGTCATCCTTCGCGACAACGACTCCGCCGCCCGCCACGCACGGTCTCCCGCTCTCAGGTCCCCGACGACCTCAACGAGCTTCTTGTCCTTCGAGCCCGGGGACGTCTATGCTGCGCAAGGCGATGGCGCAGATCCAGAGGACCGATAGGCGGCACGTCGGTCGCCGTCAGCTTCTGGCGGGCGCGCTCGCTCTTGGCGCTTCACACTTCGCCCCACCCCTCGTCCGCGTGTCGGGCGAGCCTCGACTGCCCGGGCCCCCGTTCACTCTTGGTGTGGCGTCGGGCTATCCTCTGCCAACGAGCGTCGTGCTCTGGACCCGCCTGGCCCCGGCGCCACTCATGCCCGGGGGCGGCATGCCGTCCGAGGTGGTGCCGGTCGAGTGGGAAGTGGCGAGCGACGACCGCATGGGCCAGATCATCCAGCACGGCACGGTCGGTGCGACACCGGCATTCGCGCATGCGGTGCACGTCGAGGTCGAGAACCTCGAGCCGGGTCGATGGTACTGGTACCGTTTTCGCGCCGGCGGGCAGGTGAGTGCCATCGGACGCACGCGTACGGCGCCTCCGAATGGCGGTGGCGATCGTCTGCGCCTGGCCTTCGCCTCGTGTCAGCAGTACGAGCAGGGCTACTTCACCGCATACCGGCACATGCTTGCTGACGACCTCGATCTCATCGTCCACGTGGGCGACTACATCTACGAATCCTCCTGGGGCCAGGACCATGTGCGTAAGCACGGCGCTCCCGAGCCTCATACGCTCGACGATTACCGAATCCGCTACGCCGTGTACAAGAGCGATTCCGATCTCCAGGCGGCGCACGCGGCCTATCCCTGGCTCTGCACCTGGGACGACCACGAGGTCCAGAACGACTACGCGAACGACCGCTCCCAGCACCTCGACACCCCGGCGTGGTTCCTGCAGCGGCGCGCGGCCGCCTACAGGGCCTACTACGAGCACATGCCACTCCGCCGCCAGATGGTGCCCTTCGGGCCGGACATGCGTCTCTTCGCGCGCGTCTCGTTCGGCCGTCTCGCGCAGATCCATCTTCTCGACGACCGCCAGTACCGCTCACCCCAGCCGTGCGCCGCGCCCGGCCGTGGTGGCGCCAACACCGTCGAAGACTGCCAGGAACGGCTCGATCCGCGCCTCACCATGCTCGGCGACGTGCAAGAGCGCTGGCTCGCGGCGGAGCTCGACCGCTCGCCTGCGCGCTGGAACGTCATCGCCCAGCAGACTTTGATGGCTCAGCTCGATCGGAAGCCCGGTCCGGGACAGCAGTTCTGGACCGATGGATGGGACGGCTACCCAGCGGCACGCCGCCGCCTGCTCGACTACCTCGGCCAGCGGAAGCCCGCCAACCCGGTCGTGTTCGGTGGCGACGTGCACTCCTTCTGGGTGACCGATCTCAAGCCAGACTTCGACGACCCGCGCTCGCCGGTGGTCGCCACGGAGTTCGTCGGCACGTCGATCACGTCGCAGTTCCGGCGCCGTCAGGAGGAGCTCGAGTCGTTGCTGGCCGACAACCCCCACATCCGGCTGGGCAACGGCACCCGGCGCGGCTACCTGCGCGTCGAGATCACGCGAGAGCGCTTGCGCGCCGACCTCCGAACGGTGCGCAGCGTCGCCCGTCCGCGCGCGGAGGCCGACACCCTGGCCACCTTCGTCGTCGAAGACGGGCGGCCGGGAGCCGTGCGCGGATAGGGCCGAATCGGCCGCCTCGCCGGCTTCACGAGCGTCCCCTTGGCTGACGGGAGAAAATGAGGGTACTGTGAGGTGCCGACCCATGCGAGTCCTGGCCGTCCACCCCGGTCCCCTGATGTACACGAAGATCTTCCTGCGCCTCGAGCCCCTCGGGCTCGAGCTGGTCGCGGCCGCCGTCCGCCGGGCGGGCCACCAGGCCCGGCTCATCGATCTGCAGACGGCCACGCACAAGGACTACTTCAGGCTCATCGATGACTGGCAGCCGGACGTGGTGGCATTCTCGTGCAACTACCTGGCGAATGTTCCCGAGATCGTCGATCTGGCGAAGTTGACCCGTGCGAGGCACCCCCGGAGCTTCATGCTCGTGGGGGGCCACAGCGCCTCCTTCATCGCTCGGGACCTGCTCGAGCACGCCGGCGGGGCGATCGATTGCATCGTCAAGGGCGAGGGCGAAGCCTCGGTGAACGCACTGCTCGAAGCCGTCGAGCACGATCGGCGATCGATCGCGAAGGTGGCCGGCGTCGTCACGCTCGACGGGGAGGGGCCGCCGGCGCGCCTCGTCGACAACCTGGATGCGCTCACGCCGGCCCGCGACCTGGTCGGCCACCGCCGACGGTACTTTCTCGGCACGCTCGATCCCTGCGCGTCGATCGAGTTCGCCCGCGGCTGCCCCTGGGACTGCTCGTTCTGCAGCGCGTGGACGTTCTACGGTCGGAGCTACCGCGTGGTCAGCCCGGAGCGTGCGGTGGAGGATCTCGGCAGCGTCAAGGAGCCCGGCGTGTTCATCGTGGACGACGTGGCCTTCGTGCAGGCCAGGCACGGCTTCGAGATCGGTGAGGCCATCGCGCGCCGCGGGATTCGCAAGCAGTACTACCTCGAGACCCGGGGCGACGTGCTGCTCCGCAACAAGGACGTGTTCCGCCTGTGGACCCGTCTGGGCTTGCAGTACATGTTCCTCGGGCTCGAGGCCATCGACGAGGAAGGGCTGCGCAAGTACCGCAAGCGGATCTCGCTCGGCCACGCGTTCGAAGCCCTCGAGTTCGCGCGCTCGCTCGGCATCAACGTCGCCATCAACCTGATCGCCGATCCCGACTGGGACCGCGAGCGCTTCGCCGTGGTGCGCCAGTGGTGCATGGAGATCCCCGAGATCGTGAACATCTCGGTCAACACCCCCTATCCGGGAACCGAGACCTGGCGCACGGAGGCGCGCCGCGTGCACACACGGGACTATCGCCTCTACGACATCCAGCACGCCGTGTTGCCGACGCGGCTGCCGCTCGCGGAATTCTACGAGGAGCTGGTCCGCACCCAGCGCGTGCTGGCGATGAAGCACCTGGGATGGACCGCGCTCCGCGACATGGCGACGATCGTGCTCGGGCACCTGGCGCGTGGGCAGACGAACTTCTTCCGGAGCCTCTGGAAGTTCAACCAGGTATTCGATCCCCGGCTCCTGCTGGCCGATCATCATCGCCCCGTGACCTACGAGATGGCGCTGCCGCCGCCGCCGCAGGCAAAGATCGATCCCCGCCAGCTCTACGTGCTGCAGGCCCCCGGCCGGGCCGGCCGCGCCATCGACGACGCGACGGAGCAGTTCGTGGAGTCGACGCGGATGGGAACAGGCGAATAGCGCGAGACGGCGTGTTCGCGCGGACGTGACACGCTCACGGGAGGTGGCGAGTGACCGCAAAACCCTGCGTGCTCGAGTTCGGGATGGGCGTCGACGTTCACGGGCGCGATGCGACGAAGGCCGCGTGCCGCGCGGTGTCGGACGCGATCCGGCACTCGAGCCTGCCGCTCTTCCAGGAGGTCCGCGAGCGCGGCGGGCGCATGCTGGTCGATGTGACCATCGGCGTCCCGGACCCGGACTCGGTCAAGGTCGACGTCGTTCGACGCGAGCTCCCGCACGGCGAGGTGACCGTCCGCGCCGTCAACGGCGGGCTGCGATCGCCGACCTCCGACACGCTCATCGCGTGCGCGGCCATCACCGTCAGCGTCGAATACCCGGCGGAGGCCGCCCGATGAGTGCGACGACGACCGGCACCGGCCTCAAGCGGCTACAGCACCTGGTCCTGTGGATCGGAAACGTCGAGCGCAGCGTGCGCTTCTACTGCGACGTCGTGGGCTTCGAGGTCCAGCGACGCTATCCGAACGCGGCCTTCTTGAAGATCCCCGGAACCGCCGACGACCACCATCTCGGCCTGTTCGAGCAGACGGGCGTGCCCCGTCCCGACGAGGGCGTGGCGCGCATGTACCACGCGGCGTGGGAGGTCGGCGACCTGACCGACCTCGCGCGCGCGCGCCAGCGGCTCGCCGAGGCCGGCGCGCTGGTCGGCTCGTCCGATCATGGGGTCAGCCTGTCGCTGTACGCGAAGGACCCGGACGGGCTCGAGTTCGAGATCTTCTGGACGGTCCCCGGCGGCACGTCCGCGGGGACGAGAGAGCTCGATCTCGAAGGCGAGCTGGCTCGACGCGGCTTTTCGGCGCAGTGACGCGGGCCGGGGCGCGACGAGGGCCGCGCCCCGGCACGAACCGGCGGAGGGCTACAGCGAGCGCAGGAAGTCGCACATCGAGTCCGGATGCCGTGTTCGGGTGTCGCAGGCGCTCGTCGTCGCCGCGCAGCCGCGCATCGGCTACGATTTCGTGCTGGCGCCCGGCTCAGCTTAAAGGCTACGCAGGAAGTTCAGCAGGTCCTGCTTCTTCTTCTCAGTGAGCTTGTTGAAATTATCGGTGACTGCGTTCGCCTCCGACGGTCCGAAGGTCGAGTCACCCGCGCTCTTGTGCGCCTGGATCGCCTGGAGAAGGTCCGTGGTTCGTCCATCGTGAAGGAAAAAGACGCGCTGCCCCAGGCCCCACAGGGGTGCGGTCCGGAACTCATCACCCTGGGCCCCTCCCTGGAGGATATTGTCAGCCAGGCCAGGCCCCATGGCATGGAGCAAGAGGTCCGAGAAGAGGTTGACGGGTTGGTTCCTCAGCGCCGACACCGTGGAATTGCCCGTCGTCAGCGTCGGCGTGTGACAGAGCGCGCAACCGGTGCTCACGAACAAGCTGCGCCCATTGCTGATCGAGGACGCGCCCCCAGGCGTGTCTGGAGACGGGGTGGG
>Ga0066709_100002336_pt1 | contig 13733 bp, 12 predicted proteins | sample GraSoiAngelo_158_FD_79665 | JGI IMG/M metagenome (GOLD analysis project Ga0066709, IMG submission 79665) | Grasslands soil microbial communities from the Angelo Coastal Reserve, California, USA - 14_1009_16_30cm | ecosystem: Environmental > Terrestrial > Soil > Grasslands | place: USA... | reverse complement strand
GCGCCGCGGTACCCCCGAAACGGTCGCACCGGCGCGCGGTGCTGGCGCTGGCGTCGGCCCTGCTGCTTGTCGCGGCCGCGCTGCTGGCCGGCGCCTGGACGCTGAACGGCCGGCACGGCGGGCAGGCCGCGGCGCCGGCCGCGGCCGGCGGTTCCGGCGGGATCAGCGTCGGCGGCGGTTCCGGCGGGATCAACTCCGGCGGCGGGGCGACGACGACCGGCGCCGGACCGGCGGCGCCCGGCGGCCCGGCCGCCGCAGCGGCCGCTCTCGCGGCCGGCGGTGCGCCGGTCGGCGACACCGCCGGTGGCAGCACCGGCGGCGGACCGCCCGCCCCGAGCGCCGGACCGCCGCCGCCCGCGCCGAAACCTGATCCGGCGCCCAGCCAGGTCTCCCGCACGGTCAACACCGTCGGGGGTACCGTGACCGCGGCCTGCGTCGGCGACACGGCGACGATCACCGGGTACAACCCGGCGCCGGGCTTCTCGGTCGCGCGGCTCGACCGGGGGCCGGACCGCGTGGTCGGGCTGAGCCTGCACACGCTCGCCACCTCCGTCAAAGTCGGCTTTACCTGCCACAACGGCACCCCGGTGGCCAGCATCAGCTAGTACCGTGACCAGGTGCGCGCGGGCCAGCCGGTGACGATCAAGGACGTCGCACAACGCGCCGGTGTCTCGTCCGCCACGGTTTCGCTGGTGCTCAACAACGTCGCCGACTCGCGGGTGTCGGCCGCGACGGCGGAACGGGTACGGGCGGCGGCGTCCGAGCTGGCCTACGCGCCGAACCTGGTCGCCCGCGGGCTGCGCCGCCGCCGGACCAACACCATCGCGGTACTCAGCGACGAGATCGCCACGACGCCGTTCGCGAGCCGGATGATCGGCGCGATCCAGGACGTGGCCATGCGCAACGGGCTGCTGGTCTTCATGGTGAACACGGCCGGCGACCCGGAGACCGAGCGCTCCGCCGTGGTCGCGTTCAACCAGCAGCAGGTGGACGGGTTCGTCTACGCCTGCCTGTACCACCGCGTCGTCGACCTGCCGCCCGGGCTCGGCAGCAACGTCGTGGTGCTGGACGGGCGGACGAGACGGCCGCGCTTTCCCGCCGTGGTACCCGACGACCGCGGCGGTGCCCAGGCCGCGGTGACCGAACTGCTCGCGCACGGGCACCGGCGGATCGGCTTCGTCAACGACTACTCCGCGACCGTCGCGGCCGACCTGCGCCTCAAGGGGTACCGCGACGCGCTGCGCGAGCACGGCGTGCGCTTCGACAAGCGGGCCGTCCGCAACGCCGAACCGGGGCTGGAACCCAGCGCCGAAGCGGCGGTACGGCTGCACGAGGACGCCGGTGTGACGGCGCTGTTCTGCTTCAACGACCGGGTGGCCATCGGGGCGTACCACGGCCTGCGCCGGCACGGCCTCGCGGTACCCCGGGACGTGTCCGTGGTCGGCTTCGACGACCAGGAGTTCGTGGCCGACTACGCCGACCCGCCGCTGACCACGGTCGCGCTGCCGCACTACGCGATGGGACAGTGGGCCGCCGAGGAGCTGATCGAGCGGATCAACGGCGGCACCGACCAGCCACGGGTCTGCGAGATGCCGTGCGAACTGGTCCGGCGCGGATCAGTGGGTCCCCCGCGGGCGGACGGGACGTAGCCGTGCTGCGGCTGCCCAGCTCAGCCAAACGTGCCTGCGCCGACCCGACAGGCACCGACCAGTTCCGGCCGTGTAGCGAAGGGTTGGCGACGCGGTAGCCGCAGTGTCCGCGAAAAGATCGACACGGCAGTCTGCCGCCGCCAGCACGGACCGAGCGTCCCGCACGCCAGACAGCGGCCGGTTGCGCTAGACGTGACATGCGTATCGAGAGTCCGCTGCGCCTCCGCCAACTGGTCATCGGCGTTCATTCCGTAATACGTCGTTGCTGTCATGGCGCAGGTTGCCTCTCTGGCTCATCGCGGCCTTGTCTGTATGCCCGTCGCGTTTGGTTACGGTCGCCCGTCGGATGGCGCTCTGGCGGTTTTCGCCCACCCGGTGCACGTGGGGCAGCTCTTGACCGCCCCGCAGACCGGGCACCAACGAGTCTTGATCTTGAAGGACACCAGACCCGCGAGGTACGCCGTTGCCACGAGGGCCACCGTTACCAGCACTTCCACGGCTGCCGCCTTTCAGTGCCCGCGCCGCGCGAACATCTACAGGCAGTGAAACGCCGATCTCACTGGGTTCGGTAGGCTGATGCCCCAGTCGACACGTTGAATGTGTGGAACGGACCGGGCAGGGGAAGGTCCTCGGATGGCGCGAGTGGCGCGACTGCGCAACGAGAAGTTGCTTAGTGTGATCAAGGCATGCAACTGGTCCTATGACGCATGCGCCTGCGCCGTGCGAGCTATCGCCCGCGAAAACAACGACGATCTACGGTCATGCGACCGCTCCCACGTCGGACACTGGGTAGCTGGTGTCCAGCCCAGCGGGCTGACACCTGGCTACATTGCCGAGGCCGCCTCCCGCAGGCTCGGCCGTGTAATCCGGCCAACCGATCTCGGTTTCCTCACAGACGGTAGCCTGGAACCCGACTTGGACGGCCTGGATTGGTGGCGGCACGATGCCGCCACCGATCTTGTTACGGTCGGGAGGGCCGATTTGGACCGGCGGAGCTTCGCTCTCAAGGCCCTGTACTCGTTGGCGGCGCTGGCCGTCCCCCTAGATACGTGGCAAGAGATCGCAGACCGGGGACGACGCGCGCAATTCGGGGGTGCCGCTGTCGGTCGAGGCGAGATCAACGCGGTGCGTGACATGTTCGCGATGCTCAGTAGATCTGACGAGCAGTTCGGAGGCGGACACGCCCGCTTGGCCGTCGTCCAGTACCTCACGACGGACGTCGCCGGCTACCTTCGCGGACGTTTCGCAAGCGAGGACGACCGGAAGGCGATGTTCAGCGCCGCGTCGCAAGTCGCATGGCTTGCCGGATGGAAAAGCTTCGATTCGTCGGAACACGGGCTTGCGCAACGCTACTTCGTGCAGTCCGTCAGGCTCGCCAACGAAGCCCACGACCGGGCGCTCGCGAGCTTTACGCTGCGTGCAATGGCACATCAAGCCGTAGACCTCGGCCACGGACAACCGGCCCTGGACTTGGCCGATTCGGCGCTGCACTGGTCAGGTGGGCGGGCCACGCCCGCCGCCACGGCACTCTTCATCACGTTGGCCGCCCGAGGATATGCGGCCACCGGAGATCGACAGCGGACCACAACAGCGATCAACAAGGCGGAGAACCTGCTCTCGTCGGCTGACCCCGGCGCTGAGCCGGTGTGGATTCAGACCACCCAGTTCACCGAGGCGGCGCTTGCCCATGAAACCGGGCGGGCGCTGCAGGATCTCGGGGACCTGGGTGAGTCGGAACGCCAGTTCGGCCGGTCCGTGGCGACACGAAACCAGACCGCGAAACGCCGTACGCACGCGCTGACGATCGCGTACCTCGCCGAAGTCCAATGCGCCCAAGGATTCTTGCAGGAGGCAACCAAGAACTGGAACCTCGCACTTGACAGCCTCTCGGGGGTCACCTCAGGCAGGACCCGCGGCGCCGTAAAGAACCTGCGTACCCGGCTAAGCAGCTTCGGCCCACGTCTGCCGGCGTTCGCTCAGCGCCTGGACCGGAGGGCCGCCGCATACCTGCGCGGGGAGGACCTGAACGCGAACCGCTGATAGAGCCTCGTTCAGCGTCGGGAGCTGAGAAGGGAAGCCATGACAGGGCAAGTGTTTCAAGTGGAGCCGGTCGCCTACGTTGTCGGCGGACGCGTCGAACCGACCGATGACTACTGGGGAGGCACCCGCTCCATCATCCGAATCGACGCCTCCCGATTCGGGCCGGAGTCCACGACAGGGCTGGAAGAGTTCTCCCACCTGGAAATCGTGTTCCGCTTCCACCTCACTGACCCCACCGATCTCAAGCTCGGCGCGCGACGCGCGAGGGACAACCCCGACTGGCCGCCGGTCGGCATCTTCGGCCACCGAAACATGCGGCGCATCAACTGGCTCGGAGTCTCGCGCTGCCGCTTGCTCAAGGTGGACGGCCTGGACCTGCACGTCGAAGACCTTGACGCGGTCGACGGAACGCCGGTCCTGGACATCAAGCCGTGGTTCGTCGAGATGGGGCCACGGGGAGAGATCAAGCAGGCCCCATGGTCGGTAGAGATGCTGCGCAACTACTACGCCCCGGCCAGGCCCACCTGACGGAGGGGACCGGGCGCGGTCAGTGCGGTACCGGGCCGCCGGCCAGGGCGACGGCCGCGCCGACGGCACCGGCGCACAGCAGGGTCAGCACGACACCGCGGCGCAGCACCAGCAGCAGCACCGCGGCACCGGCGAGGACGGCGTACTGCCACGGTTGGGCGAGGTCCAGCGCCAGCGGGCCCGCCGACCCGAGGATCGCCCCGATCGCGGCCGGACCGGCGCCGTCGAGGAACGCGCGTACCCGCCGGTTGGCCCGCAGCCGCGCGAAGTGCCCGGCGCCGAACAGGATGAACAGGAACGACGGCGCGAACGCCACCAGCGCGGCGAGCAGCCCGCCACCGAGCCCGGCCGCGGCGTACCCGACGACCGCCACCGTCTGCACCACCGGCCCGGGCGTGATCTGCCCGAACGCCACCGCGTTGAGGAACTGCGCCATGTCCATCCAGTGGTGCTCGTGCACCGCGTCGGCACCCATCAGCGGGATGATGACGAACCCGCCGCCGTACGACAGCGCGCCCACCTTGAACGCGACCCAGGCGAGCGGCAGCAGCACCCCGCCACCGGCGAGGAACGGCAGAGCGGACGTCCGCGGGCCGCGCCGCAGCGGTACCCCCTGAATGGCCGCCTCGACGGCGCCGCAGGCGAGCAGGACCAGCACCAGCCACGGACCGAGCAGCGCGGCGGCGGCCGCGCCGGCGACCAGATAGGCCGCCCACCGCAGCCGGTTGACCTCCGCGGCCCGGCGCCAGCTCGCCGGCAGCAACGACACGCCCGCCTGTACCGCGACCGCCGCCACCGCAGCACCCGCGCCGGCCCCGGCACCCCTGACCCACGCCGGTGGCGTGCCGGTGAGGAACAGCGCGGCGAGCCCGAGGATCACCACCAGCCCCGGGAGGATGAAGGCGGTACCGCCGAGGAGCGCGCCGGCCCGGCCGCGTACCCGCCACGCGCAGAAGATCGCCAGCTGCGTCGACGCCGGGCCGGGCAGCAGGTTGCACGCGGCCACCGCGTCCTCGAACTCCCGGGCGTCCAGCCAGCCGCGGCGGTCGACACAGAGCTGGCGCAGCAGCGCGATGTGCGTGGGCGGCCCGCCGAAACCGATGCACCCCAGCCGCCCCCACTCGCGCAGGACCGTCCAGAGACTGGGCCGGTCGGCGGAGTCGGGCGGGCTGGACGGGTTCAATGCGGCGGGGCACTAGACCAGCGAGCTGGGGTCGGCCGGTACGTCGACGGCGTGCTCCTGCAGCCGTTCCAGCGGGATGATCTCGGTGGCCCGGGCGTGCGTGGCGGCGAGGACCACCGGCGGCGCCACGCCGGCCTGGTACGCCTGCAGCCAGCGGGCCGCCACCACGCACCACCGGTCGCCCGGGTGCAGCCCCGGGAAGTGGAACTCCGGCCGCGGGGTGGACAGGTCGTTGCCGACCCGTTGCTGGTGGGCGAGGAACTCGCCGGTGACCACCGCGCAGACCGTGTGGCTGCCCACGTCCTCCGGTCCGGTGGTGCAGCACCCGTCACGGTAGAAGCCGGTCAGCGGGTCGGTGCCGCATGGTTCGAGCGCGCCGCCGAGCACGTTGCGGTCCTCGGTCATAGCCGTAGCGTCTCATCCCGCCGACCGGATGACCACGCCGTCACGCCGGGAAGTACCGGTCCAGGAACTCGTTGCGGAACTTGCCCGCCGGGTCGTACCGGCGCAGCAGCGCGACGAAGTCGGCCGCGCGCGGGTACGGCGGCGGTGCGGCCCGGAACAGCTTCGCCCAGTGCGGCCGGGCGTCCAGCGGTGCGAGCCGCTCCTCCAGCGCGGCCAGCACCGGGTCCACCGCGGCGGCGTCCTTGACCCAGGTGAAGTGCAGCGCCACGCTGTCGCGCCGGTAGCTCGGGCTCACCCACAGCTCGTCGGCGGCGACGGTGCGGATTTCGCAGACCTGCAACACCGGGGCGAGCCGGTCGCGGATGCCGGCCAGTGCCGCGACCGCCGCACCGCCCGACGCCCGCGGCAGCAGGAACTCCGACTGCAGCTCGTCGCCGCTGCTCGGGGTGAACTCCAGCCGGAAGTGCGGCAGCCGGGTGTACCACGGCCCGGGTGCCCCGAGCTGTTCGGTGCACTGCTCCGGCGGCAGGTCGGGGATCGGGTGCCGCGGGCCGTCCGCGAGGGTCGCGCCCCACCAGACCGGCGGCGCGTCCGCCGCGCCGGGCTCGTCAACGCGGCGCTTGAGCCACACCTGGTCGATGCGCGGTGCGGTCCAGCCGGTGAACAGGCTGACGCTGTACCCGGCGGCCATGATGTCCGCGAAGTGCCCGGTGAGCCGGTCCAGCGCCAGGTTCTCGTAGACCCACTGCCGCATGTCGTAGGCCGGCACGACGTCGAGGGTCAGCCGGGTGACGATGCCGCAGGCGCCGAGGCCGAGGGCCACGCCCGGGAAGTCCGGGTCGCCGCGGCGCACCGTCACCAGGTCGCCGTCGGCGCCGACCAGCTCCACGGCCGACACCGCCGTGGCGAGGTTGCCGTTGCGGTCGCCGGATCCGTGGGTACCCGTCGAGCACGCGCCCGCCACCGAGATGTGCGGCAGCGACCCGAGGTTGGCCAGGGCGTACCCGGCGCCGTCCAGGTACCTCGCCAGCTCGCCGTAGCGGACGCCGCCCGCGACGGTGACCTGCGCGCCGTCGAGGTGCATGGTCGCCGGCAGCCCCGCGACCGACACCAGCTCGCCCGGCCCCTCGATGAGGCGGCTGAACGAGTGGCCGGTGCCCAGCGCGCGGATGCGGGTACTGGCGGCGACCAGGCGGCGCAGTTCGTCGACGGTACCGGGCCGGCGCACGCGTCGGGGATCGAACGCGATGTTGCCGGCCCAGTTCGTGCTCACGTCGTGACGACCAGGACGGCGCTGTGTGCGGGTACCGACAGGGTGACCGTGCGCCCGGAGACGCGCAGCGCCTGCGGCGACGGGTGGAACGCTCCGCTCGCGGAGACCGCGGAGCCGGCGACGGTGACGGTCTTCGAGGTCATCGAGGGCCCGGTCAGCACGTACCCCCGCGCCGTGGCCGCCGCCGCGGTCAGCTTGACGGTGACGGTGAGCACCGACGCGCTCTTGTTGTTCACAACGACATTGTTCCCGATCCCCCACGCCGCCACATCCGCAGCGCCGGCGACGGTCGCGGCGTGCAGCGAACCGGTACCGGCGAGGCGCCACAGCAGTTCGCCGTAGTACACCGCCTGGACGCCGGTCGGGGTCAGCCCGTTGAACACGATCGGCGAGTAGGCCAGCGGGAACTGCGTCGAGGTACCGCCGTGGAAGTTGACCCCGGAGCCGTCGTTGGAGGCGATGCCGTACATGAAGTCCAGCGACCACAACGCCGCGGCCTTCACGTTGCTCACGCCGTCGGCGCCGCCGTGGAAGTACGAGTTGGCCTCGGTCATCCGCCAGGCCGCGATGCCGCCGGCCGCCTTGGCGCTGGCCAGCGCCTGGAACTGGGCGGGGAACTTCCCGCCGGGCTGGGTGGAGGCGAGCAGGCCGGACACCGACGCGATGGTCTTGTCGCCGACGTAGGTGTGCATCGACAGGATGGCGAGGCTGTTCTTCTCGTGCGTGGCGAACGGGGTCAGCCAGGAGGTGTTGCCGTACGCGCCGGGACCGTCGAACGCGGCTGCCGGTACCTTCGCGCGGATCGCCTTGACGTAGGAGTTGAACGACGTCTCGTAGGTGGCCTCGGTGCGGTACCCGTTGGGCTCGTTGCCGATCTCGAAGGCGAGCAGGCTGGCGCCGAGCGTCTTCGCGGCGAACTGGGCCTCCGAGGCGGCGTTGGCGGTGGTGTTGGTCTTCAGGTTGATCCCGTAGATGACCTTCCAGCCGGTCGCCTGCAGGAACCCGGCGAGCTTGGTGACGTCGGCCGGCGCGATCTCCTTGGCCGACCCGCCGGTGCCCTTGGCGTTCCAGTTCACGATGTCGACCAGGTTGCCGCCGATGCGCAGCACGCTCGGGCCGAGCAGCTTGAAGAGGTTGACCAGGTTGGTGTCCCTGGCGTCGAACATCCCGGCGCCGACCCGGTCCTTCTCGTAGCTGAAGCCGGCGAACCCGGTACCGACGTGTCCGTTCGTGGCCGTGCTGACGCTGACCGTGACCGCTGTCGCGGCCGGCCCGATCGCGGCCGACGCGGCCGCGGCGCTGTACCCGGTGACGGCGCTGTACCCGGTAACGGCGGTGGCCGCGCACGCGGCCAGGACGAGAAGGGCGCGGCGACGGAACATGGCAGACCTCCGATGTATTTACCTGTCTGGATCAAACATGGTCGGGACGCGCCCGTCAACCGGTGATCGGGATTAACCATGCTCGATTTCCCCTGGGGGATGGCGCCGCGCGGATCTCCTTTGGTACCACCGTTGGTGCAGTGGGGGCGCCCGAGGTACCGACGACCGTGCACCGTCGTTCCGGCCAGCGGACAGCGACGGTGCCCTCGCGTCGGGTCAGCCAGCCGCCCCCCGGCCGCATCCGCACCCACTCGATCGCGCTGGCCGTGGTGTTCTGGTCGGGCCTGGCGCTGGCCGTCGCGCCGTGGTGGTACGGCGACGCCGGCCCGGTGCTGATCGGCGCCGGCCGGGTCACCGGGCTCGTCGGCGGGTACGTGCTGCTCGTCCAGATCACGCTGGTGAGCCGGATCCCGCCGGTGGAACGGTGGCTCGGCGGCAGCGCGCTGGCCTGGCACCGCGACCTGGGCATCGTGGTCGTGGCCGCGACGCTGGCGCACGTCGGGTTCACCGTCACCGGGTACGCGGTGCTCGACCGCACGCCGCTGGTCTTCGAGGTGCGGTCGGTGCTCACCGGGTACACAGCGATGGTCAGCGCACTGGTCGCGACGCTCGTGCTCGTCGCCGTCGTGGCGACCGCCACGCACGCGGTCCGCGCCCGCCTGTCGTATGAGCGCTGGTACCGGATACACCTCGCCGCATACCTGGTGCTGCTTCTCGGCTACGGCCACCAGTTCGCCGACGGCCGCGAACTGGAGCGTCCCGGCTTCGCGCGGGCGTACTGGTGTGTGTTGTATGTGCTGGCGCTGGGCAGCCTCGCGTGGGGCCGGCTGGTCCGGCCGGTGCGGATGAACCTGCGCCACCGGTTGCGGGTGGACCGGGTCGTCGACGAGTCACCACAGATCGTCTCGGTGTATGTCACCGGCCGGCGGCTGGCCGACCTTTCGGCCAAGGCCGGGCAGTTCTTCCGCTGGCGGTTCCTGGCCCGCGGGATGTGGTGGCAGTCGCATCCGTTCTCGCTGTCCGCCGCGCCCAACGGCGACTGGCCGCGGGTGACCGTGAAGGTCGTCGGCGACCACACCGAGGACATGTGCGAGATGCTGCGCCCGGGGCTGCCGGTGATCGTCTCCGGACCCTCCGGTGACTTCACCGCCGACCGCCGTACCCGGTTCCGCGCGCTGCTGGTCGCCGGCGGTACCGGTATCTCGCCGATCCGCGCGCTGCTGGAGGAGCTGCCGCCGCGGGCGGTCGTCATCTACCGCGCCAGCCGCTGGCAGGACATCGTGTTCCGCGAGGAACTGCACTGGCTGGCGCTGGCCCGCGAGGCCAGCGTCGTCTACGTCATCGGGCCCCGCGACGCACCCGGTCCCAGCCATGCGATGAGCCCGGTCGGGCTGCGCGAACTGGTACCCGACGTGCGGCTGCGCGATGTCTACGTCTGCGGGCCGGACGGGCTCGTCGCGGCCACGGACCGGACGCTGCGCGAGCTGAAGGTACCGCGCCGGCAGATCCACCTCGACCGGTTCGAGTTCTAACGATGCGCCGCGCCCTGCTCGGGATCCTCGGTGTCGCGATGGGCACCGTGCTGCTCGTCGCGGCGAAGGCCCGCCAACCGGTACCGGCACCGGCACCCGGACCGGCCGCGCTCGCGATGCCGGCCGGCCCGGCCGCTACGGTACGGCTACCGGCGGGTACCTACACGGTGACCGGCCCGGTCGAGCGGACCCCGCACGGCGTGGTGCAGCTACGGATCAGCGTCGCCGGCGGCCGGCTGGTCGACGTCGTGGCGCTGCGGCTGCCGGTCGGCGGCCGCTCGACCGAGGTCAACCAGCGGGCGGTACCGGTGCTGCGGCGCGAGGCCATCGCCGCGCAGAGCGCACACATCCACGCGGTGTCCGGCGCGACCAACACCAGCCGCGCCTATGCGGGGTCGCTGCAGGCGGCGCTGGACGCCGCGGTGCACGGCGCGCGGCACTGACTCACCGCCGCCGAGCGCGTACCTCGGGCGCGAACACCAGCCACGCCTCCGGCGCTCCCTCGTCGCCCTGTTTCGGTGCGGCCTCCCGGTCGATCAGTGGAGACTCCACCCGGCCGATCGGTCGCAGAACATAGGACTGTTCGCTCACCAGTGGATCGAACCACAGTCACCGCGGCGGCGTTCGCCATGACAGTGACCGTTTTCTCCGGCCCGCCGTGCGTCGCGAAGCGACGCTCCCGGGTGGAGAAACGCTCATCGGGTCGGCGTACCCGCCGGCCGAAATCAACCCAGGGGGGCGGTTTCATGCACCGTCGTATCGTGGCTGCGCTGGCCGGCACCGCAGCCGCGCTGCTCGTCGCATCGCCAGCCGCAGCGGCACCTACCTGGACCGTCGTGCCGAGCGTCGATCCGGTAACCACCGAGAACCAGCTCACCGCAGTGACCGCCCGCAGCGCCTCGGACGCCTGGGCGGTCGGCTTCTACAAGGGGCCGAACCGGCACGACGGCCGGATCATGCTGGCCGAGCACTGGGACGGCACCCGGTGGAGCCAGGTCACCACACCGAACGTGCAGTTCTTCGACGAGAAGCTGCTCGCTGTCAGCGGCAGCGGCACCTCCGACGTCTGGGCGGTGGGTTCCACCAATCAGACCGGTTTCGCCACCACCAACCCGATCACCGCGCACTGGGACGGCACCGCGTGGACGATCGTGGCCACACCGGCCACCACCGGTACCGCCAAGTCGATCCTCGACGCGGTCGTCGACCTCGCGCCGGACAACGTCTGGGCGGCCGGCCGCAGCCGTGACGGGCACGCGCTGATCGAGCACTGGAACGGGTCGGCCTGGTCGATCGTCACCGCGCCGGACCCGGTACCACCGGCCGGCAGCGCGTTCGCCGGCGCGACGCTCACCGGACTGTCCGCGACCTCCGCGTCCGACGTCTGGGCGGTCGGCAGCTTCAGCGCGGCGCACGGTACCGTCGTGGACTCCTTCACCCTGACCGAGCACTTCGACGGCGTGCGCTGGAAAGTGGTACCCAGCCCCAACGTCGCCAAGCCCAACCAGTTCAACGGCGCCCGGCAGGTGCTCAGCGCGGTCGCCGCGCGCAGCACCGGCGACGTGTGGGCGGTCGGCTGGACCATCGACACCGCGACCGGCAGCTTCCTGCCGGACAAGACGCTGATCATGCACTGGAACGGGACGAGCTGGGTCGTGGTACCCAGCCCCGACCACGCGAACGAGGAGGACATGCTCACCGGCGTCGCGGCCGTCTCGTCCGGCAACGCCTGGGCGGTCGGCACGTTCACCGACCGCAGCAGCGGGTTCCCCCTCGACCGGACGCAGATCCTGCGGTGGAACGGGTCGGCGTGGAGCGTGGTGCCCACGCCCAACGGCGGGTCCGGCGACACGCTGCTCAACGGCACGGCCCGCGTCCCCGGTACGACGGCTCAGGGCTGGGCGGTCGGCTTCAACCTCACCGGTGCGTCCACGAGCCGCACCTTCGTGCTGCACCTGGGCTGAACGGGGGCGGCGCCCGCCGGCGAGCCGGCGGGCGCCGGGCGCAGCGCCGTCACCGCCACCATGACCGCGGCCACCACCAGGCCCGCGCCGATCAGCAACGCCCAGCGGTACCCGCCGGTGAGCGCCTCGATCGCCGGCTGCCCGGCCCGCACCAGGCCGGCGGTGCGGCCGGCGGACAGCGTCGCCAGTACCGCGAGACCCAGCGCAGGTTGATGAAGAAGATCCAGTGCCAGTTGACCGCCCGGGTGAGTAATTCGTGGCGTCTGGCACGGCTCATCCCTCCGGTGTTCGGCTTACGATCGCCAGTACCGACCGATGACCGCGGAGGGATTCATCCCGCGATCCGCGATGAGTTTCGGCGCCCGCCCCGGTCTGTACCGGGAGACGGCATCGGGCGGAGGGAGCTGAGGGGTCGTGACGATGACGGACACCGCGGTTAACGAGGACTTCCTGACCCTGGCCGACCCGTACCGGCGGGAACTGCTCGCCCATTGCTACCGCATGCTCGGCTCGGTGCACGACGCCGAGGACCTGGTCCAGGAGACATACCTGCGCGCCTGGCGCGCCTACGACCGGTTCGAAGGCCGGTCGTCGCTGCGCACCTGGCTGTACAAGATCGCCACCCGGACCTGCCTGACCGCGCTGGAGAGCCGCGGCCGCCGGCCGATGCCCACCGGCCTCGGCGCACCCGGCTCCGACGCCGCCGACCCGCTCGTCGACCAGCCGGAGGTACCGTGGCTCGAACCGGTACCCGACGCCATGGTCGGCGCCGACAGCGGCGACCCGGCCTCGATCGTGACCTCGCGGGAGAGCATCCGGCTCGCGCTCGTCGCGGCCCTGCAGCACCTGCCGCCCAGGCAGCGCGCCGTGCTGATCCTGCGCGAGGTGCTGGACTGGCGGGCCGCCGAGGTGGCCGAACTGCTGGGTACCACGACCGCCGCGGTCAACAGCGCCCTGCAGCGCGCCCGCGCCCAACTGGACCAGGTGTCGCCCACCGAGGACGAGGTCGTCGAACCGACCACGGCGCAGCAGCGGGAACTGCTCGACCGGTGGGTCACCGCGTTCGAGAACAAGGACGTGCCGGCGATCGTCGAGCTGTTCACCAAGGACGCGGTGTGGGAGATGCCGCCGTTCATCGGCTGGTACCAGGGCGCGGACAACATCGGCCGGCTGATCGACACCCAGTGCCCCGCGAAGGGCCCCGGCGACATGAAGCTGATCCCCACCTGGGCCAACGGCCAGCCCGCGTTCGGCCTGTACATGCGCAACCCGGACGACGGCGGGTACCGGCCGTTCCAGCTGCCGGTCCTGACCCTTCACGGCGACCGGGTCGCGCACGTCGCGGTGTTCTTCGACACGAGCCTGTTCGCCACGTTCGGGCTGCCGGAGTCGCTGCCGGCGGACCCCCGCTGACGGCCACCTCCCATGACCGGCCCCGGCGCGGGGGCGGCGTCGCTTGCTGGCATGACGCTGCTCGAACGCGCGATCAACTACACCCTGGGCAGCCTGCATCTGGTCACCCCGGACGCGCTGGCCCGGCCGACGCCGTGCCGCGACTGGGACCTGCGGGCGCTGCTCACCCACCTGGACGACGCGCTGCAGGCGCTGACCGAAGCGGTCGACACCGGGCAGGTCGCGCTCGCTGCGGTTGACGGTACCGGCGAGCTGGTCGCCACCCTGCGCGGCCGGGCCCGGCGGCTGCTGCGCGCGACCGCGGTCGCCCGGCATCCCGAACTGGTCACCATCGGCGGGCACACGCTGACCAGCGTGCTCGTCG
>Ga0066709_100002334_pt1 | contig 13738 bp, 12 predicted proteins | sample GraSoiAngelo_158_FD_79665 | JGI IMG/M metagenome (GOLD analysis project Ga0066709, IMG submission 79665) | Grasslands soil microbial communities from the Angelo Coastal Reserve, California, USA - 14_1009_16_30cm | ecosystem: Environmental > Terrestrial > Soil > Grasslands | place: USA... | reverse complement strand
TGCGCTTCGCCCAGCCCTTCTTCAAGGAGTTCACGCTGAAGCTGCCGAAGTCGCCCGAGCGCGTGGTCGCCAGGCTGGCCAAGCAGGGGATCCTCGCGGGAGTACCGCTCAAGGCGCTCGACAAGAAGCACGCCGACTGCCTGCTCGTCGCCGTCACGGAGCAGCGGACGAAGGACGAGATCGACGTGTTCGCCGACGCGCTGGCCAAGGCGGTGGCGTGATGCCGTACGACAACCAGCGCGCCTACGACCGGCTGGTCTTCGAGCTGTCCTCGCCCGGCCGGCTCGCGTTCTCGCTGCCGGAGTCCGACGTCCCCGTCGAGCCGGCGCTGAACGCGCTGCCCGCGAAGTACCGGCGCGCGACGCCGGCGGCGTTGCCCGAGGTCTCCGAGCTCGACGTCGTCCGGCACTACTCGCGCCTGAGCCAGATGAACTACGGCGTCGACACGCACTTCTATCCGCTCGGCTCGTGCACGATGAAGTACAACCCGAAGATCAACGAGGACGCCGCCCGCATCGCGGGCTTCGCGCGCCTGCACCCGCTGGCGCCGGAGGCGGCCGCGCAGGGCGCGCTCCAGCTCATGTACGACCTCGGCAAGATGCTGGCCGAGATCGCCGGCATGGACGCCGTCTCGCTGCAGCCGGCCGCCGGCGCCCAGGGCGAGCTGGCCGGCGTGCTGATGATCCGCGCGTATCACGAGGCCCGCGGCGAGAAGCGCACGAAGGTGCTGATCCCCGACTCCGCGCACGGGACCAACCCGGCGTCCACCGCGCTGGCCGGCTACGAGGTGATCGAGGTGAAGTCGGACGCCGAGGGCCAGGTGGACCTGGCCGACCTCGAGCGGCACCTCGGCCCCGACGTAGCCGCCTTCATGATCACGGTGCCCAACACGCTCGGCAACTTCGAGCCGCGCGTGATGGAGATCGCCGAGCGATGTCACGCGCACGGCGTGCAGGTCTACATGGACGGCGCCAACCTCAACGCCATCCTCGGCATCACGCGTCCCGGCGACCTCGGCTTCGACGTCTGCCACTTCAACCTGCACAAGACCTTCACGACGCCCCACGGCGGCGGCGGCCCCGGCGCCGGACCGGTCGGCATCAAGTCGCATCTCGAGCCGTTCTTGCCGGCGCCGGTCGTCGCGAAGAAAGACGACGGGTACTTCCTCGACTGGAAGCGGCCGCAGTCGATCGGCAAGCTGCAGGCGTTCTGGGGCAACTTTGGCATGCACGTGCGTGCCTACACCTACATCCGCACGATGGGCGCCGACGGCCTCCGCGCGGTGAGCGACAACGCCGTGCTCAACGCCAACTACGTCATGAAGCGTCTCGAAGCGTATTACGACGTGGCCGCCCCCGGGCCCTGCATGCACGAGTGCGTGCTCTCCGCGCGCAAGCAGAAGAAGCTGGGTGTCACCGCGATGGACGTGGCCAAGCGCCTGCTCGATCTCGGCTTCTACGCGCCCTCGACCTATTTCCCGCTGATCGTCGAGGAAGCGCTGATGATCGAGCCCACCGAGACCGAGTCGAAGGAGACCCTCGACGCCTTCTGCGAGGCGATGATCCGGATCGCGCGCGAGGCCGAGACCGACTCCCGCGGCATCCACGAGGCGCCGGTGACGACGCCGGTGCGCCGCCTGGACCAGACGAAGGCCGCGCGCGAGCCCAATCTCCGATGGAGGCCGCGGTCGTAGCAGCGCGGCCGGCCGCCGTCCTCTTCGACTTCGGCGGCACCCTGGACGCGCCGGGCATTACCTGGAAGGAGCGCGCCTGGCGGCTCTACCGCGCGGCCGGCGTCACCGCCGACCCCGCGCGCTTCGACCCCATCTTCTACAAGGCCGACGACGCGCTGGTGGGCGCGGTGCCCGTCACGCTCTCGCTCGCCGAGACCGTGCAGCGCGTCTTCGCCGGCGTCAGCGCCGGCCTCGGCGTGGCCGACGGGCGCCTCACCGAGCGGCTCGCCGGCGCCTTCGTCGCCGACACCCGCGCCCACCTGGAGGCCAGCGCCGCCGTGCTTTGCCGTTTGGCCACGCGCTATCGCCTGGGCATCGTCTCCAACTTCTACGGCAACCTCGGGGCGATCTGCGCCGAGGCCGGCCTGACGCCGCTGCTCGGCGTGGTCGCCGACTCCACGGTGGTGGGCGTCGGCAAGCCCGACGCGCGCATCTTCCAGCACGCCCTCGGCGCCCTCGGCGTGGCCCCGGCCGACGCCACGTTCGTCGGCGACTCGCGCCCGCGCGACATGGAAGGCGCGCGGGCCCTGGCCATGCGCCACGTCTGGTTGGTGGACGCCGCCGCGCCGTCGGCCGCGCCGTGCTGCGTGGGCGATCCCATCATTCGCTCGCTGGACGAGCTGGAAGGTGTGCTCGGATGAGCCTGCGCCGCGGAGGGATCATCGCGGCCGGCGAGGGCAGCCGGTTGCGGGCGGGCGGGTACGCGATGCCCAAGGCGCTGGTGCCGGTGGGCGGCGTGCCGCTCATCGAGGCCGTCATCGGGAACTTCCAGGCGGCGGGCATCGACGCGCTGGTCGTCATCGTCAACGAGCAGTCGCGCGCCTGCGTGGACTGGGTGCGCCGCCACTTCCCGTCGCTCGAGGTGGAGTTCATCGTGAAGACCACGCGCTCGTCGCTGGAGAGCTTCCTGGAAGTCGGCGCGCGGCTCGGCGCCGGCCCCGCGCTGGTCTCGACGGTGGATGCCTGGTGCCGGCCCGGCGACTTCGTGCGCTTCGTGGAGGCCGGACGGCGGCGGTTGCCGGAGGGCTCGGTGCTCGGCGTGACGCCCTTCGTGGCTGACGAAAATCCGCTGTGGGCAACCGTTGACGCCGGCGGACGCATTACAAGGCTCGGCGAGGGGGCCGGGCCCATGGTGACAGCCGGCTTCTACCTGCTCTCGGCGCAGGCACGGGCCATCACGCCGCCGGCGCACCTCGCCCGGCTGCGGGATTACCTGGGCTGGCTGGCCGAGTGCCAGCCGTTGTATGCGGAGGTCATCGATACAGTTGTGGACGTTGACCGGCCCGACGACGTAGCCTTGGCAGAGACCTTGGGGCTCCCGGAGCCCCGCGATCCGCACGGGGGTGACAGGTGAGCGATTCGTACTGCTGGGGCATCTTCCGCGAGTCGGCGCATTCGCCGGGCCGCGAGACAGACGACACGGAGATCCTGCGACTGACCGGCAAGCACCTGGAGGCGCGCGGCTTCCGCGTCGTGATCCAGAGCCCGGAAGACATCGCCGGCCTGCCGGCCGAGCGCCCGCGGGGCGTCTTCATGATGTGCGAGCAGCTCGCCATCCTCGCCCACCTGCGCGAGCTGGCCGCGCGCGGCGTGCCTCACGTCAACACGCCCCAGGCCGTGCTCAACACGTACCGCGACCGCATGATCGCGCTGCTCGACGAAGCCGCGGTCTCGTTCGTCCCGAGCCGGCTGGTGACGACGGCCGGCGTGGAGGAGGTCGGCGCGCTCCCGCTGTGGGTCAAGCGCGCCGACGTGCACAACACGCAGGACGGCGACGTGACGTTCGCCGCGACGCCCGACGCCGTCTGCGCCGCGCTGGCCGGGCTGGCCGCGCGCGGCATGAGGCAGGCGGTGCTGCAGCCGCACGTGGCGGGCGACCTCGTGAAGTTCTACGGCATCGGCGGCAACGCGCGCGCCGACGGCACGCCCGCCTGGTTCCGCTGGTTCTATCACAAGAACCAGACGCTGGCCGGCCACCCGCTCGATCCGGTCGCGCTCGGCCGCGCCGTCAGACGCGCCGCCGCCGCGATGGGCCTGGAGGTCTACGGCGGCGACGCCATCGTGACCGCGACCGGCGCCATCGTGCTGATCGACGTCAACGCGTGGCCGAGCTTCGCCCTCTATCGCGACGAGGCCTCCGCCGCCATCGCCGAGCATCTCGCGCGCCGGTTCGGAGCCGCCCGTGCCTGAGCCAGGCCACCTTCGTATCGAGCCGGCCTGGCGGAGCTCGCTCCAATGACCCGCCGAGACGTCGGCCCGCGCTCGCGCGCGATCGTGGCCCGCGAGCAGCAGCACCTGGCGCCCGGCTCGCAGTCGTTCTCGGTGCAGGCGGGGCTGGCCATGGCCCGCGGGCGCGGCTCGACGCTGATCGACGAGGACGGCAACGAGTACATCGACTTCATCGCCGGCATCGCGGTCGGCAGCATCGGCCACTGCCACCCGCACTACGTGGAATCCCTCAAGCGCCAGGTCGAGAAGCTGACGTTCGGCAGCTTCACGACCGAGACGCGCGCGAAGTTCCTCGACCTGCTGGCCTCCGTCACGCCGGAGGGCCTCACGCGCATCCAGCTCTTCTCGGGCGGCGCCGAGGCGGTGGAGGCGGCGCTGCGGCTGGCCCGCGCCAAGACCGGCAAGCACGAGATCGTCGGCTTCTGGGGCGGATTCCACGGCAAGACGGGCGGCGTGCTGGGGATCCTCGGCAGCGACTTCAAGCACCACCTGGGCCCGTTCCTGCCGGGCCAGCACTCGACGCCGTACGCCGACTGCTATCGCTGCCCGCTGCGCTTGACGTATCCCGACTGCGGGATCGCCTGCGCCGACTACGTGCGCGACGTCATCAAGCACCAGACCGCGGGCGAGATCGCCGCCATCATCGTGGAGCCGATCCAGGGCACCGCCGGCAACATCGTGCCCCCGCCGGGCTTCCTGCGCGCGCTCCAGGCGATCGCCAGGGAGCAGGGCGCGATGCTGCTGGCCGACGAGATGATCACGGGCTTCGGCCGCACCGGCCTCATGTGGGGCGCCGAGCACGACGGCGTGGTGCCCGACATCATGACGGTCGGCAAGGGCGTCGGCGGCGGCTTCCCGCTGAGCGGCGTGATCTCGAGCGACGCGGTCACCTCGGCCAAGCCGTGGTCGAACCCGAGCTTCAGCTCGTCCAGCTACGGCGGCAATCCGCTCGCCTCGGCGGCCGGCCTCGCCGCGCTGGAGATCATCCTCAAGGAGGATCTCGTCAAGAACTCCGAGCGGGTCGGCAAGGTGATGCTGGCGCGCCTGGAGCAGATGAAGGAAAAGCACCGCGTGGTGGGCGAGGTGCGCGGCAAGGGCCTGCTGCTCGGCATCGAGCTGGTGAAGGACCGGCGCACCAAGGAGCCGCTCTCCAAGGACGTCACGCGCGTGCTCTACCAGGAGTGCCTGCGGCGGGGGCTGGTGGCGATGAGCTACGCGCCGACGATCCGCATCAACCCCCCGCTGGTCATCCGCGAGGACGAAGCGCTGGCCGGGCTCGCCATCCTCGACGAAGCCCTGGAGGTCGTGACCCGCGAGCACGGGCTCCAGTAGATGGTGCGCGGCGCCATCATCGGACTGGGCAACGTTGCCCTCGACGGCCACCTGCCGGGCTGGGCGGTGAGCGAGGGCGTGGAGATCGTGGCCGTGACCGACGTCGAGCGCGCGCGCCGCGCCGAGGCCGCCGCGCGGCTGCCCGAGGCCCGCTGGTTCGACTCCGCCGATGAGCTCCTCGATCACGCGCGCGTCGACTTCGTGGACATCTGCACGCCGCCCTCCAGCCACGCGCCGCTCATCGAGCGGGCGCTGGCGCGTGGTCTCCACGTGCTGTGCGAGAAGCCGCTCGTGCGCTCGCCCGACGAGCTGGCGGCGGTGAGCCGGCTGGCCGCGGCGCGCCGCCGCGTGCTGCACACCGTCCACAACTGGCACCACGCGCCGATCGTGCGGCGCACGGCGGAGCTCGTGCGCGACGGCGCCGTCGGCCGCGTGACCCGCGTGACCTGGCACACGCTGCGCTCGCGACCCGCCGCCACGCGCGACGCCTCGGGCGTCAACTGGCGGCTCGATCCCAGCGTGTCGGGCGGCGGCATCCTGACCGATCACGGCTGGCACGTCTTCTACGTCGTCCAGCGCTGGATCGGCAGCCGGCCGCTGGCCGTGCGCGCGCGGCTGGAGAAGCGACGGCACGCGGCGCTGGCCGTCGAGGACACGGCGACCGTCGAGCTGACGTTCGCCGAGGCGAGCGCCGAGATCGTGCTGACGTGGGCCGCCGACGAGCGGCGGAACTGGGCCGAGGTCCGTGGCGCCACCGGCACGCTCGAGCTCCAGGACGACACGCTCGTCCTCCTCAACCACGGCGGCGCGGAGCGCTGGGCGTGCCCGCCCGCGCTGTCGAACGGCTCGACGCATCCGGACTGGTTCGCGCCGGTGGCCGGGCAGTTCGTGGCCGACATCGCCGCCGGCAATGGCCACGCCAACCTCGCCGAGGCGTCGCTGTGCGTCGTGCTGGAGAGCCTCGCGCGCGAGTCGAGCCGCCGTGGCGGCGAGACGCTGGCCGTGGAGCCCGTCTGAGCGCCGAGGGGATCCTCGTGGTGCTTCCGCCGGCGCCCGGCGCCGAGCGCGGCGTCGCCGCGTTGCGCGTGGCCGGCCTGTCGCTGCTGCGCCGCCTCGTCCTCGCCGCGACCTCCGCGGGCTACGCGCACGTGCTCGTGGCCGAGGGCGCCGCCGCCGAGGGAGCCGCGCTCGACGGAACGATCGCGAGCCCGCTCGCGGCCGCGCCGGCGGCGTCGTCCGCCGGCCGGCGGCTCGTGCTCGTCCCGGCCAACCTGGTGCCGCAGAAGCGGTGGCTGCGTGCGCTGCTGGACGCGCGGCTCGAGCGCGACACGCTCCATGCCGACGCCACGCTCGGCGTGGCCGTCGTCGAGACGCCGCGCGTGGACGCGGTGATGGCGGCGGCGCGCGGCGAGACCGCTCCGCAGGTGCTCGAGCGGCTGCGCAAGGTCTTCGACCAGGTGCCCCTCGCGCCCGATCCCGCCGGGGCCATGGTCGTTCGCGACCGCGCCGAGCGGCGGAGCGCGGAGGCCTGGCTCTATCGCAGTCTCATCAAGCAGAACGAGGGCTTCATGTCGCGCCACTTCGAGCGGCGCATCTCGATGGCGGTCACCCGCCGGCTCGTCGAGACCTCGGTGACGCCGAACATGATGACGGTCGTCAGCGTGGCCATCGGGCTCGCCGGCGCCGCGTGCTTCCTCTCGCCGCGCCCGGCCTGGCAGCTCACGGGCGCGCTGCTCTTCCTGCTGCACTCGATCCTCGACGGCTGCGACGGCGAGCTGGCCCGGCTGAAGTTCCTGGAGTCGCGCTGGGGCGCGGTCCTCGACTTCTGGGGCGACAACATCGTGCACTTCGCCGTGTTCAGCGCCATCGCCGTGGGCTGGGCGCTGCACACGCGCTCCGCGTGGCCGCTCGTGGTGGGCGGCGTAGCGGTGGCGTCCGCGGCCGGCACCGCGGCCTTCATGTTCAAGCGCTTCGTCGAGGACCGCGCGACGACCGGCACGTGGACCGCGCGGCTGATCGGCGCCATGTCCCACCGCGACTTCATCTACATCGTCGTGCTGCTCTCGGCCTTCGGACGGGCGCACTGGTTCCTGCTGGCGACGGCCGTCGGCACGCCGCTCTTCCTGGTCATGGCCCTGCTCTTCCTGCGGAACGATGGCCGCGTTTCTTGATGTGATCCTCCGCGGCCTGGCCCTGTCGGGTCAGGCCGTGGCGATCGGCGGCGTGCTGTTCGCGCTGCTCGTCTACCGCGTGCAGGACGGCGCCGGCGCCCGGCGGATCTGGACGCTGGTGGCGGCCGCGGCCGCCGTCGTCGTCGCCGCGCAGGTCGCGGCCCTCCTGATTCTCGCCGGCGAGCTGGAGGCGCCCGGTGGCTCGCTGCTGGCCCGGCTGGCCGCCACGCAGTACTTCCGCGCCACGCTCGCGCGCATGCTGGCCGCGGTCGTCATCGCCGTCGGCGCGCTGGCCGTGCGGCGGGCACCGCGCGTCGGCACCTGGTGGCCCCTGCTGCTCGGCGCCGTCGTGGCGCTCGTCGTCAGCGCGGCGTGGACGAGCCACGCCGCCGCGCGGCTGGACCATCGCGCCCTGCTCCTCGCGCTCGACGCCGTCCATCAGCTCGCCGCCGCCGCCTGGATCGGCGGGCTGCTCCACCTCGTCGTCACCGCGCTCCATCGCGATCCCGTCGCCGGGCGGGCGGCGCTGCTGCGGCGGTTCTCGACGCTGGCCCTCGTCGCCGTCGGCATGCTGCTCGCCGCCGGTATCGGGCTCACGCTCGGCTACGTGGACGGTGTGCTGGGACTGGTGGGCACGGCCTACGGGCTCATGGTGATGACCAAGGCCGCGATGCTGGGGCTGCTGCTGATCCTCGGCGCGCTGAACTTCGTCGTCGTCCGCCGGCTGCCGTCGGACGACGCGCGCGCGCCGCTGCGCCTGCGCCGCTTCGTGGAGGTGGAGCTGGGCCTCGGCCTCACCGTGCTCTTCGCGGCGGCCTCGCTCACCTCGCTGCCGCCGGCCGTCGACGTCGTGGCCGACCGCGCGACGCCCGGCGAGATCGTCACACGCTTCGTCCCGCGCCTGCCGCGCCTGTCGTCGCCGCCCATCGAGGCGCTGCCCATCCACGACAAGGAGGCGCCGCGCACCGACGCCGATCGCGCGTGGTCGGAGTTCAACCATCACATCTCCGGCATGTTCGTGCTGGCCATGGGGCTGCTCTCGCTGCTGCAGGTGAGCGGCCGCGTGCGCTGGGCGCGCCACTGGCCGCTCGTGTTCCTGGGCCTGGCCGGCTTCATGATGGTCCGCAACGATCCCGGCGCGTGGCCGCTCGGCCCCCAGGGGTTCTGGGAGGGATTCCGCGAGCCCTCCGTGCTGCAGCACCGCACGTTCGTGCTGGTGGTCGTCGTGTTCGGGCTCTTCGAGTGGATGGTGCGCAGCGGGCGCCTGCGCGCGCCGCGGGCCGCGCTGCTCTTCCCGCTGCTGTGCGCGGTCGGCGGCGGGCTGCTGCTCACGCACTCGCACGCGAGCCTGAACCTCAAGACGGAGTTCCTGCTCGAGGTGACGCATGCGCCGCTCGGCGTGCTGGGCGTGCTCGTCGGCTGGGGGCGCTGGCTCGAGCTGCGCCTGGCCGCGCCGGAGGATCGCCTGCCGGCGCGCGTCTCCGCCTGCGCGATGGCGGTGATCGGCGTGCTGCTGCTGCTCTACCGCGAGAGCTGACCCGCCGAGATCACGGCCGTGAAGGTCCTGCGCGCCGTCCTGCTGCTGGTGGGGCTGGGCCTCCTCGTCCTGCTGGTGATCGAGAACGATCCCGCCGCCATCATGGACTCGGTTCGCCGGCTGTCGTGGCGAATTCTCGTCATCCTGGTGTTCCCGATGTCGCTGGTGATGGCCCTCGACGCGCTGGGCTGGCGCTACGCGTTCCTGCGCGACCGCGTGCCGTTCGGTCCGCTGCTGGCCACGCGCCTGGCCGGCGAGGCGTTCAACATCGTCACGCCGACCGCCGCGCTGGGCGGCGAGGTGGTGAAGGCCTGGCTCCTGCGCGACCGCGTGCCGCTCGAGGAGAGCGTGCCGTCGGTGATCATCGCCAAGACGACGATCACGATCGCGCAGGGGATCTTCCTGCTCCTCGGCGTCGCGCTCGCGGTCGCCACGCTGGCGGGCAGCCGCCTGCTGCTCGCGATGGAGTGGCTGGTCGCGCTCGAGGTCATCGCGCTCGCGCTCTTCATCGTGATGCAGACGCGCGGGCTCGTCGGCTGGAGCGCGCGCCTGCTGGATCGCCTCGGGATCCGGCGGATGAGCGGCAGCTCCACCGCGGCGCGGGTGGACGCCGCGCTGGCCGACTTCTACCGCCGCGAGCCGCGCCGCCTGGCGCTGTCGATCCTCTTCCACCTCGGCGCGTGGCTCCTCGGCATCGCGGAGACGTGGCTGATCCTGTGGCTCCTCGGCATTCCCGTCTCGTGGACGACGGCGACGGTGATCGAAGCGTTCGGCACCGGCATTCGCTTCGCGACGTTCCTCATCCCGGGGAGCCTCGGCGCCCAGGAGGGCGGCTACGTGGTCACCTTCGTCGCGCTGGGACTCCGCGGCGCCGACGGCGTGACGTTCGGCCTCGTGCGCCGCTTCCGCGAGCTGGTCTGGGTCGGGATCGGCTTGCTCCTCTTCGCGGCGATGCGCCGCGGGCCGGTCGTCGCGGCCACGCCGTGATCCGAAGCTGCCGCGCTGGACGCGGCCTTCAACACTCCCGCTCGGAGCGGCCCGCCATCGTCGCGGCCCGCCCAACCGCTTCCGCGGCTTCATCCCTGACGCAGTCCAGCGGGGCTCCAACAGTTTTCCGCGGAAGATTTCGCGGCCGGACGGACTCGCTGCGGCTGTATCGAAATTTACTCTCTTGACAGCCCTGCACGATGACGGCGCCGGTGTGTCGGCTCCCCCGCTGCGCCTGGTGTTCTGTGGCCCGCAGGCGGCCTCTGTGGGGACTTTTGCTGCCGCAGCTCGCCAAAATCGCGCAGCGTCCGGGATCCCACCGTGGCGAGCTCCCCACGCCCCTCGGAAATCGGGCCGTAGAGTTTCCGCAAAGGAGACTCGCATGAACCCCGAGATCGAAGCGCTCGACCGCCTGGGCGATCAGATCGCCGAGCTGTCCGCCCACATCGAAGTCGCCACCGCCTGGCTGCTGGACATGATCCGCGAGTTCGACGCCCGCTGCGGCTGGGGCAATGGCTTCAAGTCCTGCGCCGAATGGCTGTCCTGGCGTGTCGGTATGGACCTCGGCGCCGCCTATGAGCGCGTTCGCACGGCCCGCGCGCTGCCCGAGCTGCCGCTCATCAGCGCGGCGTTCGCGCACGGCGAGGTCTCCTACTCGAAGGTCCGCGCGCTCACGCGCGTGGCTACGCCGCAGACGGAAGCGCGCCTGCTGACGTTCGCGAGGTCCGGCACCGCCGCCCATGTCGAGCGCCTGGTCCGGGCCTGGCGCCGCGTGGATCGCAACGCCGAGAATCATGATGCGGCCCGGCGACACAAGAGCCGGTCGTTCTACGTCTATCAAGACGTCGACGGCATGTTCGTGATCCGCGGCCGGCTCACCCCGGAAGTCGGCGCGGTCGTCCGTCAGGCCCTCGCGGCCGCGTGCAACCGGATGTACGTGAAGCCGCAGGACGAGCCGCCCGGGGTGATGGCTCCCAGCATGGCCCAGCTTCAGGCGGACGCGCTGGGGGTGATCGCCGAGGCCGCCCTGCACCACGATCTGGATCCCGGCGCCCCGGGCGAGCGGTACCAGGTCGTCGTCCACGTCGATGCGCTCGTGCTGGCCGATCCCGATCAGCCGGGCCAGTCGGTGCTGGAGGACCAGCATTCTTCCGCGGAAAACTCCCGGCGGCTGGCCTGCGACGCGAGCCGCGTGATCATGAAGCACGAGGCGGACGGGCGCGTGGTGGAGGTCGGCGCCCGGACGCGGACGATCCCTCCGTCGCTACGGCGGGCGCTGCAGAATCGGGATCACGGCTGCCGCTTCCCGGGGTGCGGATCGCGGTTCACTCAGGGGCATCACATCAAGCACTGGGCGAATGGTGGGTCCACGACGCTGTCGAACCTGGCGCTGCTCTGCCGGCGCCACCATCGCGCGGTGCATGAAGAGGGATTCCAGGTGAAGCGCCTGGCCGACGGGGAGCTGGAATTTCGCCGTCCCAACGGCTGGGTATTCCCGGACGTGCCGCCGATGCCTGAATTGCAGCGGGACTCCGAGGGACTTCTGCGCGCCGAGACCGCGGCGGCCGGGGTTCACGTGGATGCCACCACGCTACGCCCCAACTGGAGCGGCGAGCGCCTCAACCTCGGCTACGCGATCGACGTCATGCACCCGAGAGCGATCGGTCATTAGCGCATGGTATGGTTTTGCGCAGAATGACGAGTCAGCATCGCTGGCGATTGCTGGTCACGGAAGCCGCCGATGGCGCGACGAACATGGCCGTCGACGAGGCGCTCTGGCGCGGGCGCCAGGCGGGGACGTCGCCGCCGACGCTGCGTTTCTTCGCGTGGGCGCCGCCGACCGTGTCGCTCGGCTACGGCCAGCCGCTCGGGCGTGACGTCGACGTCGACGCCTGCCGCGCGCTGGGCGTGGGGCTCGTGCGGCGGCCGACGGGCGGCAGCGCGATCTACCACGATGGGCCCGAGCGCGAATTGACTTACAGCGTGGTCGCCACGGCGGCCGACCTCGGGATCGGGCCCGACTTGCTGGAGACGTATCAGTGGATCGGGCGGGCGTTGCTGCGAGGACTGCAGGCGCTGGGGGCGCCGGCGGAGCTCGTGCCGGAACGGCCGCCGGCCGGGCCGGCGCCGGCGTTTTGCTTCGCGCGCACGGGCGTGTTCGAGATCGAGGCCGGCGGCAAGAAGCTCGTGGGCAGCGCGCAGCGACGGCAGGGCGAGTCCTTCCTCCAGCACGGTGCCGTGCTGCTCGGTGTGGACGAGCCGCGCCTGCGCGCACTGTTTCCCACGACGCGCGATCCGCTCTCCACGCTGACGACGCTGGAGGCCGCGCTCGGCCGGCGGCCGTCCTTCGACGACGTGGCGTCGGCGCTGGCCGAGGCGTTCGAGAACGAGCACGGCCTCGACCTGCGGCCCGCCGGGATCGACGACGACGAGACGGAGCGCGTGGACCGGCTCGTGAGCGAGCGCTACGCCAGCCCGGCCTGGCTGGCGGCCTCGGCGTGACGGACGGACGCGAGTATCCCTCCGTGCCGCGCGTCGGCGTGGGCGCCGTCGTCCTCGACAACGGGCGGGTGCTGCTCGTGCGCCGCGGCAAGCCGCCGCTCATGGGCAAGTGGAGCCTGCCCGGCGGGCTCGTGGAGCTGGGCGAGACGACGCGCGAGGCGATCCGCCGCGAGGTGGCCGAGGAGTGCGGCCTCGACATCCGCGTGGGCGAGGTGGCCGGGATCCTCGACCGCGTGGTGCGCGATGCCCAGGGGCGCATTCGCTATCATTGGGTGCTGGTCGACTACGTGGCCTATCTCGAGTCGGGCACGCTGTGCGCGGCCAGCGACGCCGACGAGGCGCAGTGGGTGGACGTGCACGAGGTGGAGCGGCTCGACACGACGGACGGCCTGATGGACATGATCCGGCGAGCGCTCGCCGTGGCGGAGGAGCGGGCTCGATGAACGTGAGCGTAGTGGGCGAGAGCCTCGAGAGCGTGCGGGCCGACGCCATCGTCGTGGGCGTGTACGCGGAGGAGAAGAAGCTGCGGGAGCCGGCCGCGCGCGTGAACGAGGCGGCCGGCGGCGCGCTGGCCGACGTGCTGGCCGCCGAGAAGTTCCAGGGCAAGGTCGGCAACGTCACCCACCTGCACGTCAACGGCAAGCCGGCCGCGCGTCGCGTCGTGATCGTCGGCCTCGGCCGCCGCGCCGACACCACCGCCGAGATCCTGCGCCGGGCGGCCGCCGCCGGGCTGCGCCGCGCGCGCGACCTCGGCGCGCGCGCCGTCGCCATCGAGGTCCTCGGCGACCGCCTCCCCGCGCGGCAGCGCGCCCACGCCGTCGTCGAGGGCGCCATCCTCGGCACCTACACGTTCGATCGCTACAAGCGCGAGAAGAGCGAGAAGCAGGTCGACTCGCTGCAGCTCGTGGAGCCCGACAGCCGCGAGCGCCGCGAGGCGGCGGAGGGCGCCCGGCGTGGCGAGATCTTCGCGGAGGCCACCTGGTTCGCGCGCGATCTCGTCAATGCGCCCGCCAACGACGTGAACCCGACCCACCTCGCCAAGGTCGCGCAGGACATCGCCAAGGCCGGCGGGATCAGCGTCGAGATCCTCGATCGCGCCGACTGCCGCAAGCTCGGCATGGGCATGTTCCTCGGCGTGGCGGCCGGTAGCGAGCAGCCGCCGAAGTTCATCCACCTCGCCTACGTGCCCTCGGGCCCGAAGCGCAAGCCCGTGGCCATCATCGGCCAGGGCATCACGTTCGACGCCCG
>Ga0066709_100002333_pt1 | contig 13739 bp, 16 predicted proteins | sample GraSoiAngelo_158_FD_79665 | JGI IMG/M metagenome (GOLD analysis project Ga0066709, IMG submission 79665) | Grasslands soil microbial communities from the Angelo Coastal Reserve, California, USA - 14_1009_16_30cm | ecosystem: Environmental > Terrestrial > Soil > Grasslands | place: USA... | reverse complement strand
GCTCTCCATACGCGTCCACGCCCGCTCACTCACGGCGCAATAGGCGAGGCCGGGAGGCATCATCAGCGCCTTCTGCGACCCCCCGATAATCAAGTCCACGCCCCAGCCATCGGCGTCGAGATGAGTCGTCCCCAGCCCTGTAATCGCATCCACTACAAGCAAAGTATGGTCATCCGCGGCGCGGACAATTTTAGCGATGCCCTGCACATCATGCCGCGCACCAGTCGAACTTTCCGTCGCCTGCACGAACACTGCCCGCACGTCAGGCGTGAGCCGCGCGCGAATGTCGCCCAAGGAAAATGTCTCGCCATAGGGAACGCTCAGCACGTCGACGTTGCAGTCGAAAGCCTTGGCCAGCCCCGTCCAGCGCTCGCCGAACTTCCCCGCCGTCAGCACCAGCACCTTGTCGCCTGGGGAAGTCAGGTTGGAGACCGAAGCCTCCATCACGCCCGTACCCGAACACGCGAGCACCAGCACATCATTCTGCGTGCCGACGAACTCCTTCATGTCGGAAAGCACGCGCTGAAACAGCGCGCGGAAGTCGGCGGTGCGGTGATGCGCCGTGAACGAAGCCATGGCCGTCTGCGCCGCCGGCAACAGCGGCGTCGGCCCGGGAGTAAAAAGACGATTCTTGCGCAACATACCGGTAATGTCCTGAGATTAAGGAGAATTGTGCTCCTCAGTAGTTTATCGGATGCCGGCGGGTTCTGACACACGTCTTGTGATCGCAGCTTCTGGCGACTCCTTTCGTGCTCCGGAGCGTGCCCTGAGCAGAGCCGAAGGGTGTCCTTGGTGGTAGTCCGGGATCTTCGAAACCACGAACGACAAGAAGGGCGCACGAAGGAGACCCGTACGGTGGTAGGGAAGCTAGCTACGCCCGGATTTCACTGCGAGAATTTCCGGTTTCGAAATGTCCGGAGGTTTGGAAAACAGATCTTTCGCTTTTGCAAAAAGCCCTTTGGCGATGTCACCATTGAGGCGAGCGTTGCGGCTACTCTCGTCGGCAAAAGCATCAAAGATGCCGTATGTGGTCGGACCCATCTTGATGGCGTACCAACTGAGAGTACCCGATTCGCGCTCGGCGAGCGGCTGCGCCGATTTCAAAGGGTCTTCGACTTCCTTTTCCTTGCCCGGTTTCGCTTCCAGTTGCGCCCAGACAGCTAGTCTGCTCACGGCATTTTCCTCCTCCGTATGAGATGCCCGAAACGCTCGCGAGGTGACAACTCAGAATTCCAATCGTTCGAGACCCGTCCGCGCGAAATCACTCCGCTATAATTGCCGCATCATGAGCCTCGTCGATCAGATCCAGAAAGACATCACCAGCGCCATGAAGGCAAAGGACGAAGCCCGTCTCTCCACCCTGCGCATGGTCAAGAGTGCGTTGCACCTTCGCCAGGTCGAGAAGATGGCGCCACTCGACGACAAAGAATCCCAGGCCGTGCTCACCACACTGATCAAGCAGCGCAAGGAGTCCGTCGAGCAATTCACCAAGGGCGGACGCCAGGAGATGGCCGACAAAGAAGCCGCTGAAATCGTCCTGATCGAAACCTACCTACCCAAAGCCGCCGGCGAAGCCGAAATCGTCGCCGGAGTAAAAGCCGTGATTGCCGAAATGGACTCCCCCACTATGAAAGACATGGGCACGGTGATGAAGAACGCCATGGCGAGGTTCAACGCCGCCGGCATGCGCGTGGACGGGAAGTTGGTCAGTGAGGCGGTGAAGCGAGAGCTGGGTACAAAACCATAAGGCGACGTTGGATACGGATCGGCAACCCAGTCAAACATCGTCATTAGAAGACTTTCTTCGCTATGGGGCGGGCAGCTAGTAACCTTCCTATGCCGAAACGAGTGCATCACGACCTCCGCTCCCGATATGTCATATCGCAAACGGTACTCACGCCAGCGTATCCGCCACTGCCCTCCGTCGGACGGAAGACCAACAAGCTTCTTAATTGGATACTGCCCGCCTCGGTTGTGTGGGTCTTCGGCGAGGATGGCCACCAACTCCTCCAGCGCCTCGACTAAAGCGGAATTGCCCTTCGCGGTCTTCCGAAACTCCGCTCGAACGAAGGCGTCGACAGGACTAGGAATCGCGCCGCCATACCAGCACTTATTTCCTTCTTTTTGAGCCCTGCGATCGAAGTTCAGCCAGAAATTTGTCCGCTTCGCGCGCCTCGCCTCGACGATATTCTTTTTTCGATCTGTTTCTTGACGCCTGGATCTTGCAACTTCAGATAGTCCTCCAGGTCATCCACATTCATGATGCCTGCCACAGGAATCCCGTCTTTCTCCAGGATGAAATACTCGCGATTCACGCGAGCCCGCCGGACGACTTGCCCGAGGTTGATGCGCGCTCTGGTCAGCGGAATACGATGGACGACGCTTTTCATGATAACCTCTCGATCGATTAACATTAATCAATCTTGATTAAATATGACGCAGAGCAACTGTCAAGAATCACTCGTAATGCTTTTCATTTGCTTCTCTGCAACTCCCGATACGCCTCGCTCTTAGAAATCCCCCGTTCCTTCGCCACCTTTTTCAACGCGGCCTTCTCATCCACTTTCTCTTCAGCCACAATCTGGTCAACCCTCTGACGGACGCTCACGGTCGTATTCGCTGGCGCATGGACGTCCTCTTCCTCCGCCTTCCCGATCAGCAGCGTGATCTCCCCCTTGACCCCATCCCGCGCCTTCAGTGTCCCCAACACCTCGCCTGCGCGCCCGCGCAGAAACTCCTCATGCACCTTGGTTACTTCGCGCGCCACCACAACATGCCGGGCCACTCCCAGAACCTCGACCACGTCCGAGAGCGTCTCCACCACCCGGTGTGGAGCTTCATAGAAAACCTGCGTGCGCGGCGAAGTTCGGATCGCCTCCAGCGCCGCCCGCCGCTCCCCGCGCTTCGCCGGAAGAAATCCGCTGAAGCGGAACGAATCCGTAGGCAGCCCGCTCGCCACCAGCGCCGCCAGAAATGCCGACGCTCCCGGAATCGGCACCACCGGCACATGATGCCGGATCGCCAGCGCAATCAGCCGATATCCGGGATCGGAAATCCCCGGCATACCCGCATCCGTGACCAGCGCCACGCTCGCTCCCTCCTGCAGCTCTTTCACCAGCTCGGCCGAGCGCGTCATCTCATTGTGCTCGTGGTAGCTGGTGGTGCGTGTAGAAATCGCGTAGTGGTTGAGCAGCTTCTGCGTCTGCCGCGTATCTTCGCAGGCGATGACGTCCACTTCCTTCAACACTCGCACCGCCCGCAGCGTGATGTCCTCCAGATTACCGATCGGCGTCGCGACAAGATACAGCGCCGGGCCCACGGCTCGGGAGGAATTGCCCGAGGCGGCAGCCGGCGCGGCGGTTTTGGGGCCGGACTCGCTCATGCGCGGAGTCTACCACCGCCTATGTGGGGATAGCCGCCGTCGAGACTGTACAGGCTAAGCATTGTCATCCTGGGCGGAGGTCTTGTCGCGAAGAGCTCGCCCAGACCGAAGCGAAGCGGCCTATGCACTTCGCCGGGAAGCACACAGGTCCTTCGCTTCGCTCAGGATGACAATTCAGTTGGTCTGGCTTCGTCAGCCGATCTGGACATCCTCTTGTGCAACCGTAACTTCCTGCCTGCAAAGACGGTTTATGTTAATGTCCCCTCAACCGAGGCCGCCCCATGACTGCCAACGACTTCCGTAAAATCGCCCTCTCCTTCCCCGAAACCGAACAACGCGCCCATATGAACCATCCCGATTTTCGCGTCTGCGGAAAAATCTTCGCTACGCTCGGATACCCCGACAAATCGCGCGGAATGGTCAAACTCCCGCCGGAGCAGCAACACTATTTCTCAAAGGATTATCCCGAAGTGTTCGTCCCCGTGAAAGGCGTCTGGGGACGCCGCGGCGCCACCAGCGTCCATCTGAAAGCCGCCGACAAAGAAACCCTGCGCAGGGCGATCGAGGCCGCGTGGCGCAACACCGCTCCCAAGCGGGTCACAGAAGCATTTCTGGGAGCGCCTAAGCCCGGGCCATCCAAACGGTAGATCGTCGGGCATTGCTCCCTCAAACTATGCCAGGGCTCGGAAGAAATTTTGCTCATCTCCGCGCACTCTGCGGCTGTTCTCCGCGACCTCTGCGATTCGAGGTTTATGTCTGCCGAGCTCCCCTCGAAAACCAAATCGCGGAGACCGCCGAGAACGTCCGCAAAGGACGCAGAGAAACCCGACATCGCACAAACTGAGATATTGCGGACCACTCACTCAAATTGACGCCATCGAACCTCCACCCCTAAAATCAATACGAAGGCAGTTTTCCTCACGAACCGTCTCACACCCCATGCCACTTTACGAATATCAGTGCAAGAAATGCGGTCACCGCTTCGAGAAAATCCAGAAATTCTCCGACAAGATGGTCAAGAAGTGTCGTGACTGCGGGGGAGTCGTCGAGCAGATGATTTCCGCTCCGGCGGTGCAGTTCAAGGGTTCCGGATGGTATGTAACCGACTACGCCAAGAAGTCGCAGGCGCCCGCGTCAGAAGGCGGCAGCAAGGAATCGAAGAAGGAAGAGAAATCTAAGTCCGAGAGTTCTTCCAAAGAAAGTTCTTCGAAAGAGAGTTCCTCCAAGGAAAGCTCTGTCAAAGATAGTTCTTCCAAGAAATCCGACAAGCACAACTAACGGCCGGGAGTCGCCGCCGGTTTGGGATCTACTCCCTTGTCATCCCAAGGCCCGCGCACTTTGCGGGCCGAAGAACCTGCCCTGAGCCCAGCCGAAGGGACCTATGCACTCGTCTGTGTCTTCCGCGGCGCCGGCAATGTACATGGTCCTTCGCGTCGCTCAGGATGACAAGTATGATCAGAGCTTGCCCACTACTACTTCAGCTCCCGCTCAAAGTGATCTTCGATCATCGTGAACAGGTGAACCCTTGCTTCTTTCCCGGCGATGCTATGCGTCTTATTGGGATAGACCATCAGCCGGAACTGCTTTCCCGCTTTGATCAGCGCATCGATCATCTGAATGCTGTTCTGGAAGTGCACGTTGTCGTCGCTCGTACCGTGCGCCAGCATCAGCGCGCCGTGCAGCTTGTCGGCCGACTTCGTCACATTGGACTCTTCGTACCCGCGCGGATCGTCCTTGGGCAGCCCCATGTAGCGCTCGGTATAAATCGTGTCGTAGTTGAGCTGATCGGTAACCGGCGCCACCGACACCCCGGCGCGGAAACGATCGGAATGAGTCATGGCGTACAGCGTCATCGATCCCCCATTCGACCAGCCCCAGATCGCCATTCGGTCTTTATCCAATTGCGGATACTGCGAGAAAAGCTGATCGACCGCAGTCAGCTGATCCTTGAGCTCAATAGCGCCGAACTCATGCCGGATTGCCGCCTGAAACTTGCGATCCCGTCCCGGAGTCCCGCGATTGTCCACCGCAAAAATAGCGAACCCTTTGCGTGCCATGATCTGATCGAACAGCGCACTCGACCCTCCCCAGCCTTTGAGTACAAGCTGCGCCGCCGGACCGCCGTAAACATTCACGATCAACGGAATCTTGCCGTCGGCCGGGGCGTCGGGAGGAAGCAGCAACCGCCCATACAGAGTCGTTCCATCCTCCGCCTTGAATTCCAGAAACTTCTGCGCCGTCAAGCCATAGTCAGCTACGCTTCGCGCCTCCCATACTGGATTGCATGCCCCACCGACCGCGCACAGCGAGAGTTTTGGCGGCATCAGCGTGTTTGAGTAAGTCTCCGCGTAGTGCTTGCCGTCGTCCGCGAACTGTCCAAAGTGCATTCCATCGTCATGCGTCAGCGCCTGCATGTCGGAGCCATCGAACTTCACTGAAAAAATGTGCCGCTGTCTTGGATCGTCTTTGTTGCCAGCGAAGAACGCAACTCCTGCCGCTTCGTCGACCGCCTCCACTCCCAGCATTTCGAAATCGCCCGAAGTCAGCTGCCGCTCCAGCTTTGCCTCTCCTCCCAGCGGATTCTGCTTGTCGAAACGATACAGATACAAATGCGTGTGCCCATCGCGCCAGCTCGACCACAGGAAGCGGTCTCCCGCCTTCAGCACGCGGAAGTCATCGTTCACATTGATCCACGCATCCGGACTGGTCTCGGTCAAAACAATGTGCGACTTGCCCGACTTCGCATCCACGAAGCACAGGTCCATCTTGCCCTGAACCCGGTTGAGCACTTCGACCCAGATCACTCCGTCGCGGACCCAGCCAAAGCGCGGAATGAGGATATCCTCGTCGTTGGTCAGCGAAATCCAGCGAACCTTGTCACTGTCCGCGTCCACCACGCCCAGCTTCACGACCGGATTCGGATCTGCCACTTTGGGATACTTTTCCTGGTCCAACGTCGGATGCGCCGGGATCCAATCGGTAATCGGATACGTCGGCACCTTGCTCTCGTCCATGTGGAGAAAGACGATCTGTTTGCTGTCGGGAGACCAGTAGTAATTGCTGCGCACCGCCAGCTCTTCGGCGTACACCCAATCGATGTCGCCATTGAACAGGTTGTCTTCCTTGTCCTTGGTGAGCTGCTTCTCGTTCTTTCCGCTGATCGGCCGCACGTAAAGGTTGTGTTTGCGGATGTAAGACACGTGATTGCCATCCGGAGAGAACTTGGGATCGCCGCTGGGATCAGGCGCCGAAGTAAACTGCACCGCCGTGCTGCTGCCCAGATCGTAGAGCCAGAGCTGCCCCTGCGAATCGAAGATCAGATGCTTTGAGTCCGGAGCCCAAATGTAAGCGGCCACGTGGTAGCGCGTGAGCCGCTCCTTCTCGCGCTCGTTCTTGACCTTGTCGCGGTCCGGCGCGAGCGAAGTCAGCTTGGCCGCCGTAACCAGCACTTTCTTTTCGCCGGTGGCAGCATCCGCATACCACAACTCCCCCTGCTCGCCCTTGTCGTCGCGCTGCACGTAGGACAGTTTCGATCCATCCGGACTCCACTCCATGGTCTCCGGACCGCGCCCGGTAATCACCCCAGGCGTGAAGATTTCCTCAATAGTCAGCGGCTTTACACCCTGCTGCGCGGAAGACGGCGCACCAGTCAGCGCAGACGTGAAGAAAAACTGTAAGAGGACAAAGGCGATCACAGCCGGAAAACAATGAGAATGACGCTTCACAGGCGAGCTCCAGCAAAAGAAGTGACAACCAACACACTGAGACGTGCGAACGAACGAGTGTACACCGGCGCCAAAGAACTGGCTTGCGTTCTGCCGTCTTCCTTCGTGTACCTTTGTGCCCTTGGTGGTTGAGGTCTTTGTACCTGCGCAACGAGCTGAAATCCGCCGATACCGCTCATCCCGCGTGCTAGAATCACTACATACCGTGAATGCTTCCTGACATAGAAAACCTGCTGAAACTGCAAGTAGCGGACAAGGAAATCCGCCGCCTGCAGGACGAAGTCGCTGAACTCCCTAAACGCGTAGCCGCCATTGAGCAGAAGCTGGCCGGTACCAAGGCTCAACTGGAAAGAGCCCAGGTCGCCGCCAAAGGCGACGAAGCCGCCCGCCGCAAACACGACACCGCAATCGCTGACCTCCGCGGCAAGATCTCGAAGTATCGCGACCAGTCCCTCGACGTAAAGACCAACGAGCAATACAAAGCACTGCTGCACGAAATCCAGTTCGCCGAGAAGGAAATCGCCGCCACTGAAGACAAGATCCTCGAGATCATGGTTAACGCCGACGCTCGCGACAAGGAAGTCAAAGCCGCGCAAGCCGAGCTAAAAGACGAAACCGCCGAGATCGAGAAAGAGAAAGAAGACGCCCGCCAGCGCACTGCAGAAGACGAAAAGCTGCTAGCCGAATGGCGTGCCAAGCGTGATCAGTTGCGCTCCGGCGTCGATGCCGACCTGCTACGCCACTACGAGCGAGTATCAAAGTTCCGCGGCACGGGCATCTCCGAGGTGCTTGATCACAAGTGCATGGGATGCCAGGTCATGCTTCGGCCTCAGACCTACAATGAAGTCCGTACCGGGCAGCACACCGTAGTTTGCGACTCGTGCCAGCGCATTCTTTACTTCAATCCGGCCAATGAAATGGTCGCGCTGGAGAAGTCCGACATAAAACGTCCGCGCCGGCATCATCCCAAGATCGACGCCGCGCAGGCTTGGTACTTCCGCGACAATTACGCCGACACCGGCGAAGTTTACATTTGCCTGACCAACAGGCGTGGACAAGCCAGCCGCCGCGTCTACGAAATCCATACCGGCCGCATGATTGGCGACATCCTCATCCGCGAAGGCGACTACCGCCACGCCTTCCCCGAAGACATCAGTGGAGCCATCCGCCTGAACGGCGATTGGGGCGAATCCGAACTCGACGCGTGGGGCGCCGAAGCCCCTATGGTAGTGCTCGACGCCCTGCAAGCCGATCTCGAAGCCGCCCGCTACGAAATGACCCACCGCGCATCCGCCAAACACGAAGCTCCCGTCCCTACCGAACAAGCCGCCAGCTAAGATATACAGGCAAAACTAAGAAACTCATGTGGGGACAGCCGCCCTCGGCTGTCCAGTCGAGCGAAGCTCGACCGATGTGGGCAGCATTCCTGAAGTACCGAGTTTAAGATGGCTGCATGCCCCAAACCTCCCCGAATCCGACGATGAAGGTTTCCTCCCGGGGAGCAAACCGCCTCAAAGAAGGCCACGTCTGGGTCTACCGCTCCGACATTGTCTCCGCTGACGGCATCCCGCCAGGGGCCGTGGTTACAGTCACCGACCCTCGCGGCAAGCCACTGGGCTCTGCCCTCTATTCCAGCGCCTCCCAAATTGCCATCCGCCTGATTTCTCGAGAGCCCATCACCGATTTCCCTGGCGTCGTGCGCCAGCGCATCGCCGACGCCATCGCCTACCGCGAACCAATCGTCCACAACACAGACGCCTACCGCCTCATCTTCAGCGAAGCCGACTTCCTCCCCGGCCTCATCGTCGACCGTTATCGAGACATCCTTTCCCTGCAAATCCTCACCCAAGCGTGGGATTCCGATTCACTGCGCCAAGCCTTAATCTCCGAACTGAACGCTCGGCTCAAACCCGAGTCCATCGTCGAGCGCGTCGACCCCCGCGTTCGCGAACTGGAAAAACTTCCTGCGCGTCCCTCTGGCCTCGTTCACGGCAGCAAGACCGCCACCGTCATCACCATGAACGGCGTCCAATTCCATTACGACGGACTCGAAGGCCAGAAGACCGGAGCCTTCCTCGATCAACGCGAAAACTACGCCGCCGCCGCGCAATACGCCCACGGCGACGCCCTCGACGTCTTCTGCTATCAGGGTGCGTTTGCTCTCCACCTCGCGCCGCCCTGTGCTCAAGTTACCGCGGTCGACAGCTCGCGCCCAGCGCTCGAAGTCGCCGATCAGAACGCCATCCTCAACCGCCGCGAGCCGACCCAACCTGAAATCGAATGGATCGAAGCCAACGCCTTCGACCTGCTCAAGGACTACGCCGCCTCCGGCCACCAATACGACACCGTCGTTCTCGACCCGCCCGCCTTCGCCAAAACGAAACGCGACCTCGATGCCGCACTCCGCGGCTACAAGGAACTCAACCTCCGCGCCCTCAAGATGCTGCGGCCGGGCGGAATCCTGGTCACTTGCTCCTGTTCCTACCATGTCAGCCAAGCCGACTTGTTGGGAACCTTGGCCGCTGCTGCCTTGGATGCTCACAAAACCGTGCGAATTCTGGAGCTTAGGGGACAGTCCAGAGACCACCCAATCCTGCTAAATGTGCCCGAAACGTCGTACCTAAAGTGCGTGATAGCGCATGTAAGTAACTGAAACTACAAATAAAGTCGTACTTGACAATAATACGCTAAACTTTTATGCTTCCTTTACGCTAACCAGGCATCTGATTAGCTGAACTGAAGCTTCTATCAGAGCTTCCGGGCAATACCAAGTTCTGAACCACGCAGACTTCTGAAGGAGGATCTGAACCATGACCGTACTTACCCGTTGGGAACCATTCCGTGAGTTTTCCACCCTGCAGGACCGCATGAACCGCCTGTTCCGCGAGTCCTACAACGAGCCTGGCAGGGATGAATCCCTGGTCGCCTCGGGCTTTGCCCCCGCCGTCGACGTCTACGAGGACGAGCACAACGTCACGCTGAAGATCGAAGTGCCCGGAATCGACGAAAAGGACTTCGACATCCGCGTCGAAAACAACCTGCTCACCGTCCACGGCGAGCGCAAGATCGAGAAAGAAGAGAGAGAAGAGAACTATCGCCGCGTGGAGCGCCAGTACGGCAGCTTCACCCGCACCTTCACCCTGCCCAACACCGTAGACACCGAGAACGTCCAGGCAACCTACGACAAGGGCGTGCTGAAGATCACGCTGCCCAAGAAAGCCGAAGCCAAGCCCAAACAGATCAAAGTAAACGTAGGCAGCGGCAAGAACATCGAAGGCAAAGGGCCAAGCAAGGCCGCATAAGCGAAGTTGCTTTATGTGGGGATAGCCGCCCTCGGCTGTCCGTCGAGCGAAGCTCGACTCGCTCTTTGCCAAAAGCGGCACGAACGGGAAGGCCACGACTTCAGTCGTGCCGCCACGAGGCCGATAACGATGCGGGCTTTAGCCCCAGAGGTCAGCGGGAGGCGGCGGAGATGACCGCCTCCCATTTTGTATTGAAGTTCTTTGAAAACTTGGCGAAGCAGGGGGCGTTGGCTCACAATGATTGCAAGGCCGTGCACTCGTGAAAGCAACGTTAGCAGATCAACCAGATGCAGGCCGGCGGCGTCATCGAAAAGTACGCCATCGGCGGAGCCGTGGGCGCGACTCTGTACCTGGAGCCCGCAGCAACGCTCGATGTGGATATTTTTGTGACGCTGCCGACGATCCCCGGTAGTTTGTTGCTCACCTCGCGCCCCTCTACGACTATCTCAAGGCCCGCGGCGGCACGGTGATGAGCCTATGGTCGTCGGAGGCTGGCCAGTCCAGTTTCTTCCCACCCGCAATGAGTTAGAGCGGGAAGCGGTGGCGGAGTCGGTCGCGACGGAGGTTGAAGGCGTCATCACCTGGGTCATGTCACCTGAACACCTGGTAGCCATGGCTCTGACTACGGGCCGGTCCAAAGATCATATCCGCATCCTGCAGTTTATCGAGCAGGACGCGGTGGACGGGAACCGATTGCGAAGCATCCTCGATCGCCATGAGTTAAACACAGAAATGGAAACAGTTCGAGGTCAAATACTTGGAAGGCATTAATGAGTAAGCAGGAAATGCGCAAGCGGCTGGCGTCGCTCAGTTTTTCTGAGAAGGTCAAGATACTGGAAAAACTCCGCGACCGAAGTCTCGCTCTCGCCGCCAGCGGGCTCGTCGGCGGGAGATGCCCGCAAAAAGGCAAATAAGAGTAGCAAAGGTTAACGGCCTGCGTAAGGCCCGAAGGAGCCGCCATGAATCAGCTCGCAGCGTGGCTTTCTAACACGGCAGTTCTCACCGTAAAGCTGAGGCACGCGAGCGCGAGTTCCAGGCTTTTCACAAGCTTATCAAGGAGCTTTCGCAGCCAGAGGATGGGAAAGTCTGGGTAGAGAGGCTGTCCGCCGTTATTTTCGAGTTACGCAACTTTCCTCTCTACTACGAATTCACGGAACGTATGCTCGTAAGCCTCAAGAAACGGTTGGACACCGAGCCTGACCCAAACTGGCTGGGGCGACTTGCGATTGAGGAGATTAACCTTACTCTAAAGCACATTCAACAGAACAAATAGCAAGCCATCATCATTTAGGGAACTAAAGACCATGCCAATCCGTTGGGACAGATTCACCGTCAAAGCGCAGGAAGCCGTCCAGCGCGCCAGCCAACTCGCCTCCGAGCACGGCAATCCCGAGCTGCGGCCCGTCCACCTGCTGGCCGCGCTGCTCGAAGACAAGGAAGGCATTGTCCCGCCCGTGCTGGAAAAAATCGGCATCGGCCCGCAAGCCGTGCTCGGCGAGATTTATCGCGAGCTCGAAAAACTTCCCAAAGTCTCCGGAGAAGCCGCCCAGGCCGCGCTCTCCAACGAAGTCAACAAGCTGCTGGAGCAGGCCTTCAAAGAGGCCGCCAATTTCAAAGACGAATACGTTTCCACCGAACACCTGCTGCTGGCCATTACGCATCTCAAGCGCGACGTCGCGCAGCAGTTTCTCGCCACGCACGGCGCTACGTATGACGCGATTTTGAAAGCGCTCACCGTCGTGCGCGGATCGCAGAAAGTTACCGACCAGAATCCCGAAGCGAAGTATCAAGCCTTAGAGCGCTACGCCCGCGACCTCACCGAGCAAGCCCGCCGCGGCAAGCTCGACCCAGTCATCGGACGCGACGAAGAAATCCGCCGCGTAGTCCAGGTTCTTTCCCGCCGCACGAAAAATAATCCCGTACTGATCGGCGAACCCGGCGTAGGTAAAACCGCCATCGTGGAAGGCCTGGCGCAAAGAATCGTCTCGGGCGACGTTCCTGAAGTTCTGAAGAACAAGCGCGCAGTCGCCCTCGACCTGGGAGCCATGCTCGCCGGCGCAAAGTATCGCGGCGAATTCGAAGACCGCCTAAAGGCTGTCCTGAAGGAAATCGAAGACTCGCAGGGCAAGATCATCCTCTTCATCGACGAGCTTCACACGCTAGTCGGAGCTGGAGCGGCCGAAGGCGCAATCGACGCCTCCAACATGCTCAAGCCCGCCCTGGCCCGTGGAGAACTCCGCGCCATCGGCGCCACCACGCTCAGCGAGTACCGCAAGTACATCGAAAAAGACGCTGCCCTCGAACGCCGCTTCCAGATCGTCTTCGTCGGCGAGCCCAATGTCGAAGACACAATCGCGATCCTCCGCGGCCTGAAGGAGCGCTATGAAGTGCATCACGGAGTTCGCATCAAGGACTCCGCCATCGTTGCTGCCGCGACGCTCTCGCACCGCTACATCTCCGACCGCTTCCTGCCCGACAAAGCGATCGACCTGATCGACGAAGCCGCCGCCTCGCTGCGCATCCAGATCGATTCCTTGCCCACCGAAATCGATCAGCTAGAACGCAAAGCCACGCAGCTGGAAATCGAAAAACAGGCATTGAAGAAGGAGAGCGATCTCAACTCAAGAGAACGTCTCGCTGTCATCGACAAGGAACTAGCCGAGATCCGCGAGCAAGCCAACACGCTCAAAGCCAACTGGAAAAAAGAAAAGGACCTGATCGCCCGCACCCGTGCCCTGAAAGAACAAATCGAAAAGTTGAAGATCGAAGAGCAATCCGAAGAACGCAAAGGCAACCTGCAGCGCGTCGCCGAGATCCGCTACAGCCTGATTCGCCAGGCCGAAACCGAACTCGAAAAGCTCACCGCCCAAATGGAGGCCCAGGGCAAGTCCCGCATGCTCAAAGAAGAAGTTGACGAAGAGGACATCGCCCGCATCGTCTCCAAGTGGACCGGCATCCCCGTCTCGAAAATGTTGGAAGGCGAAGTCAAAAAGCTGGTCACGATGGAAGATCGCCTGCGCCACCGCGTAGTCGGACAGGACGAAGCGCTAGAACGCGTAGCCAACGCCATCCGCCGCTCCCGCGCCGGACTCAGCGACCCCAAGCGCCCCATCGGTTCGTTCATTTTCTTGGGCCCGACCGGCGTAGGGAAAACGGAAGTCGCCCGCGCCCTGGCCGATTTCTTGTTCGACGACGAACACGCCATGATCCGCATCGACATGTCCGAATATCAAGAGAAGCACTCGGTATCTCGCCTGATCGGCGCGCCTCCCGGATACGTCGGCTACGAAGAAGGAGGCCAACTCACCGAGCAAGTCCGCCGCCGCCCCT
>Ga0066709_100002332_pt1 | contig 13741 bp, 15 predicted proteins | sample GraSoiAngelo_158_FD_79665 | JGI IMG/M metagenome (GOLD analysis project Ga0066709, IMG submission 79665) | Grasslands soil microbial communities from the Angelo Coastal Reserve, California, USA - 14_1009_16_30cm | ecosystem: Environmental > Terrestrial > Soil > Grasslands | place: USA... | reverse complement strand
CGCGATTGCCCAAGGCGTGACGACCTTCTCCGACGTCAAAGAATTACGCTATAAGGAGTCGGATCGCATTGCCTCCATGGCCGAGGGGTTGCGCCAGCTGGGCATCGAAGTCGAAGCGGGCGAAGACCGCATGACTATTCAAGGCGGACAGAGATTCAAGGCGAGCGCAGTTAAAAGCTATGCCGATCATCGCGTCGCCATGTCGTTTGCGGTCGCCGGGCTATGCAGTGAGGGGAGTGTGGAAATTGACGACGTAGGCTGTGTCGATATATCGTTCCCGGGCTTTTTTGATTTGTTGGGAAAAATTTGTTTGCATTAGCTTATGAGAGAGGGGATAGTCGGCGCGGTGTTGGGGAGGCTGGTTGATTATTGCGATTGACGGACCGTCGGGGGCCGGCAAAAGCACCTTGGCGAAACGGCTGGCGAGAGAGCTCGGCTTTATCTATTTAGATACCGGGGCGATGTATCGGGCGCTCGCCCTGAAGGTCTTGCGTCAGGGAGTCGATTTGGCGGATGATGCGCGATTGGCTCGGTTGGTCGAATCGATCGAGATTGACTTGCAAGAGAATAACGGCACGCTGGAGGTGCTTCTGGACGGTATCAATGTCGCTAACGAGATTCGCACACCGGAAGTGAGCCAATTGGCGTCGAAGGTCTCCGCGTTAAAAATCGTTCGTGCGCGGATGCTCGATTTGCAACGCGGCATGGGCAAACGCGGCAGCGTCGTCGCCGAGGGACGGGATATCGGCACCGTAGTTTTTCCCAACGCCGAGGTAAAGATCTTTCTCGATGCCTCGGCGGAGGAGCGGGCTCGCCGGCGTTGTGCAGAGCTTCGGGCCGCCGGCCGTCCGGCCGATTTGAGTGAGACATTACGAGAGATGGAAGAACGCGACAAGCGGGACAGCGAAAGAGATTTGGCGCCGCTACGGATGGCGGACGACGCGCTCAGGATCGATTCTTCGAATGCCAGCGCTGACAGCGTGGCCGCCCAGGTTTTAGCGAAAATTAGAAACAGTGCGCGAGTAAATTAAATAGATCGGAGTTGGTTTGCATGGCTGAACAGGACGAACAGTTTAAGGGCGCGCCCGCGGGGGGCCCTAGTGAGTTTGAAGCAATGTTTGAGGAGAGCCTGCGCACCGTCAAACCTGGCGGCGTCGTCAAAGGCAGGGTCGTTGGTATCACGGCAACCCATGTGCTGATCGACGTTGGCTACAAATCCGAAGGGCAGATTCCCATCCAAGAGTTCACCGATCGCGAAGGCCATGTGCAAGTCAAGGTAGGTGACGATGTTGACGTGTTCTTCGACTCCTCGGAAAGCGAGGGCGGGGGCATTGTATTATCGCGGCAACGGGCGGAAAATTTGAAACTTTGGGAAGAGCTGGAAAAAGCCTTTAACGAAGGCCGCGGCGTCGAGGGGCACATCATCGGCAAGGTCAAAGGCGGTTTCAAGGTTGACGTTGGAGTCCCGGCATTTCTACCGGGCTCTCACGTCGATATTCGCCCGAACCGCAACTTGGACCGTTTTATCGGCACCACCGATCGCTTTGCGATTCTTAAGTTTAACCGACCGCGTGGCAACGTCGTGGTTTCGCGTCGCGCGCTTTTGGAAAAGGAACGCGACACGCTGAAACAAGAGGTCTTAAAAATTCTCGAGGAGGGCGTGATCCTCGAAGGCACAGTGAAGAACATTACCGGCTATGGCGCCTTCGTCGATCTCGGCGGCATCGACGGCATTCTCCACATCAGCGACATGTCCTGGGGGCGCATCAATCACCCTTCGGAGATCGTCCGAGTCGGCGAAAAAATCAAAGTCGTCGTGCTCAAGTTCGACAGCGAGAAAGAGCGCATTTCCCTGGGCATGAAACAATTGACGCCTGATCCGTGGCACACCGTGGCGGAAAAATATCCCGTCGGTTCACGAGTGCAGGGCAAGGTCATCAGTTTGATGGATTACGGCGCTTTCGTCGAATTGGAAAGCGGTATCGAAGGACTGGTCCATATTTCGGAAATGTCTTGGACCCGCAAGGTCGCCCACCCGTCAAAAATCCTCCAGGTTGGCCAGCAGGTCGAGGTCGTCGTGCTCAACGTCGATCCCGGACACCGCAGGATCTCACTCGGGCTCAAGCAGGTGATGGCCAATCCCTGGGAAGTGGCGAAGGAAAAATATCCGATCGGCAGCATCATTAAAGGCCCGGTGCGGAATGTCACGGACTTCGGCATATTTGTCGGTATCGAGGAGGGTATCGATGGCCTCGTGCATATCTCCGATCTGCACTGGACCAAAAAGGTCAAGCATCCGTCGGAATTATTCAAAAAAGGAGATATCATCGAAGCCAAGGTGCTCGGGATAAACGTCGAAAACGAGCGTTTCTCTCTCGGCATCAAGCAGCTGGCGCCCGATCCCTGGAAAGTAGTTGCCGACCGTCACCCGGTGGGCTCCAAGATCAAAGGCCAAGTCACCAGCGTGCCGGAGTTTGGTGTATTCGTCCGCATCGACGAAGGCGTCGAAGGGCTTATTCATGTTTCTCAGTTGAGTTCGGAGCGGGTCGACAAACCGTCGAACCTCTTCAAGGTTGGTGATGAAGTCGAAGCCGAAGTTCTCAGCATCGATCTTGCCGATCGCAAGATCGGTCTCAGTATCAAAGCCCTACGTCGCACGGAAGAGCGCCAAGAAATGGAAAATTATCTAAAACGCGAAAAAGAGGGCGGCCGTTTCTCTTTCGAGTCTCTGCTTGGCGATGAGCTTCGCTTGGATAGGGACGAAGATGCACAGGGCGGGCGCAAGGGGCGCGGGTAATCCCGAGCAGATAGACTCGCTGGAATTGATATGGCTAGGAAACATTATATTTTACGCGGCCTCGGCCTGCTGTTTGTATTTATTTTGGTCGTCTTCACCGGAGCATTTTTCTACGCATACATCACCGGTGGCGATGCCAAGGTTTTGTCGATGTTCGCCGGCGAAGGCATCGGCGTCCTGCAGATTGAAGGCGCCATCGATGACTCGCGCAACGTGGTGACGGAGCTAAAACGGTTTAAGGAAATGCCTTGGGTGAAAGCGGTCGTCGTGCGCATCGATTCGCCGGGCGGCGCCGTGGCGCCGACTCAGGAGATCTTCGAGGAAATCCAGAAATTCAAAAAGCAAAAACCGTTTATCGCTTCGATGGGCGGCATGGCGACGTCTGGGGGCTATTACATCGCCGCCGCCTGCGACAAGATCGTCGCCAACCCTGGGACACTAACCGGATCCATCGGCGTGATCATGCAACTGAGCAACCTCGAAGACTTGATGAAGAAAATCGGCGTCAAGGGGATCAACGTCAAAAGCGGCGCGAACAAAGACATCGGCTCGCCGTTTCAACCGTTATCCCCGGAGGGAAAACAGATTCTTCAGTCGTTGGTCGATAACGTGCACGGCCAATTCGTCGCGGCGGTGGCGAAGGGCAGAAGCATGGACGAAGCGCAGGTTCGTAAGCTCGCCGACGGCCGCGTCTACTCCGGAGCACAAGCCAAGGAATTGGGATTGATCGATCAATTCGGCACTCTGGAAGAAGCGATCGAACTAGCGGCGAGACGCGCGGGCATCGAAACCGAGCCGGCGGGTTATTACTCGCGCCCGGAACAAGAGCGATGGTGGGAACGAATGTTTATGGGGATTTTCGGTCGCCGGCTGCCGGGAACTGAGCGCGGCTGGTTGCGCTACGAATGGTCGCCGTCGCTGCTCCAGTAATTGGCGGCGGCGATGAGTGGTAAGCAACAACATTGACAATAACTTCTTGCGTTGTGAGGGGGATGATATGACAAAAAGGGATTTGATCGATGAGGTGAACAAAAGATTTCCTCATCTGTCGCGACGGGATTCAGAAGTCATTATCAACGCCATTTTCGATTCCATGGTGGATGCTCTGGCCCAGGGAGATCGGATCGAAATTCGCGGCTTTGGCAGTTTCGTCGTGAAACACCGGCGCGCCAGGCAAGGGCGTAATCCCAAGAGCGGCGCTCTAGTGTCGGTAGCCGCCAAACGAGTGCCCTTTTTCAAGGTCGGCAAAGAGCTTCGACTGCGGGTTGACGGCCAACCTTATAACCCCGCCGACGATGAAGGGGACGATGAGTGAAGCAGCTTTGGGCTCCTTGGCGAATGGCCTATATAGACGAGGGCTCCAAGGAACAGGGCTGTATCTTCTGTAGCAAGTTTCGCGATGGCGATCTGCGAGCCGGACTGGTTTTGGCGCACACCCGTCACACGGTCGTAATGTTGAATAAGTATCCATACAACAATGGTCATTTGCTATTGGCTCCGAAGCGCCATGAAAATACTCTCGCCAACTTGTCGAGCGAAGAATTTATCGATCTCAACGAAGCGCTGCGCCACTCGGTTGAGATCGTGCGCCAGGCGGTCCACCCGGCCGGCATCAACTTAGGCATGAACCTCGGCAAATGCGCCGGCGCGGGCATCGAAGATCATCTTCACTGGCATGTCGTGCCGCGCTGGGAGGGTGACACTAATTTCATGCCGGTGGTCGCGGAGACCCGCGTGATGCCGCAGCATTTGCTCGACAGTTACGACCGTCTACAACCCTTTTTTCAGAATCTTTTCGCTTGATGGGTTGGTCGTACAAGGCATCTAGTGTAAAATAAAACCAGTGAATCAGCGAAAAACGGAACACGATACCAAAAACTACTCTTCACGGGGGAGGCCTACGGAAGTGACTGAGGCGAAAACATTAGGAGAACTCAAAAAAAGCGGCGTTGCAGTTTTGACGGTGCGCGAGGAAATGCGCAAGAATCTCGTGCGCCATCTCGAGAGTGGGCAGCGTATTTTGCCGGGCATCGTCGGCTACGACGAGACGGTCATCCCGGAAATCGAAAACGCCATTCTCTCCGGCCATCATATGGTTTTTCTCGGCGAACGAGGTCAGGGAAAGTCGCGCATCATTCGCAGCCTGATCGGTCTGCTGGACGAAAGAATTCCCATCATTCAAGGGTGTGAGATCAGTGATAATCCATATCATCCGATCTGTCGCGTCTGTCGCAAGAGGGCCGCGGAAATGGGTGACGCGTTGCCACTTCAATGGATCGATCGCGATTTTCGCTATGGCGAGAAACTAGCGACTCCGGATGTCTCCATCGCCGATTTGGTCGGTGAGATCGATCCGATCAAAGTCGCCGAGGGGCGCTATCTCGCCGACGAAGAAACGATCCACTATGGTTTGGTGCCGCGCACCAACCGAGGCATTTTCGCCATCAACGAGCTCCCCGATCTAACAGAAAAAGTTCAAGTCGGTCTGTTCAACCTGATGGAAGAAAAGGACGTCCAAATCAAAGGCTACAAGATCCGCCTGCCGCTCGACGTGGTCATCGTCGCCAGCGCCAATCCGGAGGACTACACCAGCCGCGGACGCATCATCACGCCACTCAAGGACCGCTTCGACGTGCAGATCCGCACGCATTATCCGAAGAAGATCGAGGATGAGCTCACTATCATGGAACAGGAAGCCGCGCCGGTGAGCCACCGCAGCCGCAAAGTCGACGTGCCGCGTTTCCTGAAGGAAGTCCTCGGTCATTTGACCTTCGAGGCGCGCAAGTCCAACGAGATTAACCAGTCCTCCGGCGTGAGCGTGCGCGTCACGATCAACAACTACGAAAGCCTGATCAGCAACGCCGAGAAGCGTGCGCTGCGCTGCAAGGAGAACGACATCGTGCCGCGGATCAGTGATTTTCACGCGCTATTGGCCTCGACCAGCGGAAAAATCGAAATGGAATACGTCGGCGAGGACAAGAAAGAAAACGAATTGGTCGAAAAGCTGATCAATCGTTCTATCGTCAAAGTCTTCGATCAATACTTCAGCCTCAACTCGCTGCAGAAAGTCGTCGAGTACTTCAATTCGGGATGGGGCGTCGAAGTATCCGATCAAATGCCTTCGCAAGATTATCTAGAAGGCATCAAGGAAATCCCCGGATTAAAAGATGCGATCAAATCCCTGGGGATTCACGAGTCGCCCACCCTGATGGCTTCGGCGACGGAATTTGTCCTCGAAGGGCTCCATCTGCACCAAAAGCTCAACAAGGAGATAGAGGGTGGCCGGGTGACCTACGGCAAGTAGCCAAGTTCAGCCGCCGCCAGACAAAATCTCTAAGCCACCCCTTCATGGTACATGTCCGCTATAGCCGCTGGAATGCCGACGGTCGCAATTCCCTCGACTCGGAATCCGTGTTCGATCAGTTGAACGACTACATGAACGAAACCGGCGATCTGCAGCAGGCGATGCGCCGCCTGATGCAGAAGGGCATCAAGCAAGGCGAAAAGCAGACCAAAGGTCTCGAAGATCTGCTCGCGCAGGTGGCGCGCGAGATGCGCAAGCTCTACGACGAGTACCGCTTGCAATCGGCGATGGATGAGGTGCAGGACAAGCTCGACTCCGTTGTCGATCAAGAGCGCCAAACTCTTGAAGAATTGGACCAAGCCGGGCAGGACATGCAGGACAAGAAGCAGTTCCTCCACGATCTTCCCGGGAAAACCAGTGAGGCGATCGAGAAGCTCACTTCGTACCGTTTCGAAAATTCCGACGCTGAAAAAGAGTTTCAACAGCTGGTCATGCAGCTCGATCAAATCCGCAAGCTCGAAAACTGGCTGCGCCGCGAAGGCAGTCTGTTCCGCGGCCAGACGCCCATGCAATTTCAGCAGTCGCAGGAACTGATGGAACGCATGGAGGACTTGCGCAAGCTGGAAGCGCAGCTTTCCGGCATGCAGCTCAAAGACGTCGATCAAGAGTTGTTGGAAAAACTTCTCGGCGGTGAACCGAAGCAAGACTTTGAAGGGGTCATGCGCATGCAATCACTGCTCGAAGAGGGCGGCTATGTCCTGGAGCAGGGCGAGCGTTTCGAGCTGAGTGCCAAAGGCGTGCGCCGGGTCGGCCAACTGGCGCTGCGGGATATCTACAAACAGCTTCGGCGCGACGGCATGGGTCGCCACACGACCCGCAACCGCGGCAACCAGGAGATGGTCCTCGAAACCAGCCGGCCCTACGTGCAAGGCGACCCGCTGCACATCAACATGATTCAAACCCTCAAGAATGCGCTGCTTCACGGCGGCGGTGTGCCCGTTCGCATTGGTCCGGGAGACTTCGCCGTCTACGAATCGGAATACAACACCCGCGCGGCGACGGTGCTGCTGTTGGATATGAGCTGGTCGATGAGTTGGGAAGGGCGTTTCACCGCGGCAAAAAAAGTCGCGCTGGCAATGGAGAGCCTGGTGCGCTCGCTTCACCCGCGCGATTACTTCGGCATCGTCGGTTTCTTCACCCGCGCGGTCGAGCTCAAGGCCAAGGATCTGCCGCAGGCGACCTGGAACATGGGCGACCCGTTCACCAACTTGCAGGATGGCTTGCATCTGGCGACGGAAATGCTCGGCAAAAAGCCCAGCGCCAACCAGCAGATGATCGTGATTACCGACGGTCAGCCGACCGCATACTGCCGTCAGGGAAGGCTTTACTGTGAATGGCCGCTGAGCTTCGGCGGCATCAGCCAGCGCGCTGCGGAGGAAACTTTGAAAGAAGTCGAGCGCATCACGCGTAAAGGTATCACCATCAATACGTTCATGCTCGACGATAGCCCGGTACTGCGCGGCTTCGTCGATGACCTTACCCGCATCAACAGGGGCCGCGCTTTTTACACCCGTCCCGATCGGCTCGGCGAGTATTTGCTCGTCGACTATCTCTCGCATCAGCGAAAAAAGGTCTAACGCGTTCTACGCGTTAGACCGTTCCAATCGTTCCAATAGTTCCAGCCGTTCCAATGTACCTAGAACCCACAGCTTCTTTAGTGCCGCAGCCTGGCTGAAGTAAACGTAATCCGGATTCTTCCGGTTTTCATTCCTAGAAAATTCATTTCACAGCGCGGTCAAGAAGGTTCAGCTGCAAGGCGCGCGACGGTAGTTGCCGATTCTTTTCCGTTTCCCACCATTCCAATACTCCAATACTCCATCACTCCAATTCCTCGTTTGACTACTGAAAATAATTTCAGTATATAGTGATTATGCTTCCCTCGCTGACTGCCCGGCAAAAAGCGATCTACGATTTCCTGCTCAAGACCATTCGAGAAAAGGGCTTTGCTCCGTCGATCCCTGAGATCGGTAAGCAGTTTAAGATTGCCTCGACCAACGGTGTTTCCGATCACCTGAAGGCCCTGGAGAAAAAGGGTTATATCCGCCGGGTCGGCAAGCGGGCGATCGAGGTCGTCAATGCTTTGGGCAAGACGGTTTTGACCGCCACCCGCGATGTGCCGATTTTGGGAAAAGTACCGGCGGGCAAACCATTACTCAGCGAAGAAAATATCGAAGGGATTTTAAGCATCCCCGACGACATGGGCAGCGGGAAACTTTTTGCCTTGCAAGTCAAAGGCGACAGCATGATCGGCGCCGGCATTTTGGACGGTGACAAAGTGATCGTGAAGCAGCAGGGAACAGCGGAAAACGGTGAGATCGTCTGCGCCATGATCAACGGCGAGGCAACCTTAAAACGATTCTTTAAGAAAGACGGCGTCATTACTCTTAAAGCAGAGAATGACAAATATGCCCCGATCACTGTTTCAGAAGGGGAGTTTCGGATAGCGGGGCGGGTGGTCGGGTTGTTAAGAAAGTTTTAACGAGGGTGGGTTCCAATCGTTCCAGCCGTTCAAAACGTTCCAATCGTTTAAGAGAGTTCGAGCGGTTTTAACCATTGGAACCACTGGAACGATTGGAACTGCTAAGCTTCGAAGTTTTTCTTCTCGAACGGTTCGATGCAAATTCGGCGGAAGCTTATCTGAGTTTTTGAAAATATTTTTTTGTGACCTTTGCGTTCTTTGTGGTTAATTTTTCATGGCTCTCTCTCCTGCACAAAAACTTCGTCTCATCGTTCCGAAGACGCCGTGGTCGCTCGCCGAAGTCGCCGGACGGCTGGTGGAGATTTCGAGCTCGACGGCCTCGGCCGCGCTGACAATTACTTTTACTTTGGTGCGGCAAGCTCAAGAACGCGGCGAGCCGGTGGGCTGGGTGACGTCGACGGCAAGTTTTTTCTATCCGCCCGATGCGGCTCGGGGCGGCGCCGATTTAGCGGCGCTCGTTGTCGTGCGTCTCGCCGATGCTCAAAGCATCGCGCGCGCCGGCGAGAAACTTTTGCGCTCCGGCGGATTCGGCGTGGTCGTGCTCGATCTCGGCGCTGCAGATATTCCCATGCCACTGCAGACTCGTTTGACCGGTCTTGCCCATCGCCATTATACGGCGCTGGTTTGTCTCACCAAAAAAGAAAGCGCGGCGTTTTCTTTGGGCTCATTGGTTTCGCTCAGGGCTCACGCCGAAAAGAAACGGACGGCGGATCATCGCTTTACATGCGCTTTGCGCATCCTCAAAGACAAACGGCGCGGCCCCACTTGGAATTATGAAGAACTCTACACCGGACCGGCTGGCTTGTGTTGATCTACCGGCTTTTCCGTTGCAACTCTTACTTCAATGCCATCCCGAGTGGCGCGCTTATCCCGCGGCGGTGGTGGCCGAAGACAAGCCGCAAGGATTGGTTCTCTGGGTCAACGAAAAAGCCCGGCAACAGGGCGTGCTCCCCGGCTTCCGTTATGCTGCGGCTTTTTCTCTGGCCAATGAACTGCGCGCCGGCGAAGTTTCTCCGGCTGACAGTAAAAAAGCGATTACAGAATTGGCTCAGCGGCTGATGCGTTTTACTCCCGAAGTCGAGCCGTCGGCTGAGGAGCCCGGTGTTTTCTGGCTCAACGGCGCCGGCCTGCAGCGCCTCTATGATTCGCCGCGACAATGGGCCTACGCCATTCATAAAGATCTGCGCGCGCAAGGATTCACGGTAAATCTGGCGGTCGGCTTTACGCGCTTCGGCAGCTATGCCGTCGCTAAAGCGAAAGAAGCCATCACGGTTTTTCGCGATCCCGCCGAGGAGCAGAGCGTCGCGCGCGGAGTGCCGCTGAGTCGATTGAACATCGAGCCCGAGTTCCGTGACACGCTTTTGAAGCTCGGTATCAAAACCGTCGGCGCTTTGCTTTCGCTCCCGCCGGGCGGACTGCGTGAACGTTTTGGCAAACAGGCGCATCGTCTCTACCTCATGGCCGCGGGCGATCTCTGGAAGCCGCTCGAACCGCGGGCGCCGGACGACCCCGTTTTGCAGAAATATATTCTCGACGATCCGGAAGACGACACCACGCGGCTTTTGTTTCTCATCAAGCAATTGCTTCATCCGCTGCTGGCAACCTTGGCGGCGCGTCATGAAGCGCTGCTGATTCTCTGGCTTTCTTTGCTCATTGACCGAAACGGCCAGCTCAAGGAACCGCTCCGTCCGGCAACGCCGACGCTCGATGCGATGCAAATTCTAGATCTTGTTCGGCTGCGTCTGGAATCGCTCCAGCTTGCTGCCGGTGTCGTTGAAATCGAATTACGCGCCGAATCCTGCGCTGCCACCAGCGAGCAGCTTCATTTGTTTACTGAAAGACCGACGCGCGATCTCGACGCCGCCAATCGCGCGCTGGCCCGTTTGCGCGCCGAGTTCGGCGATGAATCCGTAGTCTGCGCCAAGCTCACCGACGGCCACCTTCCCGAAGCGAGATTTACCTGGGAGCCTTTGAACCGCGTCAAACTGCCCGCCTGTCCTGAGCACGGTCGAAGGGAACCGAAGAGTGACGCCGTGAAAACTTTAGTACGTCGCGTCGCGGCAAAACCGCGCCGCCTCGCCGGCGGGCCGTATCACTCGCACGAAGACGGCTGGCTCATCCTGGGCCCCAAGCACGGCACCATCGACAAGCTCACCGGCCCCTATGTCTTCTCCGGCGGCTGGTGGAACCGCGAGATCCAGCGCGAATACTACTTCGCCGAAACCCGCCGCGGCGATCTTCTCTGGCTCTATTACGATCGGGTAAGACGAAGATGGTTTTGGCAGGGAACGATTGAATAAGGACCGTTCCAATCGTTCCAGAAGTTCCAATTGTTCCAAATGTTGGGAGGGAATCATGAAGATAAAAAACTTTGAAGACTTGCAGATTTGGACGGAAGCGCGCCGTATAACTCGAGACATCTATACGCTATCCAAGGCCCCACAGTTTTCCAAAGACTTTGCCTTACGAGATCAAATGCGCCGTGCGGGCGTTTCGATTATGTCAAATATCGCCGAAGGGTTTGAGCGCGGTGGAAATCAAGAGTTCGTCCAATTCCTCTACATTGCGAAGGGTTCATGTGGCGAGGTGCGTCCTCAGCTGTACGTGGCACTTGACCAAGAATATATAGATCAGAAAATAGTAGACAATTTACTAATAAATCTGAAACGTCTATCGGTAATGATGAAACACCTGATCGATCATCTTAAACGAAGCGGCATGCGTGGCCCGAAGTACGGCAATACAACTCAATCAAATCCATCCGAAACGCATTGACATTTGTACGCATGGAACGATTGAAACGACCGGAACGCTTGGAACGCTTTCTTTCGAGCTTTTGAACGATTTGAACGTCTTGAACCTCATAAATGAGATAAGGAGATGCGATATGAACAACAACAGACTTCTAACGGAACATCCCGGCCGCATATTGCTAGAAGAATTCTTAGCTCCGAAAGGAGTAAGCGTCTGGCACCTCGCGAAAGACATCGGTGTCCCTGTGCGGCGCATCTACGAGATAGTTCAAGGTCAGCGCTCCATCAACGCCGACATCGCGCATCGATTAGCGCACTACTTCGGAATGTCCGAACGGTACTGGCTCGACCTGCAGGCGCGCTATGACGGAAAACGAAACGAGAAATCACTGTGGGAGTTTCCGAGAAAGCAGTCGCTACGATATGCGGGATAACAGCCAATTCACGTGCAGCTTTATGCTTCGCTCTTCGTAAAATCTATGCGTACCAAGTGGGACGCTCTCGTTTACTTGGACTTATTTGCTGGCTCGGGACGATCTCAAATTCGCGGAACAAGGCGGATAGTGAACGCGTCGCCTCTCCTGATCCTTGGGATACCGGAAGCCTTCGACAAATATATTTTCTGTGAAGGAGACAAGAATTCCGCGGAGGCTCTCGAAACAAGATGTCGACGAGCCTTTTCTGACAGAAAAGTGAAGATTATTTGCGGGAATGCCAACGCATCGGCAGAAAATATTATCGCGGAGATGCCACGACCTGGGAGGAATCAGAAGGTATTGGGGTTTTGCTTTCTTGATCCCTTTCAAATGCAGAACTTATATTTTTCAACGATAGAAATGCTGTCGCAAAGATTTATGGACTTTCTGGTGCTTATTCCTTCCAGCATGGTTGCTAACCGCAATGAACAGCATTACATGCATCCTCGAAATAAGACGCTAGAGAATTTTGTTGGCAACCCGGATTGGCGTACTCGTTGGGGCAAGGAAAAGGCGTCTGGTAAATCATTCGAGCACTTTGTCGTTGAAGAGTTTGGCCGCTCGATGCAGACACTCGGTTACATCGACCCCGGGCTAAAAAAAGCAATTATGATCCGATCGGACGATAAGAACCTACCACTGTATCGACTCGCGCTGTACAGCAAACATAAATTAGGTCCAAAATTTTGGAAAGAAACAAAGAAATATTCAGATCCGCAAACAGGCTTCGAATTTTAGCGAGGTAAATATGGCCCAAGACTCAGCAATAGAATGGACTGATGCCACCTGGAACCCGGTTACAGGGTGCACGAAGATCAGTCCGGGTTGTAAGAACTGTTACGCTCACCGGATGGCGCGACGGCTATATGGTATGGGACAGGTTAGATACAGGAATAATTTCGCTGTCACTCTACAACCGGATGTACTCGACCAGCCTTTGCGGTGGAGTCAGCCGCGTAAGATCTTTGTCAATTCGATGAGCGATCTTTTCCATCCCGAGGTGCCACTCGAATTCATTCAGTCGGTCTTCGACGTCATGGGAAAAGCTGATTGGCACACGTTCCAAATTTTGACCAAGCGATCGGAAAGGTTGGTCGAACTCGCCGGAAAACTTCCGTGGCACAAAAATATTTGGATGGGCGTGAGCGTCGAAAATGCGGACTATACCTATCGCATCGAACACTTGCGCAAGGCACCTGCGGCCGTTCGGTTCCTATCGGTCGAGCCACTATTGGGACCTATTCCTCGACTGCCGCTTCAAGGCATCCACTGGGTGATTGTCGGCGGAGAGTCGGGCCCTGGAGCGCGCAACATCGACCCGCGATGGGTGAGAAAAATTAGGGACCGATGCATTGCTCAAGGCGTTCCATTTTTCTTTAAACAGTGGGGCGGGACGCGAAAGAAACTCACTGGTCGCGAACTAGACGGAAGAACGTGGGACGAAATGCCAGAATTAGATTCCAAACATTCTAAACGAATTTTGGTTTGAGGTACTGCCAACTTGGTTTTGCTCGAAACGGTTGGAACGACTGGAACGTTTTGAACGCGGGGAATTAAGGCAGGGGAGGCAGCGATGATGGAAACAGCGAACACTCACAAACCGGCTAATCGCACGCTTGTAGTCATTGATGGTGGGATGAATGCAAAAGCTTACGTTCAAACACTTCCGACGACTCAGAAACCGAAGTTGTTGGAGCAAGTAAAGCAAGCAATTCGCACACGGCAGCTAACGACTATGATTTATGCTCATGTGCTCAATCGAGGGGGTAGAGGAGTCCAGAGTCCGGCTGACACTCTCAGTCTTGGTTCGATGGATTGACAATGCGAGGCCGAATATGCGGAAGTGACTTCAGCATTTGGTCAAATGTTTTT
>Ga0066709_100002331_pt1 | contig 13742 bp, 12 predicted proteins | sample GraSoiAngelo_158_FD_79665 | JGI IMG/M metagenome (GOLD analysis project Ga0066709, IMG submission 79665) | Grasslands soil microbial communities from the Angelo Coastal Reserve, California, USA - 14_1009_16_30cm | ecosystem: Environmental > Terrestrial > Soil > Grasslands | place: USA... | reverse complement strand
TGGCCATCTCCAGCATGTTGTTCATCGTCAGCGTGGACATGGCCTTGCCGTTGGGCTGCACGCGGAAGACGTACTTGAGCCCGCCCTCGGTGAGATTGTCGGCAACCGCCGCCAGCAGCACGAACGGCGTCTTGTTCTTCTCGGTGATCTGCCGCACGGAGTAGGCCACCAGGCTGGAGAATGGCCCGATCAGCGCCGACACGCCCTGGTCGATCAGCCGCGTCGCCTCCGAGTTGCCGAGCTCGACCTTCTGCTGCGTGTCGCCCGGCAGCAGGGCGAGCTTCGCGCCGCCCAGCGCCTTCACGCCGCCGGCGCCGTTGATCTCGTCCACCGCGAGCTGCAGGCCGTTGAGCGAGAGCTGCGCCTCGAACGCGAGCGGGCCGGTGACCGGCAGGATGTAGCCGAGCTTGACCTCCCTGGATTGCGCGCGGCCGATGGAGGGCACCACACCGAGCGCCGCGACGGCGCCGGCCGTTTTCAAAAATGCGCGACGGTTCATGGAACCCTCCTCGATCTCGCGGAGCGGGCCTCGATCTCGCGGAGCGGGCCTCGATCTCGCGGCGAGCTACCCCGCGGCGCGCGGTCAGGCTACACTTGCGTCCCGCGAGGTGTCAAACGGATGGCCGACCTGACCGAGAGCGAAGTGCGCGCGCTCGCCCACGCGCTCGAGCTGCCGCTGACCGACGAGGACGCGGCGGAGGTCACGCACCGCCTGAACGCGTTCATCGAGGCCCTGACGCCGCTGGTGGAGCTGCCGGCCGACGGTCCGGAGGCCTGGCCGGCGCCCGTGGATCCCGACCAGGTCTGAGCGCGGGCTCACGTCTCGGTGGCGGACCGCCAGGGCCGCCGCCAGAGCATCTCGACGAGGCGCTGAGCGGCGCCGCGCAAATCGTAGCGTCTCGTGGCCACGGGCGGCGCGCCGGCCACCGCGGCCGTGCGCGTCACGGCGTGGACGAAATCCGCGAGCGCGCGATTCACGAGCTCCGGAGCCTCGAGCGGCAGCATGTGGCCGGCGGCCGGCACGATCTGCAGCCATGAGCCGGCGATCAGCACGCCGAGCCGCTCGGACAGCGCGGGCGCGGTCAGCGCGTCGCGCTCGCCGCACAGGATCAGCGTCGGAACGCGCAGCCGCTGCGCCACGCCCTCGAGGTCGATCGCCTGTCCCATCGCGGTGTCGCTCTGGATCGTCGAGACGCGGCACTCGCGAAGCTCGTCCAGGGTCAACCGGACGGCGTCGGGAGGCGCGCACGGCGCGAACAGTGTCCGTCTGGCCACCCATTGCAGAACGGCACGCCGAAATGGCCACGGGACCGAGCCGAGCACGCGGGTGGCGCCGTCCGCCGGCGGCATGCTCGCGCACGTCGAGATCAGCACGAGCCCCTTCACGACGTCCGGGTGGCGCTCGGCCAGCACCTGCGCCACGGCGCCGCCCAGCGAATGACCGGCCACGAACGCCGGACCGCTGTGAAGCCGTCGCAGCGTCTCGTACGCAGTGTCCGCATACGTGGCGAGTGTCGGGTCCGCCGCGTCGGATTCACGCCGCCCTGGGAGATCGATCGCGATCGGCCGGACGACGCCCGCCAATCCGCGAAGCTGGTTCACCCACGTCCGTGCGCTGACGCCTGCCCCGTGAATCAGCAACAGCGTGTCCCGCGCCGTGACGCCGCCGACGCTGTCGGTGTTCGAATTCGTCACGTCGTCGATGGTGAGATAGGACACGCGGCGGCCGGCGACTTCGAGCGAGCGACGGATGATCGGAGGCGTAGGCGTCATGGTGGCGGGAGGGGATGCAGGAATGACGCCACACCGAGTGCTCGATCGGTGGGCATCCGAGAGCGGCTAGCGGAGGGTGAAGCGCTGGCCCTGATCGCTGAGGACGACGCCGTCCTCGCGGATCTCTTCCACCTTCGCGCCGCCCTCGACCGTGTCGCCTTCCCTGTTGCTGCGGCCGCTTATGAAGACGAGACGCTGCGCGGGGACGTCGGAGTACGACAGCACTTCCAGCCTGAGCTTCGACGTATTCGCGTTCGCGCGTGCTGTCGCGGGCGGCGCCGGGGCAATCGGGGGCGGCGTCACCGCCAGGCGAGGCTCGGGCGCTGGCCGCGCCGCCTCCGCCTCGGGCGGCTTCACCGCCGCCGGCTTGGCGGGCGCGCTGCGCCGCGGCGGCGTGGGCTCGATGACCTGCCTGGCTCTGGGCGCCGCCGGCGAGACCTCGCGGATCGCCGTCACCGGACGCGCCGGCGCCGGGCGTTCGGTGACGGCGGGCGGCGGCGCGCTGTCGGGCGCGGGGCGCAGCATGTAGATCAACCCGCCCACGTTGAGCAGCACGAGGCCGGCGGCCACGATCCAGGGCAGTCGTCGCATCCGGGCGCCGCGCGCGGCCGGTGCCGAGGGCCGCAGCAACGCCGTGGTCGCGACGCCGCGCTGCTCGGCGGCTTTCTTGAGGGCGTCGAGGATGTAGGACACGGCCTACCGCACGACCGTCGAGAGCGACGGCGCCGTCGAATCCCGCGCCAGCGTGGCCAGCCGGACCAGCGTCTCCTCGCCCACGATGCCGTCGGGCGTGAGGTGCTGCGCGCGCTGGAAGCTCGTCACGCGCCGCTTCAGCTCGTCGTCGTAGAGCTCGGAGCGCCCGGCGAGCTTCCCCTCGATCTCGGCGAGACGATCGCGCACCCAGAGGACGGAGGTGCCGCGCGCGCCGGGCGCCAGCGGCGCGGTCGCCGCCGGGGACGGCGGGCGCCAGAGCGCGATGAAGGCGCCGTCCCAGGCGCGCTCGATCTCCGCCAGCGGCAGCGTGAGCGCGCGGCCGCCGATCTCGAGCGTGGCCGTGTCGTCGGCCAGGCTCGTGAGGACCGCGTGGCGCTTGTCGCCGCTGGGCGCGTCGAGCTCGAGGATCGCCGGGAGATCGAGCCGGCGCACGACGCTCCACGTGCCGATGCGGAACAGGCACCGCAGCCCGGCCTCGCGCGCGCGATCGCAGGCGGCCTCGCCGGACTTGCCGCGATAGTCCACGTGCCAGCGCGCGTACAGCGCCTGGAAGGCCGCCGTCTTGTCGTGATCCACCGGCGCCTCGCTCAGCACCTCGCCCAGGCTGGGCCGCGGTGGCTCCGCGGCGCGCGGCGGCTCCACCGGCGCCACCACCGCCGGCGTCGTCGCCGCCACCGGACGGGCCCCGAGCACGTTGAGCCGCGTCGTCGCCAGCACGGCGCCGGTGGCGACGGCGGCGACCAGCGCCGCGGCCGACGCCACCGGCACCCAGCGCCGCAGGCGGGCCGGCGTTCCGAGCACCTCGCGCGCCGCGCGCCGGACCGTGGGCGCATCGACCAGCGCGCGCCCGCCCGCGTAGGCGCCGAGCAGCGCGCGATCGGAGATCGTGTTGATGAGCCGCGGAATCCCGCGCGAGAGCCGGTGCAGCGTGCGCAGCGCGCTCGGGCGGAAGATCGGCCGCCGCTGGCCGGCCACCTGCAGGCGATGCATGACGTAGGCGTGCGTCTCGGCCGGCGTGAAGGGCCGCAGGTGGTAGCGCGCGGTCACGCGCTGGGCAAGCTGGCGCAGGTCCTCCCGCGCCAGCACCTGCCGCAGCTCGGGCTGGCCGATCAGGATGATCGTCAGCAGCTTCTCGCGTGTCGTCTCGAGGTTGGTGAGCAGCCGGAGCTGCTCCAGCACCTCGCGGCTGAGGTTCTGAGCCTCGTCGATGACCAGCACCGTGCGCCGCCCACGGGCGTGCGCGTCGAGCAGGTAGCGATCGAGCGCATCGACGAGGGCCTTGAGGCTGGGGGCACCGGCCGGGTAGGCCACGTGCAGCTCGTCGCACACGGTGGCCAGCAGCTCGACGGACGTCAGCGCGGGGTTGAAGACCATCGCCACGTCTACCGCGGGCGGGAGCTGTTCGAGCAGGGCACGGCAGAGCGTGGTCTTGCCCGTCCCCACCTCACCCGTGAGCTGGACGAACCCGCCGCCCCCCTCGCTCAGCCCCCAGAGCAGGTGCGCGAGCGCCTCCCGGTGGCCGTCGGAGAGATAGAGATAGCGTGGGTCCGGCGCGATCGAAAACGGCTGCTCTGCGAGCCCGAAGTGTGACGCGTACAAGCTGGGCCGATTATGTACCCAACAAAGCCCGGGCGCGAAAGGGGATTGTGCAGGCGCGCGCCCGGGCCGGGGCCTGCCCCGAGCTTCGGCTACTTCATCCGCTTCCGCGCCTTCTGCCGCCGGCCGAGAATGCCGAGCGCCGTCTTGAGCCGCTTCTGGAGCGTCTTGACCTGGCGCTTGCCACGATTGATCTTGCCGTCGAGCTTGTTCTGCCGTCTCCGAAGCCGCGCCTGTCCAGCACTCGCTCGAGCTTTCATGAGTCCCTCCTTGCCCACGATTTTCGCTGCAAGGCCGCCCGGGACCATCATAAATTCTGCATTTCCTCACACCCGTCCGATTACCCCCCGGGCGAACGCCTCGGCCATCCGCCACTTGTCGTCGACGCCGGTGGCGAACATCAGCTCCTGCAGCCCCTGGCGCGCGAGCTCACGGACCTGCTCGACGAGCGAGTCGGCCGTGCCCACCAGGCAGGTGGCCCGGATGAGGTCGGCGTCGATCAGCTCGGCCTCGCGCGGGTGGAGATACGTGTAGTGGAACTCGTGGGTCCGGAAGTGGCGGTGCTCGGCGGGCGTCTGCTCGACCAGCGCGCAGTACCGCTTCCAGATCGGCCGCAGGAACTCCGGCGGCTCGATGCCCTTCTCCTGCACCTCGTCGTAGAAGTAATAGACGGAGGCCATGACGTTGGGCCCGACGGCGCGCACGACGCGCGGCGCGTCGATCGCTTCGCCGGGCTCCAGCAGCGCCACGTTGGTCAGCGCGCAGTTGCGAAAGCCGTCGAGGCGCCGGCCCGCGCGCGCGGCGCCGGCGGCGGCGTGCTGCAGAGCCTCGGCGACGGCGACGCCGCGCGGCGGAATGGCGAACACCAGCCCGTCGCCGTGCTTGCCCGCCAGCTCCATCGCGCGCGGTCCGAAGCCCGAGACGTAGAGCGGGATCTTCGGCTCGAGGCTCAGGTACTTCTTGTGGTTCGTCAGCATGGCGACCGGGCGCACGCGGCCGGCGTAGCGGTAGTCCACCACCTCGCCGCGCAGCAGCGCGGCCAGCACGCGCAGGTAGTCGTCGTAGTCGGCGATGCGCATCGGGCGCTGTCCCATCGTGCGCATGGCGGTGTTGCCGGTGCCGATGCCCAGGTGCACGCGGCCAGGCGCCAGGCGGTTCAGCGTCGCCGCCGCCGCCACGTGCACGGGCGGGATGCGCGTGCCGCAGATGGAGGTGCCCGTGCCCAGGCGGATCCGCTGCGTCCGCTCGGCGGCGAGGGCCAGGACAGCGTAGCAGTCGGAGAAGATCATCTGGCTGTCGGTGACCCACACCGAGTCGTAGCCGAGCCGCTCGGCGTGCGCGAAGAAATCGATCTCCTCGACGTCGGCCATGACGCAGATGCCGAACTGCATGCGCGGTCCTTTCAGGCCTCGGTGGCCATCTCCACGAACCGGCACAGCGCGTTGACCAGGCGCATCTGCTCGATTGTGCGCGCGCGCGACTCGAGCAGGCGCGGACTGGCCACGACGCAGGCCAGGCACTTCGCCCGCGAGACGGCCACGTTGAGGCGATTGCGCGAGAAGAGGAAGTCGAGGCTGCGCGGCACGTCCTCGGCGCTGGAGGTCGCCATGGAGTAGAAGACGACCGCGGCCTGGCGTCCCTGGAACTTGTCGACGGTGCCCACCGGCACGCCGTCGAGCCCGGCGCGCTCGAGCGTCTCGCGCAGCCGTCGCACCTGGGCGTTGTAGGGCGCGACCACCATGAAGTCCTCGTCGCCGAGCGGGCGCGTTCTCCCCTGGGCGTTCGTCCACGAGGCCCCGCGCATGGCGCGGATCTGGCGCGCGATCCGCTCGGCCTCCTCGGGCGACGCCGCCGCGTTGCCCACGTGATCCACGGGCAGAAATCGCAGGCCCGTCCCGAAGTCGGTCGTCTGGCGCGCGACGTCGGGAATCCACGCAAGCCGCCCGTCGTAGACGATCTCGGAGACGAAGCGGCAGACGTCCGGGTGCATGCGCAGCGTGCGCTCGAGGAAGATGCCGTGGCTCGGCGGCACCGTGGCGTGGTCGTCCAGCAAGTGCTCGAGGACGGAGACGCCGGCGCCCGGTGGATGCGTCCCCTGCGAGACCTGGGCGAGCTGCAGCGGATCGCCGAGCAGGATCACGTTGCGCGCGACGGCGCCCATCGCCATCGCGTCGGCGAGCGACACCTGTCCGGCCTCATCGATCACCAGCGCGTCGAGCATCCCGTCGAGGTCGTGATGCGCGAACAGCCACGCGGTGCCGGCGAGGAGCTGGACGTTCGGCGCCGCCGCCACCAGCTCGTTGATCTTCTCGAGGTGGGTGATGGAGCCCTTCGCGTACTCGGTCTCCGGGCTGCCGCTGGACTTCTTGAGGCCGCGGAACGTGACATGCTCGTCCTCCGCCGCCTCGCGGATCGCGTCGAGCAGGTTGTGGATCACCTTGTGGCTGTTCGCCGCGACGCCCACGCGCCGCCCCCGGCGGATGAGGTCAACGACGATCCGCGCCCCCGTCCACGTCTTGCCCGTGCCCGGCGGCCCCTGGATGAAGAGGTAGCTGCCGTCGAGCCGCGCCGCGCGATCGCGCACGTCGACGAGATCCGTCGTCTGGATCGTCTCCATCGCCGCCCCCGTCAGCCGCGGTTGCGCTCGGGCCAGGATGTCCTCGAGGGCACGATAGCGCCCGTCGCCCGCCAGCACGGAGGCGCCCACGCGCGCCACCGCGCCTTGCTGCTCGCGCGTCGGCAACGGCCGGCCAGGAATCAGCGCGGTCGGCGGCGGCCCGGCCGCAGCCTTGGGACCGCGGTGCAGGACCAGAACACCGGCCTCGTCGTCCAGCTCGACGATGGTGCCGGCGCTCCCGCCGGTGGCCGGATCGATCGGCTGATCGCCCGGCGCCAGCTTGTGCTGCTGGGCCGGGAACTGGAAGCGCTGATCCAGCCCGCTCCTCACCCGTCGCGGCGCGCCGTCCGGTGTCAGCCGGCCGATCGACTCGGCGTCGTCCACCAGCTCGTCGGCCGACATCCCGCAGCGCGCGAAGAACCACCACCACGCGGGGCGGGCTTCGCGGCGGTGATACTCCAGCAGCTCGGCCACGAGCCACGGCGCGGAGCCGACCTGCGCGCCGTCCAGCAGGTCCGCGCGCAGCTTCTCGCGCTGGGCGTCGAGCGCGTGCCTGTCCTGGTCGATCGCCCGCACGTCGGGCCGCTCGGCCCACGCGGCGCCGTCCGGCCGGTGCGCCAGCAGCCAGTCGCGCAGCGCCAGCGTCGCTCGACAGTCCTCGTCGTTGTAGGCCGCGATCTCGTCCAGCAGCGCCGGCTCGCGCGTGGCCATCCACCGCTCGTAGGCCAGCACCGCGCGCGTGCCGCTCCTGACCTCCGCCTGGCGCTGGAATGCCGCGAGAGCCTCGACCTCCTTCAGCGAATAGCTCGGCACGCCGGCCCGCAGGCCCTGGCGCACGACGGCGAGGAGATCCACGAACACTTCCCGCCGCAGCAGCTCGTCCACGGCGTCCTCGCGGGTCGCGCAGACGCCCATGAGCTGCTTGAGCGCCGTCGGCTCGTAGGCGCCGTAGTGATAGACGTGCATGTCGGGATGCCGCGCGAGCCGCTCGTGAAAGAGGTCGATCAGCGCCTCGAACTGCGCGCGCTCGTCCGCACGGTCGTGCGCCCAGATCGTCCGGTACGTCCACGCGCCGGCGTCGGCCGTCAGCAGGCCGAAGAGGAAGTGCAGCCCGCGCGCCGGCTCCCAGAACGGATCGCCCTCGATGTCGAAGACGACGTCGCTCGGCGAGGGCCGCGGCAAGCGGTCGAAGCCCCGCCCGCTCTCGATGGGCAAGGCATGCCACGTCAGCTTGCCCGTCGTGCGCCGGTGGAGCTGCAGCCCGGCCTGGTCATTGAGCGTCTCGAACGTATGCGCGGCGAGCTCGGGAACCTTCGTCGCCGGCGTGGCGTGGGCGAGCTGGGTCAGCGTGCCGATGCGCGCCGCGCGCAAGCGCGTAACGTTGTCGCGACGGATGCCGGCCACGAGCACCAGGTGGTCCTCCCGCGCCCAGCGCTCGTCGCACACGCCGCGGAACTCGCACAGCGCGCAGTGCTCGACGCGGTAGGGCTCGGTCGGCGCCCCGCGGTCGAGCGCGGCCAGGAAGCCGGCGCGCACGCGCCGGTAGTAGGCGGCGAAGTCGTCGTGGCGCAGCGGGCGGCGCTCGCCGATGCCGAGCAGTACGTGCATGTTGTCGGGCCTGACGCCCTGGACGGCCGCGATCGCCTCGCTGTAGAAGCAGAGCTGGAGCACGTACGTGGGCTTCTCCGCGCGCGCCAGCTTGGCGTCGAGCGCTTCGTAGCCCCAGGCGCCCAGGTCCGTCGGCTGCTCGACGCGCTCGAGAAAGTCCGCACGCCCCCGCCAGGCGCCGAGCACGAACGTCGCCTGGTAGATGATCTCGGCGCCCGCCCGCATGGCCTCGATGGTGGCGCGGGCCGCGCCGTCGAAATCCCGTTCCGTGACGTCCACGATCTGCCGCCCCTGCGCCCGCAGCTCGGCGAGGTACCTGGCCTCGTGCTCCAGGCCCTTGCGGCGCAGGAGATCGCCGTGCTCGTTGGGGACGTAGGGCCGCGGGCGGACGCCACGGGCGACCTCGAGCGCGAGCGTGGTGAGGTGCGGGCACTCGACGTAGTCGTTGAGGTCGGAGGGCGAGAGGACCAGGCGACTGTCCACGCGTTGCATGACGGCCGGAGGCCAGCTTACGCGGTCTTCGGTCGCACGACGAGCTGGACGTCACAGTCGAGGATTTGAAGGAGCGACACCAGCTGATCCACCGACTTCCGGTAGTTCGTCTGATCCAGCAGCCGATAGAACTGCGTGGCCGAGGTTCCCAGTCTCCGGATGAGCTCACGGCGGCTCAGCGCGCTGGCCGCGAGTCGTTTCTGGACCTCGATCGTGAGCTTGTACAGGAGCTGATCGCGGAGGTGATCGGGATCCTTGTTGTACTCGAGGACCTGTTCGATGTGCGCGGTCCCTGCGCGGCCGGAGCGCAGGACGTAGCCGAACCCTTCGGAGCCGATTTCCTTGTCCACGAACACCTGCACGACCGGATCGGTCGCCGTCGGTTTGGGCGCGACCTTCGCAAAGGGCAGCAGCATGCGGCGGCTCGACGTGCGGACCTCGAACGCTTTGCGTCGGTTGTTGATGCGGACGCCGCGGATCTTCACAGGCGTCCCTCCGCTTGAAGCGTCCGGATGAGGTCGAGAATCTCCTGTGAGATCGAGCCCTTCATCGCGCTCCCATTGTCCAGGTCCCACTTCACGACCAGCTTTGCCTCCCGATACACATGCACGTGGCGCGGGGGATGGTCGCTCTTCCAGCTGATGAACACGTACCCGCCGCGTCGGACCTTCCCCACGGTGATGTTACCTTAAAAGGTAACGCTTCGCCAAGCCGGGTCAATGCCGCGGATAGTAGACATCGGCTATGCAGGAAGCCTTGACACCCGGGCGCCCGTGGCCACAATGAGGGCGGGCCCACCCATGATTCCCGATGCCGGTGTCGCTCGTCTCTCCGCGCGGGCCGGCGACGTCCTCCGGCAGGTCTTCGCGAGCGTCGACGGGGACTTCGCCTTTCGCCTCTGGGATGGCGCGCTCGTGCCCTTCGGCGCCGGGCCGCCGGCGTTCACCGTCGTGATTCACGCCCCCGAGACGTTCCTGGGGCTGATGCGCGATCCCACGCCGCTGGTCTTCGGTGAGGCCTACGTCGGCGGCGCCATCGACATCGAGGGCGACATGTTCGCCGCGATGCACGTGGCCAACGCGCTGGAGGACCTGCGCCTGCCGCTGGCCCAGCGGCTGCGGCTGTTGCTCGCCATCGGGCCGGCGGCCCTCCGGGCGCGCCGGCACAACGGACGCGCGTGACGTACGACGCCATCGTGGTCGGCGGCGGACCCGGTGGCAGCACCACGGCGTGGCGCCTGGCCACGGCGGGACGGCGGCCGCTCGTGCTCGACGCCGCCGTGTTTCCCCGCGTCAAGATCTGCGCCGGGTGGGTCACACCCGCCGCGCTCGCCGACGTCGAGATCGATCCGGCGAAGTACCCGCTCACCATCCAGCCCTTCACGGCCTGCCGGCTGGCCTTCGAGGGCGCGCGCCACGAGACGCGCTGGACGGGCGCGGCCAGCTACGGCATCCTTCGCCGCGAGTTCGATCACTACCTCCTCGAGCGCGCCGCGGCCGCCGGAGCCGACGTGCGCTGCGGCGTACGAGTGACCGGCGTGAGCGTGACGACCCGCGCGGCTCGCGTCGCGACCGACCGCGGCGAGTTCGAGGCGCCCGTCGTGATCGGCGCCGGCGGCCATCGCTGTCCGGTCGCCGCCTCGCTCGGCGAGATCTCGTCGCGCGAGGAGGTCGTGGTGGCGCAGGAGAGCGAGACGCAGCTGGCGCCGGCGGACGCGGCCGCGCTGGCGCGCTTCATGGACGCGCCCGAGCTCTACGTCGAGCCGGACCTGCGCGGCTATGGCTGGTACTTCCCCAAGGGCGACTGGGTCAACGTCGGCATCGGCGTCACGGGCGGCACCGACGGCAGCCTGCCGCAGCGCCGTGAGGCCTTGCTGAGCGCGCTGCGCGCCTCCGGCCGCTTGCCCGCGCACGTGCCCATCGCGCCGTTCAAGGGGCACGCCTACGTCGTGCGCCGCCAGGCGCCACGGCGCCTGGCCGGGCCGCGCTTCTGCCTCGTGGGCGACGCCGCCGGGCTCGCGCGCGATCTGAGCGGCGAGGGCATCGGCCCCGCCATCCGGAGCGGTCGGCTGGCCGCCGACGCCGTGCTCGCGTGGCTGCACGAGGGCGTCGCGCTCGACGGCTATGCGCGCGAGATCGAGCGGCTCTATGGTCGCGGCGAGCCCGGCTGGATCGGCCGGCGTCTCGCGCGGATTCCGGACGCAGTGGCGCGAACCGTCGTGCGGCTCGTGCTGGGCGCGGGCGTGGCGCGGCGGCGCATCGTGTTCGACGCCATCTTCGGCATGAAGGAAGCGGCGTCGTGAGCACGCACGCCAAGACCCGCGACGCCCGCGCCATCGCACATCACTACGACGTCTCCAACGAGTTCTACGCGCTCTTCCTCGACCCGCTCATGGTCTACACGTGCGCGTACTATCGCGAGCCTGACGGCACGCTCGCGCAGGCGCAGGCCGACAAGCTCGAGCTCGTCTGTCGCAAGCTGCGAGTCGCGCCCGGCGAGAGCTTGCTCGACATCGGCTGCGGCTGGGGCAGCCTGGCCATCTGGGCGGCGCAGCACCACGGCGCGCGCGCGCACGGCGTCACGCTGTCGAAGGCTCAGGCCGACTACGCCGCCGCGCGCATCAGCGCGCTGGGCCTCGCCGACCGCTGCCGCGTGGAGCACCTCGACCTGCGCGACCTGCCGGACTCGGCGCGCTACGACAAGATCGCCGCCGTCGGCGTCATCGAGCACGTCGGCATCCCGAACTATCCGGCGTTCTTCGGCCGCGTCCACGCCATGCTCAAGCCGGGCGGGCTCTACTTGAACCACGGCATCACGCACGGCTTTCACTGGAAGCCGACGAGCCAGACCGAGTTCCTCACGCGCCACGTGTTTCCCAACGGCGAGCTGGCCAGCCTGACGGAGACGCTGGTGGAGATGGAGCGGTCGCGCTTCGAGATCCTCGACGTCGAGTGCCTGCGCCTGCACTACGCGCGGACGTGCCGTCACTGGGTGGAGCGCCTGCAGGCGCACGCCGACGAGGCCCGCGCCATCGTGGGCGAGCGCACGTACCGGACGTGGCTCCTCTACCTCACGTGCTCAGTGGTGGCGTTCGAGACCAGCTCGATCGGCCTCTACCAGGTGCTGCTGCAGAAGCACGGCGATCGCACGCGCGGCGACGCGCCGGCCACGCGCGAGACGATCTACCGCCGCTGACCTACTGCGCCGGCCGAGGAGCGCCACGGCTCCGCCGGGGCCGCTGCCGAGCGTCGGGGGGGTGTGGGGGGCCATATCGGGGCCCCCCACTATAACGACTCGAACCGGGCGAGGGCCCACGTGGGGAAGTAGGCGGCGTAGAGGCGGTAGTCGAGCATCGCGGAGCCGAAGAAGACGCCGTTGACGGCGCCCGCGGGCCAGCCGCCGTCCGGTCGCTGGTGGTCGCGGAGCCAGCGCACGCCGCGCGTCACCGCATCCGCTCGCGGGCCCAGGATCTCGAGCAGCGCCAGCAGGGCCCACGCCGTCATGACGGGCTGGCTCTGCGAGTGCTCGACATAGCGCCCGTCGCGCGCGCCCGTCCAGTGCTCGCCCCAGCCGCCGTCCCCGCGCTGGTGGGCGACGAGCCAGGCGGCCGCGCGCGCCAGCGCCGGATCGCTCGCCGGCACGCCGGTGGCGCGCAGCCCCTCGGTGAAGTGGAAGATCGCGTACGTCACGTTGATGCCCCACGCCGCGGGCAGCGAGCCGTCGGCGCGCTGGCGCCGGCGCAGGTAGCGCACGCCGCGGGTGATCGCCCGCGCCAGCGCGGGGCTCGCCAGCGACGGCTCGGTGGCGCGCAGCCGGGCGAGCGCGCCGATCGCCGAGGCCGTGCACTCGACGTACGAGGGATCGACCATGCAGCGTCCGAACATCTCCGACGGGTTCAGCCGGTCGAGCCACGCGGGCGCGCGCCGCCGCTCGTAGGTGCTGAAGCCACCGTCGCGGTTCTGGCGCGACAGGATGAACGCCACCGCGAGCCGCAAGCGCTCGCGGTCGATGCGCTCGGCCGCCGGCACGACCTGCCCGTGCAGCGTCACGAGCGCGCTCACCGCCTCCCCGGCGCAGTCGCTCACCGGCCAGCGGTGGGCGCCGTCCGAAAAGCACCAGCCGCCCGCGATCGGGTCCCGGTCCTGCGCGCGATGATGGGTCAGCTCCGTTCGCATCTGCGTGTCGCGCAGAAACGCGTAGCCGCGACGCAGCGCCGAGGCCGTCGCCGCGCGCGTGCCGGGCGCCGACGACAGCGCACGCAGCGTGAACGCCGTGTCCCACGCGTTGGAGCGCGCGCCGGCGTAGCGCACGCCCGCCTCGTCCTCCCACCGCCAGGCTTCCACGCCGTCGAGGCTCGGCGCCAGGTCGGGATGCGCCGGATCGTCGGCGTACAGCGCGAGGCACGCCAGCAGCCCGCTCACCGGCGACAGCGCCTGGTAGCGGCTGGCGCGCTGCTCGTCGATCACGCGCTGCAGGCAGCGGTCGAGGGCGCGCCGCCGCAGCCCGGGCCGCGGCCGATAGCCGCGCAGCATGTTCTGCAGCGCGCGCAAGAGGCCGCTCGGGCGCGCGTGGAGATCGACGGACGAGACGTCCCCGGCATGGGCGGCGAAGTCCAGCGTGCTCCACGGCGCGCCGTACAGCTCCTCGCGCAGCTCGTCGCGTAAGCTTCCGAGCGCGCTCGTCAGCGTCCGGCCGTGCAGGCAGGCCATGGCGACGTAGATCGCGCGCGTGTGGCAGTACCAGCGCGAGGGGTGGAAGGGCAGCGCGCGCGGCAGCAGGAACAGCTCGGGCGGCGTCGGGTTCACGCCGCGCCAGTCGTAGAGGCCGATCAGCGCCAGCCAGAACTTGCCCCAGGTGGGAATCGCCAGCACGCCGCCGGAGTCGCGCTGGAGCCAATGCCGCGCGTCCTTCAGGACGGGCTCGTCGCGGCCGAGACCGAGCA
>Ga0066709_100002330_pt1 | contig 13746 bp, 8 predicted proteins | sample GraSoiAngelo_158_FD_79665 | JGI IMG/M metagenome (GOLD analysis project Ga0066709, IMG submission 79665) | Grasslands soil microbial communities from the Angelo Coastal Reserve, California, USA - 14_1009_16_30cm | ecosystem: Environmental > Terrestrial > Soil > Grasslands | place: USA... | reverse complement strand
GCGAGGTGCTGGACGGCGGGAAGAATCCCGAGCGCGATCGAGACCGTGAAGGAGCGGTACGCGATTCCCTGCGCGATGTTGGTCAGGCCGTCGTAGAGAAGCGTCGCCACGAGGCCGCACGCGAGCAGGATGGGAACGCGCGCACCGGCGGAACGCGGCGTTTCGGGCGCATACAGGAGCCACGGCCGCGCCAGGCCGCCGATGCCGCCCACGAGAGCCGCCCCCAGAATCTGAGCCACCAGGATCCACGGGTGGGGCGGACCGTAGGGATTCGCGACGCTGAAGATGAGTCGCGCCACGGCCCCGATCCACACACCCCACGCCGGCCCGGCGAGCAATCCGGACAAGAACACCGCCACGGTGAAGAGCTCCACATAGAACAGGTACGGGAACAGGAGCAGCTTCGCGTAGCCGCACGCGACGGAAAACGCGATGAGGGAGGAGCTCAGAACGATGGTCCGCATCGTGAGGAGGCGAGGCCACGCTAGCAGATGCGCTCGGGAGGCGCAACCTACCGATCCATCGCTGCTCCGGCAGAACCAGGTCGCCTGAAGGAAATGCTAGCTGCGGGAGCGGGCCAGGCGGCGCGCTCGAAGTTCCGCGTCCAGAGGGGGCAGGATCTCGTCGGGCATCGGCACGCTGCCGATGACCACACCCGGAGTACGCTCCCCGTGGTAGTCGGAGCCTCCGGTCATCAGAAGCCCGTGGAGGAGCGCGTATCCCCGGTAGCGCTCGATCGCGGCGGCGTCGTGCTTCGAATGCCAGACCTCGATCCCGTCGAGGCCGCGGCGGGCCCAGGCGGGAATCAGGTGGTCGCGGTTCAGGGTCCCCGGGTGGGCCAGGATCGTGATCCCACCCGCCTCGCGCACGATCGAGGTCGCCTCCTCGAGCGCGACCTTCGGCTTCGGAACGTACGCGGGCCCGTGATGACCGAGATAGCGCTGGAACGCCTCGTTGAAGCTCTCCACGTGCCCCGCGCGCAGGAGCGCCTCGGCGACGTGGGGCCGGCCGAGCGCGCCTCCACTCGCGATCTCCTCCACCTCCTCGAGCGAGATCCGGATCCCGAGCCCCTTCAGGCGCGAGAGGATCTTCCTCGCGCGCTCGCGCCGCCCCTCGCGATAGCGGCGGACCGCCGCGGCCAGCGAGGGATCGGATTCGTCGAATCCGTAGGCCAGGAGGTGCACGTCCATCCCCTCCTCGCTCACCGAGAGCTCCACGCCGGTGATGAGGCGGATGCCGAAACGCGTCGCGCAGGCCGCCGCCGCGGGAAGCCCGTCCAGGGTGTCGTGGTCGGTGAGGGAGAAGACCTCCACGCCGTTCCCCGCCGCCATGCGCGCCACCTCATCGGGCGCGAACGAGCCGTCCGAGGCGTTGGAGTGCATGTGCAGGTCGATGCGGGCCATATCAGCCTCGATCCTCGGTGCGCGCCAGCTTCTGCTTCAGCTCCTTCACCTTGCTCGCCACTTTCAGGAAGTCCACGTTCAGGAGATACACCTCTTCGAAGTGCTGGAGCGCCCGGTCCAGGTCGCCAAGACGCTCGTTCGCCACCGCCAGATTGTACCGGATGCTGATCGTCTCCTCGGGGCCGTATCCGGGAAGCTCGAGCGCGCGGCTCAGCTCGCGGGCCGCCGAGGCCGGCTCGTTCTTCTCGAGGAAGCAGAGCGCGATCATCTCGAGGCACTTCACGGCCATGGGAGCGCCCTTCGACGCCACCTGGAACTCTCCGATCGCCTCGTCGTAGAGCCCCATCTCCATATAGGCCATCCCGAGATCGTAGTGGCTCTCGTGGTCCTCGCCCGAGATTCGCTCGCTGACCCCCGCCTTGAACTCGTCGATGATCTCCTCGAGATCGATGAGCGCGTCCTGGCTTTGGGGCTCGTCCTCGCGCACACGAACGCTCGCGGCGGGACGATCGTCGGGCAGTGCGTCGAGGTCCACCGGCCCCCCGCCCGGCTCGCCGCTCAGGATCGTGTCGAGGCGCTTGATCCGGCTGCGCGCGCGATCGTTCTTCGGATCGAGCTCGAGCGCGCGGATGAATTCGGCCCGGGAGAGCTCCCACTCCTCGTGACCGAGATAGACCTCGGCCAGATCGAACCGCGCCTTCGCCTCCGCGGCGGTATCCCCCGTCTTCTCGGTGAGCTCGACGAGACGGCGCAGCGCCGCCTCGTGGGTGGGATCGACGGCGAGGAGCGCCAGAAGAAGCTCGTAGGCGCGTGGAAAATCGCCGCGGAAGAACGCAGTCTCGCTCGCCTTCCAGTACTCCTCGACGGCGAGGTCCCTGTTGCCCGCCTGGAGATACCCGCGGGCCAGGTCCTCGTGGCTGAGCGCCTCGGGCTCCGCCGCCGCCGGGATCTCCGGCTCGGGCTCGGGCTCCGGTTCCACGGCCGCCGGGGGGGGCGGCTCCTCGACCGCAGACTCATCCTGCGTGGGCGCGTCGTATCCGAGCGCGCGCGAGGAGGGATCGAAGCCCGCGTGTCCGCCGGGAGGGGCCTCCATCGTCGCGGCCGCGTCCGCCGCCGCGACCGGCCCCTGCGGGCTGACGGGTGCGGCGTGGAACGAGTTGAGGAGGGCGGGAGCCAACGTGGAGACGCGCTCCCGGATCTGCTCCGCCTCGTCGTGCCTGCCGCTCTGCTTGACGCGCTCGGCACGGCGCAGGAGCTCGCGGCCTCCGCGCTCCGGCTGATCGGCGCGCATCGCGATCTCGACGTACTTCTCGGAAAGATCGTCGTTGTCGGGAGAGAGCTTCAGGACCTCGTCCAGCACCCCCAGCGCGGCGTCATGGTCCTGGCGGCGGATCGAGCCTTCGGCGAACTCGAGATAGTGGATCTGCGCGTCGCCGAACAGCCCCTCCTTCGCGTACAGCTCGCCCAGCGTGCGGTGGATGGCGAGGTCTTCCTTGGAGATGCGGAGGATCTTCTTGCAGACCGCGATGGCGTTCTTGTAGAGCTCGGTCTTGGCGTATTCCTCGATGGCCTGGCGGTAGCGCCGCACGGCTTCCTGCATGGAGCCGCGCTTGGCAAGGAGATCCGCGACGACGATGAAGTCGTACGGATCCTTGTCGCCCCCCTCGAAGAGCTTCTCGTACTCGGCGAGCCCGCCGTTTACGTCGCCCTTCTGGAGGAGCTGTTGGGCCTTCCGCCTGACCGCGACGCTTCGATCTACCATCCGCCCTCATTCCCGATCGCAGAAGAATCGAGCCTCATGCCTTCCCGATCCGCCGATCCACTTCCGCCACGCAGGAGGCATGGAGTTCCTGCGCGCGCGCGGCGGACCGGCCGATCCGCTCCTGGAACTCCTGTCGCTCGGTCCCGGGCAAATCGCTCAGGTTGATCCGCACGTTCAGCGCCGCGCCTTCGGCGCCACCGCGCGCGAGCCACGCGGCCACTCCCGCATCGCTCACCGCGTTCGGGTTTCCGTACGTGGCGACCTCCAGCGCGACTTCCAGCGCGCGCACGCAGGCCTCCGCCGTGTGCAGCGGAACCCGCGTCGCGTTTCGTGCCGCCTCGACGAGCGCCCGCTCCCGAAGCGCCACCTCTTCGGACGTGCGCTGCGAGAGCCGCGAAGCGCTCCGGTAGGCTTCGTAGGCGCGCGCGTCCTCGAGCGCCAGATCGAAGAGCTCGCGGCGAAGCGCTTCCGCGCCCGCCTCGGCCTCGCGCATCCTCGCCTCGTGCTCCGCGTATTTCGGCTTTCCGATCGTGAGGCGCGCGACCATCGTCGCGAGGGCCGCGGCCAGGGCCCCCGCGAGCGCGGACACACTTCCGCCTCCCGGCGTCGGGTTAGCCGACGCCGTGTCTTCCAGAAACTCCGCGACCGACTGTTCGGTCGCGCCGATGCGGTGCGCCATCCGGTTTTCCAGAATCTGATCGCGCGAAAAGTTCTCGAGCTTCAAATGGTGCTCGGCCACGTCGATCAGGGCGTCCTGGACCACGAGCCCCACGACCTCGCTTCCGACGATTGGAACGCCGTAGCGTTCCGCCTCGTCACGGATCAGCGCGAACACGCGCTGCACCGGCGTGCCCCAGGTGTTCACGAGGTTCATCGAGATCTGCACGATGCCCCGCTCCCGAAGCTCGAAGCCGAGCGCTTTGACGTAGCGAAGTCCGCCCGTCTGATAGCGGATCGCTTTCGCGATCTTCTTCGCGATCTCGACGTCCTTGGTGCCCAGATTCACGTTGAACGCGAGCAACGGCATGCGGGCGCCGACCGCGATGGCGCCCGCGCTGGGATGGATCCGCGGCGGGCCGAAATCGGGAGCCCGGTCGGGGTTCGTTCCCAGCTCGCGCGCCAGCCCTTCGAACTCCCCGCGCCTCACGTCGGCAAGATTCTGCCTCGAGGGGCGTGTCGCCGCGGCTTCATAGAGATAGACCGGGATCTGGAGCTCCGTGGCGATCCGCGCACCCGCGGTGCGCGCAAGCTCCACGCATCGCTCGAGCCGGGTCGATCCGACCGGAACGAAGGGCAGGACGTCTGTGGCTCCCATCCTGGGATGTTCACCTCGATGCCGGCGCAGATCGATCAGCTCGGTCGCCTTCCTGACGCCCCTGAGCGCCGCCTCCACCACGGGTTCAGCCTCCCCTACGAACGTGATGACGCACCGGTTGTGGTCGGCGTTCATTTCCTGGTCCAAAAGCCGGACCGACCGATCGCTCGAAATTTCGGCAACGATGGCCCGAACTACAGATAAATCTCGGCCCTCGCTGAAGTTGGGAACGCACTCCACAAGTTCGCTCATGAGTTCTCCTTATCGGGACCGGGCTCTGCGGGGTTCGCACGCGCGATACGCGCAAGCTACAAGTCCACTGGTACTTGAAGCCGACTCCTCACACGCAACAGGAGCAGTCGCCTCGATCCGTCGCCACGGCTCCGCGCTTGACCGCCAACCGCACGTGCTCTTCGGCGTAGTGGTAGGGGATGTGGCGGTAGTCGGATGCCTCGAAGAGGGCGAGATCCGCCTGGTGCCCCGGCTGGAGCCGGCCGAGACGATTCCCTTCCCCGACCGCACAGGCGGCGTTCGCGGTCGCGGCCATCCAGGCCTCGGCCGGCGTCATCTTCATCTGCGTGACCGCGAGCGTCATGGCCATGGGCATCGAGGAGCACATCGTGCTCCCGGGATTGAAGTCGGTCGCGAGCGCGATCCCGAGGCCCATCTCCACCATGACGCGCGCGCGGGCGTACGGAAGCCCGAGCGTGAACGCGGTTCCGGGCAGGAGCACCGCCATGACGCCCGCCCGGCTCATCGCGCGGAGCCCCTCCGGCGAGGCATGGAGGAGATGGTCCGCGGACGTGGCCCGAAGCTCCGCCGCGAGCGCCGCCGCCCCGACGTCGGCCAGCTCGTCCGCGTGAAGCTTGATCCCGAGGCCCGACTCCCGCGCGCGCAGGAGAATCCGGCGTGATTCCTCCACGGTGAAGACGCCGCGGTCGCAGAAGACGTCGCAGAACCGGGCCAGGCGCTCCTTCGCGATCGCGGGAATCATGCGGTCGGTCAGGAGCGATACGTAGTCTTCGCGGCGGTCGCGATACTCGTCCGGAACTTCGTGCGCTCCGAGGAAGGTGGGCACGACCTCGACGGGAGAGGATGCCGAGGCGGTCCGGAGCGCCTGGAGCTGCTTTCGCTCCTCCTCGAGCGAAAGGCCGTAGCCGCTCTTCGCCTCGACCGTGGTCGTTCCCTGCGCGAGCAGACGTCCGAGGCGCTTCGCGACCGACAAGGCGAGCGCCGGCTCGGAGACCGCGCGGAGATGCGCCACGCTCGCGCGGATTCCCCCTCCCCGTTCGGCGATCGCGGCGTAGGTCTCGCCGCGGGCGCGCGCGTCGAATTCCATCTCGCGCGTGCCCGCGAAGGGAAGATGGGTGTGGCTGTCCACGAAGCCCGGCGCCACGAGGAGCCCGCGCGCGTCGATCACCCGGCGGGCGCCGGACTCGGGGTAGCGCGCCCGCACCTCCGCCGTCTTCCCCACGGCCGCGATCTTCCCGTCGACGCAGGCGACCGCCGCGTCCTCGAGCAGGGTCGGGCGGTCGAGGTCCGGCCCCAGAAGCGGTCCGGTTCCCTCGGGCGCAGTGATGAGCTGGGCGGCCGACACGACCAGAAGGTCGCACTTCACGGGCGGCCGTCTCTCATCGGAAGCTTGGGATCACGTCTCGTCGGGAATGGGAAGCTTGTGCTTGCGCGCGTTCGCGCGCGCCTCGGGATATCCGGCGTCCGCGTGGCGCCAGATTCCCATCGCGGGGTCGTTCGTGAGGACGCGGCGCATGCGCGCCAACCCGGAAGGCGTGCCGTCGGCGACCATGACCATGCCGGCGTGGATGGAGTTCCCGATCCCCACGCCGCCGCCGTGGTGCACCGAGACCCACGAGGCGCCGGACACGGCGTTGAGAAGGGCGTTCAGAATGGGCCAGTCGGCGATCGCGTCACTCCCGTCGCGCATCGCTTCCGTTTCGCGGTACGGAGAGGCCACCGAGCCGCAATCCAGATGATCGCGCCCGATCACGATCGGTGCCTCCACCTCGCCGCGCTCGACGAGACGGTGGATCACCTCCCCGAATCGCGCCCGCTCTCCCATCCCGAGCCAGCAGATGCGCGCCGGAAGTCCCTGGAAGCGTACCCGCTCGGAGGCGAGCCGGATCCACCGGCGGAGCGGCTCGTTCTCCGGAAAGAGCTCGAGCACCGCGCGATCGGTGGCGGCGATGTCGGCGGGGTTTCCGGAGAGCGCGGCCCACCGGAAGGGGCCTTTCCCTTCGCAGAAGAGCGGCCGGATGAATGCCGGAACGAATCCCGGGATATCGAACGCGTTCGAGACGCCCGCGTTCACGGCCTGGCCGCGGATGTTGTTTCCGTAGTCGAACGTGATCGAGCCCAGGGTGAGAAAGCGGAGCATGGCGCGGACGTGAGTCCCCATCGATTCCACCGCGCGCCGCGAATACTCCTTGGGATCCTGCCGCCTGAGCTCCAGGGCGTCGGCGAGCGAAAGTCCCGCGGGGACGTAGCCGTTCAGCTCATCGTGCGCCGAGGTCTGGTCGGTGACGAGATCGGGTCTCGCCCCCCGGCGCGCCAGCTCCGGCAGCGCCTCGGCGGCATTGGCGACGAGTCCGATCGAGACCGCTTCCTCCTTCTGGACCGCGTCGTCCACCCACCGGAGCGCCTCCTCGAGGGAGCTCGTGCTCTTGTCGAGGTAGCGCGTCTCGACCCGCCGGCGTACGCGCTCCGGATCCACTTCCACGGCGAGGCAGACCCCTTCGTTCATCGTGACCGCGAGCGGCTGGGCGCCTCCCATGCCGCCGAGTCCGGCCGTGAGCGTCCAGCGCCCGCGGAGCGTCCCGCCGAAATGCTGGCGCGCGGCCTCGGCGAAGGTCTCGTACGTGCCCTGGAGGATTCCCTGCGTCCCGATGTAGATCCAGGAGCCCGCCGTCATCTGCCCGTACATCGTGAGCCCCTTCGCTTCCAGCCGCCGGAACTCGTCCCAGTGGGCCCAGGCGGGCACGAGGAGCGAGTTGGCGATCAGGACGCGCGGCGCGTCGGGATGGGTCTTCGCGATCCCGACCGGCTTGCCGGACTGGACGAGAAGAGTCTCGTCCTGCTCGAGCGACCGGAGCGAGCGGACGATCGCGTGGAACGCCTCCCAGCTCCGCGCCGCTTTCCCGGTCCCCCCGTACACGACGAGGTCCTGCCACCGCTCGGCGACCTCGGGATCGAGGTTGTTCATCAGCATCCGGAGCGCCGCTTCCTGGTGCCATCCCTTGCACGACCGGCTCGTGCCGCGGGCCGCGCGCACCGCTTCGCGAGGAGGCGTGCCCGCCAGAGTCTCGGTGCGCGCGCTCAAAACGGCTCCACCTGGGCGAGATCCGCCGCGGCGCCGGATGCGATCCACTCGTCGAGCGCGGCCAGATCCCGGTCCTGACGCCGGTCCTCATCCAGCGGCGGCACCACCTTCCGCAACCCCTGGACCGCGCGCATCAGCCGCTCGCTCGAGCGGAGCGGATGGAGAAGATGGATCCCCTGCGCGGCGCAGAGAAGCTCGGCGGCCACGATGCGGCGGACGTTCCTCACGAGGGCGAGCGCCTTCACCGCGGCGTGCATGCCCATGCTCACGTGGTCTTCCTGCCCCGCGGAGGTCGGGATGGAGTCCACGCTCGCGGGCTGCGCGAGCATCTTGTTCTCGGCGACGAGCGCCGCCTGCAGATACTGGACGATCATCAATCCGCTCCGGAGTCCGGCGGCGGGGCTCAGGAACGGAGGAAGGCCGCTCATCCGGCTGTCGAGCAGGAGGAAGGTCCGGCGCTCCGAGATCGAGCCGACCTCCGCCATCGCGATCGCCAGGAAATCCAGCGCCAGCGCCACGGGCTCGCCGTGGAAATTGCCGGCGGAGATCACCTCGCCCGTGTCCGCGAAGCAGAGCGGGTTGTCGCTCACGCTGTTCACCTCCGTGAGGACCGTTTCGCGCGTGCGGCGGAAGACGTCCACCGAAGCTCCCAGCACTTGGGGCGCGCAGCGGAGCGAGTAGGGGTCCTGCACCTTCCCGCAGTCCTGGTGCGAGGCGAGGATTCCGCTTCCCTCGAGCAGGCCCCAGAGCTGGGCGGCGGAATCCCGCTGACCCGCGTGCGGGCGGATCGCGTGCACGCGCGGGTCGAAGGGCTTGGTGCTTCCGCGCGACGCCTCGACCGAGAGCGCGCACGCGACGTGCGCCGCCCGCAGCACCTCGGCCGCCTCGATCAGGGCGAGCGCTCCGACCGAGGTCATCCCCTGTGTGCCGTTGATGAGCGCCAGCCCCTCCTTGGCCTGAAGCTGAAGCGGCGCCATGCCGTTCCCGCGCATGAGATCCGAGGCGAGGGCCACGCGTCCGTCCACCCGCACTTCCCCCTCGCCGATCACGCCCATGGCCAGGTGCGCGAGCGGGATGAGGTCGCCGCTCGCGCCCAGCGAGCCGCGGGAGGGAACGATCGGGAGGATCTCCGCCTCGATCATGCGCACGAGATGCTCGAGCAGCGTGAGCCGGACCCCGCTGTAGCCCAGGGCGAGCGAGTGGGCGCGGAGCGCGAGCATTAGCCGCACGATCCTGGGCTCGAGCTCGGGACCCGAGCCCGCGGCGTGGCTGCGGACGAGATTCAGCTGCAGCTGCTCGACCTCCTCGGTGGGAACACGGACCGACTTGAGCTGCCCGAAGCCCGTGTTCACCCCGTAGACGGTGCTCCCCTGCTTCAGCACGCGCTCGATGAGCGCGCGTGAAGGCGCCACGCGCGCCGCGGCGTCGGACGAAAGGGTCACGGCAGCACCGGACGCGATCGAGCGGAGATCCTCGAACCGGAGCGCCGTGCCGCCGATCGCGACCCGCTCCTTCGCCTTGACCTTCGCGGTCACGCCCGGCACGCGGCCTCCTTCTCCGGCGGGTCCCCGACCCCGGTGCGCACGGGAGCCAGGGAGAACCATCGATCCACGCGCTCGAGAAGCTCCTCGCTCGAGGAAGTGGCGAACGGCGCGGAGGGGAGCGTGGACTGGAATCGTTTTCCGTACGACGCCCGCTTCATGCGCGGGTCCGCCACGATGACCGTGCCGCGATCCTCGGCGGTGCGGATGAGCCGGCCGATGCCCTGCCGGAAGCGAAGGATCGCTTCGGGCAGCGCCAGGTCGCGGAAGGGATCGCCCCCCTGCGCCTCGATCTCCTCGGAGCGCGCCACGAGAAGCGGATCCGTGGGCACCGAGAAGGGCAGCCTCGCGATCAGGAGCACCTCGAGCGCCGCCCCCGGGAAATCGACTCCTTCCCAGAAGGAGGCGGTCCCGAGGAGCACCAGCCCTTCCCCCGCGCGGAATTCGGCGGCGAGCGGCGCGGCCGATTCTCCCGAGATCTGTCTCAAGAGCGGGATCCCCTCGCGCTCGAGCGGACCCGCGCACCGCGCCGCGACCCGGTCGAGCATCTGGTAGGAGGTGAGCAGCACGAGGGTGTTGCGGCGCAGGCGCGTCGCGAGCGCCACGACGAGATCCCCGAGACGCTCGGAGTAGTCGGGATCGTCGGGAGCGCTGCCGTCCCAGACCGCCGAGAGCACCTGGCGCTCGAGCGGGAACGGGGAAGGCAGCGCCGCCGCGCGCACGTCCTCCGGATTCAGCCCCAGGGCGTCCAGCAACGGGCCGAAATCCTCCCCCACGCTGAGTGTGGCGGACGTCAGGAGGATGCGGTCGCACACCGAGAAGAGGGTCCGCTGAAGCTCCCCCCCCACGCGCACGGGACGGCGATTCAGCCTCGGCAGCCGGCGCTCGTCCCGGTCCAGGAAGAACGCGACCCCCTTCTCCTCCAGCGCGACCACGGAGCGGAGCGCGCGCTCGGTCTCGATCCATGCGAGCGACCGGGCGCGCACCTCGTCCAGCGCCTCCAATCCTTCCGCACGGAGCGCCGCCTCCCCCTCGTGCGCCGCCGCGTCGGCGACCCCCTCGAGCGAGCGCGAAAGCGAGCCGAGCGAGGCGAGGAGGCCGTCGAGCGCCGAAGGGCTGAGCCGCGCCAGGTCCAGATCGCGCGAGAGCCGCGCGGAAGCGGCGCCGTCGGGAAGCCAGCGCTCGAGGTCGCGGGCGAGGGCGGCCGCGTGCGCGATCACAGGAGGGATCGAGGACTCCGCCACCTGGATCCGTTCCGCCACGGCGCCGCCGCGGCCGCGGCGGAGCGAGCGCTTCACGACGCGGAGGATGCCGGTTCTCGCGTCGGTGCGTCCCGCCAGCCTCAGGAAATCGTGATAGCCCAGCGATACGCCGAGCTGCTCGCGCGCGACCCGCTCCACGTGATGCGCCTCGTCCAGGACCAGAGCGCCCGCCTCGGCGAGGAGTGTCGCGCGCAATCCCGGATCGGAGAGGAGAAGGGCGTGATTCACCAGCACCACGTCTGCGCGAAGCGCGTCGCGCCGTGCGCGCTTGGCAAAGCAGCCGCTCGCCGCTTCGCACGAGGAGCCCGCGCACACGAGGGGATCGGACGCGATCTCGGCGAGGAGCGAGGGAGGAAGCTCGATGCCCATCCCGGGCAGCTCGTCCAGCGCTCCGGTCGAGGTCCGCTCGGTCCACGACCGAAGCGCCTCCATCGTCTCCTCCGAAACGCCCTCGGGGGCGAAGAGCGCGCGCTGATTCAGGAGCGCCTCCGCGCGTTTTCGGCAGAGGTAATTCTGCCTTCCCTTCAGCGTCACCGCCCAGAGCGGCGCTCCGATCGCGCGGCACGCGAGCGGAACGTCGCGGCGGATGAGCTGTTCTTGGAGTGCCTTCGTGCAGGTGCTCACGATCACCGGTCCGGATCCGCGGATGCGGCGAAGGAGCGCGGGGAGGAGATAGGCGAGCGACTTTCCGATACCGGTCGGCGCCTCGACGACGAGGGTGCCTCCCTCTCGCATCGTCTCGGACCAGAGCCGGGCCATCTCGCGCTGGCCGGGACGATCCTCCCACCCGCGCTCGCCGAGCCGCAGGCGGTCCAGGGCGGAATCCAGCAAGTCGTTGGAATTTCGGTTGGTAGTGGCCATGGCTCCCGATTTCAAGCTACGGGACTTGGGGGGATAAGTCAACGCGGTGAGGCGGTTAGGCGGGGCGGGAGGCGGGTGTGATTCCGGCCCTCTTGAGCGCAGCCTTGAGCTGGGGCTCGTCCCAGACTTCCACGCCGAGCGTCTTCGCCTTGTCCAGCTTCGAGCCCGGATCGGATCCCGCGACCACCGCGTGCGTCTTGGAGCTGACCGACGAGGAAACCTTGCCGCCGGCTTCCTGGATGAGACGCGCGGCGTCCTCGCGCGTCATGCCCTCGAGTGTCCCGGTGAGCACGAAGGTCTTTCCGGCAAGCGGTCCCGTCGCGGCACGGCGGCGCGCGCGCGCCTCGGGCCGAACGCCCGCTTCGGTGAGCCGCCGTACGAAATCGCGGCCCGCCTTGGAGAAGAAGAACCGGGCGACGCTCGAGGCGATTTCCGGGCCGATCATCTCCACCTCGAGAAGCGCCTCTTCGTCCGCATGGGCCAGCGCCTCGAGCGTGCCGAAATGATCCGCGAGCGTATTCGCAATCGTGGCGCCGACGTGCGGGATTCCGATCGCGTGGAGGAGGCGATCCAGCGGCGCCGTCTTGCTTCGCTCGATCCCCGCGAGCAGGTTCGATACCGACTTCTCTCCCAGGCGCTCGATCTCCACCAGCCTCGACTTGCGCTCGTGCAGGTGATAGAGATCGGCGGCGTCCTTCACCAGCCCGGCGTCCACAAGCCAGTCGACGGTCTTCCAGCCAAGCCCTTCGATATCCAGGGCGCCGCGGCTTGCGAAGTGGACGATCCGGCTCCTCACCTGGGCGGGACAGAGCGGGTTTTCGCACCGCGTGGCCGCCTCTTCGGGATCGCGCACGAGCGTGGTCCCACATACAGGGCACTTCGTGGGCATCACGAACTTGGGCCCGCGCCGTCCCGAGCCGGGCACGACGCGCAGCACCTTGGGAATCACCTCGCCCCCCTTCTCGATCACGACGCGATCCCCGACGCGGAAATCCTTCCGCTCGATCTCGTCCTGATTGTGGAGCGTCGCGCGCGACACCACCGTGCCGAGGAGCGTCACCGGTTCGAGGATCGCGACCGGCGTGATCACGCCGGTGCGGCCCACCTGGAGCTCGATCCGGAGCAGCTTGGTCTCCGCTTCGTGAACGCCGAACTTGTACGCGATTCCCCAGCGCGGGCTCTTGGACGTGAATCCCAGGGCCTCCTGATCGCGAAAGGAGTTCACCTTGATCACGAGCCCGTCGGTGCCGTAGGGAAGCCTCTCGCGCTTCGTCTCCCATCGCTCGCAGACCCGCCGCAGCGCGGCGTATCCCTGGGCCGAGGAATTGTCCGGATTCACGCGCAGGCCGAGATCGGTCATCCACCGGAGCGCGTGGATCTGGGTCTTGAGCCCGTGGCGCTCGGGGCGAACCACCGAGAAGAGAAAGATCTGAAGGGGACGCTTCGCCACTTCCGAGGTGTCGAGCATCTTGAGGCTTCCGGTCGTGGCGTTGCGCGGATTCATGAAGGCGGCCAACCCTGCGTCCACCCGCCGTTCGTTCATCTTCTGAAAGGAGCGCGACTCCATGTACACCTCGCCCCGCACCTCGAGCTCGCGCGGCAGATCGCGTCCCTGGAGCCGGAGCGGAATGGAGCGAAGCGTTCTCAGATTCGCGGTGATGTCGTCCCCCTCCGTCCCGTCGCCGCGGGTGAGCCCCTGGGTGAACCGTCCGTCCACGTACCGGAGCGCGACCGCGACCCCGTCCACCTTCGGCTCGACCGCGTACTCCACGTCGTCCTTGCCGAGGAGCTTGCGCACCCGCGCGTCGAACGCTTCCAGCTCCTCCAGCGAGTAGGTGTTGTCGAGGCTGAGCATGGGCGCGGAATGGCGCGCCGTCTTGAAGCCGGGCAGGAGCCCGCGCGACACGCGCTGGGTGGGAGAATCGGGGTCCCGGGATTCGGGATTCGCATCCTCCAGGTCCGCGAGCTCCTTCAGGAGCAGGTCGTACTCGCGGTCGGAGATCTCGGGCTCGCCGACCACGTGATAGAGATGGTCGTGACGCTCGATCTCTCTCCGGAGACTTTCGATTTTCTTCAACGCGGTCTGGCTCACCAGTCGGTCGTGTAGCGGAGGTGCACGGTACCCTCCCGCAGCGCGGCGCCGGGCCGGAGGCCCAGCTCGATTCCAACCGTCCCTGCGCGGATGGGATTCCTGAGACCCGCACCGTATCCGAACTCCCAGCCCGGGCTCAACTCCGTTCGGGCGAGTGAAGCGCCGAAATCGGGAAG
>Ga0066709_100002329_pt1 | contig 13750 bp, 11 predicted proteins | sample GraSoiAngelo_158_FD_79665 | JGI IMG/M metagenome (GOLD analysis project Ga0066709, IMG submission 79665) | Grasslands soil microbial communities from the Angelo Coastal Reserve, California, USA - 14_1009_16_30cm | ecosystem: Environmental > Terrestrial > Soil > Grasslands | place: USA... | reverse complement strand
GATCGCGGCTACACCATGGTCGCGATCGTCATCTTCATCGCGATTCTGACGATCGTCATCGCCGCCGTCGGGCCGTCGATCTCGACGATCATGAAACGGGACCGGGAAGAGGAGCTCCTCTTCCGCGGCAAGCAATACGCCCGGTCGATCGTCCTCTTCCAGCGCCGTTACGGCCGATACCCCACCTCCCTGAAGGAGATGGCGGCGAGCCGGCCCCATACGATCCGGAAGCTCTGGAAGGATCCCATGTGCGACTGCGAAGACTGGAAGCTCCTGATCCAGGGACAGCCCGATTCCTCCCCGTTCGTCGACCAGAAGATGGATCCGAGCAACCGGCCCCCCTCGACGTACGGCAACCTCAAGAGGACGCCGGTCCCGTCCCAGTTCACCCTGGCGCCCACCGGACCGCAGGTCGTGAACGTCGGACCGATCGTGGGAGTCCGGTCGAAAGTTCACCAGCAGGCTCTCCGGGAGTGGCGGGGCCAGCGCTTCTACGATCAGTGGCGGTTCATCGTCGGGGACGCCGACAGCGACGTGATGACGAATTTCAACCCCAACACCCTTCGCGTGACGCCGATCCGCTCGTCGCGCCCCTAGTCCTTCCACCTGCATTAACACCTTCCACATCAGATAATTAGAATCGAACTCGGGTACCCCGGGCGCCCGGAGATAGAATGTGCCCGCCTGCCGGGCGCCACCGATGGTCCGCAAACACCTTCTCGATAACGGAGTGACCGTCCTCGTCGACGAGATGCAGGACGTCCGCTCGTTCTCTCTGGGCTTCTTCGTCCGGGCCGGGTCGGGCGAAGAGTCGCCCGGCAAGCGGGGCATCTCGCACTTCCTGGAGCACGTCCTGTTCAAGCGGACCCGCCGGCGTTCGACGGTCGAGATCGCCCGCGCAATCGATCGCCTCGGGGGGGACGTCGACGCATTCACGACCAAGGAGTACACCGGCTTCTACGCGCACACCCTCGACGCGCGCTTCCCGGAAGCCATGGACCTGCTGGGAGATATCGTGCTGGCGCCCGCTTTCGAGTCCGACGACATCGAGGTCGAGAGGGGCGTGATCTTGGAAGAGCTCGGCGAGGCGAACGACAACCCGGATGACCTCGTCCACGAGATGTTCGTCCGATCTTTCTGGCGAACGCATCCGCTCGGCGAGCCGATCCTCGGTACGTCGAAGACAGTCGCCGCGATCGGGCTCGGCGACCTCTATCGGTATTACCGTCAGCGCTACACCCCGGACAATCTGATCGTCTCGGTCGCAGGGCACGTCCGCGAGCTCGAGGTCCTCGAATCCCTGGACAGGCTCTTTCGCCGCCGGGCCTCGCGGGGCAACGGCCGGAGCCGCGAAGCCGACCACCCGGGCGGGAAGCCCCACTCCTACCAGCACATCCAGTTGAAGGCGCGCCGCGGCCTCGAGCAGGCGCACGTCTGCCTGGGCGTCGAAGGCCCGGGACAGGGGAGCGGGCGGCGGTTCGCCGCCCATCTCCTGGACATCGTGCTCGGAGGGGGGATGTCTTCGCGCCTCTTCCAGGAAGTCCGTGAGAAGCGGGGGCTCGTCTACGCGATCGCCTCGACGTTGAATTCCTACCGGCTGGGCGGCTACGAGACGATCTACGCGGCGTGCGCGCCCAAGAACCTGGGACGGGTGCTGGAGGTCACGCTGCGGGAGCTCAAGAAGTTGAAGCGCGACGGGGTGCGGCCGCGGGAGCTCGCCTGGGCAAAGCAGAACCTGAAGGGCAGCATGATCCTGGCGCTCGAATCGACCGTGTCGCGGATGTCGTCGCAGGCCCGCCAGGAGTTCTACCTCGGCCGGGTCGCCCCCGCCGAGGAGAGGCTTGCGAAGGTGGACGCCGTGACGTCCGACGACGTCGACGAGGAGGCCGAGCGTCTCTTCGACGGCCGCGTGCTGTCCCTTTCGGTCGTCGGCAACGTCGGCAAGCTGCCGCTGACCGCCCCGGATCTCGCCGCCGCGCTGTAGCGGCGAGTCTCTCCGCCGCTCTCCACTCCCCGAATCAGGACGATCGTCGGGAGCGTCCGGAGGGGCGGAGCCAGGTTCGGAGCGTGCTCCCGAGACCCTGTCGGCGACGGGACTCCGCGCGTCGCTTCGTCAAGCCGGCGCCATCGGCGGCGAGCCGGCGCAGATCGATCGCGAGGTCGGCCGCCGACTCGTAACGATCTTCCCGGCGCTTCTGGAGGCTGCGCCGCAGGATCCGTTCGAACTCCAAGGGAAGGTCCGCCAAGGCGGGGTCGGCAGCCGGCTCTTCGCGGAGGATCGCGGAGAGCGTTTCGACCGGCGAGTCGCCCCGGAACGGACGGTGACCGGTCAACATCTCCCACAGGACGACGCCGAGCGAGAAGATGTCCGAACGGCCGTCGACCGGCTCGCCCCGCACCTGCTCCGGGCTCATGTATCCGACCGTCCCCGCGATGATTCCGGGCTCGGTCAAGAACGCGCTCTGGGTCGCCTCCTCCTCCGAGACGGAGGCGCCCACCATACCGGCGTTTCTCTTGGCGAGCCCGAAATCGAGGATCCGGGCGAAGGTCGCCTGGGCCAGGACCACGTTCTCCGGCTTGATGTCGCGGTGCACGAAGCCCTTCTGGTGAGCGGCTGAGAGACCTTCCGCGATCTGGGCGGCGATTTCAGCGGATTCGGTCGGCGGGATCGGCCCACGTTTCAAGCGCGCCCGCAGCGTCTCACCGGCGACGTACTCGGAAACCGCGTACCGGACGCCGTCCTGCTCCCCGACGTCGAAGAGCGGGACGACGTTCGGGTGCGAGAGCGCCGCAACCGCCCGCGCCTCCTTCTCGAAGCGGCGGACGCTGTCGGGGTCGCCGGCGTGGGCCGCGGTCAGGATCTTGACCGCCACCTCCCGCTGGAGCCGCGTGTCCAAGGCGCGGAAGACTTCGCCCATTCCACCGGCGCCGACGGACGCAACGATCTCGTACGGTCCCAGGCGCGAGCCGGGTCCAAGAGGCCCCCCTTGTTTGCGAGCGATCGGCGGGTGAGAGGTCGTCGAAGTCGGCGCTGCGAACAGCTGCTCGACCCGGAGCAGGTCCGGTGCGGCGCCCAGCTCGCGGAAGGTCTCGCGCGCCGCCTCGAGCTCCATCCCGGCCGTCTCTTCGTCGCCGAGCTGCCGGCAGGCCAGTCCGACCAGGACGTGAACCCGCGCCGCCTCGTAGGGCACCTCGAGGTCGCGGAACTCCGTCGCGGCTTCCTCCAGCACGCCGAGCGCGGCGCGGGTCTCGCCCTCGGCGAGGAGCACGGCGCCGCTGGCCTCGGCCGCGAGCCCGCGCATCAACGGCGCATCGAGGGCGGCGGCGATCCCGGCGAGCTCGTCGGCGCCCTTCCGCGCCGCGGCGACGTCTCCCGCGGCGATCAGGATGTCCACGTATGCCGGAAGGATCCGGGACCGAACCCGGCCCTCCGGTGTTTCCTCGAACACGCGACGAATCGCGGCCGCCGCGATCTCGATCTGACCCTGAGCCTGCCGCAGCTGGGCGAGCCCGGGGTCCGGCTTTCGTCCCGATCGGCTGGCCTGCCGGTATGCCTCTTCGGCCTCCGCGAACTCTCCACGCAGGCGATGGAGCTCGCCCCTCATGTACTGAGCGGACCCGACGGAGGCGTGGCCCGGCGGTTGCGACAGGCGCTCGCACGCCTGCTGTGCTTCGTCCACGGCGCTCGGCCAGGCGCCGCGGAGCTGCAGAATTTCGGCGCGATGCACGAGGCAGACACCGCGGTAGGCGACCAGTCCGGATTGAGATTCGCACCACCGCGTGAGCGCCGTCGTCCATTCCTGCGCCCGGCGCAGATCGAAGGTCGCGTTGCAGGCGCTGATGACGGCGCAGTAGACGAGGCCCGTCAGAAGGGGGGAAACCTCTCCCGCCATCACGCCGACCATGATTTCGTCGAACAATCTCATCCCGACGGACGTCTGACCGAGGCGGATCCGGCAATCACCCTGTCCCATGCGGGCGAGAGTCACCACGTCGCGGTCGCCGAATCGCTCTCCGATCTCCGCCGCCCGCTCGAACGCGGCGACGGCCGTGTCCGGGTCGCCGCCGAACATGGTCGGGATCGCATTCAGCGCGAGGAGCATTCCCTTCTCGCCGCAGTCTCCGGTCTGATCGAGGACCCTGCTCGCGCGGGCGATCCAGCCCCCCGCGGGAGCCATCTGGCCGCGCGCGATCATCCCGAACGCGAGCCAGAGGGCGCTCCGGGCGGCGCGCGCCGATTCCCCCCGGGCGAGGAACTCCTGATGGGCCCGGCCCCACAGGTCCGTGCTGTCGGTGTCCCTTCCCGTCAGGTAAGCCGACGTCGCCATCCGCTCGAGGTCCTCGGGCGCGAGGGGGCTCTCAGAATCCGCGGCCGAGAGCTCGGCATACGCGTCCGACCAGTGCAGTCGATCGAACGCCTCCCGGCCCCGATCGAGTGTTTCACCCGTGATCATGAATGCTCCCCGCCATTCGCAAGAATATCGCTTTGAAGCCGATTCCGGTCGTAAGAGAGCCTTTTAAAGAACGTCCTTGAGCGACTTGCGAAAGTCCGCGTTGCGGCGCTCGATTTCCCTCTGGATCTCGGCGTATTCCCTCGATTCACGGATCGGCGCGAGGAGCGAATCATTGTCGAAACAGGGCACGCAGGGCATGCCGGTCTCCACCGCCATTCGCAAGAATTCCGCGGCGCGGGCAACGTCGCCGCGGATCGCGTGGGCTTCAGCGAGAAAGTGGAAGACGTGATGGAAGTGGCCCATCCGGCGGTCGGCGGAGAGAGTCTGCGCCTCCAGATCCGCGAAATCCCGACGCTGCCGGGCGTGGAGAATGGCGAGGATCGCCGAATAGGCCGATTTCATGTCATCGGTCGTCGTCTCTCGCCGCCGTACTTCGATCTCGGGCTCGAGCCGTCTGGGCTCCTCGAACAGAGCGCGCAACCAGTCCTTCGGCCAGCGAACAGCCCAGAGCCGCTGATTCTCCGAAGGAAGGCGTTCATACCGCTCCAGGGCTCTGCGCCGGTCGCCGCCGCCCCAGCCGTCCCGGGCGGCTCGCTGGCGGTCGGCCTCGAACCCGGAGGGATTGATGCGTTCACCCGCACGAAGCGCTTGTTCGAACTCGGAGACCCACCCGCTGTGGAGGTAAATCCGCGCGAGATCGAAGTACCCGATCTCCAAGCCCGGTGATTTCGAGAGAGCCTGCTTCAGCTCGCGGACCGCCTTCACGACGTCCCAGCCGCCCAGCGACGACCAGGCGAGCGAGGCCCGAGCGACTCGGGCTTCGGCCAGGTCCGGATCGAGCTGCGTCGCCCGATCGGCGTCCGAGAGCGCCGCGGCGTAGTTTTCGGTGCTCGGCCGCACGAACGTGACCCAGGCGCGGGCGTAGGCGCGCGCGCCCAGAGCTCGAGCGAAGTTCGGCGCCTGCTCGACGATCGGATCGAGAGAAGCGATGATCCGTCGTCTTTCCTCCAGGTCGACGGTGGACACCCTGGAGACACCGGCCCGCGCCGCGACATACTGTTCCATGACCTGGTCCGGGACCTGCTCCGACGGGCCGAGCGTGCGCTGCAGGGATGGTGCGAGCTCGACCCGGAGCTTCTCGGCGACTTGCCGTGAGATCGCGTCCTGCACCTCGAACAGCTTGCCCTCCGGCATGTCGATCTGCTCGCTCCAGAGGATTCCGCCGCGCGAGACGTCGGTCATCTGGACCGAGACCCGAGTCATTCCTTCGAGTTTCTGGTACGTCCCCTCGAGGACGGCTTCGACGCCGAGCCGCCGGCCGACTTCCCCGGCGTCGGACGTGGAGGTTTCGTAGCGGGCAATCGCGCTGGTCGGTCGAACCGTCAGTTCACGAAGCGATGCGAGGCGGCCGATCAGCGAGTCCGCAAGTCCGAGGCCGAAATGGTCGGGCGTCCCCTCGGCGCTGATCGCGTGAAAAGGAAGGACGGCGAGAGTGCGGGGAAGGCCGGGCGATGGCGCAACGGCGCGGCGGTCTCGGACGAGGAGGATCGCTGCGGCGATCGCGGCAACGAGGAGACCGCCTCCGACGTAGACCACCCTTCGAGACTTCGCGGATGGCGCAGCCGGCGGACGGGTTACCGCGGAGAGTGTCGGGCCAACCGAATCTTGCAGATCGTGCGCGAGGTCGGCGGCCGAGTGGTACCGGTTCTCCCGTCGCTTGTCGAGGCAGCGACGAACGATTCTCGCGAGCTCCGGCGGAAGCGTTTCGAGCGCGAGCTCGGGCTGCGGCTCCTCTTTCAGGATCGCATTCAGCGTTTCGATCTGGGAATCGCCCCGGAAGGGCCGGCGTCCGGTCAGCATCTCCCAGACGACGACGCCGAGCGAGAAGATGTCGGATCGGCCGTCGACCGTCTCCCCGCGGACCTGCTCGGGGCTCATGTAGCCCACGGTTCCGGCGATCACTCCGGGCTCCGTGGCGATCGCGCTCCGAGTCGCTTCGTCCTCCACCGCGCCGCCGAGCGGTTCGTTCCTCTTCGCCAACCCGAAGTCGAGAATTCGCGCGAAGCCGGAGGCTGTGATCACGACGTTCTCGGGCTTGACGTCGCGGTGGACGACGCCCTTTTCGTGCGCCGCGGCGAGTCCGTTCGCGATTTCAGCGGCGATCTCCGCCGCCTCCCGTGGACGAATCGGTCCGCCCGCAAGCCGCGTTCGGAGCGTCTCTCCCGCGACGAGCTCGGCGACGGCATACCGAACGCCCTCCTGCTCCCCGACATCGAGAAGCGTCACGATGTTCGGGTGCGACAGCGAGGCAACGGCTCGGGCCTCCTTCTCGAACCGGCGGATGCTCTCCGGATCCGCGGAAAACGCCGGGGGGAGAATCTTGATCGCGACTTCCCGACCGAGGCGCGTGTCGCGGGCGCGGTAGACCTCGCCCATGCCTCCCCGACCGAGTTCGCTCTCGATTTCGTAGGGACCCAAGCGCGTGCCGGCCAGGAGGCTCACGGTTCTGAGAAAGAATATCCCCCGACGAGATGTCGATTATCGTCCCGCTTACCGTTTTCCCTCACGGCGAGGGTCTCGATCTCCCATCGTATGCAACCGAAGGCTCGGCGGGCTGCGACCTCCGCGCAGCGATCGAAGCGGAGCTGACGATCACGCCGGGCGGGCGCGCTCTCGTGCCGACCGGAATCGCGGTCGCGATCCCGCCGGGCTATGAAGGGCAGGTGCGGATGAGAAGCGGTCTCGCACACGACAGGGGCCTCGCGCTCCTGAACGCGCCGGGCACGGTGGATGCGGACTACCGCGGCGAGATCCGCGTGATCGTCGCGAACCTGGGCAACGAACCGGCGACGATCCGTCGCGGCGACCGCATCGCCCAGCTCGTCTTCGCGCCGGTCGCCCGCGCTCGATTCGAAAAGGTCGATCGGCTTCCGCCAAGCGCCCGCGACACCGGGGGCTTCGGCTCGACCGGGCAATAAAAGGGGACAGACTTATTTTTCTATTTTTCACTCGCCGCTTCGCTTCTTGGGATGACGAAAAATAAATCTGCCCTCGCGCTCGGACGTCATCTGTCCCTCGCCTCTCTGCTATCTTCTTTGCGTGCGCGTCACGGTGCTCGCCTCCGGCTCGGGCGGAAACGCCTGCGTCGTCGAGTCGGGTAAGACGCGCGTCCTCGTCGACGCCGGTCTTTCGGCGAAAGAAATCGAAAAGCGTCTCGCGGTCCGGGGAATCGGCGCCGAGACGATCCGCGCCATCTTCATCACCCACGAGCACGGCGATCACTCGATCGGCGCCTTGACCTTCGCGGCGCGTTTCGGCTGCTCGCTCTTCGCGACCGCCGGCACCGCGGATGCGCTCGGGCTGGAAGGCAACCTCTTTTCTCCCTTCGTGCGCATGGAGTCGTGCCGCGAGGGGAGGATCGGGGAGATCGGCTTCCGCCCGCTCGGAACCCCGCACGACTCGAACGAATCGGTCGCCTACGCCTTCGAAGCCGACGAGGCCCGGGTCGTCATCGCCTCCGATCTCGGACACGTCCAGCGCCAGTTCCTGGACTTCCTTCGCGGGGCGACGACGCTTCTTCTCGAGTTCAACCACGACGAGGACATGCTGCGGGACGGCCCTTACGTGTGGCCGCTCAAGCAGCGGATCGCCGGAGGCTGGGGACATCTTTCGAACCGTCAGTCGGCGGACGCGGTCTCGACCACCGCCGGAGAGAGGCTGAGGCGCGTCGTGGCCACCCACCTCTCCCGCGCGAACAACACGCCGGCCCTCGCGCTCGCCGCGCTCGCCTCGGCGCTGGAGGTGGCCGAGAGCGGCGCGGCGTACGGAGCCGCGGACCAGGACGACGGTTACGAGACGTTCGACGCATGAAGGTCGAGGTGCGGGTCTACCCGAAGGAAGGCGTGCTCGATCCGCAGGGCAGGGCGATCGCGTCGGCGCTGGAAAGGCTGGGCCACCGGTCGGTCTCCGACGTCCGAGCCGGGAAGATCTTCTTCTTGGACCTCCGCGGCGACGATCCGGCCGCCGTCGAGGCGGAGGCCCGGCGGATGGCGGAGGAACTCCTCGCCAACACGGTCATCGAGGGCTACGACGTGCTTCTCGAGACGGAACGTGAGCGATAAGCCGCTCTTCGCGATCATCGTTTTTCCCGGTTCGAACTGCGACCAGGACTGCTATCACGTCGCGACCGAGCTCGTCGGATGCCGCGCCGAGTATGTCTGGCATCGCGACACCGACCTGAAGGACGCCGACGTCGTCATCCTGCCGGGAGGGTTCGCTTACGGCGACTACCTTCGGGCAGGCGCGCTCGCCCGCTTCTCTCCGGTCATGGAGAGCATCACGCGCTTCGCGATGGACGGAGGGCCGGTGCTCGGGATCTGCAACGGGTTCCAGGTTCTCCTGGAAGCGGGCCTCCTGCCCGGGGCGGTCCGGGTCAACCGCGGCCTGCGCTATGTCTGCAAGGACGTCCACATGCGGGTCGAGAACTCGTCGACCGTCTTCACACGGCTCTACGAGCCGGGTGACGTCGTCCGGATGCCGGTCGGGCACATGGAAGGAAACTACACTGCGCCTCCGGAGACCCTGACGGAGCTCGAATATCAGGGTGGGATCGTCTTTCGATACTGCGACGCCGAGGGCCGGGTGACCGACAGCGCGAACCCCAACGGCGCGACGGCCGGAATCGCCGGCATCTCGAACCGTGGGGGCAACGTCGTCGGCCTGATGCCGCACCCCGACCGGTGCGCGGAAGGGGTCCTCGGCAACGAGGTCGGCAGGCGGATGTTCGAGTCGGCGGCCATGGCGCTCGCCGGCCGATGATCTCCGCCGAGCTGATCGCGGACCACAACCTTTCCGAGGAGGAGTACTCCCGCATCCTCGAGATCCTGGGCCGCGAGCCGAATCTCGTCGAGCTCGGCGTCTTTTCCGCGATGTGGAGCGAGCACTGCTCGTACAAGTCTTCGCGGCTTCATCTCCGGAATCTGCCCACGCAGGGGCCGCGCGTGATCCAGGGCCCCGGCGAGAACGCCGGGATCGTGGACATCGGCGATGGCCTTGCGGTCGCCTTCAAGATGGAATCGCACAATCACCCTTCCTATATCGAGCCTTACCAGGGCGCGGCGACCGGCGTGGGCGGCATCCTGCGCGACGTCTTCACGATGGGCGCTCGGCCGATCGGATCGCTCGACTCGCTCCGATTCGGGCGGCTGGACGCGCCGCGCATGCGGCACTTAGTCGACGGGGTCGTCCGCGGAATCGCGGGCTACGGCAACTGCATCGGAATTCCGACGGTCGGCGGCGAGACGACGTTCCATCCCGGCTACGACTCGAACATTCTCGTAAACGTGATGAACGTCGGGCTCGTCGAAAAGGACCGGATCTTCCGCGGACGGGCGGAAGGCACGGGCAACCCGGTCGTGTACGCCGGCTCCAAGACCGGACGCGACGGCATCCACGGAGCGACCATGGCGTCGGAGGAATTCGTCGGCGACCAGACGCGGCAAAAGCGGCCGACGGTGCAGGTCGGAGATCCCTTCACGGAGAAGCTCCTCATGGAGGCGTGCCTGGAGCTCTTCCGGACCGACGCGGTCGTCGGCATCCAGGACATGGGCGCCGCCGGGCTCACGTCCTCCTCGTTCGAGATGGCGGGCCGCGCCGGAAGCGGTCTCGAGATCGACCTGTCGAAAGTTCCGGTCCGGGAGACGGGCATGACTCCGTACGAGATCCTCCTCTCGGAATCGCAGGAGCGCATGCTCCTGGTCGCGCGCCGCGACCGCCTCGAGTCGGTGATGGAGGTCTTCGCGAAGTGGGACCTCGCCGCGGTCGAGATCGGACGGGTCACCGACAGCGGTCGGGTCGTCTTCTTCTTCGAGGGAAGGATCGTCGCGGACCTTCCCGCTGCCCCCCTCTCGGATCGCGCTCCGCTCTACGACCGGCCGCGCGTGCCGCCGCGGACGATCGGCTCGATGGGGTGGGAGCGCCTGCCCGAGCCGGACGACTACGGCGGATGCCTCCGGGCGATCCTGGCCTCTCCGAACGTCGCCGAGAAGTCGTGGATCTGGACGCAGTACGACCACATGGTGGGCACGAATACCGTCGAGCGGCCGGGCGGAGACGCCGCTCTGCTTCGGATCAAAGGCTCGCGTAAGGCGATCGCGGTGAAGAGCGACGTCAATCCCTGGTTCTGCGCGTGCGATCCATATCGCGGCGCGGCGATCGCGGTGGCCGAGGCCGCGCGCTCGATCGCCGCAACCGGAGCGCGACCGCTCGGTGTCACGGACTGCCTGAACTTCGGGAGTCCCGAGCGGCCCGAGATCATGGGTCAGTTCGAGGCGGCGGTGCGGGGCCTGTCCGACGCGTGCCGCGTTCTCTCGATCCCGGTCGTGTCGGGCAACGTCTCCTTCTACAACGAGACCGACGGGCGGCCGATCCCGCCGACTCCGACGGTCGGAATGGTCGGGCTCATAGACGACGTCTCGCGCCGCGTCTCGGTCCCCTTCCGGAGCGAGGGTGACGTCGTCGGCCTCCTCGGTTCGAATCGGGACGAGCTCGGCGCCAGTGAATTTCTGCGAAGGATCCACGGCCGCGACGAAGGACCGTGCCCCGAGGTGGATCTCGACGCGGAGCGACGGCTCGTGGAGCTTCTCGCGAGGCTCGCGTCAAAAGGTCTGCTGTCTTCCGCGCACGACGTCTCGGACGGAGGTCTCGCGGTCGCGCTCGCCGAGTGCGCCATGAAGGGGACGGCGGGCGCCGAAATCTCGCTCGAGGAGACGATCCGCCCGTCGGCACTTCTGTTCGGCGAGACCACGGGTCGTGTCGTGATCACGTTCGCCGCGGGAGACGAAGGGGCGATCCGGGAAGCCTCGGCGGCGGAACAGGTTCCCTTCCGCGCCGTCGGAACGGTCCGCGGCACTCGCCTCTCCATTCGGGTATCGGGCGGCCGCCTCCTCGTCGACGAGGACGTCGCCTCGCTCCAGGAGATCTGGACGACCTCCTTCGAGAGCGCGATCGCGGCGGCCGACGTCCTCTAGTACCGAACTTTCTCCAGGAACAAGCCGGAAGGGGGCGCCGTCCAGCGCGCGGGCTCGGGCGACTTCTCCGCGAGCAGTTTCGAGACTTCCGCGATCGTCCGGGTTCCCCGGCCGACCTCGACGAGGGTGCCGGCGAGCCGACGCACCATCTTCCAGAGGAAATGCGACGCCTCGACCCGGAAGTGGATCTCGTGACCGCGTTCGGCGACCTCGGACCCTTCGACCACGACGATGGTGGACTGCTGACCTTCCGGGTTTTCGCAGAAGGAAAAGAAGTCGTGGCGGCCCCGAAAATGCCGGGCCGCCTTCTCCATCGCGGAGAAGTCCAGCCGGTCGCGCACCCACCAGACGTAGCGCTTGTCGAACGCCGTGCGGCGGCGGGAGATGCGGTAAAGATAGGTGCGGCTCAGGGCATCGTGGCGCGCGTGAAAGGCGGGGGCGGCCGGCTCGACCGAGAGGACGTTGACGTCGTGCGGGAGCGCGTCGTTCAATCCATGCCGGATTTCGACGGGGGGCAGACTGCTCCGGGCCTTCAGGTGCGCGACCTGCGCCAGAGCGTGAACTCCCGCGTCGGTCCGGCCCGCGCCGCCGGCGACCGCATCGGCGCCCACTACCTCGCGAGCCGCGCGGAGCAGAACCCCCTGCACCGTGCGCTCCGTGTTCGCCTGGGCCTGCCAGCCGCGATAGCGGGTGCCGTCGTATTCGAGCGTGAGCTTCCAGGTCGGCATGCTGGGGTCAGGCGGGTAGCTTGGTCTTATTCAGGCCGTAATACCAAAATACCCGCCTGACCCCCAAAAAAACGGCAGACCTCGCGTCTGCCGTTCGAGTCGCGGGCGCAACCGAGGCTAGGGCGAGGGCGGGCTCTTGACCTGCAGGTTGTTGTTGACGCCGCGCACGCCGTCCACCGTGCGCGTCTCGCGCTCCGCGTCAGCTTTCACCTGCGCGTTCGGGACCTCGCCCGCCAGCGTCACGACTCCATTCGTGACGTTGACTTCGACGTTGACGATGTTCGAGAACCGATCCGCCGTCAGCTTCGCCTTGACGGCTGCTTTTATCGATGCGTCGTCGACCTGCCTTCCCGGCGACTTCGTCGTCGAGCAGCCGGCGACAAATGCGACGAGCACGACGACGGCAGCGACACCCAGGATTCCGTGAAAACGCTTCACCATGATGTACCCCTCCTTTGGACCTAGTCGGCCCGGGCGATAGTCAGGGAGCCTCGCGGCGGGGCTGATCCCACGGCCCTCGAGGCCTCCTTTGCAACCAGGATGAGGTTGTTGACCCGCACGACGCCGGGGACCGCCGTCGCGACCTGCTCCGCCTCGACCTTCATCGACTCTTCGGGGACGTCTCCGAGCAGGGCCACGACCCCCCAGTGCGACCTGGCCTCCACGCGCGAACCGGCGAGGCTGGAGACCACCGCCAGGCGCTCTTCCACCCGGGCCGACAGCAGACGGTCCTGATCGGTTCGACGCGCGTAAGCGGAAGACCCGCATCCCGCGGCCAGCCCGGCCAGAAGAACGACCGCCGCGGCCAGGAGCTTTCGTCGATCCGGCGTCCCGATACTCATACCGAATGCGCTAGAGAGCACGGCGCGTGCCAGCCGTGCAGGGTGGGAGCGGGGCGGAAAATCCCCCTTCTTCGGTATCTTCTGCGGTCTCACCCCGTCATGGACCAGTCCTCGTCGTCTCTGCCCTCTTCGACCGCCTCCGGCACGGCGGCGGTCGACCGCCGCCGCGAGCCGCTCCTTCTGCTGGCCGTCGGCCTTTCTCTTCTCGCGGTCTCCGGAATCCATCCGAAGGATCGATACACGTGGTTCCTGGAGGTCGTCCCGATTCTGGCGGCGGTTCCGGTCCTCCTCCTGACGGCGCGCCGCTTTCCGCTCACGCGTCTCGCGTATCGCCTGATCCTCCTGCACGCGATCGTGCTCATGGTCGGGGGCCACTACACGTACGCCGAAGTTCCGATCGGATTCTGGGTGCGCGACCTTCTCGGGCTCGCGCGAAACCACTACGACCGGCTCGGGCACTTCGTGCAGGGATTCGTGCCGGCGGTGCTCGTCCGCGAGGTGCTGCGGCGCAGGCTCGGATTGCCTGCCGGGCGCTGGCTCTTTTTCCTGGTGACCTGCGTGTGCCTGGCGATCTCCGCGACCTACGAGCTGTTCGAGTGGTTGATGGCGGTCCTCTCGGGGTCCGCGGCGATGGCGTTCCTCGGCACGCAGGGGGACGTCTGGGACACGCAGTGGGACATGTTCATCGCGCTAATCGG
>Ga0066709_100002328_pt1 | contig 13751 bp, 11 predicted proteins | sample GraSoiAngelo_158_FD_79665 | JGI IMG/M metagenome (GOLD analysis project Ga0066709, IMG submission 79665) | Grasslands soil microbial communities from the Angelo Coastal Reserve, California, USA - 14_1009_16_30cm | ecosystem: Environmental > Terrestrial > Soil > Grasslands | place: USA... | reverse complement strand
TTGCCGTTCCTGAAGGGGGTGACCATCGCGACGAATGAACCCTGGAATGTCTGGCTCATAGGGGCGTCTCCCCCGCCACCAGGTCTTCGTACGTCTCCCGGCGGCGCACGATCGTGTAGCAGTTGCCGTCCACGAGCACCTCGACAGCCCGCGGTCGCGTGTTGTAGTTGGACGCCATCGCGAAGCCGTAGGCGCCGGCGCTCATGACGGCCAGCAGGTCGTCTTCCTCGACGCGCGGTAGCGCGCGGTCCTTGGCCAGGAAGTCGCCCGACTCACAGATCGGGCCGACGACGTCCACGGTCTCGCCCTCGCGCGCGCGGCGTGTCTCGTCGACGGGAAGAATCTCGTGGAAGGCGCCGTAGAGCGCCGGCCGGATCAGGTCGTTCATGGCGCCGTCGACCACCACGAACTTCCTGGCCCCGGTGTCCTTCCGGTAGAGGACCCGCGTGAGGAGGAGCCCCGCGTTGCCGACGATGGACCGGCCCGGCTCCAGCAGGACCGTCACGCCCACCTCGCGCAGCGCGGGCAGCAGGACCGTCGCGTACTCCTCGTGGGTCGGCGGTGTCTCGTCGTGGTAGCGGATGCCGAGCCCGCCGCCGATGTCGATCATGCGGATCTCGATGCGCCGCTCGCGCAGCGTCTTCACGAGCGCGACGACGCGCGCCACCGCATCGGCGACGGGTGTCGCCTTGGTGAGCTGAGAGCCGATGTGCATGTCGGCGCCGACGATCTCGAGGCCGCGCAGCGTCGCCGCCTCCTCGTACGCCGCGAGCGCCTCGTCGTGGGGGATGCCGAACTTGGAGGTCTTGAGGCCGGTCGCGATGTAGGGATGCGTCTGGGGATCGACGTCCGGATTCACGCGGAGCGCGATCGGCGCGCGGACACCCATCTCGAGGGCCACCTCGTCGAGGACCCGCAGCTCGCTCCGGGACTCGACGTTGAACATGAGGATGTCGGCCTTGAGCGCGTCGCGCATCTCGTCACGGCTCTTTCCGACGCCGGAGAAGATGATCTTCTTGGGGGGGACCCCGGCCCGTAGCGCGCGATAGAGTTCGCCGCCCGAGACGATGTCCGCGCCCGCGCCGGCCTTGGCCAGCACCGAGAGGACGCCGAGGTTCGAATTGGCCTTGACCGAATAGCAGACGACGTGGGGGACGTCGCGGAACGCGCGACCATAGCTGGCGAGACTCTCGAGCAGCGCCGCCTTCGAATAGATGTAGGCGGGCGTGCCGGCGACGGCCGCCAGCGCGCGGAGCGACACCTCCTCGCAGCAGAGGTCCCCGTCTCGATAGTCGAAGTGGCCCATGTATCCGTTGTTGGTAGCACCCGGATCCGGTGAAGTCAAGGCACGCTGACCCTCACTTCGTTCGAACGTCGGCTCTCGTTCGGTCGCGCGGCCGAGTCCTGCGCGGTGACCGCGTAGCGGAAGGCGCCGCGGGTCACGCCGCGGTCGACGAAGGTCGTCGACGGCGCGGTCGTCGAGCCGATGCGCTCGAACGCGCCGCCTTCCGGCGCGCGGTAGACGACGTACCCGGCGACGTCGCGCTCCGGGCTCGGGCTCCAGGACAGACGCACCGTCGCCTCGGAGGCGATTCCGACGAGGTTCGCAGGGGGCGAAGGGGGTGTCATGTCCCGCGGCGTCACCGCGACCCTCGGCGACGGGTCGCTGTACGCGGTCGTGCCCGCGACCACCCGCACGGCGCGGACGGCGTAGTAGTACGTGCGGTCGTTTTCCAGGTCCGCGTCGGTCAACGCGCGCTCCGCGACGGGCACGCGGGTCACCGGCGTCAGCTCGGCGTCGGCCGCCGGCGCGCGCAGCACTTCGTAAGCCAGCGCCTCCGTCGGCGCGCTCCCGTCGAGCAGCCGCGCCGGCGCCTCCCATCGGAGCCGTACCGTGCGCTCGCCGGGTGTCGCGACGAGGTTGACCGGTGGCTCAGCGGCGGGGACGTACGACACCGAGACTCGGGTCGCGGGCGGGCCGACGCGGCCCTGCGAGTCGCCCGCGATGACCACGTAGGTATACCGGCGGCCGTACGCGAGCGCCTGCCGGTCGGTGAACACGAGGCGGTTGCCGCGCGCCACGACGGGCGCCGGCTCGTCGGCGCGGATCGAGGCGATCTCCCTGTAGCCGACGATCCGTCCGTCGACGAGCATCGCCGACTTGGGCTCAGCGCCGCCGCCGTCCTCGAGACGGAAGATCCGGGTCTGCGCGAGGTCGCGCAAGCGCGTGTGGTCGACGCGGCGGTTGGGCGGCGTCCAGGCGAGCTCGATCGCCGACGCGTGGACGGCGCCCGTGAGATCCGCGATCGGCAGGGGGGCGCGCATCTCCGGCGCGACCGGCGGTCCCTTCTTGCCGCACGCGGCGAGGACTAGCGCGGCGAGCCCGAGGCACGCGGCCAGGCGCCGCCCGCGCCCGATCATGGACGCGCGATGAGCGTGCGGGCGAGGGCGAGCGAACGGCGCACGGCGTCGGGTGCCGTCCCGCCGGTGACCGCGCGGGCGCGCAGCGAGGCCTCGACCGTGACCGCGTCCTTGGCGTCGTCGTCGAAGAGCGGAGAGAAGCGGCGCAGCGCGACCAGGCCGAGCCCGTCCAGCGGCTTGCCTTCGGTCTCGCAGAACCGCACGACCCGCCCGACGATGGCGTGCGCCTGGCGGAAGGGCACGCCCTTGCGCACGAGATAGTCGGCCAGGTCCGTCGCCGTCGCGAAGTTCTCGGCAGCCGCCCGCCGCATCCGATCGGTCCGGAAGACCAGGGACGCGAGCATCGGCGGCAGGACCGCCAGGATCGCGTCGAGGGTGTCGACCGAGTCGAAGAGCGGCTCCTTGTCCTCCTGCATGTCGGAGTTGTACGCGAGCGGCAGCCCCTTCATCGCGGTGAGCACGGACACGAGATTCCCGTAGAGCCGGCCGCTCTTGCCGCGGACCAGCTCGGCCACGTCGGGATTCTTCTTCTGGGGCATGATGGACGAGCCGGTCGCGAAGGCGTCGGAGAACTCCACGAATCCGAATTCCGCGGTCGCCCAGAGCGTCAGGTCGGCGGCGAGCCGTGAAAAATGCATTCCGGCGATGGCGGCCGCGGCCAGGAACTCGAGCAGCGCGTCGCGATCGCTCACCGCGTCGAGGCTGTTTGGCGACACCGCCGCGAAGCCGAGATCCTTCGCGAGCGCCTCGAGGTCGATCGGGAACGCCGTGCCGGCGAGCGCCGCCGCGCCAAGCGGCAGCGCGTCGGCGCGTGCGCCGCAGTCGCCGAACCGCTCACGATCGCGCTGCAGCATGAAGACGTACGCGAGCAGGTGATGGGCGAGGACGATCGGCTGGGCCCGCTGCAGGTGCGTGTAACCCGGCAGCGGCGCCTCCACCGTCTCGGCCGCGCGCGCGACGAGCGCCGCCTGCACCCCTCGGAGGCCCGCCCGGACGCGCGCGACCACCTCGCGGAGGTAGAGTCGCTCGTCGAGCGCGATCTGATCGTTCCGGGAGCGCCCGGTGTGCAGCTTGCCGCCGACGTCGCCGACGAGCTCTTGAAGGCGCCGCTCGACGTTGGTGTGGATGTCTTCGAGCTCGGCGCGGAACGGGAAGGTTCCCGCGGCGAGCTCGCTCCGGACGGCCTCGAGCCCCTTCACGATCGTGTCGCGCTCGGAGGGCGACAGGAGCCCGGCCTTCGCCAGCGCCTTCGCCCACGCGACGCTGCCGACGACGTCGTGCGGCCAGAGCCGCCGGTCGAAGGCCAGCGAGCCGGTGAAGCGTTCGGCGGTCGGATCGGCGCCCTGGGTGAAGCGTGCACCCCAGAGTTTTTCGGACCGTGCCGCCCCGCCCCGCGGGGTCGCGCGCTTTCGGGAGCGCGACTTCACGGCAGGAGGGCCGCGATGTCGTCCATGATCCGACGGGTCACGTGGAACCGGGCGCGTCGCCGTCCGTTGGAGCCGTCCGCCGCGAAGCAGCGCACCGGTCCGAACCGGACGCCGAGCGGGACGCGGCGCGGGATGTAACCCCAGCGTCCCGCCAGCGCCTCGTACGTGCCCCGGATGCCGGCCGGGACCACCGGCACCCCCGAGCGGAGCGCCAGGAGCGCGACGCCGGGCAGGCCGGACTCGAGCCGGCCGCGCACGCTGAAGGGGCCTTCCGGGAAGATACCCACGACCCCACCTTGCTGAAGAATGGAGAGCGCCCTCCGGAGCGCGCCCACGTCGGCCCGCTCGAGGTTGATCGGAATCGAGCCGATGTGGCGGTGGAACATCGGATGGAGTGGCGTCGCGCGCCAGACGCGGGGCATGACGAGGAACGAGATCGGCTCGGGGGCGCTCACCCCGAGAACGATGCCGTCCAGATAGTTGTGGTGATTCGCCGCGATGAGGTACGGGCCGCTCGCCGGCAGGTGCTCTAGTCCGTCGACGCGGAGATCGAACCAGCGGCCGAGTGCCTGGCGCAGCGGGCCGCGGAGCGCGCGATACAGAAAGGGCACCGGCGCGGTCTCGCGGGCGAGGCGCTGATTCGCGGCAAGTGTGGTGGGGCCGGCCATGTCGCGCGTTTTATAGCACGTTCACCGAGCGCGGGCGAGCCGGTACCGGGCGACCGCCGCGTTGTGCTCCGCGATAGTCGACGAGAAATAGTGATGCGTATCGTCCATCGCGACGAAGTAGAGGTACTTCACCGGCGCCGGCTCGAGCGCCGCATCGATCGCCGGGAGCCCGGGGCTGGCGATCGGCCCGGGCGGCAAGCCCGGGTTGCGGTAGGTATTGAACGGATGCTCGAGCCGGAGATCGGCGCGGGTGAGGGTGCGTCGCTCTTTGCCGGTCGCATACTGCACGGTGGGGTCGGCCTGGAGCGGCATGTTGAGCTTGAGTCGGTTCCAGAAGACTCCGGAGATCGTCCGCAGCTCGTCGCGCTCGACCGCCTCGCGCTCGATGATCGACGCCAGCGTGAGGAGCTGATGCACGCTGAGCCCGCGCGCCTCGGCGCGCGCCGCGATGTCGGGTCCGAGCTTCGACCGGAGGCGCTGCACCATGCGCGTCAGGATCTCCTCGGTCGTCATGCCCCGCACGAATTGATAGGTATCGGGGAACAGATAGCCCTCGAGGCTCGGCCCCTCGACCGACAGCGTCGCGAGGAAGGCCCGGTCCGTCGCCAGACGCGCGACCGCCTCACTCGTGGCGAGCCGCTCGCCTTCAAGCGTGCGCGCGAGCTCGGCCACCGTGGCTCCCTCCGGGTGGAGGACGACGTGTTGCTTGACCCGCCCGGACTCCAGCAGAGTCAGGATCCCGAGCGTCGACGCCCCGCGCTCGAGCTCGTATTCGCCGGCCCGCAGGTGGCGCGCGCTGCCGTGGACCATGGCCAGCCCCACGAAGCCCACCCGGCTCCGGATCACACCGGCCCGGTGCAGACGCTCGGCGATCGCCAGGACCCCTTCGTGGGCGGGAATCTCCACGATCAAGGGCCCTGCTTCGAGGGCGTCGGCCGGGGTGAGGACCTCGTGTCCGACGACGGCGAGGGCGCCGGCGGCAACAAGCACGAGGAAGCCGATTGCGGCACGCAACCCCATGATTTCCCAGTGTAACATCCGGGCTCTGGTATACTGGGACGCCTTGGGAGGCAGAACCACCGCCATCCGTTCAACACAGGGTCGTCTCTAGGGGGTCCAATGCCTGAGCTGCAAGTTCCCACCCGTCATGACTGGACTGTCCAGGACAAGAACTACGGCAAGCTGTCCATCGAGCCCTTCGAGTCCGGCTTCGCCCTGACCGTCGGCATCGCCTATCGGCGCGCGCTGCTGTCGGCGATCCACGGCGCCGCGCCGACCTGGGTGAAGATCGAGAACGTCCTGCACGAGTTCTCGCACCTGCCGGGCGTCATGGAAGACACGCTCGACATCATGATGAATCTCCGCAAGGTGGTGTTCGCGCTCCACGTGAACCGGCCCAAGATCCTCCGTCTCCGGGCCCATGGCGGCTCGGTCGTCAAGGCGAGCCACTTCGAGGCAGACGCGGACGTCGAAATCCTCACCCCCGACGTCGTGCTGGCGACCCTCGACAAGGACGGCGTCCTCGAGATGGAGGTCTGTGTCGAGCGAGGCCGCGGATACGTGTCGGCCGAGAAGCGCGAGCCGGAGGCGTTGCCGATCAACGCGATTCTGCTGGACGCCGACTTCTCGCCCGTCAAGCGCGTGAACTTCCACGTCGAGCCGGTCGCCGAGGGTCACGAGCGGCTCGTCCTCGAAGTGTGGACCGACGGCAGCGTCAGCGCGGTCACCGCGGTCGGCGAGGCCTCCCGGATCCTCGAGGACCACTTCGACCTGCTCACGAATTTCCCCGAGGTCTCGCCCCAGGAGGAGGCCGCCGAGCGCGACGAAGCGCGCCCGCGCACCGAGCTGAACGAGAACCTCTTCCGCAACGTCGACGAGCTCGAGCTGTCCGTCCGCGCGTCCAACTGCCTCAAGACCGCGAACATCCGGACCATCGCCGATCTCGTGCAGAAGACGGAAGCCGAGCTGCTGAAGACCAAGAACTTCGGCAAGAAGTCGCTGAACGAGATCAAGACGATCCTGGGCGAGATGAGCCTCTCGCTCGGCATGCGGCTGGACCCGGAGGAGCTGGAGCGGCTGCGCTCGCAGTACGAGCGCGCGTACGAGGCCTAGCCCCTACCGCGACAGGCGGGTCTTGATCCGCTCGACCGCTTCCTCGGCCTGCGCACGGGCGCCGAAGGCCGTGAGCCGGAAGTAGCCCTCGCCGCTCGGTCCGAAGCCCGCGCCGGGCGTCCCGACGACGTGGGCCTCATTCAGGAGCTTGTCGAAGAACTCCCACGACGAGAGCCGCCCCGGCGTCTTCACCCAGATGTAGGGGGCGTTCCGGCCGCCGTGCACGGTGAGCCCGGCCGCCTCGAGCCCCTGGCGGATGATCCGCGCGTTGTCCATGTAGTGGTCGACGAGCGCCGTGACCTGTCGCCGTCCCTCGTCCGTGTAGGTCGCGGCGGCGCCGCGCTGGATCACGTACGCCACGCCGTTGAACTTGGTGGACTGCCGGCGAACCCACAGCGCGTTGAGGCTCACCGTCTCGCCCGACGCCGCGCGCCCCTGCAGCTCCTTCGGCACGACCGTGTAGGCGCAGCGCGTGCCCGTGAAGCCAGCGGTCTTCGAAAAGGAGCGGAACTCGATCGCGGCCTCGCGCGCGCCCTCGATCTCGTAGATCGAGTGCGGGATCTGCGGGTCGCGGATGTACGCTTCGTACGCCGCGTCGTACAGGATGACGGCGTTCCGCTCGCGCGCGTAGTCGACCCACGTCTTGAGCGCCGCGCGCGTCAACACCGCACCCGTCGGGTTGTTGGGATAGCAGAGGTAGATGAGGTCGACCGGGCGGTCGGGGATGCGCGGCTGGAAGTCGTTGTCGGCGGTGCAGGGGAGGTACACGACCCGATCGTAGCGGCCGCTCGCATCCGCGCTCCCCGCGCGCCCGCCCATCACGGTGACGTCGAGGTACGCAGGATACACGGGGTCGCTGAGCGCGACGACGCACTCGGGTCCGAAGATCTCCTGGATGTTGCCCGTGTCGCTCTTGGCGCCGTCGCTGACGACGATCTCATCGGGAGCGAGCTTGATGCCGCGCTCGCCGTAGTCGTGCCGGACGATCGCGTCGAGGAGGAAGTCCCAGCCCGTCTCCGGCGGGTACCCGCGGAACGTCTCCGTCCGCGCCATCTCGTCCACCGCCTCGTGCATCGCGCGGATCACCGCGGCGGGCAGTGGCTGCGTCACGTCGCCGATGCCCAGGCGGATGAGCTTCGCATCGGGATGCGCCGCCTGGAACTCCCGTACGCGCCGGCCAGTCTCGCTGAAGAGGTAGCTGGCGCGGAGCTTCAGGTAGTGGTCGTTGACTCTCGCCATGGCGCCCGATTCTAGCAGATCGCTTCGGGGTCGAGGCAGAGCCGATCGACGAGCCGTGAGGCCCACCGGGTGACCGTGAGCGTGCCGCCGTCGGTCTCGAAGATCACCGCGCCGTCCCGGTCGGTCCGGTACACGCGCGCGCCGATCTCGGCGAGCCGGGCCAGCACGCCCGGGTCGGGATGGCCGTAGGGGTTGCGCGCGCCGACCGAGATCGCCGCAGCCGTCGGACCAGCCGCGCGAAGAAACTGGCGGGTGGTGGAGGAGCGCGAGCCGTGGTGGGCGACCTTGAGGACGGTCGACTCGAGGTGTGTCCCCGCCGCGACCAGCTGGCGCTCGCGGGCGGCGCCGATGTCGGAGGCGAGCAGGAACGAGGCGAGCCCCATCTCGATGCGCAGAACGAGCCCGGCGTCATTCCGCCGTCCGTTGATCGCCGCGAGCGGCGGAAGCGGCACGATCAGCGCGCGGCCGAAGCGGCGCGGCTCCGCGGGAAGATTCGCGGCCGTCCACTGCTCGTCGACCCAGAAGAGGCGCTGCACCGCCGGCACGCCGCCGGCGTGATCGCTGTCCTCGTGCGTGACGGCCACGCCGGCCAGACGGAGAACGCCACGGTTCCAGAGGAACGGCGCGACCACGCGCTCGCCTGCGTCCAGACGCATCGGACCGCCCGAGCCGGCGTCGACGAGCCACACTCGGCCGTCCGGCATCTCGACGACGATCGCATCGCCTTGCCCGACGTCGAGAAGCGTGAGGCGCAGGCGGCCGTCCGGCGACCGCACGAGCGGCCATGCCGCGAAGCCGACCGCGAGGGCGAGCAGCACCAGGGCGATTATTGGGAGAAGGGGGCTCCGCCCCCCTCTCGACTCCCCGGGTGGGAGAAGGGGGCTCCGCCCGCCTCTCGACTCCCCCGGCGAGTTCGCTGCGCGCGCGGCCCCCTCGCGACCGCCGTGCCAGACGAGGAGGAGCGCGAGCCCACCGACATAGCACGTCACGGCGATCCAGTCGGGGGCGGGCAGGTGGATGACGGCGCCGGGCACCTTGGCGGCGAGCGCGACCACGCCACGCAGCGCCAGCAGCACGGGCCACACCGCGTCGAACGCCACCGCGGCCACCGTCTCGCTGAGGAACGAGAGACCCACGGCGAGGAGACCCACCAGGGTGGCGGCGCCCGCCAGCGGGACCACGCCGAGGTTCGCGACGACGCCGATCGTCGAGAGCTGGTTGAAGTGCGTCAGCGTGATCGGCAGCACCGCCAGCTGGGCGACCGCGCTCACGCCGAGCGCGCCGAGGACGGCGCCACGCGGCAGTGGGGCTACGACGATGCCGAGGGTCGCGGCGAAGGAGAGCTGGAAGCCGGGCTCGAAGAGGTCACCCGGCCGGACCGCGAGGATCGCCAGGGCCGCCAGCGCGAGGCCGTTCGTGACCGAGGCGTCCCGTTCGAGGATGACCGCGGCCAGCACGAGTACCGCCATGACGACCGCGCGCAGCACCGAGGGCTCGGGCCCCACGACGAGCGCGAATCCGATCACGACGACGATCGCCGTCGCGGCCGACGGGCGACGGGGAAGATGCAGGAGGCGGCAGAGCGCCCACACGGACGCGGCCAGGAGCGCCACGTTGAAGCCGGAGACGGCCAGGACGTGGTACACGCCGGCTCGCCGGAACGCATCGTCGATGTCACGTGGCAGCTCGGTGCGGTCGCCGAGCAGGAGCCCGGCCAGCAGCGCCGCCGACGCGGGAGGCAGCGCGCGCCCCATGGCGGCGACCGACTCGCGCTTCGCGCGCACGGACCACGGCGGCGAGGGATCGTCCAGGGGCGTCACGGACTCGGCGCGCGCCGTGCCGACGACCCGAATGCCTTCGCGCGCGAGGTGCGCCGCGTAGTCGAAGGTCCCGGGGTTGCGGAAGCCCATCGCCCGGTGGAGCCGGAGCGGAGCCGCGACGCGTTGACCTTCCGTCAGCGGCGGTAACTCGCCGTACGCCGTCACCTGGATGCGCCCGGAGGCCGGCACCCCGTCGGCGCGCTCGGCGTCGATGAGCAGGCGGCTGCGATCGGGAGCCCATCGCCTCGGCTCGACCGCGAGCCGCCCCTCGACGTGGAGAACCCCCGGCAGGCCGAGGTGCCAGACGTGGTCCGGTGGAAGCGGCTCTTCGCCGCCGCGCAGAGCGCCGACGGCGGCGACACCGACCAGGAGCGCGGCCGCGGCGGCCATGTGCCGGCCGAAGGCCAGGCACCCGACGCCGACGGCGACGGCCGCGAGCCACACGGCCCAGAGGACCTGGGGAGGGATCAGGGACGCGACCGCGATTCCGACGGCGAAGGCGACGGCCAGCGAGGCGAGGGGCGTCCGGCGCAGCGTCACTCGGAGACCGTCAGGAGCGCGCGGAGTCTCTCCAGCTTCCTGGCCGTCAGACCCTGCACGCGTCCGAGCGCGTCGACGCGCGCGAACGGCCCATCGACGTCTCGGGCCTCGACGATGCGTCGGGCCAGGACCGAGCCGATTCCGGGGAGTCGCGCCAGCTCGGTGGCGGTCGCGCGGTTGAGATCGACGGTCTCGGCGGAAGGCGCGACGCGCGATGCCGCGCTACGGCTCGCCGGCGACGCTCGTGGCGCTATGCCGCGTCGCGAGCGTCGGGGCTCGATCTCGGAGCTGGACGACGCGGCCGACGGGGGACGACCGCCGGGTGGAGGCGCCAGGACACTCGGAACGGGCGCCGGCGCGCGGTCGAGCTGTTCGAGATAGTCGGCGACGTCCGGCCTCGCTCGGCGCCAGTGACCGACGGCGAGGCCGAGGCCAGCCGCGGCGAGCAGGACCAGCAGCACGAGGAGCTGGCGCCGTGTGTAGAGCGTCATGGGCCGACGATCCCACGCCGCCGATCGCGCGACTAGAGTCGAAAAATTCAGACGGCGACCACGCCGGGGGGCGCGCGCGCTGCGTCAAAAACAATCACAAAACAATCATCGAAACACCGACACCGTTCTGAGTATCATGGCGCCGCGGACAACGGTTTATAGCCGCGCCGCGGCCGGTGGGGCCAGCCCGCGACGGCGTGCGGCGCACACCGCTCGAGCCAGGAGGTCGCCATGATCTCGTTCACGGTCAACGGTAAGCAGCGGCAGGTCGACGTCCCGCCCGAGATGCCGCTCTTGTGGGTGATTCGGGAGACGCTGAACCTGACGGGAACCAAGTATGGCTGCGGCATCGCGGTCTGCGGGGCCTGCACGGTTCACGTCGACGGCACGGCCGTGCGCGCGTGTGTGACGCCGGCCTCGGCGGTCGCCGGTCGACGCGTGACCACGATCGAGGGGTTGTCGGACCGCGGCAATCATCCGGTTCAGCGGGCGTGGATGGATGTCGACGTCCCGCAATGCGGCTACTGCCAGTCCGGTCAGATCATGTCGGCGGTGGCGCTGCTGGCCCGGAAGCCCGCCCCGACCGACGCGGACATCGACGACGGGATGTCGGGCAACATCTGCCGGTGCGGGACGTACCAGCGCATCCGGGCCGCCATCCATCGCGCCGCGGCGCTCAAGAAGGGAGGCGCGTGATGAAGACGCTCGTCAGCCGACGCGCGATTCTCAAGGGCGGCCTCGCGGTCGGCGCAGGGCTGGCCGTGGGCTTCTCGCTCCCGACTCGCTCGCGCGCGCAGACCCCAGGCGTCTTCGCGCCGAACCAGTGGCTGCGGATCGACCGCGACGGGGTCGTGACCATCGTCAACTCGGTGCCCGAGATGGGCCAGGGGTCGCTCACGACGACCGCGATGATCATCGCCGACGAGCTCGACGCCAGGCTCGACGGCGTCAAGATCGAGCAGGCGCCGGCCAACCCGGCGCTCTACAAGAACCCGGTGACCGGTACTCAGTCCTACGGCGGGAGCCGGGGCGTTCGCGACCACTTCGAGATGTGGCGCAAGTCCGCCGCCGCCGCCCGCGAGATGCTGAAGCAGGCCGCCGCCAACGAATGGGGCGTGCCGGTCGAGAGCGTGGACACCGAGAACGGCGCCGTGGTCCACCGGCCGACCGGACGGCGGCTGCAGTACGGGCAGCTCGTGGACAAGGCGCAGGCGCTTCCCGTTCCCCAGAACCCGAAGCTGAAGACGCCGGACCAGTTCCGCTACATCGGCAAGGCGGTGAAGCGGCTCGACACGCCCGACAAGGTCACGGGCCGCGGCATCTACGGCATCGACGTGCAGGTTCCGGGTATGCTCGTCGGCTCGATCGAGCGCTGCCCCGTGTTCGGCGGCAAGGTCCAGAGCTTCGACGCGACGGCGACCAAGGCGATCAAGGGCGTCAAGAACGTCGTCCAGGTGTCGAATGGGGTCGTGGTGGTCGCGGACAACTTCTGGACGGCGCTGCAGGGGCGCAAGGCGCTCAAGGTGACGTGGGACGAGGGACCGATCGCCCAGGTGTCGAGTGCGTCGATCACGCGCGAGTACGAGGCAGCGTCGAAGCAGCCGGGCCAGGTCGCGCGCAACGAGGGCGACGTCGACAAAGTGCTGGCCGCGGGTGGCAAGGTCTACGAGGCCGTCTACCAGGTGCCCTTCCTCGAGCACGCGTGCATGGAGCCGATGAACGCCACCGCCCAGGTCAGCAAAGAGGCGTGCGTGATCTGGGCGCCGACCCAGAACCCCGGGGGGACCCAGGCGACCGCCGCACGGCTCACCGGCCTGCCGCCCGAGAAGGTCATTGTGAACACGACGCTCCTCGGCGGCGGCTTCGGTCGGCGCGGCGAGATCGACTTCATCGTGGACGCGGTCGAGACGTCGAAGGCCGTCGGCGCGCCCGTGAAGGTCGTGTGGACACGCGAGGACGACATCACCCACGGCTTCTATCGCCCGGCGACGTACAACGTCTTCCGGGCGGCGCTCGACGCCAATGGCATGCCGTCGGCGTGGTTCACGCGGATCACCGGGCCCGGCATCCTGATCCAGAAGGGCCGGGCGCAGGCGGGCACGATCGACGCGGCCGCCGTCGAGGCGGTCCGTAACATGCCCTACGACATCCCGAATCTCCGCATCGAGTGGAACAACAAGGACCTCGGCATTCCGCTCGGCTTCTGGCGTTCGGTGGGCCCATCGCAGAACGGCTTCATCATCGAGAGCTTCGTCGACGAGCTGGCGCACGCAGCCGGCAAGGATCCCTTCGAGTACCGGCGTGCGCTGCTCGGCAAGTCGCCGCGCCACAAAGCCGTGCTCGAGCTCGTGGCGCGCCAGGCGAAGTGGGACACCCCGCCGCCGGCCGGCCGCGGCCGCGGTATCGCCGTCGTCTTCTCGTACGGGAGCTACGCCGCCACCGTGGCGGAGGTCTCGGTGGCGCCGGACGGCGCCGTGCGGGTCCATCGGCTCGTCTGCGGGATCGACCCCGGCCTCGCCGTGAATCCCGAGGCGGTGAAGACCCAGATGGAGGGCGGCGCCGTCTACGCTCTCACGGCCGCGTACTACGGTCAGATCACGATCGACCGCGGCCGCGTGCAGCAGTCGAACTTCCACGATTACCCGATGCTCCGCATCAACGAGATGCCGGTGGTCGACGTGCACATCCTCGACTCGGGCGAGGCGCCGGGCGGACTCGGCGAGCCGGGCGTGCCGAGCGTGGCGCCCGCCGTGTGCAACGCTATTTTCGCCGTGACGGGTAAGCGCGTCAGAAAACTGCCGATCGACCGCAGCGAGCTCAAGCGCGCGTGATTCCCAGGGCGGATGGCCGGTGCGCCGGCCATCCGCCCCCACCGACCGGAGCCCCCGGTCGTGTGCCTTCGCCAGCCGCCGCTCCTCGGGACAGGGTCGGGGCCGGGGGGGTACGCCACCGGTGAAGTGGGACCCCCTCGTCTCGTGCGCAGCTCGAAGAGCTGCGATTCGGGCGAGTGGGTGACGGAGCCGGTGGCGTACC
>Ga0066709_100002326_pt1 | contig 13758 bp, 12 predicted proteins | sample GraSoiAngelo_158_FD_79665 | JGI IMG/M metagenome (GOLD analysis project Ga0066709, IMG submission 79665) | Grasslands soil microbial communities from the Angelo Coastal Reserve, California, USA - 14_1009_16_30cm | ecosystem: Environmental > Terrestrial > Soil > Grasslands | place: USA... | reverse complement strand
CCGGGATGTACTCGTCGTTGAAGACGGTCTTCACCAGCGTCTCGCGGTCGATGGCGAGGTCGATCGCCTGGCGCACGCGCGCGTCGGCCAGCGTCTTCGAGCGCGGCCCGTTGGCGACGTTGAGCGGGATCATCTGGTAGCCGAGCTCCGGCACGCCCGTGACCTTCAGCTTGCTGTCGCCGCGGATCTCCGGCAGGTCGGTCGGTGAGGCGCGCTCGATCATGTGCAGGTCACCCGAGCGCAGGCTGGCCAGGCGTGCCGTGGAGTCCGTGATCGGCACGAACTCCACGCGGTCGATGTGGATGTTGGCCTTGTCCCAGTAGTCAGAAAACTTCTCGAGCACGATCTTGCCCTGGGCCACGCGCTCGACGAACCGGAAGGGTCCCGCGCACACGGGCTTCTGCCCGAGCTTGTCGCCGAGAGCCCTGGCCGCCTTGGGCGAGACCATCATGCCGGAGCGGTCGGTCAGCGCGGCCAGCAGCGGCACCAGGGGCTCGGACAGGTTCAGGCGCACCGTGGTCTCGTTGAGGACGTCCACGCTGGCGATCTGGCCGATCTCGGTCTTGCGGAACGAGCCCGGGGTGTTGATGTGGCGCTCGATGTTGAACTTCACGGCCTCGGCGTTGAGCGGCTCGCCGTCGTGGAACTTCACGCCGCTGCGCAGCTTGAGGACGACCGAGCGCTGGTCGGGCGCCCACTCGTAGCCCGTCGCGAGCTGCGGCACGATCTTCAGATCGGGCGTGACGTCGAAGAGCTTGTCGCAGAGGCCCGCGAAGACGAGCCGGCCGACGTAGGCGCGGCTGATCGTGGGGTCGAGGGCGTCGGGATCGTCGTTGAGCCCGATCCGTAGTACCGATTGCGCGCCGGCCGGCGACACGGCCAGCAGCAGCGACAGCGCGAGGACGAGGGTGAGCGGGCGCGGCCATCTCATGACGCAAACTCCTTGTCGGCGTCGAGCGTCCCGCGGGCATCGACGGCGACGGCGCCCTCGCCCGCTCGGCGCACGATGAGCGGATTGATCTCGAGCTCGACCAGCCGGGGGCCGAGGTCGGCGGCGAGCCACGACACGCGGACGACGGCGTCGACGACGGCGGCCACGTCGAGCGCCGGCCGCCCGCGCGCGCCGTGCAGCAGCGGCGCCGCGCGCAGCGCATCGAGCATGACCCGCGCGCGCTCGGGCGCGACGGGCGCGGGCGCCAGCGCGACGTCCTTCAGGATCTCCACGGCGATGCCGCCCAGGCCCACCAGCACGACCGCGCCGAAGTGCGGATCTCGCCGCGCGCCGACGATCACTTCGGCCTCGCCACGAGCCATCGGCTGGACGACGAACCCCTCGACGGCGAGGCGCCCGGCCATCTCGCTGGCGGCGGCGACGACCTCGTCCGCGCTTCGCAGGTCCAGGCGCACGGCGCCGGCATCCGTCTTGTGCACGAGGCTCCGCGACACCGCCTTGAGGGCCACGGGAAGGCCGAGCACCGCGGCGGCCTTGCCGGCTTCGGCCGCCGTCGAAACCATATGCTCTGGCACGAGCTTGAGCCCGTAGGCCTCGAGCAATTGCTTAGCCTGGCGTTCGGTCAGCGGGCCCTTCCCGAGGTCACGGAGGCGGCCGGGATCAGGCAGCGCGGTCGGACGCGCGGCCGTCGTCGTCGGCGCGGCGCGGAGACGATCGTGCTCGACGATCAGCGCCAGGGCGCGCAGCGCTTCCTCGATGCCGTCGAAGTGGAACTGGCCGATCTCGGCCAGCGCCCGGCGCGGCCCGTCGGCGGCGCGGCCCGGCGTCAGCGCGATCATCACGGGCTTGTCGAGCGCCTGGGCCGCCTCGCCGATCAGCCGCGTGCGCCGCGCGAAGAACGGCATCGACGTGAGGATGGCGAGGCCGTAGTCCACGCCGTCGTCGCCGAAGATGATGCGCGCGGCGTCGCCGGCGATCTCGATCTCCTCCGGCGCCTTGCGGCCGCCGAGGTCGATCGGGTTGTCGGCCTGGGGCGGCAGCAGGATCTCGCCCAGCTTGTCGCGCGTGGCCGGGGCCAGGCGCGCCAGCGGCAGGCCGAGCTCGCTCACACGGTCGGAGGCGATGCCGCAGCCGCCTCCGGACGAGGACAGGATCGCCACGCCGCCGCGCCGCGGCCGCGTGTGACGGATGAGGAACTGCGCGGCACGCACCATGTCCTCCGGCTGGTGCGCGAGCACGGCGCCCTCCTCGCGGCACACCGCCTCGAACACGTCGAAGGCGCCCGCCAGGCTCGCCGTGTGCGAGCGCGCCGACTTCACGCCCGCCTCCGTGCGGCCCGTCTTCACGATGAGCACCGGCTTGCCCGCGCGACGCGCGCCGGCCAGCGCGCGGCGGAAGCGCATGCCGTCGAGCAGTCCCTCGACGTAGACGCAGATCGCCTCGGTCTCCGGCTCGGCCACCAGGTGCTCGACGAAGTCGCAGATCTCGAGATCGACCTGGTTGCCGAGCGACACGCAGTGGCGAAAGCCGATGCCGTCGGCGGCGGCGCGGTCGAAGATCGAGACCATCAGGGCACCGCTCTGGCTCACGAGCGAGATGGCTCCGTCGCGCAGGTGGTCGGTGTCGAGCACGACGGAGGAGCAGAGCGCCAGGTGATGGTGCGGCACGATCAACCCCATGCAGTTCGGCCCCACCAGCCGCATGCCGGTGGACCGCGCGATCTCCACCAGCGCCGCCTGCCGCGCGGCGCCGTCGGCGCCGGCTTCCGCGAAGCCCGTGGAGATGATCACGCAGCACCCGACGCCGGCCGCGGCGGCCGCGGCCACGCTCTGCACCAGCGAGGCGCCCGGCACGGCGAGGATCGCCACGTCGGGCGGCGCCGGCGCCTCCGCGATCGTCGCGTACGCGCGGCGGCCCAGCACCTCGGCGCGGCGCGGATTGATCGGCACGATCTCGCCGGCGAAGCCGTGCTGCACCAGGAAGCTCATGATGCGGCCGCCGAACTTGTCCTTGCTGTCGGAGGCCCCGAACACCGCGACCGAGCGCGGATGCAGGATCCGGTCGAGCGCGATGCGCGGGCGGGCGCGATCGGCGACGGCAGCGGCGTGCAGGGCCTGTGTCACGTTCGGCCCTCGGGACTATACCACCGCTCTTCCTCGACGGCAGACGCTTTGCACCGTCAGGACGACGGAGGGGTATCGTCATGAGTTTCCGCATGATCCGCCTCGCGCTGGCGGCGGGGGCGCTGGCGCTCGCCGCGTCGTCGCCGGTCATCGCGCAGGGCGTCGAGACGCGCGGCGTCGTGCAGCGCGTGGACGTGCCGAGCGGCACCGTGTACTTCACCGACGGGCGTACCGCTCGCATCGAGCCGGGCTCCACGCTGACCGTGGATGGCCGCCCTGTGAGCCTGGCCGACGTGCAGCCCGGCTGGACGCTGATCATTCCGGGCGTGGCCGCCGCCGCCCCGCCCAGCGTGGTCGTCGCCGCGCCGACCCCGGCGCGCCCGGCGCGTCCGCCCGTCGATGCCACCGGCGTCGTGTCGCGCGTGGATCCGCAGACGGGCACGATCGTGCTCGAGGACGGCCGCGTGCTACAGGCGACGGGCCTCACCACGATCTGGCAGCCGGTGCCGATGACGGCGGTGAAGCCCGGCGCCTCCGTCTACATGCGCAACGCCGAGCCGCTCGACTTTCGTCCCGGCGCAGGCTCGCCACCCGCTGGCAGCACGCGCTTCCAGATGGGCACCGTCACGGGCGTCGACGCCGCGAACCGACGCATCATGCTGAGCGACGGCAGCGTCGCTCGCCTCGCGCCGGGCACGCGGCTGCAGATCGACGGCCGCCCGGCCGCCATCGCCGACCTGCGCTCGGGCGACGAGATCGTGATCGGCGTGCCGGCCGGCAGCACCCTCGCAGTGACGTCCGGCGGCATCAGCGCGCTGCCCGCCCAGGCCTACGTGATCGAGAGCACCGAAGTCTACGTCGTACGGCGGCCGCAGTCGCCGTGAAGGGGAAACGCATCATGAGATCGCTCACGCTCGCGCTCGTGCTGGCGCTCGGCGCCGCCTCGCTCACCGCGCCGGCCTTCGCCGCCTCGCGGACGATCGGCCAGATCATCGACGACGCGGCCATCGTGGCGGAGGTCAAGACCAAGCTCACGGCCGACAAGCTGTCGAACCTCACCAAGATCGACGTCAAGAGCGAGAGCGGCGTCGTCACGCTCGGCGGCACGGTGGACTCCGCCGATCGCCGCGCGCGCGCCGCGCAGATCGCGGCCAACGTCAACGGCGTCAAGAGCGTGCTCAACAACATCGAGGTCTCGGGCACGGGCTCGACGGCGTCCACGACCGCCGCGCCGGCCTCCACGACGGCCGCGCCGGCCTCGGCGACGCTCGAAGCAACCGGCACGGTGGCCTCGGTCGATCCCGCCACCGGCACCATCACGCTGCAGGACGGCCGGGTGCTGAAGGCCACCGACCAGACGGCGATCTGGCAGCCGAGCTCGGTGACGGCGCTCAAGCCGGGTGCCCAGGTGCTCGTTCGCGGCGCCGCGCCCACGGCGTTTCAGCCGAGCGCGGCGGCCGGCGCGCGCCACTGGCGAATGGCCACCGTGAGCCACATCGATCGGTCGGCCAACGAGCTGGTCCTCAACGACGGCACGACGGTAAAGGTGACGTCCGCGACGAACGTGCATCGAGGCGCCGACCGCCTGGGCATCGACCAGATCGAGGCGGGCTCCGAGGTGGTGGTGTACACGCCGTCGGCGTCGGCCACGGAGGCCAGCGAGGTCGCGGTCGTGTGGACGCCGACCGCCTCGGCGAAGTAAAGCCGACAGGGCGGCGCCTGGGCTACACTCGCGGCTCAGGAGGCGATGGCGATGAAGAAGCTCGTGGCGATCGTCGCGCTCGCAGTAATTCTGGCCGGGATGATCCCGCTGCAGGCCGACGCGCACGGAGTGGGCGCCGCCGCGGTGGCGTTCGGCGCGTTCGTGGCCTTCAACGCGCTGTTCCTCCCGTTCGCCATCGCGAGCGCGGTCATGGCGCCGCCCGTCGTCTACTCGACGCCGGCGCCCGTGTACGCGGCCGCGCCCGTGTACGCCGCTGCGCCTGCGGTCTACACGCCGCCGCGGCCGACACCGGCGGTCTCGCGGCAGGTAGTCTACGCGCACGGCCGCTACGTGCTCTACGGCGACGGCGTGAGCCGGCCCTACCAGTGGATCTGGATTCCTAACCCGCCGCCGCCAGGGTCGGCCCCGGGCTACTAGTAGCGCCGCCCGTATCCGTACGGCCGATAGCCGTACCCGTAATACCCGTAGGCCGGCCGTGGGGCGACAATCACGGGAGCGGCCACGGGCACCGGTGCCGGCACCAGAAGACAGCCCGCCGTTCCGAGAGCGGCTCCGACCAGGATCAGGGCGGTTGCGAAGCGCCACACGGCTTTGACCCTCACCATCGTCGATCCTCCCAACCGTGAGACGGCCGAAGCCTGCATTGTATTTCCGAGGGGCGGCCCATCGATTCGCTGGCTCCGGTATTGCACTTCGTCCCCTTGAACCGGAGATCCTTGATCACCGGAGAGGAGGCAATGACGATGACGGTCATGTCACGTGTGATGACGGGTGTGGTCGGGCTTTCCATGCTCGTGGCGATGAACGGCTGTGGCACCGCGACCGGCGCCGCGGTCGGCGCGGGCTCGGGCGCGGCGATCGGCGCCGGCACGGGCTATGGCGCTGGCAAGGGCGCGCTGATCGGGGCTGGTGTGGGCGCCGCCGGCGGCGCCATCTACGACATCACGAAGAAGCGTTAGACGGTAAACGGAGGGGAAGAGGGGAACCCTCCCAGGGTGCCCCTACCCAAAGGAGTCGACGATGAATCGCTGGCTGCTGCTCTCTGGTGGCTTCGTCTCCGCCGCCCTGCTGACCGCGGGTCTCGCCTTCGGTCAGACGGCGACGCAGCCGAAGTCCGCCGAATGCGTGAAGGGCGCGCCGAAAAAGGTCGAGGGGCAGGTCGTGAGTGTCGACCCCGCGGCCGGCACGATGATGGTGCGCGAGAAGAACGGCAAGACGCACCAGTTCCAGGTCTCCAAGGAAATGGCCAACGACATGAAGCCCGGCGACCAGATCGAGGCCAACCTCAGCCGGGAGTCGAAGTGCTGATCGATTCCTGACCCGGCGTTGTCAGACCGCCTCGTAGGGCCGGCGTCGGACGTGCTCCATGTTCGTGCCCTCGATGCGGATGAGCCGGGTCGGGCCCTCACGCCGCGGTGAGTGCACGTCGCCCTCGTGGTAGACGTGCGCCGCGCCCGGCGTGAGGGTGTAGCTTCGCGCGCGCTTCACGCGCGCCGGTCGCTCACCGGCGGCGGGCTCCACCACCGACCAGTCCGACATCACCGTCTCGCCGCGCGCCTGCCCGTAGATCGCCCACGAATGGCCATGATCGTGCGGCGCGCTCTCCCTGGCGCCGCGGTAGACGTGGGCCAGGATGCAGAAGCCGAGCTGCGGATCCTGGTAGAGGATCTTGCGCTCCGGCGTGTCGTCGGTGAGGTGCGCGCTGACGAACGCGTCGTCCTTGAGCACCTCCTGCAGGAGCGCGCACACCTGCTCGCGCCCCTTGCGTCCGGGCTGCTCGGTGAGGATCCGGTGACACGCGGCGGCGAACGCTTCCAGCGTGGGCATCGTCGTGGCCCTTATCGTGACAGCGCGAACTTCTGGAACGTGTGCGTGCCCTCGGGCGCGAGCCCGCGACTGACCGCGAACGTCCACGTCACCTCGCTCACGTACACGTCGCCGCGCGAGTCGACGGCGAGCCCGTGGGGCGCCGCGAAGCTGCCCGCCGCGGTCGCGTCCGGTCCGCCCCAGCGCGCGAGCAGGTGGCCGTCGCGATCGAACACGCTCACGCGGCCCGGCCGCGGATTGGTGATGGGGCCGTGGCGCTGCGAGGTCTGGCCCTTGTGCCACCACAGCTCGGAGACGTGCGCGCGGCCCTCGGCGTCGAACACGAGGTGCGTGGGCCGCTGCGTGTCGGTCCACTCCGCCAGGTACTCGCCGTCGGGGCTGAAGACCTGGATGCGATCGTTCTCGCGGTCGCAGACGAAGACGCGGCCGTCGGCGGCGACGGCGATGCCGTGGGGCAGGTGGAACTGCCCCGGCCCCGTGCCGGAGACGCCCCACGAGCGCTTCAGCGTGCCCGTCGGCGAGAACTGGTGCACGCGGCAGTTGCCGTAGCCATCGGAGACATAGAGATCCCCGCGGGGGCCGATCGCCAGGTTCGTGGGCCGGTTGAAGGGCCCGGCCGCGCGCGGGATGTTGATCGAGTCCTTGCCGTCGTAGCCCGTGTCGGACGGCGTGTTCAGCGTGCCCAGCGTGAGCAACAGCTTGCCCGCCGGCGTGAACTGCCGGACCGTGTGATTGCCGTCGTCGGTGGCCCACACGGTGCCGTCCGGCGCGATCGTGAGGCCGTGGGTGCGATAGGTGAACTCGCCCTCGCCCCACGAGCGCAGGAAGTCGCCCTTGGCGTTGTACACGATGATCGGGTGATCGCCGCGGCAGATGAGGAACACGCGATCCTCGCCGTCCACCGCCACGCCTGCCACGTCGCGATGCTGGTATCCCGCCGGTAGCTGCTCCCACCCTTCGACGACCTGGTATCGCCGCGCGTTCGCCTGTGTCATGGCATCCCCTCCGTGGGCAGGCTCACTATGGGAGCGGGAGGGCGGCGCGTCAAGCTAGCGAGGGCTGGCTGCCGGCGCGCCTCCGCGGGCCTTGAGCTTCTGCACGAGGGAGTCGTAGGACTCCGTCTGCACGATCTTGTTGAACTGGGTGCGGTAATTCGACACCAGGCTGACACCCTCGATGACCACGTCGTACACCCGCCACTGGCCATCCTTCTGGTGCATCCGGTAGTCGATGGGGAGCTCCGTGCCGCTCTTGGTCGCGATGGTCGTCTTCACGATGGCCTCGGGGCCATTGACCGTCTCGCCGACGTACTTCACCTTCTCGCCCTGGTACAGGTCGATCTTGGAGACGTACGAGCGGTCGAGAAGCTCGGAGAACAGCTTGGTGAATTCCTCGCGTTCCTGCGGCGTACGCACGTTCCAGTGGGGGCCCAGGGAGCGGCGGGCGGTGTCGGGATAGTCGAAGATCTCTTCCGCGATCTTGCGCACCCGCTCGCGGCGTTCGGCGGGATTGTCCTTGAAGGCGGGATCGTCGAGCACGCGGATGACCTCATCCACGCGGCTCTTGAGCTGATCGGTCGGGGCGCCCGCCCAGGCGGCGGTGACGATGAGCGTGAGCGATAGCAGGCTGATGAGCGCGGTCTGGTGGTAACGCATGTGGCGCGACGGTGCAACGCAGGTGCCAGCACCCGGCGTCAGCGGGACGCGGCGGGTTTCTTGCCGCTGCCAGCGGCCTTGTCGGCTGGCGGCTTGTCTCCGCCGGGCTTGTCGGCGGCGGGCTTTTCCGCGCTGGGCCGGCCACCGCCGCCCGGCGCGCGGCCGGTGGCGCTGCGCACCTCCACCTTCGCGCCCTGGACGAGGCGTGGCTGGCCGTCGGTCACGACGGATTCGCCGGCTTCGACGCCGCTGGTCAGGATCGTCTCGCTGCCCTGCGTGCGCGCGACCACGACGCGCCGCGTGTCCACCGTCTGGTCCGGCTTCACCACGAACACGAAGGCGCCCTGCTGTCCCGTCTGCAGCGCCTGGGCGGGAATCACGAGCGCGTCGTTCTCGACGGCCAGCGTCATGGACACGTTGACGAACTGCCCCGGCCACAGCCGCCGCTCGCCGTTGGTGAACGTGGCCTTGAGCCGGATGGTGCCGGTGGTCTGATCGACGGCGTTGTCGATGAACGTCACGGTGCCGCGCTCCGGCTTCGGCTCGCCGGAGGCGATCGCGTCCACGGTCAGCGCGCCCGCGGCCATGTACCGCTTGATCTGGGCGAGCTGCTGCTGCGGCACGGTGAACGACACGTACACCGGCTGCACCTGGTTGATGACGAGCAGCGTCGAGTCGTTGGTGCCGCTGGCCCGCACGACGTTGCCCTGGTTGAGCTGCAGGCTGCCGGCGCGGCCGTCGAGGGGCGAGCGGATCGTGGTGTAGCCCACCTGCACGCGCGCGTTGTCCACGAGCGCGGCGTCCGCCCGCACGATCTCCTCGGCGCTCCGCACCGCCGCCTCGTCGGCGCGCACCGTCTCCTCGGCGCTCGCCACGTCGGCCTCGTCGGAGCGCACGGTGGCGGCCAGCGCCTCCGCCGACGTCCGGATCTGGTCGTACTGCTCCTGGGCGATGAGCTCGCGCTTGAGCAGGTCGCGATAGCGGCGCTCGGAGACCTCGGCGTTCTTGGCCTGGGCCTGGTCGCGGGCCAGCGCGGCGCGTGTCTGGCCCACGCGGGCGGTGTCGCGCTGGAGTACCGCGCGGGCCTGCGCGACCTGTCCCTGGTCCTTGGCCAGCGTGGCCTGCGCGTTGGCCAGGGCCGCCTCGTAGGTGCGGGGGTCGATCGTGAAGAGGAGGTCGCCCTTGTGGACGTCCTGGCCCTCCGTGATGTGCACGCGCATCAGCTCGCCGCCGACCTGGGCGCGCACGGCGACGACCGCATAGGCCTCCACGGTGCCGATCGCCTGCACCTGCAGCGGGACCGCCTTGCGCTCGACCGGCGCCACCGCCACCGGCACCGGAGGGCGCTTGGGGGGCTGCTTGGACTCGGCGTTGCCCCCCGAGCACGCGCCGAGCGCGGCCATGAGCAGCGGGAGCAGCCACGGTTGCACGAATCGCCGCGTCATCCGCGCGCCTCCGAGGGGCGGCGGGCGAAGGCCCGCGGTCGCCGGCTGAGCGCCAGGCGGACGCGCTCGAGATAGAGGTAGACGACCGGTGTCGTGTAGAGCGTGAGGAGCTGCGACATGATCAGGCCGCCCACGATGGTGATGCCGAGCGGGCGGCGTAGCTCGGCGCCGGCGCCGGTGCCGAGGGCCAGCGGCAGACCTCCGAGGAGCGCAGCCATCGTGGTCATCATGATGGGGCGGAACCGCAGAAGGCAAGCGTGCCTGATGGCCTGAAGCGGCGGGCGGCGCTCGCGCCGCTCGGTGTCGAGCGCGACGTCGATCATCATGATCGCGTTCTTCTTGACGAGACCGATCAGCAGGATCATGCCGATGAGCCCGATGACGTTCAGCTCGTTGCCGGTGAGCAGCAGCGCCAGGATGGCGCCCACGCCGGCCGAGGGCAGCGTGGACAGGATCGTGATCGGGTGGACGAAGCTCTCGTAGAGCACGCCGAGCACGATGTAGACGCTGATGAGCGCGGCCAGGATCAAAAGGGGCTGGGTGGCGAGGGAGGCCTGGAAGGCCTGGGCGGTGCCCTGAAAGCTGGGGCGCACCGCGGCCGGCATGCTGATTTCCCGCTCGGCGGCCTGGATGCTCTGCACGGCCTCGCTCAGCGCCACGCCGGGTACCAGGTTGAACGACAGCGTCACCGAGGGGAAGAAGCCCTGGTGGTTGACGGCCAGCGGGGTCGTGCTGGGCGCGAAGCGGGTGATGGCGCTCAGGGGCACCTGGGCGCCGGTGGACGACTTCACGTAGATCGACGTCAGCGCGTCGGGGCTCTGCTGAAAGGCCGGCAGCACCTCCAGCACGACGCGGTACTGGTTGAGCTGCGTGAAGATCGTGGAGACCTGGCGCTGGCCGAACGCGCTGTAGAGCGTCTCGTCGATGGCCAGGGGCAGCACGCCCAGGCGCGAGGCGGTGTCGCGGTCGATCACCAGCGCGGCCTGCAGCCCGCGGTTCTGCTGATCGGTCGCCACGTCGCGCAGGCCGGGCAGGTTGCGCAGCTTGGCCAGCATCTGCGGCGCGAACGCGTTGAGCTGGTTCAGCTCGGTGGACTGCAGCGTGTACTGGTACTGCGCGTTGCTGGCGCGGCCGCCGATCCGCAGATCCTGCACGGATTGCAGGAAGAGGGTGGCGCCCGGCACGTGGGCCAGCTTGCCCCGCAGCCGCTCGATGACGCGATCGGCGGGCAAGGTGCGCATGTCGGTCGGCTTGAGCGAGACGAACACGCGCCCGGTGTTGGTGGTGTTCGAATCGCCGCCGGTGAAGGCGACCACGTCGCTGACGGCGGGGTCGGCCTTCACCACGTTGACGAACTCCGCCATCTTGTCGCGCATGGCCGGCGAGGAGATGTCCTGCTCGGCCTGGATGTTGCCGATGAGGCGGCCGGTGTCCTGCTGGGGGAAGAAGCCCTTGGGGACGATCATGAACAGGTAGACGTTGACCGCGATCGTCAGCACCATCACGGTCAGCGTGATCCGCTGGTGGCGCAGCACCCAGTCGAGCGTGCGCGCGTAGAAGCCGAGCACTCTCTCGAACAGCCGCTCGGTGGCGCGGTAGAGGCGGCCGTTGCGCGCCTCGCGCGAGGACCTGAGGAACTGGGCGCACATCATCGGCGTGGTGCTGAGGGAGATCAGCAGCGAGACCAGGATCGCCGTGGCCAGCACCACCGCAAACTCGCGGAAGAGGCGACCCACGATGCCGCCCATCAGCAAGATCGGGATGAACACCGCCACCAGCGAGATGCTCATGGACAGCACGGTGAAGCCGATCTCGCGGGCGCCGCGCAGCGCCGCGCTCAGCGGGGTGTCGCCCGCCTCCAGGTAGCGCGTGATGTTCTCGAGCACCACGATGGCGTCGTCCACCACGAAGCCGGTGCAGATCGTGAGCGCCATCAGCGAGAGGTTGTCGAGGCTATAGCCGCACAGGTACATGCCGGCGAAGGTGCCCAGCAGCGACAGCGGCACCGCCACGCTGGGGATCACGGTCGCGGCCGGGCTGCGCAGGAAGACGAACACGACGAAGACCACGAGGCCGATGGAGAGCAGCAACGTGATCTGGACGTCGTGGAAGGAGGCGCGGATCGTGGTCGTGCGGTCGAGCAGCACGTCGAGGTCGATCGCCGGCGAGATCGAGGCCCGCAGCTCCGGCAGCAGCGCCCGCACGCGGTCGACGGTGTCGATGATGTTGCTGCCCGGCTGACGGAAGACGATGATCAGCACGGCCCGGCGGCCGTTGGCCAGCCCGCCCGTGCGCAGGTCCTCCACCGAGCTCTCGACCTCGGCGATGTCGCCGAGGCCGACGGCGGCGCCGTTCTTGTAGGCGACGATCACCGGCCGGTACTGGTCGGCCTCGAAGAGCTGGTCGGTGGCGGTGATCGTCCACGCCGTGGTGGCGTCGGCCAGCTCGCCCTTCGGCGAGTTCGCATTGACGGCGCGGAGCGCGGTGCGGATCTCGTCGAGGCCGACGCCCATCTGGCTCAGGCGGTTGGGATCCACGCGCACCCGCACCGCCGGCTTGGCCCCGCCGCCCACGATGACCTGGCCGACACCGGAGACCTGCGAGAGCTTCTGGGCCAGGATCGAGTCGGCGGCGTCGAACAGACGGCTGACCTGGAGCGTCTGTGAGGTGAGGCCCAGGATCAGGATCGGCGCGTCGGCCGGGTTCACCTTGCGGTAGGTCGGATTGTTGGGCAGCGCCGCCGGGAGCTGGCTGCGGGCGGCGTTGATGGCGGCCTGCACGTCGCGGGCGGCGGCGTCGATGCTGCGGTTCAGATCGAACTGCAGCACGATCGTGGTGGCGCCCAGCAGGCTGGTGGAGGTCATCTCCGTCACGCCGGCGATGCGGCCGAACTGGCGCTCGAGCGGCGTGGCCACCGACGAGGCCATGTTCTCGGGGCTGGCGCCGGGCAGGAGCGCACGCACCTGGATCACCGGGAACTCCACCTGCGGCAGCGAGGCCACCGGCAGCGTGCGATAGGCCATGACGCCGGCCAGCAGCAGCGCGAGGCTCAGCAGCGAGGTCGCGATGGGGCGACGGATGAACGGCTCGCAGATGTTCACCGTGGACCCGTCATTCGGTCAGCGCCCCCGCCACGCCGGGGACCTGTGAGGCGCCGGGAGGTCGGGGCGCCACTTCGGGGCGCCGGTGAAAATGGCGCGCGAGACGGTCGAAGTAGAGGTAGACGACCGGCGTGGTGTAGAGCGTGAGGAGCTGGGAGAGGATGAGGCCGCCCACGATCGTGATGCCGAGGGGCCGGCGCAGCTCGGCGCCGGTCCCGGAGCCGAGCGCCAGCGGGAGGCCGCCGAGCAGGGCGGCCATCGTGGTCATCATGATGGGCCGGAAGCGCAGCAGGCACGCCTGGTAGATCGCCTCGGCGGGCGGCTTGCCCTCGTCGCGCTCGGCCTCGAGCGCGAAGTCGATCATCATGATCGCGTTTTTCTTCACGATGCCGATCAACAAGATGATGCCGATGAGCGCGATGATGTCGAGGTGCGCGCGGAAGAGGATCAGCGCCAGGATGGCGCCCACCCCGGCCGAGGGCAGCGTGGACAGGATCGTCACCGGGTGGATGTAGCTCTCGTAGAGGACGCCCAGCACGATGTAGACGGTGACGATAGCGGCCAGGATCAGCAGCGACTGGTTGGCGAGCGAGGCCTGGAAGGCCTGCGCCGTGCCCTGGAAGCCGGCGCGGATCGAGGCCGGCAGCGCGATGTCCCGCTCGACGCCGCGGATGGCGTCCACCGCGTGGCCGAGCGCGACGTTGGGCGCCAGGTTGAAGGAGATCGTCACCGCGGAGAACTGGCCCTGGTGGTTCACGGCCAGCGGGCCGGTGCCCGGCGCGAAGCGGGTGAACGCGCTCAGCGGCACCTGCTGGCCGGTGGCCGATTTCACGTAGATGTACTTGAGCGCCTCCGGGTTGTCGCGGAACGGGGGCGCCACCTCCAGGATCACGTGGTACTGGTTCAACTGCGTGAAGATGGTCGAGACCTGG
>Ga0066709_100002325_pt1 | contig 13760 bp, 16 predicted proteins | sample GraSoiAngelo_158_FD_79665 | JGI IMG/M metagenome (GOLD analysis project Ga0066709, IMG submission 79665) | Grasslands soil microbial communities from the Angelo Coastal Reserve, California, USA - 14_1009_16_30cm | ecosystem: Environmental > Terrestrial > Soil > Grasslands | place: USA... | reverse complement strand
CTGATGCCCATGCGCCGCGCAGCCTGACCGTAAGTGCAGCCTTGCGCGATGTAGTGGAGGGTCTCGCATTCGCGGGGAGACAGGTGAGGCAGCGTTAGAGACACGGATACTCCTTGTCAACGCGGTGTTCAACACCGTCGCAGGTCCTCCGCCGGCTCAATGCTCACCCGAGATCATCGGGTTGTCACGCCGGCCGTCCGGCATCTCCGTGCCCCGGCAACTTGTTGCCAACGAGCGTTGGCCGGCCGCCGCCGCGCCGGCCAGAATGTAGGTGCCGGGGGGCTCGGAGAGGGGGGACCGATGCTGGACGCGCTCGGACTCGATCGGCAGGCGGAGTTGGTGTACCGGGCGATGCTCACCAGACCGGACTGGGGCGTCGACGATCTCGTTGACCGGCTTGACATTCCGGCGGAGACGGTACGCGCGTGCCTCGATCAGCTCGCCGGGCTGAACCTGGCCCGGCCCGCCGTGGCCGACCCCCGGCGCTGGCGCCCGGTCAGCCCGGACATCGGGCTGGAGGCCCTGCTCGCCCAGCACCGCATGGAAATCGCCGGCCGGCAGCAACGGCTGGAACGCGCACGGGCCGCGGCGGCCGACCTGCTGGCCACGTACGCCGCGCTGCACCTGCCGGTGGCCGGGGGCGACCTGGAGCGGCTGGGCGAGCCGGACGACATCCGCAGCCGGGTGGAATGGATCACCGCGAGGGCCGAGCAGGAGGTCGTCGCGCTGTTGCCGGACCACCACCCGGACCCGGCCGGCCTCGCGGTCCGGGCGGCGCTCGCGGAGAGCATGCGCGCGCGGGGGGTACGGGTGGCCGCGGTGCATCCGTACCGGGTCCGCACCGACGCAACGCTGGCCCGGCACCTGCGCCGGATGATCGGGCTGGGCTGCGAGATCCGCATCGCCGCGGCGCTTCCGGTCTGCCTGCTCATCGTCGACGGCGCCACCGCGCTGCTGCCGTCGGTACCCGGCGACCGGTGCGGCACCGGCGGCATCCTCGTGCACCACCCGACACTGGTGGCCGCGCTCGCCGCGCTGTTCGAGGAGATCTGGCGCGGCGCGCAGGCGTTCGGCACCCCGCCGCGGCGCGACGGCAACGGGCTCAGCGCGACCGAGCGGGAACTGCTGGAGCTGTTGAGCCGCGGCCTGACCGACGAGGCGGCCGGCCGCAAGCTCGGGGTGTCCCTGCGCACCGTCCGCCGGATGATGGCCGACCTGACCACCCGGCTCGGTGCCACCAGCCGCTTCCAGGCCGGCGTGCGCACCCAGCAGCTCGGCTGGCTCGCCGACGCGCGACGCTGACGGTACGGGGTACGCCACGGCGCGTCCCGCCCGACCTGGCCGGCCGGGCGGGACGCGTTCATCGGTCGGAATCCTGCTCCCCTACCGGCGCGGCGCGCAATGGCGCCATACTCAGCGGATGGCCCCACGGGTGGTGCGCTACAGCGAACGACCGGAGCTGTGGGAGCGGATCGAAGACCTCAGCAGCGCGGTCTGGCCCGAGTACAACCTGCACGGCGAGGAGCTCAACCGGTACTGGGCGCGGTTGTACGAGGACTTCCCCGACTGGCAGTTCGTGCTCTACGAACCCGACGAGGACGCGGTACTGGCCGAGGGGCACACGATCCCGGTCGGCTGGGACGGCACCTACGCGGGGCTCGGGCCCGGCATCGACGCCACCATCGCCGCCGGCTTCCGGCTGCGGTCGGCCGGCGGGCAGCCCACCGCCGCGTCGGCGCTCGCCGCCGAGATACCGCCGCAGCACCGCAGCCGCGGCCTCGCCCGCGTGCTGCTGGCGGCGATGGCGGCGCTGGCCCGCGACGCCGGGCTGACCCACCTGATCGCGCCGGTGCGGCCGAGCCAGAAGGAGCGGTACCCGACGATCCCGATCGACCGGTACGTCCGGTGGACCCGTGCCGACGGGCTGCCGTTCGATCCGTGGATCCGGGTGCACACCCGGCTCGGTGCCCGCCTCGGGCCGGCGATCCCCCGATCGCTGCACATCGCCGGCACCGTGGCGGACTGGGAGTCGTGGACCGGCATGCCGTTTCCGGAGACCGGCGACTACGTGTTCCCGGCGGGCCTCGCGACCGTGCGCATCGACCGCGAACGCAACCGGGGCGACTACTGGGAACCCAACGTCTGGATCGTCCACGACACCACCGGTCAGCTGCCGCGGTTGGCGAACCTGTAGTAGTCGTCCTCGGCGCTGTCCGGATCGGTGAACCGGGCCAGGCGCGCGCGGCACCGGTCGGTCAACAGCACACTCTTTCGCTGGTACCGGGTTGTCGGCTTCTTCACCCGCAGAGGTTAGGCCGCAACGGTGTGCAGGTTCGATCGATTTACCGCGCCGTCATCACGTACCGCACGCACCGCGGGTGCAGCAGTACGCCGGTACGGATCAGCGAGCGCTGCGGCGGCTGCCCGGTGAACAGCGAACCGGCCCGGGCTGCGGCGGCCAGCTCGTCGAACGGCGCGAACCTGAAGTCGTACACCACGAACCGGCCGCCGGGACGCAGCACCCGGGCCAGCTCCGGTACCGCGGCGCCGGGATCGTCCCAGTGGTGCACGCTCAACGAGGACACGACCAGGTCGAAGGAGCCGTCCGGGAACGGCAGGTCGGCGACGTCGGCGACCCGGACGTCGGCGACCTGGACGTCGGCGCGGGTGCCGAGGTTGCGGCCGGCCACGGCGACCATGTCGGCGGACAGGTCGATCCCGGCCAGTGCCAGGTCCGGACGGCGCTTGGCGACCTCGACCAGGAGCACGCCCGGCCCGGTGCCCACGTCGAGCACCGCGCCGCCCTGCGGTGCGGTGGCCGCGACGTCGTCGGCGAGCCGCCGGTAGAACGGGCGGAGCAGCCGCCGCGCGGCGAAGTCGTAGAACCGACTGCGCCGGCCGGAGAACATGCCCGGCAGGTTGCGGTGACCGGCGTGCAGTGGCATACGCATGGGACGCCCCCTTGAGTTGTATGCTGCAACCATGCCCACGGTACGCCGCAAAGTTGCAGAGCACAACTCTTCGTCGGCGGAGCGGATCCACGAGCTGGTCATGGATCTCGTCCGCGCCACCGGCCTGCTGCAACCCGAGCGGACGGTACCGGGGCATCCGCTGTCCATGTCGCAGGCGTTCGCGCTGCACGAGCTGGACACCGACACCCCGCTGTCACAGCGCGAGCTGACCGAGCGGCTGGGCCTGGAGAAGAGCAGCGTCAGCCGGCTGGCCGCCGAGCTGGAACGCCAGAAACTCCTTGTGCGGGAACGCGATCCGGACAACCGTCGGGTGTACCGGTTGCGGCTGACCGACAAGGGACGCACCCTGCACCGGCATATGGCGGTCGCGTTCCACGAACAGTTCGACGGGTGGGTGTCCTCGATGACCCGCGCCGAACGCGACGCACTGCTGACCGGCCTGCCGGCCCTCGTCCGCGCCATCCGAGCGGCGCACGGGCACTAGCTCACCGCGGCCAGCTCCCGGCCGACCGGTGGGGGCGGCCACGGACCGGCCCGGTTCCGGGTCCGTGACGCGGCCCACTCCCGGGAATTGAGTCGGCCAGACTCAAGTTGGACGCGGTGTAGCCAGCTACGTTTTCTAGGAGATCATTATGAGTGCTTTGACGCTGTGGACCCGGCGTGACCCGTTTGCCGAGTTCGATGCGCTGGTCCGGGCCACCTTCGGCCGGACCACCCTGCCGGTTCGCGAGTTCAGCCCGGCCGCCGAGATCAGCCGGGACGGCGAGGACGCCCTGGTCCGCGTCGAGCTTCCCGGCGTGGACGCCGAGAACGACGTGACCGTGGAGGTCGACCGCGGCCGGCTCGTGGTCCGCGGAGAGCGCCGCGACGAGCAGGAGGACGCCGAGCGCGGCCTGCGCGAGGTGCGGTACGGCTCGTTCCGCCGCTCCTTCGCCCTGCCGGCCCGGGTCACCGCCGACGCGATCAGCGCCAGCTACGACGCCGGTGTGCTGAACATCCGGGTGGCCGGTGCCTACGCGGGTACCGAGCCGCAGAAGATCGCCATCACGTCCGGCGTGTAATTTCCACCGACTCCGGCCCGGCGCCCCGACAAGGGCACCGGGCCGGAATCATGTCAGCGCGAGGATGTGCCCCAGCCCGCGCGGCCCGGTCGGGGCCGGCCGGGGCAGCAGGAACACGTACAGGCCGGCGGCCACCGCGCCGGAGTCGGTGAGCGGGTTGTCGCCGACCATCAGCGTGCGCCGCGGATCGACGCGCAACTGGTCGCACGCGGTCAGGAAGACGGTGGTGTTCGGCTTGCAGACGCCGTACTGGTACGACATGACGACCGTGTCGACGAACGGCGACAGCCCCAGCCGGTCCAGCGCGGGGCGCAGGTCGAAACCGGTGTCGCTGACGATGCCGACGCGCAGGCCACGGTCGCGCACCGCCGTGAGGGTCGGCAGGGTGTCCGGGAACGCCTCCCACGACTCGGCGCAGACGGTCAGTTCGTACAGCGCCTCGCTCAGGCCCGGTACCAGCCGCTCGCAGCCGGCCGTCTGGTACAGCTCCACCCACACCTTGCGGTGCCGGGCGTTGGACAGGTCACGTCCCTTGGCCAGCTCCTCGGCGGTACCGCTGCGGTCGAGCACCCGCCGCCAGACCCCGGCGGTCTCCGCCGGGTCGAGCCGGTCGACACCGAGTGACGCGGCCGCGCGGTGCAGCAGCCGCTCCCCGCTTCCGGAGAGCCGGATCAACGTGTCACCGGCGTCGAACAGGACCGCGTCGAACTCACCCACGTCCGAATCCTCGCACTAGGGCTGCCGCGCGGCCTCCGCACGGAGCCGGCCGCGGACCACGCCCGGCTCGACCCGGCACTGCCACAGCCACACCACGTCGCGGCCGAACGACTCGACGAGCAGGGCCAGCGCCGCCGCCAGCGCCGCGGCGGCCAGCGCCCGGGGCAGCACGCCGGCCGTCGCCACCACCAGCACGATCCCCTGGGTCGCCGCCACCACCTTGCGCCAGTACCGGGGCGGCAGGGTCCGCCGCATCCACGGCAGTACCCACATCGCCGCCACGAAGGCGTACCGCATCGCACCGATCGCCAGTGCCCACGCTCCGACCGGCCGGGCGACGTAGAGGCTGAGCACCAGCAGCAGGAACGCGTCGACCTCCATGTCGAAGCGCGCGCCGAGCTCGCTCACGGTACCGGTGTGCCGCGCCACCTTCCCGTCGACCGCGTCGAGGGCGAGCGCGACGAGCACGAGGGCGACGAGGACCGGTACCGGTACCGGACGGTCGAACGAGTCCGCGGCCAGCGCGGTGGCCCCGCCGACGAGCGTCGCGCGGGCCAGCGTGACCCGGTCGGCCGGTCCGAGCCCGGGCGCCCCGGTCCGGTGCAGTCCCCCGATCAGTGCGGCACAGGTCACCGCCCCGACGACGAGGCCGGCCAGCCAGCCCGCGGCGCCGAGTCCGACGGTACCGGCAAGCCCGACCAGCAGGACAACCTGCGCGATCAGCCCGATAACAGGACCAGTTCGAACCGTTGGCACCGTGCCTCCGTGACAATGTTGGGGGACCTTGATCGGGGACACGTGGGCCGCGACCGTTCGGTTCGGTCGAGACTATGCGAGGAGGCGGCCGGGTGACGGACAAGGAATCCGCCTTCTGGCTGCGCTCCCCCGGTCACGGCGAGCTTCGGACATTGACGGTGCCCGATCCCGGCCCCGGTGAGGTACTTGTCCGGACCCGCTACTCCGGGATCAGCCGCGGCACCGAGACGCTGGTGTTCCAGGGCCGGGTACCGGTGCGCCAGTACGCGGCGATGCGCGCGCCGTTCCAGGAGGGTGAGTTCCCCGGGCCGGTGAAGTACGGGTACCTGAACGTGGGCGTCGTCGAGCAGGGGCCGGACGAGCTGGTCGGCCGCACCGTGTTCTGCCTGTACCCACACCAGACCTGTTACGTGGTGCCGGCCGGCGCGGTTACCCCGGTACCCGACGAGGTGCCGGCCCGGCGGGCGGTGCTCGCCGGCACCGTCGAGACCGCGGTCAACGCGCTCTGGGACGCCGCGCCGCTGGTCGGCGACCGGATCACCGTGCTCGGTGCCGGCATGGTCGGCTGCGCCGTGGCGGGCATCCTCGCGCGCTTTCCGGGTACCCACGTCGAACTGGTCGACATCGACGAAGACCGGGCCGTGGTCGCGGCCGCGCTCGGCGTCGAGTTCGCCACACCGGGTGAGGCGGCCGGCGGTCGCGATCTCGTGGTGCACGCGAGCGCCACGTCCGACGGGTTGCAACGGTCGCTGGACCTGCTCGCGCCGGAGGGTACCGTCGTGGAGCTGAGCTGGTACGGCGACCGGCCCGTGCACCTCTTCCTCGGCGGGTCGTTCCATTCCGGCCGGCTCACCGTGCGCAGCAGCCAGGTCGGCACCGTCTCCCCGGCCCGGTCGGCGCGCCGCGGCTTCGCCGACCGGCTGGCGCTCGCGCTGGACCTGCTGCGGGATCCGGCGTTCGACGCGCTGATCACCGGCGAGTCGCCGTTCCCGGAGCTGCCCGACGTGCTGGCCCGGCTGGCCGCGGGCGACCTACCCGCGTTGTGCCACCTCATCACCTACGGCGGAGAGTGAATTCTTGTTCAGCGTGACCGTTCGTGACCACATCATGGTCGCCCACAGCTTCCGCGGCGAGGTCTTCGGACCGGCCCAGCGCCTGCACGGCGCGACGTTCATCGTCGACGCCACGTTCCGGCGCGCGGCGCTGGACGCCGACGGCATCGTGGTGGACATCGGCCTGGCCACCGGGCAGCTGCGCGCGGTGCTCGCCGAGCTGAACTACCGCAACCTCGACGAGGAGCCCGAGTTCGCCGGGCGGAACACCACGACGGAGGTACTGGCGCAGGTCATCGCCGATCGGCTCGCGCAGCGGGTACCGACCGATGGGCTGGCCGGGATCACCGTCACCCTGCACGAGTCGCATCTGGCCTGGGCCAGCTACGAGCGGGCGCTATGAGGCCGCTGTACGTCGTGCTGCCGAACGACATCGACGATCCGGCCACGCCCAGCGGCGGCAACATCTACGACCGCCGGGTGCTGGACGGGCTGGCCGCCACCGGCTGGTCGGTGCGCGAGCTGGCGGTACCCGGTGGGTGGCCGGAGCCGTCCGACACCGAGCGCGGCTACCTCGGCGCCACCCTCGGGGCGGTACCCGACGGCGCGCTCGTCCTGCTCGACGGCCTGATCGCCTCCGCGGTTCCCGACGTGCTGGTACCCGAGGCCGACCGGCTGCGCCTGGTCATCCTCGTGCACATGCCGCTCGACGACGACGCCGAGCAGGTGGCGCTGTCGGCCGCGCGCGCGATCGTCACGACGAGCGAGTGGACCCGGCGGCGCCTGCTCGACCGGTACGGGTTGACTGCGGAACGGGTACACGTGGCGACTCCGGGTGTCGATCCGGCCCGGCTGGCGCCCGGATCGCCGGACGGCACCTCATTGATCTGCGTCGCGGCCGTCACGCCGCACAAGGGGTACGACGTCCTGGCGCAGGCACTGGCCAAGCTCGCGGACGTGCCGTGGACCTGCCTGTGCGTCGGCTCGCTGACGCGGGATCCGGACTTCGTCGACCGGCTGCGTCGCCAGCTCGTCGCCGAGGGGCTGAGCGACCGCGTGCGCCTGGTCGGGTCGCAGACGGCTACCGCACTCAACGACCGTTACGCGCACGCCGATCTGCTCGTACTGGCTTCCCGTGGAGAGACGTACGGCATGGTGGTGACCGAGGCGCTGGCGCGCGGGATCCCGGTCGTGGCGACGGACACGAACGGGCTGCCCGAGGCGCTGGGTCGCGCGCCGGACGGCAGCCTGCCCGGCCTGCTCCTACCGCCCGACGACCCGGCCGCCCTGGGCGGTGCGCTGCGCCGCTGGCTGACCGACGCCGACCTGCGCCGCCAGCTCCGCGGGTCGGCCCGCGCCCGGCGCACCACGCTGACCGGCTGGGCGGTCACCGCCGGGCAGGTGGCGGCGGCCCTGGGAGCCGTCACATGAGCGGAGCGAGCAAGGATGTTGTCGGGTGAGGTTCGCCGAATGGCTGCGGCTGCGCGAGGCCGCCGACGCCGCCGCCCGCTCACGGGACCTGGTCGCCGCGCTGCGCGGCCGGTACCCGGTGATCCACGACCTCGGCACCGGTACCGGCTCGATGGGCCGGTGGCTGGCGCCGCAGTTGCCCGGCCCGCAGCACTGGGTGCTCTACGACCGCGATCCCGACCTGCTCGACCTCGCCAGGGCCGGGATGGGTGGTACCGGGATCGAGATGACGGTCGAGACCCGGCGGCGCGACATCACCCGGCTGACTGCCGACGAGGTGGCCGGCGCCGCTCTGATCACCGCCTCCGCGCTGCTGGACATGCTGACCGCCACGGAGATCGAGCGACTGGTAGTGACCTGCGTCGATGCCGATTGCCCCGCGTTGCTGACCGTCTCGGTCATCGGCCGGGTCGAGCTCACCCCGCCCGATCCACTGGACGCGGAGATCACCGAGGCGTTCAATGCTCATCAGCGCCGTACTGCCGGTGGCCGCACGTTGCTCGGGCCGGACGCGGTCGAGGCCACCGTCGCGGCGTTCCGGAGGCACGGGGTCGGCGTGCTGACCCGGCCCAGCCCGTGGCGGCTCGGACCGGACCAGGCCGACCTCGCCGCCGAGTGGCTGCGGGGCTGGGTGGGGGCGGCGTGCGAGCAGCGGCCGGAGCTCGCCGGACGGGTGGGGCCGTATGCACGGCGCCGGTTGGCGGCGGCCGCCGCCGGCCGGCTGGGGGTGGTGGTCCAGCACACCGATCTGCTCGCCGGGTGTGTTTGAACCCTCAAGCTCGACTGACCGTGTGACGCAGAGAGACTCTCCCGAGGAGGCCAGTTTGCGCAGCGTACCGGTACCGCAGCCGCGGTCGCGGTGGACGTGGGTACGGCCGGTCGGCGGCGTCGCCATCCTGGCCCTGCTGCTGTGGCGGCTGGGTACCGGCCCGTTCCTCGGCGGGCTGCGCCTGATCAACACCGAGGCGCTCGTCGCGGCGCTGGCCATCGGCGCGCTGACCACGATCTGCTGCGCCTGGCGGTGGAGCCTGGTCGCCGGCGGGCTCGGCGTGCGGCTGCCGTTGCGTACCGCGGTCGCCCACTGCTACCGCTCGGTCTTCCTGAACTCGACGCTGCCCGGTGGCGTGGTCGGCGACGTGCACCGCGCGGTACGCACCGGGCGCGACGCCGGTGACGTCGGCCGCGGTATCCGCGCGGTCGTCTGGGAACGCATCGCCGGCCAGGTCGTCCAGGCCGCCATCGCGGTGGTGATCCTGTTCGCGCTGCCGTCGCCGGTGCGGTCCTACCTGCCGGCCGCGGTCGGGTTGACCGTCCTGGGCGGGCTCGTCGTGGTACTGCTGGGGCGGCTGCTGCGGCGCGGACCGTCCCGGTGGGCGCGGGCCGCGCGCACCGCGGCGGCCGACATCCGCCACGGCCTGCTCGGGCGCGGCAACTGGCCGGGCGTGGTGCTCGCCTCCGCGGTGGTCATGCTGGGGCACCTGGCCACGTTCCTGGTCGCCGCCCGCACGGCGGGCGCCACCGCGCCGCTGTCCCGGCTGGTCCCGCTGACCCTGCTGGCGCTGCTCGCGATGGGACTGCCGGCGAACGTCGCCGGCTTCGGGCCGCGCGAGGGCGTGGCCGCGTGGGCGTTCGGCGCCGCCGGCCTGACCGCCACGCAGGGCGTGGCCACCGCCGTGGTGTACGGCGCACTCGTGCTCGTCTCCAGCCTGCCGGGTGCCGCCGTGCTGTTGATCCGCCGTATCCGGGTACCCGCGGTACCGGAGGAAGGAGCCGCCCCGTGAGACTGCCGGCCGCAACCGTCCGGACGCAGGTGACGGTACCGCTGCGCTTCCCCGACGGCTTCGCCACGACCGCGGGGGTGGTCACCTTCAACGGACTGGTCGACGGCCGTGAACACATCGCGTTGCGCCTGGGCGACCCGGCCCGCGGCGCCGCGCCGCTGGTCCGCCCGCACAGCGAGTGCATGACCGGCGACGTGTTCGGCAGCCAGCGGTGCGACTGCGGCCCGCAACTGCGCGAGGCGGTCGAGCGGATCGCGCTGGCCGGCGGTTTCCTGCTGTACCTGCGCCAGGAGGGCCGCGGCATCGGCCTGTACACCAAGCTGGACGCCTACGCGTTGCAGGACACCGGCCTGGACACCTACGAGGCCAACCTCGCGCTCGGGCACGGCGAGGACGAGCGCGACTACACGGTGGCGGCGCAGATGCTGCACGCCCTCGGCGCCGGCCGGGTCGCCCTGCTCAGCAACAACCCGGACAAGGTCGAGCAGCTGTGCCGGCTCGGGATCATCGTGACCGAGCGCATCGCGACCGGCGTGTACCTGTCCCCCGCCAACGCCGGCTACCTGGCCGCCAAGGCCAACCGCGCCGCGCGTTCCCAACTGCCGTTCGTGTCATGAGCATCGACGACGCCGTACCCACCGACGAAGCGGTGCCCACCGACGAAGCCGTCAACACCGACGCGCCCGACGCGCCTGCACCCGGGGCACCCGCTGCCGCGCCGGCCGGCCGGCGCGACCGGATCCGCCGGACCGCCCGCTGGGCCGCCACGATCGGCGCCGCGCTGCTCCTGCTGTTCGCCCTGGTCGTACCGAACCAGCTCGCCCGCATCTCGCCGTGGTCGTTCCTGCGCATCCCGGTCGAGGGGCTGATCGTCGGCGCCCTCGTGCTGACCCTGCCGCCCCGGCTGCGCCGGCCGGTGGCCATCATCTTCGGGGTGTTCCTCGGCCTGCTGACCGTCGTGAAGTTCGTCGACATGGGCTTCTACGAGACCCTCGACCGGCCGTTCGACCCGGTGCTCGACTGGATCCTGCTGGGCGACGCGGTGGACTTCGTGCGGCGCTCCTACGGCGGGGCCGGCGCGGTCGTGGCCGTGGTGCTCGCCGGGGTACTGGTCGTCGGGCTGGTCGTGCTCATGGCGCTGTCCGCACTGCGGCTGACCCGGCTCGCGGTCGGGCACCGTACCGCCGCGATCCGCACCGTCGCCGGGATCGGCGTCGCCTGGCTGGTCTGCACCGGGCTCGGCGCGCAGATCCTGCCCGGGGTACCGGTCGCGTCCGGCAGCGCCGCGGTACTCGCCTACGACCGGTTGCACCAGGTGCGCCAGGGGCTGCACGACCGGGAACTGTTCGCCAACGAGGCCAAGGTGGACGCCTTCCGCGGTACCCCGGGGAACCAGCTCCTCACCGCACTGCGCGGCAAGGATGTGATGGTCACCTTCGTGGAGAGCTACGGCCGGGTGGCGCTGGAGGATCCGCAGTACGCGCCGCAGATGGGCGCGCTGCTCGCCGCCGGTGACCGCAGCCTCAACGCGGCCGGGTACCACGCCCGCAGCGGCTGGCTCACCTCACCGACCTTCGGCGGCGGTAGCTGGCTGGCCCACTCGACGCTGCTGTCCGGCCTGTGGATCGACAACCAGCAGCGGTACCGTGACCTGCTGGCCAGCGACCGGCTGACGCTCAACCGTGCCTTCCGGACGGCGAGCTGGCGCACCGTCGGCGTCGAGCCGGCCGTGTTCGGGGTCTGGCCGGAAGGCGCGTTCTACGGCTACAACCAGCTCTACACGGTGCGCAACCTCGGGTACCGCGGCCCGCTGTTCAACTTCGCCTCGATCCCCGACCAGTTCACCCTGTCGTCGTTCCAGCGCAACGAGCGGACGCTGCCCCACGATCCGCTGATGGCCGAGATCGTGCTGCTGTCCAGCCACGCGCCGTGGGCTCCGCTGCCGCACCTGCTGGACTGGAACACGCTCGGCAACGGCAAGGTGTACACCGGCATGCCGGAGGCCGGCGAGTCGCCGGACGTGGTGTCGCGCTCCCGGGACCGGGTGCGTGCCGCGTACCTCCACTCCATCGAGTACTCGGTGAGCACGCTGATCTCCTACGTGCGGACCTACGGTACCGACAATCTGGTCCTCGTCTTCCTCGGCGACCACCAGCCGGCGCCGGTGGTCAGCGGCGAGGGCGCGAGCCGGGACGTGCCCATCACGATCGTCGCCCACGACCCGGCCGTGCTCGACCGGATCGCCGGCTGGGGCTGGCAGGACGGCCTGAACCCGGGCGCGCAGGCGCCGGTCTGGCGGATGGACGCGTTCCGCGACCGGTTCCTCACCGCGTTCGGCTCGACCCCGGCGACGCCACCTGCGCGGTGACCCGCACCGCTTACGCTTGCCGGTGTGGAGTCCCGGCCGTACGTGTTGCTGAGCTGCGCGATGTCGATCGACGGCTACATCCACGACGGCTCCGACACCCGGCTGCTGCTGTCCAACGACGCCGACTTCGACCGGGTCGACGCGGTACGGGCCGGGTGCGACGCGATCCTGGTCGGCGCGAACACGGTCCGGCGGGACAACCCGCGGCTGCTGGTGCGGTCCGCGGCGCGGCGCGCGGCCCGGGTCGCCCGCGGGCTGCCGCCGTCGCCGGTGAAGGTCACCGTCACCGCGCACGGCGACCTGGACCCCGCGGCCGCGTTCTTCACCGCCGGTACCGCCGACCGCCTCGTCTACTGCGCCTCCCCGGCCCTGGACAAGGCGCGCGGCCGGCTCGGCGGCACCGCGACCGTGGTGGACGCCGGTGACCCGGTCGACCTCGGTACGGTGCTCGACGACCTCGCCGGCCGCGGCATCCGGCGGCTGATGGTGGAGGGCGGCACCGCGGTCCACACCCGGTTCCTGACCGCGGGGCTCGCCGACGAGGCGCACCTGGTCGTCGCGCCGTTCTTCGTCGGCGACTCCCGGGCACCGCGCTTCGTCGGCGACGGCGCGTTCCCGTGGCACTCCGGCCGCCGGGCGACCCTGGTCGAGGTGCGGCAGATCGGCGACGTGGTGCTGCTGCGGTACGCGCTCAGCGACCGGTACGGCAGCGGATGAGCGGCGCGGATCGACGGTGGTTGCTGGCCGCGATCGAGCTGTCCCGGTCGTGCCCGGTCGCGACGACGGCGTACGCGGTGGGCGCGATCGTCGTCGGCGCGGACGGCGGGGAGCTTTCCCGGGGGTACTCGCGGGAAGCCGACCCGGCCGACCACGCGGAGGAGTCGGCCCTGGGCAAGCCCGCGCTCACCGGCGTCGACCTGCGCCGGGCCACCATCTACACCTCGCTGGAACCGTGCAGCACCCGCCGGTCGCGCGCGCGTTCGTGCACCGAGCTGATCCTCACCGCGGGCATCCGCCGGGTGGTCTTCGCGATGCGCGAGCCGCCGACGTTCGCCGACTGCCGGGGCGCGGAGACGTTGCAGGAGGCCGGCGTCGAGGTGGTCGAGCTCGCCGAGCTGGCCGGTCTGGTACAGCGGGTGAACGCCCACGTGTTCGGGAGCGGCAGATGAGCATCGATCTCGGAAAGATCCGCGGGATGCAGCGGGTCACCAGCGCCGACGGGTACTTCCTGATCTGCGCGATCGACCACCTCTCCGACTTCGTCGAGCTGCTCGGTGAAGGGCCGGATGTCGGCTTCCGGGACGTTGTGGCCGCGAAGGACGCGGTGGTCCGGGCGGTCGCCGGTACCGTGTCGGCGGTGCTGCTCGATCCGCTGTACGGGCTGGGTCACCTGGTGGCCTCCGGCGCGGTACCGGCGACGGTCGGCGTCGTGTGCAGCATCGAGGACGAGGACTACCGGCATCCGCCCGGCCCGCGCCGCACCCGGCTGCGCGAGGGCTGGCGGGTCGAGGACATCAAGCGCGCCGGTGCCGACCTCGGCAAGCTGCTGTGGTACTACCGGCCGGACACCGCGGTCGCCGACG
>Ga0066709_100002324_pt1 | contig 13760 bp, 16 predicted proteins | sample GraSoiAngelo_158_FD_79665 | JGI IMG/M metagenome (GOLD analysis project Ga0066709, IMG submission 79665) | Grasslands soil microbial communities from the Angelo Coastal Reserve, California, USA - 14_1009_16_30cm | ecosystem: Environmental > Terrestrial > Soil > Grasslands | place: USA... | reverse complement strand
GAGGGAATTCACGGAAGCTGGTCACTACGGAGTAGCCGAGAGGCAGCATCGTCATGGCGCCCACGAAGAGCGCCCTAGGAGCGAGGAGAAGCCATGGTAGCTACTTCCGCCGTCGGGCAACTCCAAGACCCAGAGTCCGCGCCATATTTATCCGACCGGGTAGCAGGCATTCTTTAGGAACGCGGTGGCTTCGGCCGCGGCAGCGTCCAGGTGCTGCTTCGCCTTGCCTTTTTCGAGCAGCGTCCGGTTAAGCTCTGTTCCCAGAATGTCTTCTACTTTGGACCAGTCCGAAGTTCGTGGAGAAGGAACACCTATCGTCAGCGCTCTCAACGTAGCGTCCAGCCAGCGCGAGCCCTTGCGAGCTTCGCTGTCTTTCAAGGCGCTCATCTTGAAAGGAGTTCCTCCCGCGCGCGCAAATCGCAGTTGCGTTGCCGAGCTGCTGAACCATTTGAGGAATTCGAGCGCTCCTGCGCGATTTGGAGCTGACGATGCGATTCCTGCCATGAACAGCCCCAGCTTTGCGACCTGCTGGACCTGCTTCGGCGGAACATCGAAGCTGATCTTGTTCACCACTCTCGATCTTGCCGGATCGTCGGTCTGCCGGCACCAACCCGTCCACATCGTGGCGGCAAACGCGTTCCCCTGTAATAGCGTCTCTCCTTCCTGATCCGAATCAAACTCCGCTATGCCCGGCGGCGCATAAGTCAATAACTTCAAATAAAACTCAAGCGCTTCGATCGCCTGAGGACTATTGAACGTAACCTTCCAATTTTCTCCGAATATGTCTCCGCCGAAGTCATGCAGGATCACGAAAAACGAATTCATAATCGGATTTCCCTTGACTCCGCGAGTAACCCATCCGTACTGCCGGTGACCCGGATCGCTCTTTTGCCGCGCCATTCGCAAAACATCGTCCCACGTGGCAGGAGCCCCGCCGCTGTAAATGTCATGGCGATAGAACAGGAGCTGTACATCGCTGATAAGTGGGAGTGAATACAGAGTAGGCTTCGCTCTGACATCAATCCCCGGCTGGCGCAATCCGGTCTTCGGCGGCCAGTAACCCAAGTCGAGCGCGGAGGGAAGAAAGTCCTCGTCGGTCTGAAATCCCAGCTCGCCTAAGTTAGCCAGATATCCGGCTCCGGCAAAACGCGGCACCCACAAGTCATCCATCACATAGATATCGAATGCCCCGGCCTTGGTCTGACCATCATTCAAAGATTTCTGGAGCCAGCCCGAAAAGTCGGCCTCCACCCATTCCGTGCGGATGCCCGTCGCTTTCTCGAATTCCGGAAGAAGCACGTCCTTCAAGATGTCCAGAGCCGGATCGGCATAACTGCCAAGCGTGATCTGACCTCGTCCGCCCGTGCTTTTCGTTCCACCACAGCTCGATAGCGTGTGAATGCCGGCCGCGGCCGCGACGGTTCCCAGCGAATTACGCAGGAACTGCCGGCGAATCATCTGACAACTCGCCGGTAGCGAGCTGGGTTTCCAAAATTCTTCATGCTTCGACTCCCACGCTCCTCTCAATACGGCGGCGGAGCGCCCGGCACCACCGATGGCGGCCCGAAGAACGCCGTGTTCCGGAGCAGTTCAACCGCGCGGCCGATAGCTTCCTCTGCATCCATCAAAGGATCTTCGTGCTCGATCGACAAGACCCCATCGTAGCCAACCGATCGCAGCGTGGAGACGAAATCAGCCCAAAACTGCGCGCCGTGGCCATATCCCAAAGTGCGATACGCCCAAACCAAGTCCCGCACCGGCTTTCCCGGTTGCAAATCCAGTGATCCCTGCACCGCCAGATTGTACGGCTCAACGCGCGCATCTTTGGCGTGGACATAACCAATCGACCCACCCAGCGTCCGAATCACAACCAGCGGGTTCATTCCCTGGAAGAAAAAATGACTCGGATCGAGATTCGCCGCGACAACAGGTCCCACCGCCTCCCGCAGCCGGTTGAACGACGAAACATTGTAGACGCACATGCCGGGATGCAGCTCGAAACAAAGTTGCCGCACCCCTTCGGCTTTCGCCAGCGCCGCCATTTCACTCCAAAACGGAATCACACGTGCCCGCCACTGCCACTCCAGCAGTTCCAGGAAATCTTCCGGCCAGGACGCCACCACCCAGTTGGGATAGCGGCCGCCTTCCGGAGTTCCCGGGCAGCCGCTCATGCAGACCACTCGCTCCACGCCGAGCAGTCCGGCCAGCCGCAGCGTCTTGCGCGTGACGTCGGCGGCCTGCTGGGCGAGATCCTGTTTCGGATGAACCGGATTGCCGCTGCAGTTCAGCGCCGCGAGTTGAAGCCTCTGCCGCTCCATCGCCTTTAGAAATTCTGCGCGCGCCCCGGCACTGGCAAGCAACCCGTTCAGATCGCAGTGCGGCGAAGGAGAGAAGTTACCCGTCCCGATCTCCACAGCTTGAACGCCAAGGCTCGCGGCTTTGGCTAAAGCTTCAGCAAACGTAAGGTGCGCCAACCCGTCGGTGAACAGTCCGATTTTCATCGCGCAGCCTCTCCCCCCAGCCCTTCGGGACGGGCAGCGGCGACAATTTTTTGCAGGAAGGCGATGTCTTCCCGCCCGTCACGGCCATCGGTGAGCGGCTCGCGATCATGGTGGACACATTCGTGGAAATGCAGCAGCTCCTCTTTGAAAGCCTCGGCGTAGGAGACCCTCACCCGCTTGCGCCACTCCGCGCCGTCTGTCATCCCCTGGACCTCCACCGGTGTCGGGAAATGCCGCAGGAAAGGAGATGGAAACTGTATCCGCACACGCGATTCCTCGCCCAGAAACGCCAGCTCCTCAAAGTAGTCGCGCAGTTCGCTCAGATAAGACCAGGTGAAGACGGCGCGCGGGCCGTCCTTGTAAGAGAGCACCGTCGTGATGGTCGGATACTTCACGTCATCAGGCCAGAGCGTCGTGAACATGGATTTTTCCGGACAGCCGAGTATCCCCCGCAGAGCATTCACATCGTGAATCATGCTGCCGAGAAAAACATCCAGGTACAGGAACCGCAATTTTTCTGAAACAGTTCCGATGGCTTCCACCGCCAGTTGGTCGGCTTCGCGTTCAAGCGCCGCCAGCGAGGCTTGCGGAACGTCGCTGAAACGCTTGATCCGGTGATGCGCGAAGTATTGGCCCTCGGAAGGATGCAGGACGTTGATCTGGATATACCGCAGCCCGCGCATGGACTGCACAGCCTCGCGGCCATAGTGGTAGCCGGGATCGTAGCGCTTCATATAAGCCACCATCAGCCGGCGGCCTGAGCGCTTGGAAGTCGCGATCATGGCATCGGCTTCGCGCAACGTGAAGCACATCGGCTTCTCCACGATCACATGCTTGCCAGCTTCGAGAGCCGCGATCGCCGGAGCGGCGTGCGAACCGGGGGTCAGCACAACCACGACATCCAAATCTTCGCGAACCAGATCGCGATAGTCCTGAAAGCGCTGCGACACGTTGTAATACTCGCCCAGAGATTCCGTCAAACCCGGCGATAGATCGCAGATGGCTTGCAGCTCAAACTGGTCATCCAGCTGCCGGAGATTCGGCAGCCACATGATTTGCGCCACAGTCCCGCACCCCACCACACCAACCCGTAACCGCGCCATCCATTCGCTCCTTGGCGAAACCCTAAAAATGAAATTCCGGCGTACGCCGATGCGCCTGCCGCGCGCACCCCGGTGAACCGGTCCTGGAAACTGTCAAAGCCCGAGACTGCGCAGAAACTCCCGGCTCTGCCTGGCGTTACTCAATGGACTTCGTCCGCCACCGAGCGGCATCAGCACATCCTGTTCTGTGACCATCCACCCCTCGTAACCCGTCGACAGCAAGTCGGAGACGACTCCGGCGATCTCGGCGCAGCCGCGGCCCAGCGGCGTGAAAACGCCGGATCTCACCGCGGCATAGAAATCCAGGCCATCCCGCGCAACGCGCTCCCGCACGCCCGGGTCAACATCCTTCAGATGGACATAACGGATGCGTCGCCCGTATTGTCGGACAGCTTCCCGCGGATCGCCGAAGCTGTAGGCGTAATGACCGGTATCCAGACAGATACCGACCAGGTCCGGGTCGGTCAACGCGCAAAGCCGTGCCTGTTCGTCCGGGGTTGCCAGATGACTGCCCGCCTCCAGATGGATGACCATCTGCACCCCCATCCCTTGGAGCCGCCGGGCGACAGCTTCCATCGCTGCCGTCACGGTCCTCCACGCCGAATCATCCGGCGCCGGCTCCTCGGGTCTCGCCATTCCGTCCGCCACCACCACGAACGGGCAATCCAGCGCGGCGAGCAATCCCGCCACGTTCAGTAAAGCTTCAATATCTTCCGGCAGGCGCTTCGGCTGGAACCAGCGCAACGGGACGAATGCCGAGGTCAAAGTCAGCCCGCGGCTGGCTAACGTGCCGCGCAATTTCTGAGCTTCAGTAGGGTAGTAGCCGTACGGACCGAGTTCGGTTCCGTCGTAGCCCGCCGCCGAGATCTCTTCTAATACCTGTTCGGGGGAAGGCCAAACGCTGGTTTCAGTTTCTTCCATCACTCCCCAACTCACTGGAGCTGAGGCGATATGAATGGTCGGTTTTCCGTTGGTCTTCATCAAAGTTCTCGTGCCCGTCCTCCTACCGCAACAGACTTTCCACTATCGAGTAGCGTGTTGCGACACGTGTCGCAACAGCCGTAAAAAAATTTACGTCGCTGGTCCGGTCGATGCTCTCACTACAAGCTCCACAGGCAGCTTCATGGTTCCGGTCGGCATTCCTTGTTGGGAACTCAGCAGCCCCAGTAACATCTCAATCCCCGCGCGTCCCATCTGGCGCTTCGGATACACGACCGTCGTCAACGGAGGCTGCACGTAAGAAGCCGCTGCGATGTCGTCAAATCCTACCACAGAAATATCGGCGGGAACGCGCAGCCCGGCTTCGTTGAACGCCTTCATCGCCCCAATGGCAATCAAATCATTGTGCGCCACTACCGCCGTGGGGCGTTCGGGCAACTTCAGTAACTCGTGCGCCGCCCTTTCGCCGGCCTCATAGCCGTATTCGCTTTCGACAATCCATCCCTCTTCGGGCGAAATTCCCGCTTCCTGCAGCGCCGTTCGATATCCTTCGGCGCGGGCCGCGCTGCTGGTCGAATCTCCTGCCAGCACAATACAGCCGATTTACCGGTGACCCAGCTCCAGTAAATGCCGGGTCGCCAGGCATCCCCCGTTGTGCTCGTCAGCCACGATGCACGCGTATCCCGGCACATCTCGCTCCAGCACCACGACCTCGATACCGGCTCTCCGCAGCGCCTCGACAGGCTCCAGATCCGGCGTCACCGGCAGGAAAATCACTCCATCCACCTGCTTGGAGCGCAAAACCTGCGCATAGCGAAGCTCGCGTTCCTGGAGGTGGCTGGAGTGTCCCAGAATCACCGTGTATCCGTGCTGCAAACTTACTTCTTCAACCGCCTGCACCATCTCACCGTAGAACGGATTCGTTATGTCTGGAATCACCAGCCCGATCGTCAATGTCCGCCGCGTGCGCAGGCTCCGCGCCACATCGCTCGGATGATAGCCCAGATCGTCAATCGCCTTCAGCACTCGCTCCCGTGCTTCGAGCGAAACCGGACGAGGACCATTGTTGATGACGTAAGAGACCGTTGACGGCGCCACGCCGGCCCGCCGGGCAACATCGTTACGCGTCACCCGCGCCTTCAGTGTCGCGCCACTCCGCGATCTGCCGCTAGGCGACAAGTTCACTTCTCTCTGAGCGCCATGCGGGAGGATACAGAGAAGCCGGAACCCTTGTCAAGGCATGCCCAACGGGAGCTGCACTTACGCCGCATGAGTGGCGGCGCGTTCCCCTATGCGATGGGAACGCATAAGGAAGGAACAAATAACAAATGAAGATCCGAGATGGTTTGAGAATCGTTGTGTTATCAGCTCTGTAAGAGCGAAAGCATCTTTCTAAAAATGGATTGTGAATTGCTTGTCGTGGTCTGGCTGCGGCTACATTCGGGATCGCTCAGGCTGACGTAATCTCAGGTGAACTCTGGCATGTATCGGAAGCAACCTCGCAAAATGCCATCCCAGCTAACGTTCCCGGAACAGCGGCGGACGTCACTTTCGACGTGAACTCTCCGATGAGTTTCTCCGGCACTAGCGTCTCAGTCGGAACTTGGCTGGCGAGCAGTTCAGCCTTCAATATCGTCGAGTCAACACCTGGCACTCTTGCCAGCCTCATGGATAACCCACTGGACAAACGTTCCCTGTTACCCATGACGATGGCTTGACTTTGATCATCGGCGGTGTGGACTTGGGGTTCAACCCTGGCCCCACCGCGCCCGTCACGACGACTGCAACCTACACCGGGCCTTCTGGCAACCTCCCGTTCCAATTGATATATGGTGAGTGCTGCGGAGGGCCGGCGGTGCTGCAAGTTGATCTGCCGTTTTCGAATACAACAGTTCCCGAGCCCGGTAGCATCGTGCTGTTGGGAACCGTACTACTCGCGGGAATTGGGGCCCTTCGCCGTAAATCCCACAAGGTAGCTTAGGCCGGCTTCACTCCTTGAACTGCGACGACCCGCCGCGACCTTCTCCACGCGGCGGGTCGTCGTGTTTTTTTGGCCGGCTAACACTCCCCAACGCTGAATGCAGCCGTGCCGGTTTCCGCGGGCGATCAAGCTCTAATGTCCGAGCGGGACAATTCACGACAGTCGTTTGGATGGCGGGCCTTTGTTTCCGCCGTCTTGAGCGGCCCCTCCTTTGAACACTGCTTCCATATTACTGCGCCCATCACCTTCCGTTAACCCCCAGCTGCTTCCCTAAGAAATCAAACCATAAATAGCAGTAAATTCCGTCAATTTCCATGAAAAGAAACGATATAATGGAACGTCGCCAGAGGACGGCGAGAACCGTGGAGTGTCTTTACTGTGAGACGGAACTAAAGCCTTTCCGAGGCTTATTCGACGAAGATTTCTGCTGTCGCGAGCATCGCGATAAGTATTTCTCGTCGTTCCGCAGGGGCCTGAATCGTCTCCCGGAGCTGGAGATTTCCCCTGTGGCGCCCGAGGCGCGGTCTGTCTCGCTGGCCATGCTCGAAACTGAAGAGCCGGTCTTATCCGCGGGTTCGCCAACAATTTCTACTGGGACAGTCGAACTGCCGCACACAGAAGCGCTGGCCGCGGACGAGGAACTGGTCAAGGAGTATCTGGTCGAGGAGCAGGCTATGCCGCCCGTCGACGTTCCCGCTGAAACCTTCGATCCGTTGACGCTTGCCGCCTTCACAGCCGAAGAGTCTTCCAGCGCCGTCGTATCCTATGTCCCGTACCTAGAGACTCTCGCCGATCCGCCGGTAGCCGATTTCCTGCGCCTTGCCGTCACCGCCATCGCAGGAGCGCAGTCGGCTCGCGGTACTAGCGATGCGCTTCCCGCTTCTTATGCGATTGAGGTCCCAGGCGGGGAGATGGCTTGGCCGGCGTTTCTGGAAATGGAACAGCGGCTGGCGGAACTTCTGGAGCCTCCGCAAACGGCAGCGGTCACAGCGTTCGTGCCGATGCCCAACCCACTCGAGCTCTCGGCCGAAAACCCATCAATCACCCAAACCGCGGCGATGTTGCCAGAAGCCGCATTGCCCGAGGCCGCGGAGCCCGCCGCACACGCTCAATACCTGGCGGCTTGCGGCCACAATTCACCATGGAATTACGCGGATCCGCTCACCGCGGCGCCCGTTGCGCTCACCATGGCGTCCTTCTGCCCGACGGCGGATGGCGCGGCATGGCTGCCCACAGCCGAGTTCGCCGAGCTCACGCTCACGTGCCTGCCGCCCACGAGTTCGCCCATAGCCGCGCCAGAGATCGAGCTTGTGCACCTGTTCTACCCCCCAGTGCTTACGCCACGCGAGACCATGCTGCCTGACGAGGAAGGCGACGAGATATCTGCCGGCGATTCTTCCGCGCCGGCTGAAATCGCTCCCGCGCGGGCGATGAATTCAGTGCCGGTCGACCGCCCCGCCCTGCTGCCCACTTGCGCGGACCAGATGATGCCGCCCGCTCTCGAACTTTCTTCGGCCCGCTCGTCAGCAACGGCCCATCTGAGCACCCCCGGCCTCGCTTCAACCTTCGAGGGCCAACCCAACCTCGCGCCGGAACTCATGGCCGATATTTCTCAAGCGCCCGCCGCCAATCAGGCCGCCAAGCCTCGCGCGCACGCCCCGCTCCGCCACTTGTTCGGAAGCTCGGTCCGCATCAAGAACTGGCGCCTGCGCATCACCTTCGCTAAACCTGCGTAGTCGAGTGCGACGCAGCTAAATATAACCAAGGGCTGCGTCGTGACTACTCGATCAATCAGATCGAATACTGTCGGAGTTTCATCTTCCAGCACAACTTCCCCATCCATAAGATTTTCGAGCGCTCCTGCGAGATGGGCCTGTTCCGCCTAGCCGCCGACAAGGTAGCTCACATCTTCGGGGTGCGCGTAACCAAACGGTTGCGAGGCAAACTGTATAGCGTTCTGGAAAAGCTCGATCATGGCCATCACGTGATGCGGATCTACTGTAAGAACCTGGTGGGTCGCATGTATGAGAAGTTCAGCACATTCCTGCGGGTGGAGGTCTGCGTTAACCGGATGAAAGATCTCGGTCTCAACAAAGGAACTGAAAACCTGGAGTGCTTGCGCCAAAAGCTCGTCGACATTACCCATCGCTTCGCGGCTTCGAAGCCCAGTCCTTAAATGTTCACGTCGACTTCCCGCTCTTCCAGAAGATGCTCTGCCAATTGCCTCTCCCAAGACCAAAATCGCTGGCATCAAGATCCACGACACACGAATGATGCGGCTCATGGAGGTACTGCGGCACGGCGGTACGCAACTCAACGGATGGCGGTCCGACAACATCCATCAGGCCATCCTCACCAGCTTTGGCCTGTCCGCTGACAGAAATACCCACACTCAACTCCGCTATGACGTTCGCAAAATGAAAGCCCATGGCCCGCTGGAACGGAATGGTGGCGCTATTTGTACCGCCTCACCGACAAAGGGACCAAAGCTGCGCTGATGTTCGTCCTGTTTCACCAGCGTGTATGCGGACCGCTGGCCAATTCTTTGTTTCACTACCGGCCCGACGAAATCTTCAAGCCCACCAGCAAGATCGAAGCCGCCTACCACAAAGCCAATCACGCCATCCAACAAGTGCTCGATCAGCTCGCCGCGTGCACGCTAACGGAAAATTCTGAGAGACGTTTTCTCAGATTCGGCCATGCTAGAAACTAGTGCGTCGCAAGCCGCGGCCATCCTTGCCCTCTCCCTGCGCATTCATGCACAATGAGGCTTCGCCCCGCGACCCTCATGCGCATCAGCATCACCTATCTCTACGTCATTCTTGAGTACGGCTATCCGCACAGCATGCGCGACGTCCTCGCGGCTTTGCCCAAGATTCGCAAGCTGGGTTTCCGCTTCCTCGAAATGGAAGGACTCGGCGCCGCGCATATGCGCGCCATGTATGCGCATCGTAAGTCAGTCGCCGCAGCGCTCGCCGACAACGGCCTGCACGTGCACAATTTCTGCTTGGTAGATCCGGCGTTAGTCTCGCTCGACCCCGCCCAGCGCGCGAAGGCCCTCGACGGCTTCCGCATGGGCGCGGAGCTGGGTGAATTTTTCGGCTCGGAGACTCTGCACCTCGCGAGCTACGCGCCGCCCGTGCGCTACCTCAGCGCCAAACCCTATCAGCTCGGGGGGAAGAAAAAGTACGCGTTCGCCAACCAGACGCGCGTGCGCATTCCCGCGGGCTTTACCTGGCAGAACGTGTGGGACGCGCTCGTGACTTCGTGCCGCGACTGCGCCGATATCGCCGCCCATTATCGAAAAACCGTCATCATGGAGCCGCGCATAGGCGAAGTGATCTGCTCGGTCGACTCGCTCCTCCGCCTCATCGAGCACGTCACCCGTCCCAATTTCCAGGCCAATTTCGATACCGGCCACTTCTCCGCGCAGCGCGAAAACGTGGTGCTGGCGCTGGCCAAGCTCGCCGGCAAGTTTGCCAACGTTCACGTCTCCGATAACGATCCCGTCGACACCAATCATCTTCCCATCGGCAACGGATCAATTGACTGGCTGGAATTTTTCCGTACCCTCAAAGCCATGGACTACGCCGGTTACCTCGGCCTCGACCTGGGCATGAGCAAGTCCATCGTGCGCGATTATCAGAAGTCGCGCGAGCGCATCCAGTCCATCGCCGCCCAACTCAAAATCCCCATGGAAGTGTGAGGCCGGGTGTATTGAATGAGCGGCGTTCTCTATCTCGTGGCCACGCCCATCGGCAACCTGGAAGACATCACCTACCGCGCCGTGCGCACCTTGAGCGAAGTGGACCTGATCGCCTGCGAGGACACGCGCCACACGCGCAACCTGCTCGACCATTACGAAATCGCCAGGCCACTCATCAGTTATCACGAACACAATGAAGCCGCGCGCGCCGAGGAACTGGTGGCCAAGCTGCTCGCCGGAACCAATGTCGCCCTGGTCTCCGATGCCGGTATGCCGCTCGTGTCCGACCCCGGATACCGATTGGCCGCCGCCGCCATTCGCGCCGGCATTTCGGTGGTCCCCATTCCCGGGCCGTCCGCCGTCATCACAGCGCTCGCCGCCGCGGGCCTGCCCACCGATGCGTTCTACTTCGGCGGTTTTCTGCCCCCAAAATCCGGCCAGCGCGCCCGCGCCCTCGAAGCGTTGCGCGAACAAACTGCGACGCTCGTTTTCTACGAAGCTCCACACCGCATACTCGATACCCTTGCCGATGTCGAAAGAATTCTCGGCCTGCGCCCCGTAGTAGTGGCGCGGGAACTGACCAAGCTGCACGAGGAATTCCTTCGCGGCACCCCCGCCGAGGTTCGCGCGGCTCTCGCGGCGCGCCCATCCGTGAAAGGCGAGATCACACTGCTGATCGGCAAAGCCCCCGCACGTGCCCCCGAAACCACCACCATCGACGAAGCCGTCGCCGCCCACATCCATTCAGGAATGTCCCGCATGAACGCCATCAAAGAGGTCGCCCGCAAACGCGGCCTATCAAAGCGTGACGTCTACCGCCAGACCCAGATTGAGAAGGAGTAGAGGAGAATGCCGACGAGATTGCCATTGGACTGGGGCGTCGCAGGATCCTGATCCCTACGACGCCGCGCTCGCGAAGCCGCTAGTCACAACGCAATGCCACAACCGGGTCCACCCGGATCGCCCGCCGCGCTGGAGTCGCGCAACCGAGCACGCCTGCCAACATGAGAACCGCCACCACAGACAGGACGTTATCGGGTCATTCGGTGACACGACCAGAATGGCGCGCAGGACACATGTAACGCCGAACGCGGTAATCAGCCCAATCATCAACCCAATCGCAACCTGGCGCCGCCCCTGCGCGAAGACCAGCCAGACGATGTCGCGCGAAGTTCCGCCCACTGCCATGCGCAGCCCGATCTCACGCGTGCGCTGGCTGACGGAGTGCGCAATCACCGCGTACAACCCGACCGAAGCGAGAAGAAGTGCGATGGCGGCAAAGATCGAGAACAGGACTACGAAGATCCCTATGTTCAGGTGGCGGTGTGTGATGCGGTCTTCCAGAGTTCGCACGTCGTAAACGGACAGATTCTCGCGATGATGCCGTCGAGCTCTAACCGGTGCAGCGCGGGATAGAGCGAGCCTTCCTCCAAGCGCAGGACTTCATCGGACACCTGCTGAATCAAAGAGGCGATCCCATAGCCGTGCATGGGGCCGCGTGTCAGAGTTTTCAGAATCAGCGTGTCGAGCGTTCCTTCAAAGGAGAATAAGATTTCGGTGTTAGGCCACCCAAGGATTCATTTTGAATGCGCGCACGTCTCGCAAGCGTATCTACGCTGAAGCTCTCGCCCCGGTCGCCAGTCACGCCGCGCCCCTGGCCCAAAATCCGCCCGCGCTACAATCAATCCAATGCAGGAAAATTACGACGTCGTGGTGGTAGGCGCCGGTCACGCCGGTTGCGAGGCCGCCCGCGCATCCGCCCGCATGGGTCTCAAAACCGCGATGGTCACGATGAATCTGGATCTCATCGCGCAAATGTCCTGCAACCCCGCGGTCGGCGGCATCGCCAAGGGGCATCTCGTGCGCGAGATCGACGCGCTCGGCGGCGTCATGGGTGAAGTCACCGACGCCGTCGGCATCCAGTTCCGCTTGCTCAACACCAGCCGCGGACCCGCCGTCTGGTCGCCGCGCGCGCAGTGCGACAAGAAGATGTACCGCGTCAAAATGCGCGAGGTGCTCGAGTGCGAGCCCAACCTGCGCATCAAACAGGCGGAAGTGGCGGAGCTCATCTTCGAGGTCAATGGTAATCGCAGAGTTTCAGGTGTTAAACTCCGTGATGGACGCGCCATCCGCGCGGGCGCCGTCATCGTCACTACCGGAACTTTCCTCAATGGCCTGGCGCATGTGGGCGAGATGACCTACAGTTGCGGCCGCAACGGTGAAGCGCCATCGCAATTGCTCGGCGATCAGTTGCGCACACTCGGCCTCCAATGGACGCGCCTGAAAACCGGTACCCCACCCCGCCTCGACGGCCGGACGATTGACTGGTCGAAGTTCGAGCCGCAGCCTGGTGACGCCGAGCCCACGCCGTTTTCGTTCATGACCGGGAAAATCGACCGGCCCCAGATCGCCTGCCACATCGGCCATACAACTGAAGAAACGCGACGCGTCCTGCAAGCTAATATTCATCGTTCTCCGCTTTACAGCGGTCAGATCGAAGGCATCGGACCGCGCTACTGCCCGTCCATCGAAGACAAGATGGTCAAATTCCCGGACAAACCCACGCACCAGATTTTTCTCGAGCCCGAGGGTTTGGATACAAACGAGGTGTACGTGAATGGCATGTCCACCAGCATGCCCGTCGACGTACAGGAAGCCATGGTGGCTTCAATCCCCGGCCTCGAGCCCGCCGAGATGATCCGGCCGGGTTACGCCATCGAATATGACGCCATCGACCCGCGCGAGTTGCTTCACACCCTTGAAGTGAAATCCATCGGCAGCCTTTTTCTCGCCGGCCAGATCAACGGCACTTCCGGCTATGAGGAGGCCGGCTGTCAAGGCATTATGGCCGGGATCAACGCCGCTTGCAAACTGGGCGGACGTGGACCGGTGGTGGTCAAGCGGACCGAGGGGTACACAGGAATCCTGATCGACGACCTCATCACCAAAGGTGCCGATGAACCGTACCGCATGTTCACGTCGCGCGCCGAGTTTCGGCTTCACTTGCGCATCGATAATGCAGATGAACGGCTGACGCCGACTGGCCGGCGAGTGGGCCTTGTGGACGATACGCGCTGGGATCTATTCACGACGAAGCAGAAACAGAAAGCTAGATTGCTTTCCGCGTTGGAGCAGCATCGCTACGGTCAGTGGCTCAAGCGCCCTGAGGCTAAAATCGAGGAGATTAGGGCCTGGGTGCAAGAATCCCTCGGTGAAGATCCAGTCCGTGGGCTTCTGACAACCGTCGAGACTGAGACGAAATACGCCGGCTATATAGCGCAGCAGGAGCGACAGATCGAGCGTCTCAAACACGCGGAGGGCCGAAAGATCCCGGGCGATTTCGCTTTTCGGGCGATTCCAGGTCTCTCGAGAGAGATCGGCGAAAAGCTAACCAAAGTCCAGCCTGCGACTCTTGGCCAGGCCGCCCGTATTCCAGGTGTGACGCCGGCAGCAATCGCAATTCTGGACGTCTACCTGAGCATCGCCCGTGTTTGCTGAGTTGCTGCGCGAGCGGCTTGGCTCTGTAATTG
>Ga0066709_100002323_pt1 | contig 13761 bp, 14 predicted proteins | sample GraSoiAngelo_158_FD_79665 | JGI IMG/M metagenome (GOLD analysis project Ga0066709, IMG submission 79665) | Grasslands soil microbial communities from the Angelo Coastal Reserve, California, USA - 14_1009_16_30cm | ecosystem: Environmental > Terrestrial > Soil > Grasslands | place: USA... | reverse complement strand
CACTTCTCGTATTTCTCCCTCACGACCGTACACGCGATTTTCGCCCGGCACGGCCTCGTGATTTTCGACGTGGAGGAACTGCCGATGCATGGTGGATCTCTTCGCATCTATGCCTGCCACGCCGACAATCGCGAGCATCCGGCGACGGAGCGCGTCCATGCCATGCTCGCGCGTGAGGATCGCGACGGAGTAAAGACCATGGACTACTATGCGGCGTTTGCGGAGCGGGTGAAGGACACGAAACGACGGCTGCTCACGTTCTTGATCGAGGTGAAAACGGCGGGCAAATCAATCGTGGGGTACGGGGCTCCGGGCAAAGGCAATACCTTACTGAACTACTGCGGGATCCGCACGGATTTTCTCGACTACACCGTGGACCGCAATCCCTATAAACAGGGCAAGTATCTGCCGGGAACGCACATCCCGATCTTTCATCCCGACAGAATCGTGGAGACGAAGCCGGAGTATCTGTGCATCCTGCCGTGGAACTTCAAGGATGAAATCATCGAGCAAATGGCGCACATCCGTGAGTGGGGCGGGCGCTTCATCGTCCCGATCCCCCACATCGAGGTGATCTGATGGAGGGGTGCGAAGTGGAGACGAGCATATGAAAGTCGTACTCTTTTGCGGCGGCTTGGGAACGCGGCTTCGGGAATACTCAGAAAATATTCCCAAGCCGATGGTGCCGATCGGCTATCGGCCGATTCTATGGCACGTGATGAAATACTACGCGCACTACGGCCACAAGGACTTTATCCTCTGCCTGGGCTACAAAGCCGACGCCATCAAGAACTATTTCCTGCATTACGATGAATGCTCATCCAACGATTTCGTCCTCTCTCAGGGCGGGAAGGATGTGCAATTATTACATACGGACATCCATGATTGGACGATCACGTTTGTGGATTCTGGCGTCCACTCCACGATCGGCCAGCGGCTGAAGGCGGTGGAGAAATACCTGGAGGGCGAGGACATCTTCTTCGCGAACTACAGCGATGGATTGACCGACTTCCCGCTGCCGGATCTGATCGACCACCATCGCGCCCACCAACGGATTGCGTCGTTCCTGTGCGTCAAGCCGGGCCAAACCTTGCACGTCGTGTCCACCCTCAGCGATGACATCGTGTCCGATATCCAGCCCGTCCATAACACAGGGTTGTGGATCAACGGGGGGTTTTTTATTTTCAATCAAGAGATCTTTAAATTCATCTGGGATGGCGAGGAGCTGGTCGAGGAGCCCTTCCATCGCCTGATCAAAGAACAACAACTGGTGGCGTGCAAATACAACGGCTTTTGGGCCTGCATGGATACGTTCAAGGACCGGCAAATGTTGGAAGACCTCTACTCGTCAGACCAGGCGCCCTGGGCCGTTTGGCAGCGGAAACTGCGGTAGATGCTCGGGCTGCATTTCGATACTCCCCACGGCACGCCGCTGAGGATCCTGTGTCTCGGGGCCCATTGCGACGATATCGAGATTGGGTGCGGCGGCACACTTCTCCGCCTATTGGAAGAACGGCCCGATGCCTCCGTGCATTGGGTGGTCTTCAGCTCGACGCCGGAGCGGAAGAAGGAGGCGCTGGGGGGCGCCGAACTGTTCCTGGCGGGCGTCCGCGAGAAACACGTCACGATCCACGATTTTCGGGACAGCTGCTTTCCGTATGTCAGCCTGGACATCAAAGACGCCTTTGAACGGCTCAAGCGCGAGGTAGCGCCCGACGTCATCTTCACGCATTTTCGCCAGGACCTGCATCAGGATCACGCCTTCATCTCGCAATTGACCTGGAACACGTTTCGCAACCATTTGATTCTGGAGTTCGAAATTCCGAAGTACGATGGCGATTTCGGCACGCCGAATTTCTTCGTGCCGCTGGAAGGCCGGCATTGCGAGCGGAAAATCCGGTTCATCCTCGACACGTTTGTGTCGCAGGTGGGGCACCAGTGGTTCTCGGCCGATGTGTTTATGTCGGCATTGCGGCTGCGTGGTGTGGAATCGAATGCGCCCGAGCGATGCGCCGAGGCGTTCTACTGCCGCAAGGTGGTCTTTACTCCGATGTCGGCCGCCCGACCGGCGGCAAGGGCAGAAAAATCGGCGCCGATCCCGCTAGACGACCCGTCGAAGGCTGCCTGAGACATAGAGCACTTTCAGCCGCAACCGTCCCTCAACCTCCTGTTGAAGTCGTTGCCTCTCCCTCCGTTCCCGCCGGCGCAACTGCGCCTTGATGTACGTCCAGGGGTTGAGAGTCCCCGATAAGCCGAAGGTCGTGGAAGACCCCTCGTTCGACTGGAGCGCTACTGTCGGCATGTGAGATATCTCCTTTTAGGGAAAGGGACGCAAATGATGTTCCAAAACGTAAGTGCTCGAACGATTTACGGATACCACGCTGGCTACCTGAACGCGTGTGGCGGACCGTCAAATTTGCCGTCACCCGTGCCAAATAGATCTCGATAAATTGGCCAGATCTGTCGCGGTTTGGGCATTTGACAAATTTATTCGTAGTGCTATTATGCGGCGCCTTAGTGCATTTTTCTGAGTCCACAATGTCGACGGCATCCACGGTTCGAGGTTCCTTGTGAGCATTCTGATCGTTCGGACGCGGCCGATACTTGCCTGCTGTTGAAGGCAAGTTTGAAGAGCCAAAGATCGCGAGGGGGCGGGAATCAATGAGCGTGCAAGGTCCTCTTCACAAAGTGCCGATCTTTACAGGCTTGACCGAATCGGAAATGGCGCAGGTCAAGGCCATCTGTTTTCTCGTTTCCGGAGACGCGGGTCATTGCATGCTGCGTGAGGGCGAAGTGGTCGACTCCATTTATTGCCTGCTGTCGGGACAGGCCGCGATCATGAAGCAGGTGGACCAAAACATGCCCGTCGTCATCGCCTATGTCGGGGCCGGCGCGATTATCGGCGAACTGTCACTGCTTGATAACGGCCCGGCGTCCGCGCGCATCGAGGCGACACAGCCCTTTAAGGCGTTGAAGATCGATCGATTGGAGTTCAAGCGAATGCTCGACGGCAACGCTCTCCTCGGCTATAAGATCATCTCCCGTATTGCCCTCGTGACCACGATGCGCCTTCGGCTGACGTCAGGAAAGTTGGCGCAGTACATGGCGGTTCCCTTCGAAGCTGTCGAGGAATTGGATTCAGAAAAAGCTCCGTCCTAATTGGATTCCGAGGTCTGTCACACGCTATTAGGCAGGAAAATGAAAAAGGCAGTTGGAGGACCGTCGCGGTCCCCGGGCGGCGACCGCCGCCCGGAGCCGCTGTCGTGTTTACTTGCCCGTGCCGGACCCCATCGACCCGGAACCTGCCCCCGAACCGCTCGAACCTGGCATGGTGCTCGAGCCGGAAGAGCCGGAGGATGAGCCAGCTCCGGAATCCTTCTCGATCGGCATACTGGATTCTCCGGGCTTTTTGTTTTTCTTCGCGTCCGAGCCGAGACCGGTATCAGTGCCTGTACCGGTTCCCGACCCCGAGCTCATTCCCGGGCTCGACGTCGACCCTGAGCCGACGCCGGTATCCGGGCCAGAGCCTGTGCCCGTGCTGGATGAGCCGGATCCTGCGCCACTGCTGGGCCCGCTTTGCGCCATGGCAGGGACTGTTCCCAGGACCAGCGCAGCGGCCAATGACATCATCGCCATTTCTTTCAGCATACGAACCTCCTGGTTGAGTTATGAAGCTGCCATAACGATACCCAGGGTGAAATCTTAGAATCTTCCCCTCAGGGGTGTTAAGGCAGGACCAAAAGAGGTAACGAGGTCCCGTCCCGAGACTATTCAAATGGGTTATGGCAGACGGGGAAGCGGCAAACATGCGGCGAAACGGCGATGGCAACCCAGGAGGAATGTCACGCCGGCTGTGGGCGAAATCCCTCGAGAACCGCGGCCAGTTCGGCGCCGGTGATCACTTCGTGCTCCAGTAAGATGGTGGCTCCCGCCTCAAGAGCGGGCTTGAACCGTGTCAACAGTTCGGCCGCACAGGCTTTCTGCTTGTCGAGAAGACGGACGACTTCGCGGTCGATTCCGGATGCCGTTTCCTCTGAATAGCCGGCAGGGCGGACCGCACGATCCTTCTGCAGAAAGAGCGGAGAAGGTCCGGAATCAAACGCTGCGGTGCGGAGCGTCTCGCTCATGCCGTAGTCGGTGACCATGCGGCGGGCGATATCCGTGGCCTTGCGGAGGTCGTCATGCGCGCCGGTGCTGATCTCGCCGTAGATGATTTCTTCCGCAACCAGGCCGCTCAGCAGGACGGCGATTTTATTCTCGAGTTGCGTCCGTGTTGCGAGAAAGCGATCTTCGGTCGGCACCTGCATCGTGTAGCCCAGGGCCGCGACGCCTCGAGGAATGATGGAAATCTTATGCACGGGGTCAGCCCCAGGCAGCAACAATGCCGTGAGCGCATGGCCGATTTCATGATGCGCCACCCGCTCGCGCTCAGAGCGGTTCAAGACCCGCTGCTTTTTTTCCAGTCCCGCGACGACGCGTTCGATCGCTTCATCAAAATCACGTGGGCCGACCGACGTGCCATCGTGTCGGGCGGCAAGGAGCGCCGCTTCATTCACCATATTGGCGAGATCGGCGCCAGACATGCCCGGCGTCATGCCGGCGATCGCTTCAAGCTTGACCTCCGGCGCGAGCGAGACTTTTCTAGCGTGAACGTCGAGGATCGCGAGACGGCCTTTGCGGTCCGGAGCTGACACTGCCACGTGTCGATCGAACCGGCCCGGGCGGAGAAGGGCGGCATCGAGGATTTCTGGTCGGTTCGTGGCGGCAAGCACCACGACGCCGCTGCGTGTATCGAAGCCGTCCATTTCCACCAGCAATTGATTCAGGGTGTGTTCGCGTTCTTCATGCGACCCGTGTCCATGATCGCGGCTTTTTCCGAGCGCGTCGAGCTCGTCAATAAAAATGAGGCAGGGCGCCTTGAGACGTGCCTGCTGGAAAAGATCGCGGACCCGCGCCGCTCCCAACCCGACGAACATTTCGACGAAGGCCGATCCGCTGATGGAAAAAAACGGCACACCCGCTTCTCCGGCGACGGCTTTGGCCAGCAAGGTCTTGCCGGTTCCAGGCGGGCCGATGAGGAGCACACCTTTCGGAATCCGCCCGCCAAGGCGGGTGTATTTCTCCGGCGTTTTGAGGAACGTGACGACTTCCAGCAACTCATCCTTCGCCTCATCAACGCCGGCGACATCGGTAAAGCGGACGTCGATATCGCGATCCATGTACATTCTGGCCTTCGATTTCCAGACGCTCATGAGGCCGTTCGGGTCGTTGCATGTTTTCCACAAAAACCAGGCCACCAATCCGAAGATCAGAACGTTGACGAAGGAGGATACCGCCTGCGAGGCGGAGCCGTCTGTCGAGCCCTTGAATTCGATGTGGTGGTCTTCCAACAGGCTGACAAGCTCGGGATCGTGGACGCGTCCGGTTTTAAACGCGCGCGGGCCGCCTGGTTCCGCTTTGGGATTGAAGGTACCTTTGATGGTCGTTTCCGTGATGGTCAGGTCCGTCACCATATCCTGTATGACCCATTGTTTAAATTGGCTGTATGAAGGCGAAAGGGTGGAGAAATAACCATGGAGAAAGAATGCGCTCAGGCCGCAGAGTAGTAGAGCGAATACCATCACACCGTAGCGCTTGGGGATTCGTATGTCTTTGAACATGGTTCGGGCTTCCCGTGAGGTTGCTACCTTCGAAAGTGTTAGGGAGCCTACACTAAAGCGGTAAGAGAGAAAATCCGCAGGAAGATGTAAGCAGAACTCTATGCGGGATTCGAACGGGGACCGCGACTGATCGCGTTATGCTGCCTGCCGGTACACCTTGATCCTTGCGGAAGCCGGTTGGGGAGGCTCAGGTGCCTCCTTCGAACGCTTCTCTGCATACCACCACAGCGTGAGAATCACGCCTGCTGGTAGAATGTTGCCGAACAGGATCATCGCCATTGTTGCGAGTGTGTGCACGGACACGCCTTGAAGGTTTGCCAGCATCAATCCGTCTTCAATCATGTCGGCACCTCGTGTTCAGTTGTTTCGGCTAAGTTAGTTTCCACTATGCGCCGCGCACAGTACATGACCCTGAAGTTTCATTCGAAAGTATGGCATCCCGTTTCGCTGTCCTGTTCTCCGGGAAGTCAGGCCTCGCAAATCTGATGCTTGACTAATGCGATCCCGTGTCTAGTAGTAACACTAGCTCATCGACTGGAGGACATGATGAACGATACATCCATACGCACTCTTCCCGTGCTCCCGATCAAACGAACCGTGTTGTTTCCGGGTGTGATGGTTCCCTTGACCATTGCCCGCGACCGTTCGGTGGCGGCAGTCGAATCGGCGGTGAAAACCGAGGAAAAGCTGGTCATTGTCGTGGCTCAGCGGAACCCCAAAAACGAGGAGCCGACGCTGGAGGACCTTTTCCCGATCGGCACCCTTGCGGTCATCAAGCAGGTCGGTCGGAACTCTGAGGGGCGGTTGCAGGCTCTCGTCCAAGGGATCGAACGGGTGGTCTTGCTCAAAGTCGAACAAAGCGAGCCCTTGCTCCTGGTGCGAGCGCGCCAAGTGCCACCCGTAACGGATTCCGGGCCGGATATTGACGCCCTGCACCGGGCTCTCGCCGACCAGCTCATCGAGCTTCCCGAATTGATTCAATCGCCGGGTATTGGAGAGGTGGTTCAGGCGTTGCGGTTGGAACAGGACCCGATCGTCCTGGCGTACCGCGTCGCGTCGCTCCTGAACCTCACGGTGGAGCAAGAGCAAGCGATGCTCGAAGCGTCCACCCGCGCAGATCTTCTGCGTAAGCTCTATTCGGCGCTGTCGCACGAAGTGCAAATACTAAAACTTCGCAACAAGATCGCAAATGACGCTCAGGCCGAAATGGGAAAGTCCCAGCGGGAATATCTGCTGCGGCAGCAGTTGAAGGCGATTCAACAGGAACTCGGAGAGGGCGAGGGCGAGGAGAGCGAGATCAGCCATCTCAAACAGCAGATCGAGGAAGCAAACCTTCCGGAGCACGTCCGCAAGGAGGCGAATCGAGAGCTCATCCGCTTGACGAAGACGCCGGCAGCGTCACCCGAACATCAGGTGATCCGCACCTACCTCGAACTGGTCTTTGAACTTCCTTGGAGCAAGGCGTCAGCGGACAGTGTGGATCTGTCACGCGTGCGCCAGGTCCTGGACGAAGACCATTACGGCATCAAAGAAGTGAAGGAGCGGATCGTTGAGCATCTCGCCGTGTTGAAACTCAACCCCACGGCGAAGGCCCCGATTCTGTGTCTGGTCGGTCCGCCCGGGGTCGGGAAGACCAGTCTGGGGCAGTCCATCGCCAGGGCGCTGGGGCGGACGTTCGAGCGGTTCAGCCTCGGCGGGGTCCATGATGAAGCGGAACTCCGGGGACACCGCCGGACGTATGTCGGCGCGATGCCGGGCCGCATCCTTCAAGCCATTCGTCGCGCGGGAGTCAATAACCCTGTGCTCATGCTGGACGAGGTGGACAAGATGGGGCGTGATTTTCGCGGCGATCCCGCGGCGGCCCTGCTCGAGGTCTTGGATCCGGCGCAGAACCACACATTCCGTGACAACTATCTCGATCTGCCGTTCGACCTGACAAAGGTATTCTTCATTACGACGGCGAACACGCTCGATCCGATCTCGCAGCCCTTGCTGGATCGGATGGAGGTGATCCGCTTGCCGGGGTACAGCGAGCATGAAAAATCGAGGATTGCAGTGCAGTATCTGTGGCCACGCCGTCTCAAGGAGGCCGGCATCACGGAGGAACAGGTTCAGCTCGGTGAGCAGATCCTGGCGGAGATTATTAGCCGGTATACCCGTGAGGCGGGGGTTCGCCAACTGGAGCAGATGTTGGGACGGCTGACGCGGAAGGTCGCGCTCGCGCTGGCTGAAAAGCAACCGGACGAAAGGTCGGGACCCGTGAAGCGCGAACCGGTGACAATCGAGCGGTCGACGCTTGAGGAATGGCTCGGAGCGGAACGGTTCATGCCCGAGGAAGCGCGCAAACGGCTCCCGATCGGGGTGGCGACCGGCTTGGCATGGACGCCGACGGGCGGCGACGTGCTGTATGTCGAAACCTCGCTGCTGCCAGGCAGTAATGACTTGACGCTGACCGGACAGCTCGGGGAGGTCATGCAAGAGTCGGCTCGTGCGGCGCGCAGCTATCTCTGGTCGCACGCGGAGGCCATGGGACTCGACATTTCCAGGTTCCGGCGAAACGGCGTTCATGTCCACGTGCCTTCGGGCGCCATTCCGAAGGATGGGCCTTCCGCCGGGATCACCATGGCGACAGCCTTGGCGTCTTCATACCTCGGCACGGCGGTTCGAAGCGATACGGCGATGACCGGGGAAATCAGTCTCAGTGGACTCGTGCTTCCCGTCGGCGGCATCAAAGAGAAGATGTTGGCGGCCCATCGCGCCGGCATCCGTCGGATCATCCTGCCGAAGGCGAACCAGAAGGATTTAAAAGAGGTCCCGGAAGAGGTTCGGAGCGAAATGGTGTTTATCTTCGTTGAAACGATCGAAGAAGTCCTGCCGGCCGCGTTCAAGCCCGGGGAAAACGTCACCCCGGCCGCGATGCCCATTGTGGCCGGCGTCAGTCATAACTGATGTCCATTTCTGCGAACGGCCACTTGCCAGTTCGCAGCGTATGTGCGTCGGTCCGGCTTTTTTATTATTTATTATTATTATGTGGTGGTAATGCTCATCCGACATGGTGCATCCGCACCGCTCTTCTCCGCCTGTCTCGTGACTTAAAACTGTAACTTCCCGCTTTTTCAGTATCTTCCACGGGGCGTGAAATTTGCTCCACAGTCCTGGGTTGTTGGACAACATTTCAACTGTGAGGAGGCCGATATGCCTTGGGGATTGCACACAAAGGACACGCCCGGCATGGGAAGAATTTTAGTGGTGGACGATGAGGTCAGCGTCAGGAAAGTCGTGCGCTTGACGCTGATGAAGGCGGGGTATGACGTCATTGACGCGGATGATGGAAGCACGGGAATTTCGATGATCGGCTCGGATGACAACCCCTTAATGCTGGACGTCATCGTATGCGATATCCGGATGCCAAAGATCAACGGTCTGGAAGCGATTACTTTCTTCAGGCAGCAGTATTCTTCCGTGCCGATCATCGTGCTGACCGGGTATCCGGATGCCTCAATGGCTGCTGATCTCCTGAATAAGGGTGTCTACGACTATCTGGTGAAGCCAGTTGATAAGGACAAGCTCCTCGCATCCGTCAGCGGTGCGATGGAGCGAAGAATGGCGTTGACCGACGATCATTGACAGCCGCTAAAAATGCTTGAAACCTCTCAGATACGCGTGCTCATTCTGGGGGCAGGCAAGGGCGGGCAGGCTCTGCTCGAGCTGTTCGCTTCTGCTCCTGCCGTGGAGGTCGTCGGCGTCGTGGATATTAATCCGGATGCGCCGGGGATGCTCCTGGCCCGGAACCTCGGCATCGCGACGGCGACGGAGCCTTTGTCGCTGATACGTACGATTCGGCCGGACCTGATCGTGGACGTGACCGGCGATGCCGTGATGGCCGGCCACATTGCGCGCCATAAGCCACCGGGGACTGAAGTTCTCGGCGGGACGTCGGCGCTTCTTGTCTGGAAGCTCGCGCAGTATGAGCGGGAGCTTCGCCATCAGCTTATTCAGGTTGAGAAGCTCGCGACAATCGGCACGCTGGCCTCTGGGATCGCGCATGAGATTAACAATCCGCTCTATGCCATTACCGGCCTCTCAGAAAATCTGATCGACGAAACACGGCCGGAGATCATTCGGGAATACATCCTGGAGATCATCCAGTCGGGTCGGCGGATTGCTTCGATCGTTCAAGATTTGAACGCCTATACTCGCCGCAGCAATCTTGAAACAATTTGCGACCTGGACCTCAGTCAGATGATCGAGGAGGCCGTCAAGATGGCGCGAAGGGCCTCTGTACTCGATGAAGTGCATGTGAAGTCCAGGTTTTTGGAAACTGCGCCGGTTCGGGCCAATCCCGATGAGCTGCTCCAGGTTTTTGTGAATCTCGTGACGAACGCCGTGCAGGCGATGAACGGGAAGGGACTCCTCACGGTATCCACGTCGCAGTCGAATGGCACCATCCGGGCGACCATTCAGGACAGCGGTCCCGGCATTGATCCGTCACTGCTCGGGAAGATTTTCGATCCGTTTTTTACGACCAAGGACCCCGGAAAGGGCACCGGTCTGGGCCTCCACATTGTCCGCGACATCGTCACCCGTTACGGCGGCAAGGTGACAGTGGAAAGCGTTCCTGGACAAGGTTCCTCCTTTACGGTGAATCTTCCTGCTGCGCGCTGAGCCCCCCTTGCGATTTTTCACTACATCGAAAGTTTCCCTAAAGCCCCTTAGGATGAATAGTTAATGCCTCCGAGGTTCCGCACAATAGCTCACCTATTGGCTCACCAGGAGGAGATGGACATGAACACGATGTCTGAAACGAATGTGTGTTACGGGATTAATCGCGCGCCTCAACCGAAGAACGGCAAGCAGCCGGCATATTTTTCAGAAGAGGAAAGGTGGCGCTCGACGCTGAAGTATCTTTATGCGTCCGGTGCTCTTCGGCGCGTCAAGTAAGTCCCGGTAGGTCGGGCGCCCGCGAGTGCGGCGTGACACCCGTTATTGTGCCGGGAATGACCTGAAGTATCGCTCTTTCAAACGCCGTGTAGTTTCGGACACCGCCAGTCGACCGGGTTCGCTCACCGCTTTTGGCACATGTCCTCCCAGTCTTTGAATCGCGTCGCGGATATCGGCCATGCTCAACACAGCATCGCTCGTGAGTCGGACGCCAGGCCTGGCATAGACCGTATCGAACGCTTTCCACGCCTTCAAAAAGGCTGCCATCGCATGCTTAGGATAGGCGGCCCTGTCAAGGCTGGTGGCGAGCTCTGCATAGGTGACGCCCGCAAGCGCTGGCGCCATGCGAACCGCCACAAGAAATTGATACGTACCTTCTGAAAGCCTCTTCTGATCAATCGCCCGGCGTCCGATTTCTCGTAAGCTCTCGACGCACCGACGTTCGGCGGCCGTCGCCACTTTGAGCGTGCGCACGTCGGGAAGCGGGCCCTCGCTGATCATCATCAGCGCCGAAACCTCGGGCTTGTCCACTGTTTCGTTGCCGTCAGCGCACGACGGAGGTGCAAATGTCCGAGCTTGCTTGGCGAAAGCCTGAGGGACTTCGGCAAAACTATTCCCGGCGATCAGCACGATGGCCATTGCCAGGCCGATTTGGTTCCCATGCCTCATTTCGTCCTCCTAGGAAGGCCACAGACTTTCGAGCACACTTACCTAAGGAATATGCAGCATAAGATATGCCATAGGGCGTTAATTTCTGTCGGGCAGGGAAATGGTAGCAAAAATCATAGCTTGGCTTTTCGGAATAAGGAAAAAAGACTCTCGTAATTGGATACCTTCTTTCTCCTACTGAAGGGTTTTTCCTTCAGAATCGAAAGCCAATTGTAATGCCTGGGAAGAAGTGGTCTTTGGTCGGCGCTGGGCCTGCACCTACGTTCAGCAGAAAATTGACGGTAAGACTGCTTCGGCCCTTGATCGGGAGGTTGAAACCCGCGCCGAACGGTACGGTCCATCTGGACTGTGTCCTGATCAATTCGTCCGACATGAAACCGTACGTGTTGTGAAGGTCTAATTGTGACATTTTTTTAGGGAGCCTGACGCCGTACCAGTATTTCCCCGGCTTGAGGCCAAATTCGCGCATATCGAAGCCTGAGCTCACCTGTAGTGTCGGCACGAGGGACGCAGCTTTTTTGCCGACATGCTCGGCAAGCCTCACCGCGAAGACCGTCCCGTCGCGGAAATCGTTGAGGATCTCCTCTGACCAGGCGATCGCCACTTCCTGGACTGTGTCATTTTTCACTACGTCAGATGCGGCTTGAACTGGCGTGGACAACAGGCCGATGGCAATCCAGACGAGCAGCCCACCGGACCAATGAAGGTAGAGTGATGGGATGCGGGCCAGCAATACCACTGTCGCATGCGGGACACATTGGGAACTGTCTCGCATACCGGGGTATGCTGGTAAGAGTTTCATATACGGGGAATGCTACTAAGCACCCTCGTGCTGTTCAGTTCCTCCGGTGTTGGGTGGGGATTCCCCGCGGCGGTATAGTGTCCGGCATAGGGTATCGGCGCTGCCCTCTTGCGAAGGCGCGTCGTTATTGGGATAAAATAGGTGAGATTAAGACTCACATATCAAGATATACCTAGGGAGGCCAAGATATGATCTGGCATAGAAAATTCGTAGGGGGCGGGTTCGTGGCCTGCGCCTTTCTGGGGGGCCTCATGTCGAGTGCCACGCTGTGGGCTGAATTTCCTGCTCCGCCTGCTGCGCAGTCGCCGACGGGAATGGTCAACATAGATGGCATGTTCGTACCGGACATTGGCCCATTGCCGACGGTCGTGCCGATGCCTGCCACGAATCTCACGTATAAAAACAAGGTGGAGCTTGGAAAGCAGCTCTATTTCGACGGACGCCTGTCGAGAAACGGGCAAGTGCCCTGCGCGTTTTGCCATCTTCCGGGAGCGGGATTTGCCGACCCACGGCAAACGTCGATCGGGTTCAATGGCTTACTCGGAGGCCGCAACGCTCCGACCGTCTTCAATGCGGGTTACAATTCCGTACAGTTCTGGGATGGCCGGGCAGGCACGTTGGAGGAGCAGGCGATTGGTCCTATACACAATCCAGTCGAAATGGCTGAGCAGCACGAGACCGTGGTCCCCAAGATCCGCAAGATTGCGGGGTATCAAACGCAGTTCCGCGCGGTCTTTGGCAAAGATGCGAGCCTCCAAAGCATTGCCGAAGCGATTGCCGCTTTTGAGCGAACCATCGTCTCACGCAACGCCCCCTTCGATAAGTACGTGCTGGGCGATGCCAAGGCCATGGACGAGGCTGCGGTGCGCGGCATGGCGGTCTTTAAGGGCAAAGGCCGCTGCATTCTGTGCCACAACGGCCCGAACTTCACCGACAACAAATTTCACAATCTTGGTGTGCCGCAGGTCGGGCCGTTAAAGGAGGATCTGGGCCGGTATGCGATCACGCTTCAGGAGTGGGACAAGGGCGCCTTCAAAACGCCTACGCTGCGTAGCATCTCGGAAACCGCACCGTACATGCACGACGGCACGTTCAAGACACTCGAGGAAGCAGTGGAATTTCTCAATCAGGGCGGCGGGCAGAATCCGAATTTGAGTCCGTGGATGAAACCGCTGAATTTAAGCGGCGGAGAGAAAACAGACTTGATCGCGTTTCTCCAAGCCTTGAAGGGCGAGCCTCTCGACATCAGGATACCAAAACTCCCCTGAAGTCCGGCGCTCAGCCGGCTCATCATCAACAGACGTGAGAGGAGAAGGCAATGTCGGATCTCAAGAAGGCAGCGGACATCCTACGGAGTCTGCCGGCGGGCGATGTCACGCGACGGCAGTTCGTGACGACGGCATTGGCGGCGGGCTTTGCGATGGCGGTGCAACCGGTGGCGGCTGGGACTCTCACTACGGATGATACCGGCCTGGTCGCCGGTGAAATTCGGATTCCGCTACGGGACGGCACAATGCCCGGCTATCGGGCCATGCCGAAAGACGGACACGGCTTTCCAATCGTGCTGGTCGTCCAGGAGATCTTTGGGGTGCATGAACATATCAAGGACGTCTCCCGGCGTCTCGGCAAGCTCGGCTATCTCGCCGTTGCACCCGAACTTTATTTTCGCCAGGGAGATGTGTCGAAACT
>Ga0066709_100002320_pt1 | contig 13769 bp, 10 predicted proteins | sample GraSoiAngelo_158_FD_79665 | JGI IMG/M metagenome (GOLD analysis project Ga0066709, IMG submission 79665) | Grasslands soil microbial communities from the Angelo Coastal Reserve, California, USA - 14_1009_16_30cm | ecosystem: Environmental > Terrestrial > Soil > Grasslands | place: USA... | reverse complement strand
GCCAAGGGCGGAGGCGCCCGGGGCGACAAGAAGGACGCGGGCAAGCGCTATTTCTTCCGCCGCCGCAAGGTCTGCAAGTTCTGTGCGGACAAGATCGACTACGTGGACTACAAGGACGTGAAGCTGCTCTCGTCCTTCGTCCCCGAGCGCGGCAAGGTCCTTCCCCGGCGGATGTTCGGGACCTGCGCCGAGCACCAGCGAAAGCTGACGCTCGCCATCAAGCGGGCGCGCAACATCGCGCTGCTGCCCTTCGCGGCCGACTAGGAGGCGGCGCGTCCATGCCTGTCTCCGCCCCCGCCCGGGAGAGGCCCGACCCGCGGACGAGCGGCGTGCTCGGGGCCGCCGTGGCCTCGACGCTCGTGTTCTCGGCCGCGACGGCGGTGCCTTTTCTCTTCCTCCTGGCGGCGGTAGCGCCGTTCCCGATCGTCGTGCTGCGTGTCCGGGGCAGCCTGGGGGCGGCGCTGCTCGCCACGTTCCTGGCCGCGGGCACGATCGGGTCGGTCTTCTCCCTGGGCCACGCGGTGGGCTTCCTCGCCTTCCTGGCCGTGCCCGGCCTGCTCATGGGCGAGGCGATGGCCCGCGGGCGCGGGCTGCGCAAGGGCTGCGCGTGGGCTTTTGCCCTCCTGAGCCTCGAGATCGGCGTCCTGCTGCTGTTCGCCGGACCGTTCATGGAGACCCTCGCGGTGGCGCCGTTCACGACGTGGAACTCGCCCCAGTTCCAGGCCGACATGCGTTCGAGCGGCCTGCCCGCCGAGCGGGTCGAGGACCTGACGCAACAGTTCCGGTCGCTGCAGCAGGTCATGCAGGTCGTGTACCCGGCGGCGTTCTTCATCGGCGGCGGGCTGATCGTGCTCGCCAACGCCACGCTGCTCGGTGGCTATCTCGCGCGCCGCGATCCGGGATGGCTGGACGGGGGAGAGTTCGAGGAGATCCGCTGGCCGCTCGCGCTGTCGGTGGCCTTCGTGGCGTCGGGACTCGCCGTGCTGGCACCGGTGCTGCGTCCGGCGGCGTACAACGTGCTCCTCGTCCTCGGATTCTTCTATGCGCTACAGGGGTTCGCGGTGGTCGCCTATTACGCGCGCCGGCTGGCCGCGCCCCCGGTGCTGCGGATCGCGGTGATGGTGCTGGTTCTCGTCAACCCGTGGGCACCGCAGATCCTGGGCCTCATCGGCCTCTTCGACACCTGGTTCGACTTCCGGAAGTGGGCCCAGCCCCCGGAGGCAAAATGAAGCGGTCAGCGATCAGCTGTCAGCAATCAGCAACGGACGCCGTTCGTTTCTGAATGCTGAACGCTGATGGCTGATCGCTGCGGTCTGTTGGAGGTTTCATGGAAGTGATCCTGAGAGAAGACGTGGACAAGCTGGGCCGCCGCGGCGACGTCGTGAAGGTCGCCGAGGGCTACGGGCGCAACTTCCTGCTCCCGCGGGGCCTGGCCATGGCGGTCAGCGACGCCAACAAGGCCATGATCGCCAAGGAGCGCAAGGCGCACGAGCTGCGGGCGGCGAAGGAGAAGGCGGATTTCGAGAGCGTCGCCCAGCGCGTGGCCTCGCTGCGTTTCATCGCCCCGCGCAAGGTGGGCGAGCACGACGTGCTGTACGGCTCGGTGACCTCGGGCGACATCGCCGAGTTCCTCAAGGCCAAAGGCATCGAGATCGACAAGCGCAAGGTCCAGCTCGACGAGCCGATCAAGAAGCTGGGCGAGCACGAGGTGAGCGTGAAGCTCCACCCCGAGGTGTCCGCGAACCTGCGCGTTCTGGTGACCAAGGAAGGCTGAGGCCGGCGTAGCGAAAAAACGGTCCCCCTCCGCCGGTCGCCGGCGGTAGACTATCGCCCCGTCGCCGGAGGCCGCCTTGGCAACCGAAGTCGCCCTCAAGGACAAAGCACTACCGCACAACGCCGAGGCGGAGCGCACCGTGCTGGGGGCGGTGCTCGTCGACAACGCCGCCTTCAACTCGGCGGCGGAGGTCCTCACCCGCGACGACTTCTACCGCGAGGCCCACCGGAGGATCTTCGACGCGATGGCCGCGCTCGCCGAGCGCTCCCAGGCCATCGACCTCGTCACGCTCAAGGACGAGCTCATCCGGGGCTCCGCGCTGGAGGCGGTGGGCGGCGCCGCATACCTGGCGTCGCTCGTCGACGGCATCCCCCGCATCACCAACGTCGAGCAGTGGAGCCGCATCATCAAGGAGAAGGCGGTCCTCCGGAACCTCATCCACGCTGGCAACCGCATCGTCCATTCCGCTTTCGAGGCGGAGGAGGAGGCGGGGGTCATCCTCGACAAGGCGGAGAAGGCGATCTTCGACATCGCGGAGCACCGCATCCGCCAGGGCTTCGTCGGCATCCGCGAGATCGTCAAGGAGAGCTTCCGGACGATCGACCAGCTCTCGCAGTCGAAGGAGCTCGTCACCGGGCTGCCCACGGGGTTCGTCGACCTGGACGAGAAGACGAGCGGGCTCCAGAAGGGCGACCTCATCATCGTGGCCGCCCGCCCCGCCATGGGCAAGACGTCCTTCTGCCTCAACGTCGCCCAGTACGCCTCGGCGAAGACGGGGGAGACGGTCGGCATCTTCTCGCTCGAGATGGCCAAGGAGCAGCTGGTCCTGCGCATGCTGTGCGCCGACGCGCGGGTCGACGCCCATCGCCTGCGCACCGGCAACCTGCAGGAGAAGGACTGGGCGCGGCTGGCCAAGGCGTACGCCGACCTCTCGGCCTCGAAGATCTTCATCGACGACTCGGCGACGCTCACCCCGCTGGAGATGCGGGCCAAGTGCCGGCGGCTGATGGCCGAGCACGGCCTGGGCCTCATCGTGGTGGACTACCTGCAGCTCGTGTCCGGGGCCGGCCGGGTCGAGAACCGGCAGCAGGAAATCGCCTCGATCAGCCGATCGCTCAAGGGGCTGGCGAAGGAGCTGAGGGTCCCCGTGGTCGCGCTCTCGCAGCTCTCGCGCGCGCCCGAAGGCCGCACGGAGAAGCGCCCGCAGCTCTCGGATTTAAGAGAATGCGTGACGGGCGAGACGCTGGTCGTCATGGCCGACGGCCAGCGCTTGCCGATCCGCGACCTCGTGGGGACCACGCCGGAAGTCGTCGCCATGTCGTCCCCGGAAGGATGGCTGACGACAGCACGAAGCGACAAAGTCTGGCACGTCGGGAAGCGAACTGTTTACCGCGTGAAGCTCGCCAGCGGCCGAACCATCAGGGCGACACTGCGGCACCGGCTCTGGGGATCGGAGGGTTGGACGCGACTGCGGCATCTGTCCGTAGGCGACCGCGTGGCGATCGCCCGGCGGTTGCCGGAGCCCGCACATCCGGACGTGTGGCCGGACAAACGGGTCGCCCTCCTCGGCCAGCTCATCGGCGATGGTAGCTACCTCAAGCACCAGCCGATGCGTTACACCACGGCGTCCGCTGATAACAGCGAAATGGTCACCTCTGCGGCGCGCGACGAGTTCGACGCTGACGTCAAGCGCTACCCTGGGCGGCGGACTTGGCACCAGCTACTGATCAGCGGTAACGGAAACCGTTGGCATCCCGCAGGCGTCAACGCGTGGCTCCGCTCGCTGGGCGTCTTCGGCCAGCGCTCGCATCAGAAACGGATTCCGGCGGCGGCTTTCCGCCTGTCCAACCGGCAGATCGCGTTGTTGTTGCGTCATCTCTGGGCCACGGACGGAACGATCGGCGTCACGCAGGGTCACCGCGGCGGCCATAGCGTGTACTACAGCACGAACAGCCCGGGCCTTGCCGCTGATGTTGGCACCCTGCTCCTGAGGATCGGCATCGTGGCTCGGACTTACTGGGTGCGCAAGGCGAACTATCGACCGAACGCGTTCGTGAGCGTATCCAGCGGCGCTGACCAACGCCGGTTCCTCGAAGTCGTGGGCGCGTTCGGTCCACGACTGCCGCAGGCGCTCGAGCTGCAGATCGCAGTCGGCGGCTCCCCCGCCAATACCAATGTCGACACTCTTCCCACCGAGTACTTCAGCCGGGTGCGGGCACTCATGCGTGACCGCGGAGTCTCCACACGCCGCATGGCGCAGCTCCGCGGCACCGCCTACGGAGGCTCGTCACATTTCCGGTTCGCGCCATCACGTGCCCTTCTGGCCGACTACGGGCGCATCCTCGAGGATGGGATCCTGATGGAGCAAGCGACGAACGACCTGTTCTGGGATCGGATCGTCACCGTCGAGCCAGATGGCGAAGATGACGTCTACGATCTCACGGTACCCGGCCCGGCATCATGGCTCGCCGACGGCATTGTGAGTCACAATTCAGGAGGCCTGGAACAAGACGCGGACGTGGTCGTCTTCATCTACCGCGAAGAGGAGTACAAGCCCACCGACGAGAACCGCGGCGTGGCCGAGATCATCATCGGCAAGCAGCGCAACGGGCCGACGGGCATGCTGAAGCTCGCCTTCATCAAGGAATTCACCCGCTTCGAGAACCTCGAGTGGCGCAACGTATAACCGAATGCGGCGCGCTCCGCTCCGCGTGGGAAATCGTCAAGCGTCTCGCGCCGGAATGAATCCGGCGCGAGACGACAGAGGAAACGCTCCGCTGCGCGCGCCGAACGCTCGCGCCGGGGAAGGTTTTTCAGTCGCCTGCTGAAGACGGTTATCCTGTAGGCCATGAGCGAGTCGCTGCTGGCGGCGCTTCGCCCCGCGCGCGCGCGGCTGGACCTGGACCGGCTGGCCGCCAACTACCTCGCCGTCGCCGCCGCCGCGGGCCGCCCCGTCATGCCGGTGGTGAAGGCGGACGCCTACGGCCACGGCGCCGCCCGCGTGAGCCGCCACCTCGTCGCTCTCGGCGCCCCGATGCTGGCCGTGGCCTACGCGGAAGAGGGAGCGGTCCTGCGGTCGGCCGGCATACGGGCGCCGATCGTGGTGCTGGCCGGCATCGCCCCCGGGCAGGTCCGCTCGCTCGTTCAGCACGAGCTGACGGCCGTCGTCTCCACGCCGTCGACGCTGGAGCTCGTCCTGCAAGCGGGGAAGGATGCCGGCCGGCGCCTTGCGGTCCACGTCAAGGTCGATACCGGGATGACGCGCCTCGGCTTCACCCCCTCGGCGGTCGGCGAGGCGGCCGCCCGGCTCGCCGAATCCGGCCGGATCGAGGTCGAGGGGCTGCTGACCCACCTCGCCGCCGCCGACGAGGACGCCGACGCGACCCGCCGCCAGCTCGACCTGTTCGACGAGGCGGCCGACGAGCTGGCCCGGCGCGGGATCCGGCCGCGATGGATCCACGCCGCCAACAGCGCCGGCCTCGCGTTCCTCCGGCGCCACCACACGCTGGTCCGTCCCGGCCTCATCCTTTATGGCGTCCGGCCGCGGCCGCTCGCGCCCGCGATCGACGTGAAGCCGGTGATGACCGTCTCGGCGGACATCGAGCTGGTCAAGGAAGTCGCGGTGGGGACGCCGGTGTCCTACGGCGGCCGCTGGGTCGCGCCCCGCCGCTCGCGCATCGCCACCATCCCCTTCGGCTATGCCGACGGCGTGCCCCGTACGGATGACATGCGCGACCGTGGCGAGCTCCTCGTGAAGGGGCGCCGCGTGCCGGTGGCGGGAACGGTGTGCATGGATCTCACGATGGCGGACCTCACCGACCATCCCGATGCCGGCGAGGGGGACGAGGCCGTGCTGTTCGGCGACGATCCTCCCGCGTGGGACGTCGCCGACCGCGCCGGCACCAACGCGTGGGAGATCCTCACGAGCGTCGGCTCCCGGGTGCCGCGCGTCTACCTCGAGGGTGGGCGGGTGGTGGGCGTCGAGTCGCGCTTTACTCCCCGGGCCGGGGATCGGACCCGCTGAGGCAGGTCCGTTCGCTAGACTCCCGGCGATGCCCGCGCCGAAGCTGAAGTCCGTCTTCGCCTGCCAGGCGTGCGGGTTCGAAAGCTCCAAGTGGCTGGGCCGCTGTCCCGACTGCGGCGACTGGAACTGCTTCGTCGAGGAGAGGCAGGAGGCGGCGTCTCCGGCCCGCGCGAAGGGACCGGGCCCCGCCCTCGGCGGCCGGCCGCTGCCCTACGACACGGTGGACGGCGCCGACGCCGAGCGCATCGCGACCGGCCTCGGGGAGTTCGACCGCGTGCTCGGCGGCGGCATCGTCCCCGGGTCGATGGTTCTCATCGGCGGGGAGCCCGGGATTGGAAAGAGCTCGCTGCTCCTCCAGGTCGCGCACCTTCTCGGCCGAAGCGGCGGCACCGTGCTCTACGTGTCGGGGGAGGAGTCGGAGCGCCAGATCAAGCTGAGGGGAGCGCGATTCGGCGTGACGGGCGGCGGCCTCTACCTCATGGGCGAGACGTCGCTGGAACGGATCCTGGAACAGGTCGACGAGCTCAAGCCATCCGCCCTCGTGGTGGACTCGGTGCAGACGGTCTACTCGTCGAAGTTCCCCTCCGCCCCCGGCAGCATGAGCCAGGTGCGCGAGGTGGCCACCCAGCTCCTCTTCCTGGCCAAGGGCCGCGGCATCACGACCTTCCTCATCGGCCACGTGACCAAGGACGGTAGCCTCGCGGGTCCCAAGTCGCTCGAGCACATCGTGGACACCGTCCTCTATTTCGAAGGGGACAAGCGCCAGCACCACCGGATCGTGCGCGCGGTCAAGAACCGCTTCGGCGCCGCCTCCGAGCTGGGCGTCTTCGAGATGACCGGGACCGGGCTGCAACCGGTGGCCAACCCGTCGGCGCTCTTCTTGTCCGAGCGGCGCGAGGGCTGCCCCGGCTCGGCGGTCGTGGCCACCGTCGAGGGCTCGCGGCCGATGCTGGTCGAGGTCCAGGCCCTCGTCTCGCCGACCTCCTTCGGCAACCCGCGCCGCATGTCGCTCGGCATCGACCCCAACCGGACGAACCTTCTGCTGGCCGTGCTCGAGAAACGCGAAGGGCTGGCGCTGCTGGGCGACGACGTATACGTGAGCGTCGCCGGCGGGCTCGAGGTCAGCGAGCCGGCGGCCGACCTCGGCGTGGTGGCGGCGGTGGCCTCCTCGCTCCGCAACCGGCCCCTGCCCGCCGACACCGTCGTCTTCGGCGAGGTCGGCCTGGCGGGCGAGGTGCGAAGTGCAGGGCAGGCGCTGCTCCGCGTGCGCGAAGCCCGGCAGATGGGCTTCAAGCGCTGCGTGCTGCCCGCCCGCAGCATCCCCCCCGGAGTCGAGGACATCGAGCTGCTCGGGGTCCACACCCTGACCGAGGCCTTGGAGCGCCTGTCCGACCCTCGCTGAGCCCCTTTCGCGGCGGACGGACGCAGTCTATGATGGGCGGGATCCTGGGACCCTCGAGAGGTTTAGCCGATGTGGCTCATTCTGTTCCGCGTTTTCATCATCGCCCTTCTCGCCCACGCCGGATACGTCTACTCGCCCTTCCCGGGCCAGCCGTCACTGGGCGTCGGCCTCGGCGTCGTCGCCGCCCTCGCGGTGATCGCGCTGGAGATGAAGCTCCGCGCGGTGCCCGGCCATCACATGATCGGGGCGCTCATCGGCGGGGTGGTCGGGCTCTTCGGCGCGCGGCTCGTGTGGGGGGCGCTCGCCGGCCTCGACATCGTGGGCGCGCACTTCGTGCACGCGCTGCTGGTGGTCTTCCTCGGCTACATGGGCATCGCCATTGGCGGCTCCAAGGGCGAGTGGTTCGAGCCCGCCCGCATCATCGCCGCCTTCCGCGACTCGGCCCGCCTCCATCAGTACAAGGTGCTCGACACGTCGGTGATCATCGACGGGCGCATCGCCGACATCTGCGAGACCGGCTTCCTGGAAGGCACGCTGGTCGTGCCGCAGTTCGTCCTGCGGGAGCTGCAGCAGGTGGCGGACTCCTCCGACTCGCTGAAGCGCAACCGCGGCCGGCGCGGCCTCGACATCCTGCAGAAGATGCAGAAGATCGCCCACGTCACGGTGCAGATCGTCGAGACCGACTTCCCCGAGGTGCGCGAGGTCGACCTCAAGCTCATCGAGCTCGCCCGGCGCATGAGCGGCAAGATCGTCACCAACGACTTCAACCTCAACAAGGTCGCCCAGCTCCGGGGCGTGCCCGTGCTGAACATCAACGAGCTGGCCAACTCGCTGAAGCCGGTGGTCCTGCCCGGAGAAGTGATGCGCGTCTTCGTGATCAAGGAGGGCAAGGAGGCCGGCCAGGGCGTGGGCTACCTCGATGACGGCACGATGGTGGTCGTGGACCAGGCTCGCAAGGCCCTCGGCAAGACGATCGAGGTCAGCGTCACCAGCGTCCTCCAGACCACGGCCGGCAAGATGATCTTCTGCCGCTGGCTCGACGGCCCGCCGCCGGAGGAGAGTGTCGTCCGCCGCGACCTGAGGGTGGGCGACCGCCGCGAGCCGCACGGCCGCGACCCGCGCGCCCTGGAGCGGCGGGAGGCCGACCGGCGGGACGAGCGCGTGGCTCCCGGCGCTTCCGAGCCTGCGGCCGATGCCCACCTCCTCCAGGGCGCTCCTTCTCCCTCTCCGGCGCCGACGCGGGAGCTGTCCTTGCCGGCCGAGGCGGCGGAGGGCAGTCCCATCCGACCCATCGCCAAGCCGGACTAGACTTCCCGGGCCGCACTGGACTGTCCGCTCATGCGCCTTCTCCTGTCCGTCCCGGTCCTCGTCTTGGTCACCTTGGGGCTGGGCATCCCGGCGATCCTCGCCGGCCTCGTCGACCGCCGGGGCGAGCTTTCCTGGCGGATCGCGCGGTCGTGGGGTCGCGTCGTCCTGAAAGTGTGGGGAGTACGGGTGCTCGTGGGCGGTCACGCGCCGCCACCGGGACCGGTGATCTATGCGGTGAACCACGGCAGCGTCCTCGACATCCCCGTGCTCTTCGCCTACCTGCCGGGCAGCTTCCGCATCGTCCACAAGCGCTCGCTGTACCTGATCCCGCTCATCGGCCTCTATCTCTACTGCGCGGGCCACATCGCCATCGACCGCAGCAAGGCGTTCCGCGCCCGCAAGAGCCTCGAGCGGGCGGCGCTGCGCATCGCGGGCGGCACCAGCGTGGCCGTCTTCCCGGAGGGGACGCGGAGCGCGGACGGGTCGGTGCGTCCCTTCAAGAAGGGCAGCTTCGTCCTCGCCATAGAGGCTGGCGTGCCGGTGATCCCGGTCTCGCTGGCGGGAGTGAAGCGCGTCGCCCCGCAAGGGCTGCTCCGGCTCCGCCCCGGGGAGCTGGCGATGACACTTCATCCCCCGGTGCCCACCACCGGCCGCGGCGTGGAGGAAGCGGGCGCCCTGGCCGAGCAGGTGCGCGGTATCGTGGCCCGCGGTTGCGCGGCGGCCTGAAGCGGCCCTTGCGCCCCTGGTTCGCTTCCGTCGTCGCGGCGGGCTCGCTGGCGCTCACGGTCTCCAGCGCCGCCGCCCGCGATCCGGGCGGCTCGTCGCTGCAGAAAGCGATCGACCGCGTCCTCGACCGGCCCGCCTTCGCGCCCGGCTTCTGGGCGGTCGAGGTGCGGAGCCTGCGGACGGGCAGGATCCTCTACGCCCGCAACGCCGACAAGAACATGAAGCCCGCGTCCACGACCAAGCTCGTCACCACCGCCGCCGCCCTCGACGCGTTCGGGCCCGACGACCGGCTGCGCACGACGGTGGAGACCGCGGGCCGCCTGGACGGCATGGGACGGGTGCTCAGCGACGTCTATCTCGTGGGCCGGGGCGACCCGAACCTGTCGGGCCGCTTCACCGACGGGCGCATCACCGCCGCCTTCGAGGATCTCGCCGATGCGCTGAAGGCGCAGGGGGTGCGTCGCATCGAGGGACGGCTCGTGGGCCACGAGGGCCTGTTCCGGGGGGACCGGCGCGGCGACGACTGGGCCTGGGGCGACCTCGTGTGGTGGTACGGGGCCGAGGTGTCGGCCCTCGGCTTCAACGACAACTCCGCCGACCTCAAGGTCACTCCCGGCGAGCGCGCCGGCGACCCGGTGCTCGTCGAGCGCAATCCCGTCTCCTCCTACTACCGCCTCGTCTCGACCGCCACGACGTCGCCGGCGGCGATGACCTCGGACCTGCGCGTCGATCGTCCGCTGGGCTCCAACCTCATCCGCATCTCGGGAACGTTCCCGGTCGGCCTCAAGCCCTGGGAGAACTCGGTGGCCCTCGAGGACCCCGCCCGCTACGCGGCCACCGTTTTCGCCGAGGTCCTGGCCGCAAAGGGGATGGTGGTGGCGGGGGCGGTGGAGACCTCCTCCGACCCGATGCCGGGCGGGCTGCGCGTGCTGGCCGCTCACGACGGCCCGCCGCTCTCCGAGGTGCTGAAGGGGGTCAACAAGCCGAGCCAGAACCTTCACGCGGAGATGCTCCTGCGGCTGCTGGGGGCGCGCCTGAAGGGCGACGGCACCGTCGAGTCGGGCCACGCCGCCGTCGAGGAGTTCCTGTTGCGCTCCGGCGTCCATCCCGAGCGCTGGTCGCTCCAGGACGGCTCGGGGCTCTCGCGCTCCGACATCCTGTCGGCCCACGAGATGGTGAGCCTGCTCGCGGCGATGGACCGCCACCGCTACGCGGCGGTCTTCCGGGACAGCCTGCCCATCGCCGGCGTCGACGGCACGTTGAAGAACCGGATGAAGGGCACGCCGGCCGAAGGGCGCGTGGTGGCCAAGACGGGGTCGCTGCGCCACGTCAACGCGCTCGGCGGCTACGTGACCCCTCGCTCCGGCGATCGCCTCGTCTTCTACATGGTGTCCAACCACAACCCCGGTCCCGGCTCCGAGGTCACGGGCGCGATGGACGAGATCTGCAACCTCCTGGTGGGCCGGTGAGCGGCCTGCCGATCTCGATCGGGCCCGAGCTGGCGGGAAAGGTCCGGCTGGGCGTGGCCGTCCTCGACGGCGTGAGCGTGAAGAGCGAAGACGCGGCGCTGGCGGCGGAGATCGACTCCGCGGGCGTCGAGCTGCGCACGCGCTACGCGGGCGGTCCCAGCGCCGAGGTGCCGGGCGCGGCCGACGCGCGGGCGCTCTACAAGGCCCTCGGCCTCGATCCCACCAAGACGCGTCCGTCGAACGAGGCGTTGCTGCGCCGGGTACTGAAGGGCGAGGCGCTCTACCGGGTCAATACGCTCGTCGACGCGCTCAACCTCTGCTCGCTTCGCTACCAGCTTCCCTTCGGCCTCTACGACCTCGCCCGCGTCCGGCCCCCGGTGGTGCTGCGCAAGGGCCGTGCCGGGGAGAGCTACGAGGGGATCCGCAAGGGGCCGGTGAACGTCCAGGACCGCCCGACGCTGGCGGACGAGGAGGGCGCCTTCGGCAATCCCACCTCCGACTCGGCGCGCACGATGATCACGCGGCAGACGACGTCGGCGCTCGTCACCTGTTACGCGCCGGCGGCCTACAGCGTGCCCCGCCTGCGCCAGGTGCTGGACGGGACGGAGCAGGCCCTTCGCCGCGCCTGCGGGGGGACGCTGGTCGAGCTTCAAGTGCTGCCTGCGGGAGGGTGAGGATGCCGGGCACGGGCAAGGACGTGACGGGCGACCGCGGCCTCGGGATGGGAGAGCGGATCTGCCGCCGCGATTTCTTGAACGCGGCGGCGCTGGCGACGGGAGGCGCGTTCCTGAGCCCGCTCGAGCTGCTGGCCGCCCGCGACGACTGGACAGGATACGGAGGCGTCGGCGACTACCGCTTCTCGAACGGCAACACGAAGGACGTCATGGATGCGGCCCACTCCATCCGGGACCGGAAGCTCCAGGCGCTGCCGCGTGACGCCGTCGATACCGGGGAGGTCTTCGACCTCGTGGTCGTGGGCGGCGGCCTGACCGGGCTCGCCGCGGCCCTCCTCTTCGAGCGGCAGGCCCGTGCGGGCCGGACGTGCCTCGTCCTCGACGACCACGCGATGTTCGGGGGCGAAGCGAAGGGCAACGAGTTCCTCGTCGACGGTCAGAGGTTGATGGCGCACCAGGGCTCCGCCTTCTTTCCGGTGCCGCACGCGGGCGGCTTCGTCGCCCAGTTCTACGACACGATCGGTGTCGACCGGCACCGCTTCGAGTACCAGAAGTGGGCGAGCGACGCGCGCGAGATCCCGCTCAGCCAGACGACCTACGACATGCTCGGCCGTCAGGGGGCGACCTACGCCTTCTATTTCGGCGCGCGGTTCGGCCAGCGGCCGGGCCTGTGGCTGATCGATCCGTGGGGCAAGAAGCTGGAGGGCGCGCCGATCTCCGACGAGACGCGCGTCGAGCTCCTGCGGACCCGCGAGGGCCCCGACCTCGTGCCCGAGAACGAATGGCGGCCCGCGTTCGAGGGCGATCCGGTATCACGCCGGCTGGACACGATCACCCTGGAGCAGCACCTCATCGAGAAGCATGGCCTCCGCCGCGACACCATCCGCACGTTCCTGTCTCCGGTCACCGGGGGCGGATACGGCCTGGGACCGGACGTGCTCTCGGGCTACTGCGCCTACGCTCCGGAGACGCAGCACCCGAAAGACGGCGACGAGGAGGCGGGGGGGCAGATGTTCCCCGGCGGCAACGCCGGCTTCGCGCGGCACATCGTGAAGACGTTGATCCCGGACTCCATCGAGGGGCCGCGCACGCTCGAGGGCGTCTGTCGCGGGCGCGTGAGCCTGCGGGCGCTCGACCGGCCGCGCCAGCGCACGCGCATCCGGCTGGGGTCGACGGTCGTGTGGGTGGCGCACGAGGGCGAGCCGCCGGCGTCGCGATTCGTCACCGTGGCCTACACCCGCGCCGGCCGCGTCCATCGGCTGAAGGCCCGCGCGGTGGTGCTGGCCGGAGGAAGCTGGACGACGAAGCACATCGTGCGCGACCTGCCCGCGGAGCACCGCGAGGCCTACGCCGGCTTCTACCGTTCGCCCTGCCTGATGGCGAACGTGGCGGTGCGCAATTGGCGATTCCTCTACGACATGGGGATCTCCGGCGGCCGGTGGTTCGAGGGCCTCGGCAACTACATGGAGGTGCGCAAGCTCGCGACGTTCGGCCCGCAGTCGGCTACGATCAGCCCCGACTCGCCGGTCATCCTGACCTTGAAGGTCCTGTACTCGTATCCGGGCGAGCCCATCGAGGCGCAGGGCACTCGCGGCCGGATGGAGATGCTCTCCACTTCCTTCCGAGACTACGAGCGGCGGATCCGCGAGCAGCTCACGGAGATGTTCGCGCGGTCCGGCTTCGACGCCCGCCGCGACGTCGCCGGCGTCATCCTCAACCGCTGGGGCCACGCGTACGTGAACCCGCAGCCGGGATTCTTCTTCGGCACCGGCGGCCGGCCTGCGCCGCGCGAGGTGCTGCGCCGCGCTCCCTTCGGCCGCATGGCCTTCGCCAACATGGACCTCGTCGGCGCGATGGACCAGCGCAATTGCTTCCTGGAGGCGCAGCGCGCGGTGAAGCAGATTGTGGAGGGCGGTCTCGTTCAATGAACAGCCAGCCCCGGAACCGCCTTCTAACGCGGAGGACGCGGAGAACGAACGAAGAGGACGCTGAGGCGGGAGTTGAAAAGCGCGCCACCCGTTTGTCGCCGTTACGTTCTTTGTCCGTTTTCCGCGTCCTCCGCGTTCCTCCGCGTCCTCCGCGTTAAAAAAGGCGATTCGCGCTTCCTATCAGCGTTCATCTCTGTCGAGAGGTTCGGCTTCAGCCACCGGTCCAGCCACGCGTAGGCGGCCTCGCGCATGGCCGGGGAGAACTGGTGCTCACCGTCCTCGTAGAACGTGCCCAGCCGGTCGGCCGCGTCCTGCGCCGCGTAAGCCCCGCGCGCCGCCGCCACCGTGGCCTCGATGCCGTCGCGGGGGAAGATCGGATCGGCGGTGCGGGCCGCGACCAGGAACGGCCGGGGCGCCACGAGGGCGAGCACGGCGCCGTAGTCGCCCGCCTCGGCCAGGCCGGG
>Ga0066709_100002319_pt1 | contig 13771 bp, 13 predicted proteins | sample GraSoiAngelo_158_FD_79665 | JGI IMG/M metagenome (GOLD analysis project Ga0066709, IMG submission 79665) | Grasslands soil microbial communities from the Angelo Coastal Reserve, California, USA - 14_1009_16_30cm | ecosystem: Environmental > Terrestrial > Soil > Grasslands | place: USA... | reverse complement strand
TGAGACCGCCCGGTCCTTGAATGTCCACCGGCACCTTCCTTCCGAGAAAATGGCTGATCCCCCACGCTTGGTCCAAGCAAGCACCAGAAATGAGAAACAAAACGATCCACGGGATTCGGAGCGTCACACGCAACCGCGGATAAAACAATTTCGCCGCGCCGAAGCCGAGCAGAACGGCCGCCAGCAACAGCGAAGCGAAGACGCCGATCAACTGATAGCAAATGCCCGCCACAATCGCGCCCACTGGGCCAATGAAGTTTTGTGCAGGATGATTGGCCGGTGAAACGTGACTAAACCAGAGCCACGACGGTATATCCTTCGGCGTATAGGAAATCAGCGCGAAAAACAGCAACGTGCCGGCGAAAAGTAGAACGAGAGCGAACACTTCGTTCCACGCGCTGAGTCTTTCTGTGCGGCCCACCGCGTGTGATAGTAACGCCATGCCAGCGTCTTTCAATCACAAGTAGCGCTTTAGCCTTGCACGCGCGACTAGAGGCTGATAACTGTGCCAGCGCATTATGGGTTCTTTCTTCCGCCAGAGCGTTGTCGTTGTTGCGCTCGGCATCGTCCTGTTTTCTACATCCTGCGAAAAGCATCCTCTCGGGCAACTGCCGGAAGTTCAGCGGGAGCAACCCGATCCAGCAAAGGTCTGGTCGAATGCCGCAGAACAACATTCTGAGGGACATTCGACTTCAGGAACGCCGGCCGAACTTCCGCACGAAGCTCGTTAGGCAAAGGAGATCACATGGCTAGACACAAATATCTGACCTCGCCACCCAATCTCACCGGAATGCCCCCAGGCGTGCCGTACATCATCGGCAACGAAGCGGCCGAGCGCTTCTCCTATTACGGCATGAAGTCGGTTCTGACCGTCTTCATGGCGCATTACATTTTGAACCAGTCGGGTGTGCTGGCGCCGATGAGTCCGAACGAGGCGTACATGTACACGCATTATTTTGTGTTCGGCGTGTATTTCCTTCCGATTCTTGGGGCGATCATCGCAGACGGCTGGCTTGGCAAATACCGGACTATTCTGTCGCTCTCGATCGTTTACTGCCTGGGCAATCTCACACTCGCGTGCATGGCAACTTCCTGGGGACTTGCAATAGGGCAGCGGACGATGCTCGCGATAGGTTTGACGCTGATTTGTCTAGGCGCAGGTGGCATTAAACCATGCGTGTCGGCCAACGTTGGCGATCAGTTTGGCGAATCGAACAAGCATCTCCTCTCAAAGATGTTTGGTTGGTTCTATTTCTCCATCAACGCTGGTTCGTTTATCTCCTCTATCCTCTGTCCGTGGCTCCTTGCGAATCCCAAGTACGGGCCCGCATGGGCATTTGGAATTCCCGGCATTGCGATGGTTATCGCTACTTTGTTCTTCTGGGGCGGTCGCAAGAAAATGGTGCATGTGCCGCCGGCTGGGCTCGGTTATTTGCGAGCAACCTTCAGCCGCGAGGGTCTTCTCACGTTGGCCCGCATCGCGATGGTTTACGTTTTCATCCTCGTCTTCTGGGCACTCTGGGGAATGAGCAACGGCGTAGAATGGACGTTGCAAGCTGAGAAAATGAATTTGCACTGGCTTGGTATGAATTTGATCGCCGCACAGGTGCAAACGGCGAACCCCATTCTCATTTTGCTTTTCATTCCGTTGGTGAATTACGTGATCTATCCCGCGATTGACAAAGTTTTCCCGCTTACCCCACTGCGCAAAATCGGCATCGGGCTTTTCCTCACCGGTCTCTCCTTTATCGTAATCGTGTGGATCCAGGGTCAAATCGATTCGGGGCTGAGGCCCAGCATCAATTGGCAGCTGCTCGCGTACGTGATTCTTACACTGGGCGAAGCGATGGTTTCGATCACTGGGCTTGAGTTTTCATACACTCAGGCGCCCAACACGATGAAGAGCTCGGTGATGGCGTTGTGGCTTCTCACCGTGGCCAGCGGCGAACTGTTCGTCGGACTAATCAATAAATGGATCCTGAACCCCGATGGCACACGCAAGCTAACGGACTATCAGTACTTCACGTTCTTCACAGTCTTGATGTTCGCGACGACTGTCGTTTTCGTCGTTGTGTCGTGTTTCTATAAGGGTCGGACGTACCTGCAGACGCAGCAGCTTACCCTGGATGAAATCGCCACGGAGCCGATTCTTCACGGTGGCACACCGAGCTGAGGTCGGATGAAAGTCCTCGTCATACCCGGGCTCTTATTGTCGTTGTCGATGCTGAACGCAGCGGCCACTACGCAGGACGATACATTCCAAAAAATTGCGCGCGATTACGTCGAACAATATTTACAGTCCAATCCCGAGCAGGCGACGGAGCTCGGAGACCATCGTTTTGACGGCGAGTTGACCGATTATTCGTCCGAAGCGCGAGCGAAAGACCTCGCCACGCAAAAAGAATTTCGCGACAAGCTGAACGCGATCGATGGATCGCAGCTCACTGGCGCGAACAATGTCGATTTTCGAATTCTCAAAGAGAACATCGATTACGAAATCTTCCGTGCCGAAGAGCTGAAAGAGCCGGAGTGGAATCCGCTGGTTTACATGCAGAGCCTGGCCAACAGCCTTTACCTCTTGGTAGCGCGCGACTTTGCGCCAGCCGAAAAGCGGATCCCGAGTTTGCGCCAACGAATGAAACAGATCCCGGGCGTGATCGCGCAAGCGAAAGCCAATCTGCAACATCCGCCGCGCATTCACACAGAAACGGCGATCGAGCAGACGCAGGGCGCAATCAATCTCGTGCGGACAGAACTCGCCCCTCTGCTGGATCCGGCACCGCAAATGAAGAAGGAGCTAGGCCCGTTGCAGAACAAAACCGCTGCGGCGCTCGAGGATTACAAAAAATGGCTCCAGAGCGATCTGCTCCCCCGCTCCGACGGCGATTTCCGTCTCGGCGCAGAGAAGTACAGGAAGAAACTGCGCTTCGCCCTAGCGTCGGATTTGCCGATGGAAGAAATCATGAAACGGGCGAAGGCCGATCTGGAGCTGACACAAACCGCCATTTACGAAACGGCGCTGCCGCTCTACAAAAAATATTTTCCGAACGCGGATCAACAAACTCTCGCAGACAAGCATAAGGTAACGGCCGCGGTGTTGGACAAGCTTGCGGAGCAACATCCCAATGACGCCACTGTGGTTGATTACGCAAAGAAAGTTGTCACAGAAGCGACAGATTTCGTGAAGCGACACGATGTGGTCAGCGTTCCAAACGGGCCGCTGGACGTGATCGCGATGCCGGAATTTAAACGCGGCGTGGCGATCGCATATTGCGATGCGCCGGGGCCGCTCGAGAAGAACGGCAAAACATTTTTCGCCGTCGCGCCGACGCCAAAGGATTGGTCAAAAGAACGAAAGGAATCGTTCTTTCGCGAATACAACAACTACATGATTCGCGATTTGACCGTGCATGAGGCAATGCCCGGCCATTTTTTGCAACTCGCTCACGCGAATGAATTCCACGCACCGACGCTGGTTCGCGCAATTTTCCAGAGCGGCCCCTTCATTGAGGGCTGGGCGGTTTATTGCGAACAGGTGATGGCGGAACAGGGATACGGCGGACCGGAGGTTAAGATGCAGCAATTGAAAATGCGGCTGCGCGCGATTTGCAATGCCATTCTCGATCAAAGCATTCATGCCGGGAACATGAGTGAAAAGGAAGCAATGGGTTTGATGACCAAAGAAGGTTACCAGCAGGAAGGCGAAGCAGTGGCCAAATGGAAACGCGCTCGGCTTACTTCCGCACAGCTCTCCACCTACTTCGTCGGCGCCACGGAGCATCTCGATTTGCGCGCTGCAGAACAGAAAGAACTCGGCGACCAGTTCAATCTCAAAAAATACAATGATCAGGTAATCTCTTACGGCAGTCCGCCGGTGAAATACGTGCGTGAGTTGATGGGCTTGTAGGGTGGAACGCGTTGGTGCTCAACGCGTTGTCGAGACAGTGCGCCTTCGACGCCGAATTTTCGACATCGTCTTTGGAGAAGCCGATCCACCTTTGACCTTTGCTTTTAAATGCGACCGTTTTTTGGCATCCGCCAGCCGCGCGAGGTCATCCAGATTGAACGTTCGGCGACGTTTCGTTCCTACCTCTCGAAATTCCACCTGGTACCAACCGTTCATTCTGTCGACGACGTAACGTTTCTGTCCGATGCGCATCGGTTCGTGCGCGATTACGCGATGGATGACTTTTTCGTATTTCGATTGTGGCCAGCGTCGCATTCGACGGCGACCCCAATCAATGGAATGCCCAACATCATCATAAGCATCGGGCCGCTTTTCGAAATCAAGAAGCGAGCGTGCGTCTCCGGCGAAAACCGCCGCGATGTGCTCCAGTGTGCTCGAATCACCGATCTGTCGAATTCGCTGGCGAAACGGCCGCAACGTTTCTGCCGCGATTGCTCGCAGGCTTAACCTTCGGCCGTCACGCAGTTTCCAAAGGGACTCGTTAATATCAGATGTAAATGGATTTCGGCCTAACGAATCAGGGGTGACCCGCCAACCGCGTCGCGACGAATGTTTTTGCAGATGGAATCGCGCTATTCGCGGAAGTGCGTGGCGCTCAAATCGTCTTAGCCCAAAATCTTCCCAGCGGAGCACGGTTTCCATGGCGCCCGCGATGAACGCACACGTTGCCAGCATCAACGCGGGATCCGGCGTAAAATCAACTGTGACTTCGATCCGGTTTCCGCGCGGGCGCACACCGACTGCGCTGCTCTGCCGGTTCGTCGCCAACAAGATCACCGGCACCGGCAGGACATGCGCCAGCAGATACGCAAGCTTCGTAGCATTTCGAAGCTTTGATTTCCGCGAGCTCGGAAAAGACAAATTGTAATGCGCACTAAAGCCCTGAAGCCGGCACTTGCAGCCATGTTGCCTCTCCCAATGATCCAGCTCCCGTCGCAAATAGCGGATCTGCTCCCACAACAAACGCGTCGCTCGATAACAACAGCCGGGCTCGAGTTCAACAATTGGTGTCGTGACTTCGATTACCCCCGTGTCGAAATAAATTGCACCGCCCGCGGGCAATTGAAACGATTTGCCGGTGCGCGGAATCATTCGGCGTCGCACCAGGCGGCTGGGATCACCAAAGACTTTTTCCGGACGCCGTCTGCGTCCGTTGATGAAAAGATTAAATTCCGCTTCCAACCCGATCACCGCCCGCGCCGGGGTTGCACCAAACATGCGAAGGCGAAGACGATGGGTGTCGCGTTCTGTTCGGCGGTCCTTCATCTGCTCAATCCGAGACTAACTCGCTTCGCTGCAGTCGCGCGGCGTTAAACTGACAAAACCTAAATCGATATGAAGATGGTCGTCGGTTTGTCCGCGTTCTCGTCCGAATGGCCGGACAAAAGCAGCCGGACTAAGCGACGCCGCGATCGTCCTATATTTCTCAATCGACCTCGCGTCGCAAAGAAAAGTGTCGCCGACCCGATAGATATTCGCCGCTGTGCCCCACGCGTGAATGCTCTTCGGGCCGCCAATTCGGTGGGCCGGCGAGCGGTAGCCACCATTTGCGCTGATGAACACCGGCGCGTCGACTTCGCGCCGGAAGTCCTCCAAAAATCTGGCAAGCAAAACGATTGCGCAGGGCACGTAATGAGGGAACTGGCTCAGGAGCAGCCTCCCCTCGCGACAGTCGACGAGCATTAATTCCGCGAGCGTGAAGTGTGGCGCCAGCCGAATTTCATGCGCTTCCTCCCAGCTGCCAATTTCATAGAAGAAACGCGGCAAACGATGAACAGTGCCGTTAGCAGCAGCTTCGCTTTCGCCCGGTCGCAATAGCGCCCGGTACTCTTCACCCAGACGCAAACCGTCAATCGGCCGCAAAAACTCAGTCCTCACTTGATTTCGGGTCCGTTCGCAGGAGCGATCGATAAATCGCTTCGGAAATAGCTGCGACTGTTTCGCGCCGCCCCTCTGTATCAGGATCGAATTCCGTTAAAATGGCTGCGATGTATGGTTCGCGTTCGGGCAAATAGACGATTCCAATGTCATGGCAGGCAGTCGAAATCTCGCCGGTCTTGTGCGCGACTGTGGCATGCGGCGGGAGACCTGCGGGAATCATCGAGTTGAATCGTTGCTCCAGCAGAACGCGTATCACCTCTCGTTTGCTTTCAGGCGTAAGAAAATCGCCGCGGATCGCTGACAACAACTTCAACAACCCGTCGGCAGTTGCTTCATTGTTTATCCCTTGCTCGTGCGCACTGTGGTCTTCCACGCCTCGCCGCAGCTCAACCCCGTCAACTTGCGCCTCCCGCAGAACCGTCCGCGCATATTCCACACCCAGGAAATCGAGCAGCAAATTGGTCGCCAGATTGCTGCTCCCACAGATCATTGCGTGCGCAAGCGCGGAGATCTTCGCGGTCCGTCCAATGGTCGCGTACAGCTCCGGCGTTGCGTCGCGATCCTGGCTGACGCGAAAGAGTGATCCGCCTGGCGCGCTGAAGAAACGGTTTCGCACGTGTAACGAGTCAGCGAGCCGAAGCCGGCCTTCGTCCGCCGCTCGAAATACTGCAAGAAGCACTGCCACTTTGATGGTGCTCGCAGCATGAAACCACCGGTCGCCACATAAGGAAAATCGGAATCCGGTCTCGAGATCGTGCAGCGCTACTCCGATGGCTCGAGCTTTGTTTCTGAGAGCCAGGGTTTCCAGTTCCTCGTGTAACCCGTTCGATACATCCACGCTCAGCATCGAACTGCTCTTTACATGGCCATTGGCAAGTCGCAAATTCGCCCGATGCCAAATCTGGCTACTTGGATCCGTCCAAAAGACCCGAAATGGTTTCGCGCAATTTTTTCCAAACATCCTGAAATCAAAGTTTGGAACGCGCGCACTCGAAATGTTCCGCTCGATGAGATGGACGGCCTTTTACTTTCAGGCGGCTCCGATATTTCCCCGGAATTTTTGCGGCAGGAAATCCCCGATCCTTCGGTGTTGGATAAACAGATCGACCCGGAGCGCGATCGCTGGGAGTTTCAGGCTGTACAGGACGCGGTGTCACGCGGGTTGCCAATTCTGGCGATTTGCAAAGGCCTTCAGGTGTTCAATATCGCACTCGGCGGCACGCTCAAGCTCGATATCAAAGGACACAATTTGCCCGAGCAGAAGGATCGTGATGTTCAGCCATTGCGCAGTGCGCGTCGCGCCTCGCACCGTTTTCAAAAAGTGAACAGCGCCCATCACCAGGCGATCGATAAGTTAGGCGACGGCATGGACGTGGAAGCGTGGGCCGCGCACGATGGCATCATCGAGCAGGTGCGTCTCCGCAAATACCCATTTGGACTCGCTGCGCAATATCACCCTGAGCGGAGTCGAATTTACGACTCGCTCTTCGATGATTTCTTCGCGCGTTTAGAATCCCCGAGGGACTAAAGCTTCATCTGCTCACCGACTAATTTACTAGCAGGCGGGGAGCGTAGGACCGCAACCCGCCGGAGCGGCAGCGCGAAAAACGCCGCAATAATGGCACACGCCGCGAGCAGCAAAAACGCAGGCCGGTGCGTGCCAAAGCGATCCTTCATCGCGCCGATAATCGTCGGACCCAGAAAGCCGCCCACGTTCGCGATCGTCACGACTAATGCGACCCCCACCGCGGCTGGTGCTCCGAAGAGAAACCGCGTCGGCATTGAATAAAACGGGCCATACGCCGAGCAGTGACCGATCGGGATGAGCGCCAGTGCTATCAGCGCCAGCACCGGATTCGACACAAAAGCGCACGCAAAAAAACCGACTCCTGAGATTAGCAATGGAATCGCGACATGCATGGGCCGCTCATCAGTCCTGTCGGAGTGCGCACTATTGAAGAGCATGAACGCGACTGTGAGCGCACTCATCGCACCAAGAATGAGCCCTACGCCAAGGTCGCTACTCCCTGTAAGCCCCTTGACGACGAGCGGTGCCCAAAACGAGTAGCCATAAAAGCCAATCGCAGCCAAAAGGAAGATGATCCCAAGCTGCCAAATCGTTGGGTTCGCTAACGCCGCGAAAATGCCGATCGAGTGTTCGCTGCGGGAATTTTGCTCGGCTGCAAGTTTGTTAACCAGCCAATCCTTTTCGGCCGAAGAAAGCCAGCGCGCTGTGTCAGGCCTGTCGGTGAGATACACGAGCACGATCACACCCAGAAAAATGGCGGGAAGTCCTTCGACCAAAAACAGCCACTGCCATCCAGCGAGACCAAGCACTCCATTCAGGCCTAAAAGTGCGCCGGAGAGCGGACCGCCAATGACACCGCTCACCGGCACCGCGGTCATGAATGCGGCTATTGCCCGCGCGCGTTGAGCCTCGGGATACCAGTGGCTCAGGTAATAAACCATGCCCGGGAAGAAACCAGCCTCCGCAGCCCCGAGCAGAAATCTCAGCACGTAGAAAGCCGGCGTGCTCCGAACAAACATCATTCCAACAGAGATAGCGCCCCAGGTAATCATGATTCGCGCGATCCAGCGCCGCGCACCCACTCGATGCAAAATCAGGTTGCTCGGCACTTCGAACAGGCAATAACCAAGGAAAAACACGCCGGAACCGAACCCAAACGCAGCCGAACTGAATCCGAGATCGGCATTCATTTGTAGCCCCGCGAACCCGACGTTCACCCGATCGAGCCACGCCATAATGTAGAGCAGAAACAAAAAAGGAATTAACCGCAATGTGACTTTGCGCAGAGTTACCGACGCGAGATCCGGCTGATTCATGCGAGACAGTTAAAAAAGTTACAAAGGTTACAACAGTTACAACGATGCCATCTTCGGCATTGTAACCCTTGTAACTTTGTAACTCTTTTAACCTACCGTATCCCTCACAACCACTTCCATCTTAATTTCCTGAAACGCGAGCTGATCATGGATCAAGCCGAGCAACTCGAGCGTTCGCGTGTCGGGCATATGCACGCAACGCAATTCGATTCGGGTTGGTTTGCCCGTGAGTTCCGGATGCGCTTCCGCCATTTCGCCATCGAGCAAGAATGAAACGTAAGCGTTGAATCGTTCTTGCAACGCTAACAGCTGTTCGTCCGAGCCGTCCCACTCGTTAGGCTCGTTCATCACGAGAAGGACCTCGCCTGTCTTCGCGTCCTGAGCGACAACATCAATCACGCCAACACGATTCTTCATCTTTGAAGTTTCAGGTTTGATGTCTATTGAGCCGATTCGATGCCTGCTTGCGAATCCTTTCGGAGTTGGACGTTCGGCGTTCGACGTTCGATGTTCAAACACGAATGACCAACGAATTAACAGCGGCAGAAATTTGCGAACTGCTCAAGCTTGAGCCCCACGCCACGTGCGGGTTCGTGCGCGTGACATTTCTCAGCAAACAACGAATTGCGCCCGGCGGGCTTCCCGCACCGTTCCTTGATGACCGGCCAGCCGGGTCCGCACTCTATTTTATGGTCACGCCGGATGCCCCGGTGCGCCAGCATCGAATCCGCAACGATCAGCTTTATCACCGTTATTTGGGTGATCCGATCGAAGTCTTAATGCTGCACCAAAATGGAACAAGCGAGCGCGCCGTAGTGGGTCCGGATCTGCGCGCGGGTCAACGTGTACAGCTTCTAATCCCGGGCAATACCTTCCACACTGCACGCGTCACTGGAAATCGTCGCTGGTTTCTTGGCGCGAGCACAGAATGGCCAGGCGTAGAACAAGTTGACGTAGAAATCGACGACGTCGAAGCGCTCGCAACAAAATATCCAGAAATTCCTGGGGCGATGCCCCAGGCTGACGTGAGACAGCGCCTTTGGCGCCAAACAGATGTGATTGACCGGAATCGCCCGCGAGCGAACGTTCACCGCCGTGGCAAAACGAAAGCGCGCAGCTGAATTAACGTTGCTCGGGCACAGCGACGCGAAGCTGCCCGTGTCACCTGCCGAGGCGCGCCTTGAGACTTTTCCGAATCCCGCTCCTCAGCGCGATTATCGAATTCATTTCGAAACGGACGATTTCACTTCAGTTTGTCCCGTGACAGGCCAGCCCGATTTCGCGCGGATCGATATCGATTATGTGCCCGACCGTCTTTGTGTCGAAAGCAAATCGCTGAAATTTTATCTGGCATCGTACCGGAACGAGCGCGCGTTCAACGAAGCCGTCACAAATCGTATTCTTGACGATTTCGTGAAAGCCTGCGCGCCGCGCGATGCGATCGTGACCGCACAATTCTCCGCGCGCGGCGGAATCGCTCTAACTGTTCGCGCCGAGTATCCAGAGAAACACTGAAAAGAGCTCGCACAGAGGACACAACGGTCACAACGCAGTTACAATTGAAACTCCTTTGTGTCCTTAGTGGACTTCGTGTGAAGTCTGTTAAGGCAAGGAGTAAATGAAACGCGCAGTTGTCCTCTTAAGCGGCGGAATCGATTCAACTACGACACTCGCAATCGCGATTGCTGAAGGCTACGAGCCATATGCCCTCTCGTTCGATTATGGTCAGCGTCACCAGATCGAAACAGAAGCCGCGCGGCGTGTCTCCACATCGTTAGGCGTAAAAGAACATCGCATCGCAAAGATCGACTTGCGCGTTTTCGGCGGCTCGGCGCTCACCGATGATGTCACCGTGCCGAAGCACCGGTCAGAACCAGAAATCGCGCACGGAATTCCAGTCACATACGTCCCAGCACGCAATACCATCTTTCTCGCGTACGCGATTGCGTGGGCAGAAGTCATTCCCGCCAGTGACATTTTTCTCGGCATAAACGCAATCGACTACAGCGGCTACCCCGATTGCCGGCCGGAATTCATCGAAGCGTTCGAGAACCTGGTTAACGTCGGAACCAAAGCCGGTGTCGAAGGCCGACGCTTCCAGATTCACACGCCGCTCATCAAACTTTCGAAAGCCGACATCATTCGCAAAGCTGTCGATCTCGGCGTCGATCTTTCGCTCACCCACAGTTGTTACGATCCGACACCCGAAGGTCTGGCATGCGGCGAATGCGATTCCTGTCTCCTGCGGCTCAAAGGTTTTCGTGAAGGCGGAATAAAAGATCCGATCCGTTACGCGATGAAATGAGGGGCAACTCTCCTTGTCATTCCGAGCGAAGCGAAGAATCTCGGATTATGTGCCGGAAGCCGAATATGTTTCGCTTTGCTCAACATGACACGCAGCGTATGACATGCACGCCACAATGAAATGAAGCGCCTGCTCAGGATTTTCGAGCTTTCCAAAAACGAACAGCGCGTCGTCCTCATTGTGGTGCTCATTTTGACCGCCATTGCGTTAATCGGATATGAGCGCCGTGTGCATCGCTCTGGGATTCAGCAGACATCCACGGCAGAAGCGAAACCGTCTCCGAGCGCATCGGAAAGCGAACATGAACATTAGGTTTCAAGCTCGGTTTGTTTGTCTGTCGATAGCACTTCGGACTAGCGCGGCGTTCGGTACCGATCTTCGGGACGGGCTGGCGCATCCCGAAAAATACGACGGGCGCGAAGTAGAAGTGACCGGAATTGCCCGAGTGCCGGGTTATTTCTATTTGTTGCGGACATCAAGGCGGCTGCCAAAACCGACTTGTCGAAGGCACTTCGTATCCGTCAGAATAACTTTGCTGGGAAGGAATACCTGGATGTCGAACGGCAATGGGTCCGTGTTGTCGGTGTAATGAGCTCAAAGGAACGTCGTGGATGGGATTCCGGCGCTCGAGTCCTGCTGAAGCGCATACAATTCCTGCGGGATCGTGCGCCGTCACGAATCGCCAATGGGACAGTTCTCTGAGTTTTCCTGAATGCCACAGCTGAACCTTTGGTCATTGAGTTGTTTTCGCAATCGGAGGGCGGGGAGACCTTCTTTCTCGCGCCGCACGAGGCGGACAAAACGATAATTTGGAAAGGCCAAGTTGTTGTATCACACCTACAGGGACCGGATAACGTGCCTCTTGATAGGCGACAGATAGGCAAGCCAATTGCACGCGGCGAGATAAGATTACGCGAGTTGCCGTCGGATTACCGATATTCGCCCGAATGGTCAGACAAGCGCACGCTGTACTACAGGATTTCCAGTAATCGAATTGAATTGGTTCCCGCCTCCAAGGCGAAGGAGTAGAAGCTCGTAGGGAACAAAAGTGTTAGTGAAGCGTCTGGGCAATCGAAAAAATACGGCGCGAAAATCCAGCGTGATCAGTAGTTCAATTTTCACTTAACCCCGGAATGCGTCCGTACCCGACAAAGACGGGACTGATCTTGGCATCGCCGCTTTTGGGTGGCGGCGGCATTTTGAAATCGAACACGCTCACGCCCCAACGTTGTTTTCCGTCGTATGTGCGGCCGTCGCTTGAACCGACCATCACACGCTTGTTCGTTCGTTTTTCGCGACCCAAATAAATCATCGTGTGCGTGATGGGCGGGTCGCGATCGATGTTGTAGGTTCCGCGCCAAAAGAGCAGGTCGCCGGGCTTTAGATCGCCGAGCTCGAATGAATCCTCGTTACGACTGAGGACTGCATTGAAATCTCCCGTCTTGCGCACCCAGACATATTGTTGACTTGAATCACGCGGCACATCGGGAAATCCATTTTGCTGAAGGACGTAGTAAATGAAACCGGAGCAATCCATGCCCCCGTTTTTCGGATCTGCGGAGCCATAGGTGTAACCAAGATTTTGCTTCGTTAGCGTGAGCCCGGCGTCCAGGATCTGACGAACTTTTGTGGGATAGCTGTCGTAATCCGCTATTTGATCAGGCGACAGTGAGACGTTTGGCCACGCCTTCTTTCCTCGAGTAGGTTCTGGTGTTTGCTCTAGACTGGCAGACGGAGTTTCTGTCGCGGATGGTGACTCGGTTGGTGTTGGAGTAGGAGATGCTTTCTTGAGCTTTGATTTGCTCTTCGGTGTGGGAGACGGAGTCGGCGAAGCTTTCTTTCGTTTGGCAGAAGCAGTCGGCGTGGGCGTAGGCGACACTTTCTTTGACGAGTGTTTTCGATGCTTGCGCGACGGGGTCGGACTTGGATCGGGCTCGAGAACTCTCTTAATTTTTGAGCCTAACGACTGTTCGGCGGCATTCGCGGCATTGAGTGTGCCGAATAGCATCGCGGCAACGAAAAACAATCGAAATGTTCTTTGGAAGAGCATGAATCTTGTAGGGCGTTTCTGTGAAACGCCGTCCGGCCGGGCGTCTGACACAGACGCCCTACAATTCGCGCTCCGCCCTTCAACCGGATGACTCTTAATTGTAAAGACAATCAGTGCGCGAGCTCTTCCAGGGTTGCTTTGTTCAAACGAATGCCGCCTTCAAAATTTTCGAGCGGAAAATTTTCGTTCGGCGAATGAGCGCGGCAATCGGGCAAGGCGAGTCCCATGAGCAACGTTTCGATGCCGAGAATTTCGCGAAACTCCGACACGATCGGGATGCTGCCGCCCTCGCGGATGAGCGCGGCGTCACGGTTGAACGCTTTGCGCAACGCGCGTTGTGCCGCTTCGCCCATCGCGGAGTGCGGATCGGTGAGATACCACGGACCGCTGTGGCCCGTGGTAACATCCATTGTGACGCCTTTCGGCAGATTCTTTTCCAAATGCGTCTTGGCCAATTCGAGAATTTCTTCGCCTCTTTGCTCAGGAACAAGACGGAACGTCAGTTTCGCAAACGCGTGACTGGGAATTACCGTTTTTGTGCCCTGCCCCTGGTATCCGCCGCCGATTCCGTTGATCTCGGCAGTCGGACGCGCCCAGATGCGTTCTGCTGAGTTGTATCCGGCCTCGCCGAAAAGTTCGGACACACCTGTCTCCTCGCGAATCAGTTTGTCACCGTCGACAGGAAGTTTACGCCATGCATCGCGCTCCCAGTCTTCGAGTGGTT
>Ga0066709_100002316_pt1 | contig 13778 bp, 10 predicted proteins | sample GraSoiAngelo_158_FD_79665 | JGI IMG/M metagenome (GOLD analysis project Ga0066709, IMG submission 79665) | Grasslands soil microbial communities from the Angelo Coastal Reserve, California, USA - 14_1009_16_30cm | ecosystem: Environmental > Terrestrial > Soil > Grasslands | place: USA... | reverse complement strand
TACCCCTCGTAGAAACCGAACACGAATATTTTGTTTTTCTCGATCGGACCGCCGGCGGCGGCGCCGAACTGGTTCTGTTTGAGCGCCGGCTTGGTCAGCGCGAAGAAGTTGGTCGCCTGTAGCGAGTCGTCGCGGTTGAATTCCCACGCGGAGCCGTGGAGCTGGTTCGTGCCCGATTTGGTCACGACGTTGACGACGGCGCCCGCGTTGCGGCCGAATTCTGCCGCGTACGAGTGTGTCTGGATCTTGAACTCCTGGATGGCGTCCGGCGGCGGCCGCAGCACGAACCCGGTGTTGAACGTGTCGTTGTTGGTCGTGCCATCGAGCAGAAAACTGTTCGACTGGTTCCGCATGCCGTTGACGTTGAAGCCGGCGGTCGTGGCCCCGAATCCGCCCGGCGTGGCGTCGCCGTTCTGGCCGCCAAGCCCGCCGGGTGGCGCGACGACGCCGGGAATCAGCGTGCCGAGCTGCGTGAAGTTGCGGCCGTTGAGCGGCAACTCGACGACTTTCTGCTGATCGATCGTGATGCCGAGGGTCGCGTGCGAGGTTTCAACCAGCGGCGACTGGCCCGTGACGACGACGCTTTCCTGCACGCCGCCCACTGCCAGTTTGAAGTCGACGCGCGACGTGTCGCCGACCGATACCGAGATGCCGGAACGCGTGACCGGTTTGAAGCCGGAGATGCTCGCCTTCACCGCATAGGCGCCGGGCTGCACCTGCGGCACGGTGTAAAAGCCGTCAGCGCCCGAGGTCGCGGACCGGGTCTGGCCGGTTTCTGTGTTGGTCACCTCGACGGTGACCCCCGGCACCACCGCGCCGGTTTCGTCCGAGATCACGCCAGCGATCGCGCCTGTCGCCTGCGCCAGGGCTGCAGGCGACAGGCCGACCAGCATCGCGGTGCTCAAAAGTATTACCCGCATCAGGACTCGTCCCACCATCGTGTCTCCTCCGGTTCGATCGGCTAAAAGTCTTCGCCCTACGATTCGTGTGCGGTCGCAAAACCAACCCCTCCACCACGGAGGACACGGTGGACGCGGAGGAAAGAGCCGTACGAAATTTTTCCTCCGTGTCCCCTGTGTCCGCCGTGGTGGAGCGTTATGGACGGCGTCAATTCATCGTGCCTGTCAGCTCCATCAGCGCAAGCGCAATCACTTTCGTCGCATTCACGATGTCGTCGACGCCGCACCATTCGTCGGGCTGGTGCGCGAGGTCGAGAATGCCGGGGCCGTACGCGACGCAGTTGGTCACGCCGCCGATGCGCGTCACGTGTTTGTGGTCGTACGTGCCGGGACTCGCGACGATACCGCCGCTTCGGCCGAGGACACGCCGAAGACTGCGGTCGAGGACGCCGATGAGCGGCGAGTCGTCCGGCGTGCGAACCGGATGCACCACCATCAGATCGCGAATCTCGTAACGCAGGTCCGGCACCTCGGCGGCCGCGCGATCGAGCAGGCCGACGATCTCACGCCGCGTGGCGTCGAATCCCTCTTCGAGCAGGAAGCGGCGGTCGAACACCGCATGGCACACATCGGCGACGCACGGCGTCTGGATGCCGCCCACCGGCTGACCGCCGTCGATGCCGTTGATGTTCAGCGTCGCGACCCGCGCGCCGGCCGGCACGACGGGCATCTCGGTCGTGCGCTCCGCAAGTCGCGGCATCAGCTCGCGGTGAATCTTGTCGAGGATGAGACCCATGTGCTCGATCGCGTTGACGCCATGGAACGGCATACTCCCGTGCGCGATACGTCCGTGCGTCGTCACTTCGAACCAGTACACGCCACGATGGCCGATGCAGATGCGATCGACGTACAGCGGCTCGGGGATGATCACGTAGTCGGTTCGCGCGGCGCTGATGTGACCGTGATGCGCCAGCCACGCGACGCCGGCAAAGCCGCCGCTTTCCTCGTCGACCGTTCCGCTGATCTCGACCGAGCCGTTCAATTCGATGCCCGCGCGTCTGATCGCTTCGGCGGCGTAGACGGCGGCGGCGATCCCGGCCTTCATGTCGCACGATCCGCGGCCGTAAATGCGCCCGTCGCGTAAGACGCCCGCGAACGGATCGAAGGTCCATCCGTCGCCCGGTGGCACGACGTCGAAATGTCCATTGAGATGAACAAGCGGCCGCGCCGAACGCCCGGCGCGGTGTCCGACGACGTTGATGCGAGGATGGCGGGCCGTGTGCTCCGGCAATCCTTCGGCGGCGAAGTACTGCGTTTCGAATCCGCAGTCGTCGAGGCGCCGGCCGATCAGCTCGGCGCAATCGGCGTATCCGTCGCCGGGCGGATTGATCGTCGGCAACCGAACGAGATCGCGCGTGAAGTCGACGATCTCGTCGACGGCGGCGTCGACGGCCGCAAGCACACGGTCGGAGGCAGTCATGTTGGTCGGGTAAGTCGGGTAGGTCAGGTGCGTCGAGTTGGTCGGCCCTGACCTACCAGACCTACCAGACCCACTAGACTGACCACGAATGCCGCGAATGTTACCATCCACGCGGTCATCGTGTCGTATCTGCTCGTCATCATCGTCTATTCGCTGGCGCAAATCGCGCTCGGCGTGTGGATCAGCCGCCGCGTGCGGGGTACGAGCGACTTTTTCGTCGCGGGCCGGCGTCTGGGACCGGGACTTCTCTTCGCGACGTTTCTCGCGGCGAACATCGGCGGCGGGTCGACAATTGGCGCGACCGGTCTGGGATATCGCGACGGTCTGGCGGCGTGGTGGTGGGTGGGATCGGCCGGCATCGGATCGATCGCGCTCGCGCTGTGGGTGGGACCTCGCATTCGCCGGATCGCTGCCGAGCACGACCTGCGCACCGTCGGCGACTTCCTCGAGTGGCGCTACGACAGGCGTGTGCGCGCGGCGATTGCGGCGCTCTTGTGGGTGGGAACAGTCGCGATCCTGGCGGGACAGCTCATTGGCATCGCCTGGATCCTGACGGTGGTGATCGGCATTCCGAAGATCGTGGGCTGCGCGATCGGTGCGCTCGTGGTGACCGTGTATTTCGGCGCAGGCGGTCTCCTCTCGTCGGCGGTCGTCAACGTCGTTCAATTGAGCGTCAAGGTGCTCGGGTTCAGCGTGGCGCTTCCTCTCGTGCTCGGGCGCGTCGGCGGTGTCTCGGGCTTGCACGCGGCGCTTGCCGACCCCGCACTTTGGAATCCCTGGCGGCATGCCGCGTCGGGATGGATGTACGTCGCGATGCTCGTTCCGAATTTCGTCGTATCGCCGGGGCTGCTGCAGAAGATTTACGGCGCGCGGAGCGATCGCACGGTCCGCCTGGGTGTCGGCCTGAACGCTGTCGGTCTCCTGGCGTACGCGCTGATGCCGACGCTGCTCGGCATGGCCTCGCAGGTGCTGCATCCCGGGTTGGCGAACCGCGAGCTCGCGCTGCCGATGATTTTCATGAACGACGTGCCGTTCTGGGTCGGCGCGCTCGGGCTGGCGGCGGTGTTCTCGGCCGAAGTGAGCGCCGCCGACGCCGTGCTGTTCATGCTTGCAACGTCGCTGTCGCAGGACTTGTACAAGCGGTTCCTTCGGCCCGCGGCGACCGATCGGCAGGTGCTCGTCGTGGCGCGCACGGCATCGGTCGCGGGCGGCGTGCTGGCCGTGGGCGTCGCGTTCGTGTCGAAGACGATCATCGACGCGCTCAGCGTCTTCTATACCGTTATCGCCGTGAGTCTGTTCGTGCCGATTGTCGCCGGCCTGTACCTGCGGCGGCCGCGCGCACTCGACGCGCTCGCGGCGATCGGCGGGGGCGTGGCCGTCGTGGCGGCGATCCAGTTCGGGAACGGTGGTCAGCCGATCGCGGGCTTGACGCCGCCGATGTTTGGCTTGATCGCGGCGGCGCTCGCATTTGGCCTCGCGATGCTGATCGTCCCGACCGAATTCGTAGGGGCACGGCTGCGCCGGGCCCCGACCGCGACGATTGATGCTCGGGGTGAACGCTGATGGAACGCAACCTCTTTGATTTGACTGGAAGAGTCGCCGCCGTGATTGGCGCGGGCTCCGGCATCGGCGAAGCGGTAGCGCTCGGATGCGCGCGCCATGGTGCGCGCGTCGCGTGTCTCGATCTCAATCTGGAGGCGGTCGAGCGCGTAGCCGGCCGCGGTCACGCTGACGGCCTGACGCTGGAGAGCGCGAAGCTGGACGTCACCGACAGCGCATCGATCGAGGGAGTGTTCGCAGAACTGTACGCGCGTCACGGGTCGTTGGACATCGTGATCTGCACACCCGCCATCAACGTGCGCAAGCCGATCCTGAAATACACCGACGAGGAATTCGCCCGCGTGCTCGACGTCAACATGAAAGGCAGCTTCGGCGTGCTGCGAGCCGCCGGTCGCATCATGGTGGCACAGAAGCGCGGCAGCATCATCATGTTCTCGTCAATCCGATCGCAAGTCGTGGAACCAGGACAGGCCGCCTACGCCGCAACCAAGGCGGGCGTGCTGCAGATGGTCCGCACCGCCGCGGCCGAATTCGGTCCGTACGGCGTCCGCGTCAACGCGATCGGTCCGGGCGTCGTCGAGACACCGCTCACCGCGCCGATCAAAGCGAACCCCGACTGGTACAACGCGTACGCAGCGAAAACCGTCTTCAATCGCTGGGCCCAGCCGGAGGAGATGGTCGGTCCGACAGTGTTCCTCGCATCGGACGCGGCAAGCTACGTCACCGGCACGATTCTGTTCGCTGACGGCGGCTGGCTCGCCGCGGACGGACGGTTCACGCCGCCGGGCATGTAAACGATCTGGTGATTGGGTGATCTGGTGATCGGGTGATTGATGGTTCAATCGATCGTCCAATCAATCACCAGATCACCCAATCACCAGATCACCCAATCACTCGATCACCAGATTCAGGCGCCTGGCGTCGCCCTTGGCCGCCGTCCACTGCGCCATCAGTCTGGTGAACGCCGCATGGCGCTGATTGACGGCAGCCACAAGCTGCGTCGTCGGGGCAACGTCGGCGCCCTGCAGGAGGTTCATCAACGCGCCGAGGCTTCCGCTGATGTTGCTCAACGTATCGGGACCTTCCGTCGTACCGCCCCGACCGCCGCCCGCTACACCTTCGAGCGCGGCGAGTTTCTGATTCAGCGCTGACTGCGGGCCGCTTGAACCCTTGGGGATTCGATCGCGGAGTTCACGCACCTCCTGCAGCGCCTTCTGCGCAGACATCATGTCGTCGTACATCTGCTTCGAGAGCGTAAACTGCTGCGACAGACCGAGCGCCGACGTTTTCACTCGCGGATCCATCTTGACTGCGAGCGGCTGCGTGTAGCTCTTGCCATCCACGGTCAACTTCACCGTATACGTTCCTGGCGCGACCCACGGCGCATTCGGCGGCGGAGACGTGTTGTGCGCAACCGCCGCGATCGGCAGGCCGCCGCGCCCGCCGCCGCCGGGTAGCGGCTGGTAGTGCAGATCCCAGAGGAAGCGATGCATTCCAGCCTCGGCCGAGAGGACCTGCGGCGGGCGATACCAGTAAAGCGGCACGGGCGCCGTCGCGGGATCGGGAAGCTCTGAACGGTCGCTGCTCGAGTATCGACGAATCGTTTTCGATGTCGCGTCGAGAATCTCGAGCGTCACCGGACCAGATGCTGCGGCTGCGAGCGTATAGTTCACGATCGCGCCGTCGGGCGGATTCTGTCCCGCCGGTTCGTCCGGCGGCAGCGGCGTGTCTGTGTTCGTGTTCCAGCGCACGCGGTACGCGACCTCCGGTTTGAACAATGCGACGCTCGCGCTCGCGGTACTCTCGTCCATCTGTCTCAAGGGCGTGATGTCGTCGAGGATCCAGAATCCGCGTCCGTGGGTCCCCACCACGAGATCGTCGTCTTTTACGATCACATCACGAACCGACGTCGCCGGCATGTTCAGCCGCAGCGATTGCCAATGCTCGCCGTCGTCGAAGGAAACGTAGACCTCGCGTTCGCTGCCCGCGTACAGCAACCCTTTGCGCTTCGGATCTTCGCGGACCACGTTGACGGTGCCGCCGTCCGGGATGCCGCTCGTGATGTGCGTCCACGTCTTGCCGCCGTCGTGCGTGCGATAGATGTGCGGGCGCAGGTCGTCGAGCCGCAGCGTGTTGATCGCCGCGTAGGCGGTCTGCGCGTCGAAATGTCCGGCGTCCATCAGCGACACTTTGGCGAACGGCTTCAGATCCGGCGGCGTCACGTCGGTCCAGTGCGCGCCGCCGTCTGACGTGACGTGAATCAATCCGTCATCGGTTCCTGTCCAGAGGCGATTGATATCGAGCGGTGACGGGGCGACGGTGTAAATGACGCCGCGGCGCGTCGGCTGCGCGGTCGAATCGCTCTTGAACTTGCCGACATTCGCCGGGATCTCGAATGTCTCACGCGAAAGGTCCGGGCTGATTTCGGTCCAGCTGCGTCCGCCCGTCGCCGTCTTCCACAACGTGTTGCCGGCGTAATACATCACGTGCGGATCGACAGGCGAGAACAGCACCGGCGCCGTCCGGAGCGTTCGGACGCTGCCTCGACCGCCGGGCTTCGGAGCGATGTTCTCCACCTGTCCGGTGCGGCGATCGGTGCGAGTGGGCGTCCGTCCACCGTAAATGATGTCCGGATTCAGCGGATCGGGCGCGACGTAGCCGTACTCGTCGACGCCGACCGGGTGCCATTCGCGAAAGGTGATCTGTCCGTCGTTGCCGCGGCTCGACACGCACGAGGATCCGCTTTCCTGCTGCCCGCTGCGCACGTGGTACGGAAACGCATTGTCGGCGGTCACGTGATACATCTGCGCGGTCGGCTGGTTGTACCAGGAGCTCCATGTTTCGCCGCCGTTGACGGTGATGATCGTTCCCTGGTCGCTCGCGATCGCGATGATCTGCGGCACGGTCGGATTGATCCACGCCCGCTGATAATCGTCGCCGCCCGGAGCGCCGCGGAAGCCGATCCACGTCTTGCCACCGTCCGTCGACTTCCAGGTGACTGTGCTCGCCATGAACACTATGTCGGGATTCGTGGGATGCACCACCGGAACGGGCAGGTCGCCTCCGCCGATGCGGCCGGCAGGACGGGCGTCCGTCGTTATTCGCGTCCAGCTGTCGCCCGCATCGTCGGATCGATAGATGCCGACCGCCTGACGTGAAGCCACCGACGCGTAGATGCGATTCGAATCGCTCGGCGCCACGGCGACGTCGGCCTGGACGACACCGTCGTCGGGCAATCCTTTCGTCAGCGGCTTCCAGGTGTTTCCGCCGTCGGTCGATTTGTAGATCCCGCCGTTGGTGCCGTTCCACGCACCGTTTTCCCACGGCCCCTGACGCGTCTCCCATAGGCACGCGTAAATGATGTCTGGATTCTTCGGATCGAGCTCGACGTCGGAGGCGCCGGTGTTCTCGTCTTTGTAGAACACTTTCTGGAACGTGCGGCCGCCGTCAGTCGAGCGGAAGATACCGCGTTCTTCATTCGGACCGTAGGGATGGCCGAGGACCGCCACGAACAACCGATTCGCGTCGCGCGGATCGACGACGATGTAAGGAATCTGCTGGCCGTCGCGTAAGCCGAGATGCGTCCACGTCTTGCCCGCGTCGGTGGATTTGTAGATGCCATCGCCGACCGACAGATCGGGCCGTGCGATGCCCTCGCCGCTGCCGACGTAGATCACGTTGGGGTCCGACGGCGCCACCGCGACCGCGCCGATCGATCCGGTCGGCTGCTCGTCGAAGATCGGCACCCACGTCCGCCCGAAATCGGTGGTCTTCCACACGCCGCCATTCACGAAGCCGGTGTAGAAAACGTTCGGTTGGCCCGCGACGCCCGTAATCGATTTCGCGCGGCCGCCGCGGAACGGACCGATCGCGCGCCACCGGATTTCGGCCGCGAAGCTTTTCGTGGAGTAGGTCTGAGCTGCCGGGCTGCGCGGCGAAACCAACGGAAGGGCCACAGCAGTCGCCAGCAGTAACCCCATCAGTGTGCGTGATGTATTCATTCGGCCTCCACTTTGCTTCTTTTTGATACTTCACGATCACGACGTAGGTTTTTGTATCCAAATAACTCAGCCATTAAGCGCATTGACTGAAAATAGTACGCCAGAGTTCGCGCTGCGCATTCGGATCGTTTCGGAACCGGATCCCGATCTCTTCGCCGAGTACGACGTGCACAGGTATCGCGTGGGCGATGTGCACGAAGTTCCCATCCGTCTCGCTACGCTGCTGATACTCTCGGGCTACGCCGAGCGGGTGGGAGGGGCAGTGCCGGCCGCCGAAGCTGCCGATTTCAGTGGTCCGCGTTTTCCGCGACGAAAGAAGTAGCGGCGGTTCGAGAACCACCTACACGTTCTGCGCGTTCTCCCAACTTTTGGATCTCGTCAGCGCTGACGTCCAGCGTTCGCGTAGCGCGGAGGCGGCGCGGCGCGTCATCTCCGGCTCGAATCGGCGATCCGCGCGCCACTGGCCGGTAATCGCGTCGATCGAGCTCCAGTAGCCCACCGCAAGGCCGGCCAGATACGCGGCGCCGAGTGCGGTCGTTTCGGTCACCGCCGGGCGCACCACCGGGACGCCGAGCACGTCGGCCTGAAACTGCATCAATGCATTGTTCGTCGCGGCGCCGCCGTCGACGCGCAGTTCCTTGAGCGCAATACCGGCGTCGGCGGCCATCGCATCCAGCAGATCCGCGACCTGGTACGCGATGCTCTCGATCGCGGCGCGCGCGATGTGTCCGGCCGTCGTGCCGCGCGTGATGCCGACAATCGTGCCGCGCGCGTACGGATCCCAATGCGGCGCGCCGAGGCCCGCGAAGGCCGGCACCAGGTAGACGCCGCCGTTATCCGAGACGCTCGCCGCGAGCGGCTCGATCTCGGCTGCCGTACGGATCAGCCCGAGGCCGTCGCGGATCCACTGCACGACCGCGCCGCCGATGAAGACGCTGCCTTCGAGCGCGTACTGCGCGCGCCCGCCGATCTGCCAGGCGATCGTCGTGAGGAGCTGCTGCCGCGAGGCGATCGGCGCGGTTCCGATGTTCTGGAGGAGAAAGCATCCGGTGCCGTACGTGTTTTTCGACATGCCAGGCGTGCGGCACATCTGCCCGAACAGCGCCGCCTGCTGATCGCCGGCGATCCCGGCGACGGGCGCGCCTTCAATCGCCACCGTGGTCGAGACGCGGCCGTACACTTCGCTCGAGGAGCGCACCTCGGGCAGCAGGCTGGCGGGAACGTCGAACAGACGGAGCAGTTGCTCGTCCCAGGCGAGCGTGTGAATGTTGAACAGCATCGTGCGCGACGCGTTGGTGGCGTCGGTGACGTGCGCCCCGCGACCGGTCAGGTTCCAGAGCAGCCATGTGTCGACGGTGCCGAAGGCCAGCTGCCCGGCATCGGCACGCGCGCGCGCGCCCGGCACGTGATCGAGCAGCCATCGGATCTTGCTCGCGGAAAAGTAGGCGTCGATGAGCAGGCCGGTTTTCTGCTGAATCGTCGCGCCCGCGCCGTCGCGCTTGAGCTGTTCGCAGTAGTCGGCGGTGCGCCGATCCTGCCACACGATCGCGTTGTAGATCGGCTCGCCGCTGTCCCGATCCCACACGATGGTCGTTTCACGCTGGTTGGTGATGCCGACCGCCGCGAGGTCCGATGGACGGATACTCGCGCGCGCGAGCGCTTCGGACGCGACGCCGATCTGCGACGCCCAGATCTCGCGCGGATCGTGCTCCACCCATCCGGCGCGGGGAAAGATCTGCTCGAATTCCTTCTGCGCGAGGCCGCGCACCACGCCGTCGTGATCGAAGACGATCGCGCGCGAGCTGGTGGTGCCCTGATCGAGCGCAAGGACGTAGGACATGCGCCGTCACTATACAATGTGCGCCATGTCACGGAGACTGCTGCGCGAGACGCTCGCCGAATTCTTCGGCACCTTCATCCTGATTGTCTTCGGGGTCGGCGTGGTCGCGCAGGTCGTGCTGAGCCGCCAGACCGCGGGCACCTACATCTCGATCAACCTTGCATGGGGATTGGCGGTGACGATGGGGTGTTATGTCGCGGCGGGGGTGACGGGGGCGCATCTGAATCCGGCGGTGACGCTGGCGCTTGCCGTCCACCGGCGCTTTCCGTGGGGGAAGGTGCTGCCGTACGCGGCGGCACAGGTGGCTGGAGCTTTTGTCGCGTCGGCCGTGGTGTACGTGACGTATCGCGAAGCGCTGACGGCGTTCGACGGCGGCGTGCGGCAGGTGCTCGGGCCGCAGGGGACCGCCGGGATTTGGGCCACGTATCCGCAACCATTTCTCAGCATCTTCCCAGGTGGGTTCATCGATCAGATTGTTGGAACGGCATTGCTCGTCGCGTGCATCTTTGCCATTACCGACGACCGCAATTCGCCGGCGCCGGCAGGTCTGGCGCCGGTCGTCGTCGGCTTGCTCGTGGTGTTGATCGGCGCGACATTCGGGTTCAACGCCGGCTACGCGATCAATCCGGCGCGCGACTTCGGTCCACGTCTGTTTACATCGGTGGCCGGGTGGGGCGCCGAGGTATTCCGCGCCGCGCATGGCTGGTGGTGGGTGCCGATCGTCGCGCCGTCGATTGGTGGCGTGATCGGCGGCTGGGTCTACGATGCATTCATCGGAAAGCGCTTCGTGGAAGTCAGAATTGAGAAGTCGGAAGTGAGAACGTAACGCGCTTTGCAGGACGAGCTCGCCACCACGGAGGACACTAAGGATTCGGAGGAAAAGTCCTTTTCGTGCGCGTTCTTCCCGTGTCCTCCGTGGTGGCGAGCGTTTACTTTTCGCTTCCAACCTTCGGCAGCCCGTCCTGAATCAGCTTCGCGGCGCGCGTCATCGCCTCGTCGCGCTGCAGCGCGTGAGCCTTCAACACGAGCTGGTAGCCATCGATTGAATCGATCGCGGGAATCGGCGCGCTGAACATGAACTTCGCCTGCTTGTAGGTCTCCACGAGATAGCCGAAATCGAAGACGGCAAGCGGAGCGTCCGCGGTCCGCGCCGCGGCGCGCGTCTGCAAGGCGGTCAGGAGCGCGGTCGCCACTGACGGACTGGCCGCTGCGTAAATCGTGGCGCGGCGGAGCGTCTCCATTCGAACGAGAACGGGTGTGTCGGATCCGAGCAGCGCGACCGTGTCGGCGACGAGGTGCGACATGTCGTAATGCGGATCGGTGGTGCGCCACCCGCCCGTCCCCATTGGCAACGAACGCGCGGCGCCGATTTCGAACGGGAAGCAGAGCAGCGGCGGGCCGGCGAGCGCCGGCCGCGCGACAACGAGCGCGGCGGCAACGGTAACCGCGACCATCAGCGGGCGAATACGAATCATGTGCAACCCTCCTGTCGACAAGACGCTCGCCTACAGGAAGTGTTAACCGGTCCAAGTTTCCAAGGCTCGACCGCGATGAGGTGCCGAGGCATCGGGTTTGCAGCGGAACCTCAGCGATGATCAGATGTGTCAGCCGATTGCGAGTCCCGGGGCTGCTGTGCGCGCTCGCGCTGATGGCGAGCTGTTCTCGGGGGCCGAACCGTCACGAGGAAGCGCAGCACCAGGCCGGCCTGAAGCGTGCACTCGACGCGAAACGGCCGGCGTCCGTCGGCGGCCCGCGTGCGCAGAAGGTATGGCACGAGACGCGCCGCTTCTATGACGGCAACGGACTGCGGCTCGCGTGGAGCGACGGCCGACGTCCGCGGCCCGCGGTCGACGATCTGGTGCGCGCGCTCCGCGCCGCAGACCGGGAAGGACTGGATCCTGCGGATTACGAGACTCAGCACCTCGAAGCCGCGCGGCAATCGTTCGATCGCGAGCACGCGGTCGATTTCGACGTCCGGTGCACCTACGCCTATCTGCACTATGCCTGGGATCTGACGCACGGCTCGATCGATCCCGAAAAGGTCGCGCCGCAGTGGCACGCGGCGCCGCATGGCGCCGACCTCGCTGGCACCCTCGAGTCGGCTCTCGACGGCGGCGGAATCGAGCGGTCGATCGAGCGGCTCGCGCCGCACTCGCCACAGTATCAGGGCCTGAAACATCAGCTCGCCATGTATCAGGCGAAAAACGAGGCGGCCACGGTCGACAAGATCGTGATGAACATGGATCGCTGGCGCTGGCTGCCCGACGATTTGAGCGCGCAATACGTGATCGTCAACATTCCGGCGTTTCGTCTCGACGCCCTCGAGAACGGACGGAGCGTTCTCTCGATGCGCGTCGTCACCGGCAAGAAAGACAATCCCACACCGGTCCTCGCCGATGAGATCACGTCGATCGTCTTCAGCCCGTACTGGAATATCCCACCCGATATCGTGCAGAAAGAGATTCTGCCGAAACTCGAAGCCGATCCAGATTATCTCGAGCGTAACAACATGGAGGTAGACGAATCGGGCGAGCACTATCGCCAGCGTCCGGGATCGGGCAACTCGCTCGGAAAAGTCAAGTTCGTTTTTCCGAATCACTTCAACGTGTACCTGCACGGCACGCCGTCCGCGTCGCTGTTCAAGCGCGTGGAACGCGACTTCAGCCACGGCTGCGTCAGGCTGGAGCGGCCGCTCGAGCTCGCGAAATACGTGCTGCGCGACCAGCCGGAGTGGACCGAGGAGCGCATCGTCGCCGCGATGGACAGCGGCACCGAAAGGGTCGTCAAGTTGAAGCAACCGCTTCCGATTTATCTCGTGTACTTCACGGCGTGGGAAGAAGACGGCGTGCTGCGCACGGCCCCGGACGTCTACGGCCTCGATCGCCGGCACACGGCGATGGCCGAAGGGGCATGACACGCTCGAATCGGCAATCGCCGATTCTGTTCACGCTGTGTCTCGTCGCAGCCGTACGCGCTGCGGCCGCTGACAGGCTGGATACGAAAACCGTCGATTTCGCGGTCACGTTCAGAGGTGACACGTCTGCGTACCGCGACACGTCGGCATTCGTGCTGCCCAGCGAGACCGTAACCTTCGACGCCGTCGGCGGACCACCAGGCGACTACACGCTCACGACCGACCACGGGGTTGCCGTGCAGCAGGGGTCGCGGCGATGGCGCTTCACAGCGCCGCCGCGGCCGGGGCTGTACACGCTGAAGCTGGACGGACCCGGCAAGAAGGACTCGATGGCGCTCCACGTGTTCGCGATGGGGGCGGCGAGCGCCGTACGAAAGGGCCTGCTGAACGGCTATCCGATCGGTCAGTACCCGTCGAAGCCGCTGAACGGAAATCCGATCTACATGCCGCCTCGCGGGTACGTCGAGGTGACGAAGGAGAACCAGGACACGAAGGTGTCGCCGCATTTCGCGCTGAAGCAGTTCGTCTGCAAGGAGGACACGACGCAGAAATATCCGAAGTACGTGGTCCTGCAGGAGCGGCTGCTGCTCAAGCTCGAAGCCATTCTCGAGCGCGTGAATCGCCTGGGGTTCGAGGTCGACACGCTCCATGTCATGAGCGGCTATCGGACGCCCTACTACAACCATGCGATTGGCGACGTGAAGTACAGCATGCACCAGTTTGGAAGCGCGTCGGATATCTACGTCGATCCGCACAAGGACGACCGCATGGTCGACGTGAACCACGACGGACGCGTCGACATCGGCGATTCGAGGTTTCTCTACGACATCATCGAGTCGATGCTCGCAGAGCCGTCGTACCGGAAGTTCGAGGGCGGCATGGGCTTCTATCCGGCGACGGCCGCGCATCCGCCATTCGTCCACGTCGACGTGCGCGGGACGAGAGCGCGATGGAAGGGTTGATCGCCTTCGCGCCTTCGGCGCTCCGGCGCGTCACGCGGGCCTTCGCGTGTCGCTCGGCCGTGTGTGTTGCCGCGCTGCTGTTGCTGACGCCGCCGCGAGCGTCCGCGTATTCCGTCCTCGCC
>Ga0066709_100002315_pt1 | contig 13778 bp, 12 predicted proteins | sample GraSoiAngelo_158_FD_79665 | JGI IMG/M metagenome (GOLD analysis project Ga0066709, IMG submission 79665) | Grasslands soil microbial communities from the Angelo Coastal Reserve, California, USA - 14_1009_16_30cm | ecosystem: Environmental > Terrestrial > Soil > Grasslands | place: USA... | reverse complement strand
CACGGCTCGCTGTCGGACCGCATCATGAACCGCCACGGCGATACGCCGGCGGGCATGGTCGAGTCCGCGCTGGAGTTCGTTCGCATCGCGCGCAAGCACGACTACCACGACATCGTGCTTTCGATGAAGGCATCCAACCCCAAGGTGATGATTCAGGCCTACCGGCTGCTGGTCGCGCGCATGGACGAGGAAGGCATCGATCCCTACCCGCTGCATCTCGGTGTCACCGAGGCTGGGCTGGGCGAGGATGGTCGCATCAAATCCGCGGTGGGCATCGGCGCACTGCTGGACGACGGCCTGGGCGACACGGTCCGCGTATCGCTCACGGAGGAGCCCGAGGCCGAGGTGCCCGTCGCGCAGCGTCTGGTCGCTCCCTACAACGACGGGCTTCGCTTTGCGCGATCGCTCTCTGCTGGCGACGAACGTCTCGACCCGTACTCCTACGCGCGCCGCATGGCAGCGGCCGTTGACGTCGCCGGCCTCACCGTCGGCGGCGGCGAGACGGTAGCGCTGCTTGATCCTCCCGAAGAGGCGTTCACTGGCACACCCGACCAGGCAGGCCTCGCGACGCTGGCCGAGCCAGTCCCGTGGTACGACGCGGTCCGCGCCTACCGCACACTGGCGAATGCGGCGGGCGATCGGCCGCTGCACTTGCAGATCGCGGTCGATGGCGACGAGCTGGAAGTGCTCCTTCGCGCGTCGACGGTCCTTGGTTCGCTGCTGTGCGACGGTCTGGGCGATTCGGTCGGCCTGACCGCGCCTCTGCCCGACGACGACCGATCGCGGCTGCTCTTCGGCATTCTGCAAGCCGCTGGCGTTCGTATCACCAAAACCGAGTTCGTTTCGTGCCCATCCTGCGGCCGCACGCTGTTCGACCTGCAGAGCACGACCGAGCGCATCGCCTCGCGGACCAATCACCTCAAAGGCGTCAAGATCGCGATCATGGGTTGCGTGGTCAATGGCCCCGGCGAGATGGCCGACGCTGACTTCGGCTACGTGGGCGGCTCGCCTGGTCATGTCAACCTGTACGTCGGCAAAGAGGTGGTCGAAAAGGGCGTTCCCGAAGCCGAGGCCGACGCGCGCCTGGTCGACCTGATCCGCCGCAAAGGCAAGTGGCAGGACCCCGCGACTCTGTAAACAAACTCGAAAAACCGCCCTCCGGGCTGTGATATACTTGTCCGTGGCACGGCCAGACGGAGCCGTCGTCGGACGCTACGCTAAGAAGTGGGTAGCCCCCACTTCTTTTGTTGTAGCGAGCGCGCGGCGGAGACGAATTTCGAAGTAGAGCGGAGGGCATGCCAGACATGAAAAGTGAATTCGTGACTGCCATCACCCAACTCGCTGCGGAGAAAGGCGTGCCACGCGAGATGGTCATGGAGGCTATCCAGCAAGCCCTCGTCTCGGCCTACAAACAGCACGAGGAAGACAGCCGTCTCATCACTGCCGAAATCGATTCCGATTCGGGCGAGCCGCACGTCTACCACTGGCTGACCGTCGTCGAGGACATCCCTGACGACGTCGAGGACGACTCGAACCTGATCATCCTCGAGCAGGCTCGCACGCTGAAGAGTCCTGAAGGGCAGGTGCTGTTCCCCAACGCCCAGCCCGGCGATCAGATCTACGAGGATGTCACGCCGCCCCAGTTCGGCCGCATCGCCGCCCAGACCGCCAAGCAGGTGGTGATGCAGAAGCTGCGCGATGCCGAGCGGCGGCTGGTCTTCAACCAGTTCGCCGAGCGCGAGGGCGAGATCGTCCACGGTGTCATCCAGCGCATCGAGGCAGGCACGGTAATCATCGAGATCGATCGCGCCGAAGCCGTTATGCCGCGTACCGAGCAGGTGCCAACCGAGCGCTACTACCAGGGCCAACGTCTGCGCGTGTACGTCGCGGAAGTCCGCGATACGCCGCGCGGGCCGCAGGTGGTTGTCTCGCGCGCGCACCGGCTGATGCTGCGTCGGTTGTTCGAGCAAGAGGTCCCGGAGATCTTCTCGGGCGCCGTGGAGATCAAGGCGATCGCCCGCGAGGCCGGTTTCCGCTCCAAGGTCGCCGTCGCGGCTCGCCAGGAGGGCATCGACCCGGTCGGGTCGTGCGTCGGCGTACGCGGCGTGCGCATCCAGAACATTGTCAACGAGCTCAACGGCGAGAAGATCGACGTGGTCGAGTGGAACGAGGATCCGGCCCAGTACGTGGCCAACGCACTGAGCCCGGCTCAGGTGAGCCACGTCACCATCGACGAGGCCACGCGCACGGCCAAGGTCGTCGTGCCCGAGCGCCAGTTGTCGCTGGCCATCGGCAAAGAGGGTCAAAACGCGCGGCTGGCGGCCAAGTTGACCGGCTGGCGCATCGACATCAAGAGCGACGTCGCCACCGCCGCTACCGCCGCCGCCGCCGCCGCAGCAGCCGAGCAGACCGAGCCGGTCGGGGCCCGGAAAGAGTAGGCGGGATGGCGCCCCCGCCGCGGGGGAGCCGGCCGCGGCACGTCCCCCAACGAACCTGCGTCGCGTGCCGCCAGACGAGCGCCAAGCGACAGCTCGTGCGCATCGTCCGCGGGCCGGACGGGACGGTTATCATCGATCCGACTGGCAAGCGATCGGGTCGCGGCGCCTACCTATGTGAGTCGCCGGAGTGCTGGCAGGCTGGACTCACGCGCGGGGTGCTACCACGCGCATTGAAGATCGAAACTATTCCGGAGGACGACCTCCAGAATTTGAGTGCATTCGCGCAGCGCCTCGGGCTGCAACCCTGAGTCGGCCGCAGGCCGTACTCTTTCCAACAAATGGCTCCTAGGGGCGGCCGGACTACCCCAGGAGCCGAATAAACCGCCCCTAGGAGCTTCATAAGATGCCAAGACCACAACAACGCTCACGCCCAGCGAACCGCCCGGGCCAGACCCGCGGCGGGCGGCGCGGTCAGCTCGAAGCCTTCGAACGCCGCGCTGCCGAGGCGGCCAGTGCGACCGCGACCCGCGCCGCCGAGATTGGCCCGATCGAGCTGCCGTCCGTCGTTAGCGTCTCTGACCTGGCGGGCATTCTTGGCGTGCCCGTCACCCAGGTCATCAAGACCCTGTTCACCAACGGCACGGTCGCAACCATCAACCAGGCACTGGACTATGACACGGCTGCCGTCGTGGCCACGGATCTCGGCTTCGAGGTTCGCGAGCAACGTGTGGCAGCCGCGCCCGCGCCCGCGCCCGCCCCAACAGCGACTGCGACCGCGGTCGCGCCGCCCATCGCTGATGGCGCGGCGGAGCCGGCTGCACCCAGCGCCCCTGCCGAGGAAGCAGAGGACCCGAGCCTCCTCCAACCAAGGCCGCCGGTGGTCACCATCATGGGCCACGTCGACCACGGCAAGACCAGTCTGCTGGATGTGATCCGCAACACGCGCGTCGCGGCGGGTGAGGCGGGCGGCATCACCCAGCACATCGGCGCCTACCAGGTCGAGGTCAACGGCAGTCCGATTACGTTCCTCGACACGCCCGGCCACGAGGCTTTCACCGCGATGCGGGCCCGCGGCGCGCAGGTGACCGATATCGCCGTGATCGTCGTCGCAGCGGACGATGGCGTCATGCCCCAGACGCGCGAAGCCATCGACCACGCCCGCGCGGCGCACGTCCCGCTCATCATCGCCATCAACAAGATCGACCTGGCGTCGGCAAACCCGGACCGTGTCAAGCAGGAGCTGGCGGACCTCGGCGTCGTGGTGACCGAATACGGCGGCAGCATCGAGGCGATCCCCGTCTCGGCACGCACCCAGGCTGGCATCACGACACTGCTCGAGACCATCCAACTGGTAGCGGAGGCCGAAGTCGAGCCAAAAGCGAACCCGAACCGCCCCGCCTCGGGTGCGGTGGTCGAAGCCAGAATGGATAAGAGCCGTGGTGCGGTGGCCACGTTCCTCGTCCAGCGTGGCACCCTCCACGTCGGCGATCTGGTCGTCGCTGGCTCGATTCAGGGTCGCGTCAAGGCCCTTTTCGACGATCGTGGTCGACGCGTCAAGGACGCGCCGCCTTCGTTTCCGGTCGAAGTGCTGGGCCTCGGCGGTGTACCAGCGGCTGGCGATCACTTCACCGCGGTCACCGACGAGCGCACGGCACGAACGATGATCGAAGCCGCTCTTGGCGCTGGCCAGCGCGACGGCGAGGGCGAGCTGACGCTCGAGGCCGTCTTCGCGCGTATCCGCTCGGGGGCGATCAAGGAGCTGAACCTGATCGTCAAAGCCGACGTCCAGGGCAGTATCGAGCCGATCACCAACTCGCTCGAAAAGCTCGGCGATCAGACGGAGACGCGCGCCAAAGTCATCCACTCTGGCCTGGGCAACGTGAATATCAACGACGTGAACCTGGCGGTCGCCTCGAAGGCCATGGTCATCGCCTTCAACGTCAAGACAGAAGCTGACGCGCGCCGCGCGGCAGAGCTCCAGGGCGTGGCGATCCGTGACTACAACGTCATCTACACGCTGGTTGAAGACGTCGAGCAGATGCTCACGGGCATGCTCGAACCGCGCTACCAGGAGGTCGTCCACGGCCACGCGGAAGTGCGGCAGGTGATCAAGGCCGGACGCAAGATGGTCGCCGGCTGCATGGTGATCGACGGAGTCGTGCATCGCCGCGATCGTGTGCGCCTGCAGCGCGCTGGCCAGCAGCTCTGGGAAGGCGGCATCGCCTCGCTCAGGCGCTTCAAGGACGACGTGAACGAAGTGCGCGAAGGCTTCGAGTGCGGCATCACGCTTGACGGTTGGGACGACCTGACCGAGGGCGACCGCATGGAGATGTTCTCCAGCGAGCGGATCTGAGCTCCACGGCGTTGCAATGCCCTCCCGTCGGATTGAACGCATCAACCACCTCCTGCGCCAGGAGATCGCCGATCTCCTGACGCGCGAGGTCAAAGACGCGACGCTTCACAGCGCGCTGATCTCGATCACCGACGTGGAGACCTCGAGCGATCTACGATCGGCCAAGGTCTACTTCAGCGTCTATGGCGACGAGGAGGAGATCAAGGCAGCCGAGGCGCACCTGAAACGTGCCTCGGGGTTCCTGCACCACAACCTCAAGGAGCGCCTGGACCTGCGCGACACGCCGTAACTCGAGTTCGTGGTCGAACGCTCGCTGGCGCGCGGCGACCGCATCATGCGCCTGATGCGCACCATCGAAGAGGAGCGTGGGCATCAGGAGCCCTGATCTGACGGGCATCCTGAACGTCAATAAGCCGAAGGGCTGGACCTCACATGACGTGGTCGCCAGGGTGCGTCGACTGGCGGGCCAGAAGCGTGTCGGCCACGCCGGCACCCTGGATCCTTTGGCCGAAGGCGTGCTACCCGTCCTGCTGGGCCGCGCCACGCGGCTGGCGGACTTCATCCAGGCAGGCCAGAAGACGTACAGGGCCGTGGTTTGCCTCGGGGTCGCCACTGAGACCGACGACGCCGAAGGCGCGGTGATCTCGTCAGTGGCGGTCCCACCGCTGTCCGTTCGGCATTTGAGTGAGACGCTCGCCCGCTTTGAGGGCGAGATCCTCCAGACCCCGCCCCGCTACTCCGCCCTGAAGGTGGCCGGCCGCCGCGCCTACGCGGTCGCTCGCGGCGGCGGTGACGTCGACCTCGCTCCTCGCCCCGTCACGGTGTATGACATGGCGCTGGTCGGCTGGACATCTGGCGAGCTCACCGTCGACGTGACGTGCTCCAAAGGCACCTACGTGCGCGCGCTCGCGCGCGACATCGCCGCCGAGCTGGGTACCGTCGGCTATCTGGGCTCGCTCGTCCGCACGCGCGTCGGCCCGTTCCTTCTCGACGATGCCGTAACTCTCGACCAGCTCGCTGAACGCGGCATCGAGCCCTTTCTGCTACCCGCGAGCTGCGCGATCCTTGATGCGCCGCGCTACTCCGCCGATGCGCTCCAGGCCGCCAGACTCGCCAACGGCCAGGCCGCGTCGGGGGCAAGCCTGCGCGCCGAGTCGGTCTGGGTCTACGATCCAGATGGTCTGCTCGTGTGCCTCGCCTCAGCGGACGGTACGCAGCTCCGACCGCGCCTCCTGCTATGAAGCCCGCGATTGTCACCATCGGCATGTTCGATGGGGTCCACCTCGGCCATCACGAGCTGGTCAGCCAGGTGGTGGACCGCGCCCGCTCGCTTGGCCTGCGCAGCTTCGCGGTCACGTTCGATCCCCACCCTGAGCAGGTGCTCTACCCCGAGCGCAAGCTGACCTATCTATCGACCGCGGACGAGCGCCGGCTACTGATGCAGGAGTGCGGGATCGATAACGTCTGGGTTTGTCCGTTCACGATCGAGCTGGCCCGCCTGGAGCCGGAGGAGTTCGTGCGCCTGATCGTCGAGCGCCAGCCGATGGCCGAATTGTGGGTTGGGGCGGATTTTGCCCTGGGTCGGGGCCGCAAGGGCACGATCGCCGTGCTGGCCGAGATCGGCAGCAAACTCGGTTGGGGCCTGCATGTCGTGCCGCCCTACATGCTCGAGGGGCAGGTTGTCAGCAGCACGGCGATTCGCACCCTGCTCGCCGCCGGCGCTGTCCGCGGCGCGGCCGACCTCCTCGGGAGGAACTACAGCGTGAGCGGTGAAATCGAAGGCGATGAGCTCGTTGTCGATCCCGACCGGGCCCTGCCGCGCCCCGGCCTGGAGTACGACGCCGAGCTACGCCAGGACGGCGCCACGTCCGAGCTGCCCGTCACCGTCCAACCCACGCCCGGCCGCATCAGCCTGGAGCGCCCCGCTCCCCGCGGCAACGGCCCCGCCACCCTGACCTTCCTCCGCCGCGTCAGCTAACCCGACGCAGCGTCAATGCTCGCCGTTGGACTCCTTCTTGTGCTCCTCGATGATCTTCTGCTGCAGGTGCGCCGGCACGGGGTCATAGTGCGACACGCGCATCGTGTACGTCCCCCGCCCTTGCGTCATCGACCGCAGATCGGTGGCGTACCGAAGCATCTCGCTCTGGGGCACGCTTGCCTCGATCGAGGTATTCGGCCCATCGGGCGTCATGCCGTGGATGTGCGCGCGCCGCGTATTGAGATCACCCATGATGTCCCCGGCGAACTCGCTGGGCACGGTCACCTCGACGTGCATGACCGGTTCGAGCAACACTGGATTGGCCTGCGTGAACGCCGCCTTGAACCCCACCGACCCCGCGGTCTTGAACGCGGCCTCCGAGGAATCCACCGGGTGGTACTTGCCGAAGACGAGTGCGCACCGCACGTCTACTACCGGGTACCCAGCAATGACGCCCTGGTCCATGGTTTCCCGCACACCCTTCTCAACGGCCGGTATGAACTGCTTTGGCACCACACCTCCAACAATCTTGTATACAAACTCGAAGCCTTCGCCGCGCGCCGTCGGCTCGAGCTCCAGGTTGACCACTCCGTACTGCCCGTGCCCGCCAGACTGGCGCACGTGACGCCCCTCAGCCGCCGCCTTGGTGGTAACCGTCTCGCGGTAGGCCACCTTGGGCACGTCGAGCGTCACGTTGACGCCGAACTTGCGCTGCAGCCGCTGCGTCGCGACATCGAGATGTGAATCGCCCAGGCCCGACAAGATGACCTCGTTCGTTGAGGTCTCGCGGTGCATTCGCAGGCTCGGGTCCTCCTCCAGCAACCGCGTCATCGCCGTGCTGAGCTTGTCAACATCGCTCCGCGACTTCGGATGCACCGATGCGAAGTAGGCTGCCGCCGGGTAGTCGATGCCAGCCAGCTCGACTCCGCCGTCCCTGGTAGACAGCGTGTCGCCAGTCACCGACTCCGCCAGCTTGGGAATAACGCCGATGTCACCGGTGACCAGTCGCTGCGTCGCCTCCTGCGTCTTGCCGCGCACGTGAAAGACCTGACCGATCCGCTCGTCCTTGCTCTTCTGGACGTTCCACACGTGGCTGTCGGCGCCGAGCGTTCCGGAATAGACCCGGACATAGCTCAGGCGACCGATGTTCGGATCCGACACCGTCTTGAAGATGAGTCCCGCGAGCTTGTCATTCGCTTGCAGCGGCGAGCCATTCGCCAGTGTCGCGGCCCCGTCTACCGGGGATGGCAGCAGCCGCACGATCTCGTTCAGCAGCGGCTCGAGGCCGATCGATTTGCTGCCCGCCGTTGCCAGTACGGGAAACAGCTTTTGTTCACGTACTCCCTGGCGTAGCGCCTTTGACAGCTCCTCGGACGTAATCTCTTCGCCTTCGAGGTATTTGTTGATCAGGTCGTCGTCGAGCTCGCAAGCGCTTTCGACCAGCATTTCGCGCAATTGATCGATGGTTGCCTGCTCTGTCGCGGGCGCATCCTGTGCGGACTGACTACCCGCCATGTAGGCTTTGCGTTCGAGCAGATCGACCACACCGCTGAGGCTGTCCGCTCTGCCGATAGGAAAGACCAGCGGGACGATGCTCTTTCCATACCGCTCACGCAGCGCATCCAGGGCAGCGCGATAATCGGCATTCTCGCGGTCCATCTTGTTGATCACGAGCAGGCGCGACAGATGCCCCGTTCGCTTCCACACCGCGTCGGTGCCGACCTGCGGACCGGCCACGCCATCTACCAGGATCAACGCGCTGTCGGCAACTCGCGTAGCCTCCGCGACTTCACCATAGAAATCAGCATAGCCGGGCGTGTCGAGGAGATTGATCTTGTGGCCCTGCCACTCGAGCGGCGCCACGGCCAGGCTGACCGACATCTGCCGCTTGAGCTCTTCGGGATCGAAGTCAGTGGTGGTATTGCCGTCCTCGACCGAGCCCGTGCGCGTGATGGCCCCCGCGCGAAACAGCAACGCCTCGACGAGTGTCGTCTTGCCCGCGCCACCATGCGAGAACAAACCGACGTTGCGTAGCTGCGCAGGTGCGTACTCTTTCATGTGCAGTGGGACTCCTCACGGGGCGACACCCCAAGACCTACTAGTATACGAAGGGTCCTGAGTATGAACCCGATCCCCGCGGACTACTCCAGGCGCCCTCCGTCCGTTGCCGCCGCCGTACGCCACCGCCGCGGCATCCCCCGCTGCGCCTCTGGAGTGCGTGCGGCCGCTGGCATGGCACGCTGGGTCCCCTCCGGGGATTTTCCGCTTGTCGGCGCCGGGGCACGTCACGACGTCGAGCGATGGCTCGGCTCAATCGCGCGTCTCGCTCCGCCATGATCCCCATCAAGGACTATCCAGGCCCACGCCGCACGTTCCCGTGGGTGATGCTCACCATCCTGGTAGTGAACATCCTGGTCTTCATCTTCGAGCTCGGTGTTGGCGACACGAACTCACTTGATCAGCTTTTCATGTCGGCCGGGGTGGTCCCGGTCGAGTTCACCCGCGGCATCATCGTCGGCCCACCGCCGCCGTTCAACATGCCGTGGATCACGCTCTTCACGAGCATGTTTTTGCACGGCGGCCTGCTGCACATCGCGTCGAACATGCTGTACCTGTTCATCTTCGGCGATAACGTCGAAGATCGCCTCGGCCACCTGCGCTTCCTGATCTTCTACTTCGTATGCGGCCTGGCCGCGGGCGCAACCCACATCGTGGTCAATGCGGGCTCCTCGACGCCCAGCCTCGGCGCCTCCGGCGCTATCGCCGGTGTGCTGGCCGCGTACCTGCGGCTGTATCCCCACGCTGAGGTTCGCACGCTGCTGTTCATCGGCCCGATAGTCCTGGTGCCACGCATCGCCGCCGCATTCTTGATCGTCTTCTGGTTCTTCACTCAGTTCGTCTCGGGCATCATGACGCTGGGCGTCAACACCGATACGTCTGGTGGCGTGGCCGTCTGGGCGCACATCGGCGGCTTCATCGCCGGCCTGATCCTCGTCCAGATCATGGCGCCGCGTCCCAAGGCCCCCGCCATCGCTTACTGACCGTTCCGAGTTCCGGGTTCCGCGTTCCGGGTTCAGTTGCCTACCTCACCCGCCGCGCAACGCGGAACCCGGAACTCGGAACCCGGAACGTTGAATGGATGCTAGACTTGGACACCTGAAAAGCTGGCGGGCGCCAGCTTCGTGCCCGCGTGTCTGTACCAGGAGGCGAGTCACCCAGTGTCCGGTCATAGCAAGTGGGCCCAGATCAAGCGCGCCAAAGGCGCGAATGACGTCAAACGCGGCCAATTGTTCACCAAGTTCGGCCGCGAAATCTCGGTCGCGGCCCGCGAGGGCGGCGCCGATCCGGATGGAAACCCCCGCCTGCGCATGGCCATCGACCGCGCCCGCGAAGCGAACATGCCGATGGACACCATCCAGCGCGCGATTCAGCGTGGCGTCGGCGGTGGCGAAGGTGCTGCACTGGAGGAGGTCGTCTACGAGGCCTACGGCGCGGGCGGCGCCGCACTGCTGATCGAGGCCACCACGGACAACCGCAACCGCACCGTCGCCGAAGTCCGCGCCACGCTCACCCGCGGCGGCGGCTCGCTGGGCGAATCTGGCTCGGTGGCGTGGAACTTCGAGTCCCGTGGCATCATCGTGGCCCAGCCGCGCGACAAAGCCGACCCCGAAGAACTGGCGCTCAAAGCGATCGACGCTGGCGCGGACGACTTCAGCGTCGATGGCCGCGACGTCGAGGTCTTGACCGACCCCAGCCGCGTTGACGAGGTCCGCCGCGCGCTCGAGGCCGACGGCGCCAAAATCACCAACACCGACGTTGCCATGGTGCCCAAGACGCAGATCGAGCTTCCTGCAGATCAAACCACCGCCGTCATGCGTCTTGTCGAACGTCTGGAAGACCTCGACGACGTGACACGCGTATACACCAACGTGCACATCTCGGACGAGGTGCTCGCCCAGGCCACCGCGGGCTAGAAAGCCTTTCAGCCTAATCAAAGGAATACGCACTGTGATCGATACCTCGCGGAGCCTGGCGGATAGTAGCGGCGCCAGCAACGCCCCTGAAGAAGCCCGTTATTACCACGCCGATCCATCGTGGTTCGAAGAGAACAGCCTGTCCTTCGATGACGTGGTCCGCGCGCGTATGTGCGACACCTGCCGTGCCAAGGTCGGCCAGGAAGTCGAGGAGCGTGCGCCCGTTTTTGACAAGTCTACGGGTCGCATGCGCTTCGAGGTGCAGAAGACCACCTACGGCAGCGATCCGCTCAAATGCATCCGTGAGCACTGCGGTCGAGCGAAGAACTACATCCACCGCGACATGCCCACGCTCGAGGCCATCTTTCGCATCTTCCTCGCCAACGCGAACCAGCCGATGACGCTCGAGCAAGTGCGCGAACAGCTGGCTGAATGGTGTCCAGGCGGCGGCTGCCAATGGTTATTGCTGCCGCAGGAGATGGTCGAGCGGCTGGTGCAGAACGATCGTCATTACGGCCTGCGACAGACCGAAGCTCCAACGGCCCACGTCTGACCTCAGCCTTCACGACGTACAGCAGGCGGCGGCCCGCCTGGCTGGTCGCGTCCACGTCACGCCCTGCTGGGAATCGCGCACGTTCTCGGCGCTGTGCGGCGGCCGCGTCTGGCTCAAGTACGAGAACCTGCAGCGCACCGGTTCCTACAAGATCCGCGGCGCACTGAACCGCATCCTCACGCTGCCGGCGGATGCGCGTGAACGAGGCGTGATCGCTGCCTCGGCGGGCAACCACGGCCAGGGCGTGGCTGTGGCCGCCGCGCTTGCGGACGTTCGAGCGACGATCGTCATGCCCTGCCAGGCGCCGCTGGCGAAGGTCTCGGCGACCCGCGGCTACGGCGCGCGGGTGATTCTCTCCGGCGAAGTCTTCGACGAGGCGCACGCCGAGGCGCTGCGCGTGGCGGAGCTCGAAGGCCTCACGTACGTGCACCCGTTCGACGATCCGCTGGTGATGGCCGGCCAGGGCACCGTGGCCATCGAGGTGCTCGAGGCAGCGCCCGACGTGGATACGCTCGTGGTACCCATCGGCGGCGGCGGCCTGATCGCCGGGATGGCGGTGGCTGCCAGAGCACTCAGGCCTGACCTGCGCGTGTTCGGTGTCCAGGCAAGCGGCGCCAATGCCACGCACCTGGCGTTCCATGATCGCTTTCGAGGCCCGCTGTCGTCGCCCGAGACGATCGCCGACGGCCTCCTGACCCGCGCCCCGGGCGAGCGCACGCTGCCCGTCATCCGCCGTCTTGTCGACGACGTGGTCACCGTGTCAGACGAGTCGATCGCCGAAACGGTGGTGTTGTTGATGGAGCGCGCCAAGACGGTTGCCGAGCCCGCTGGCGCGGTGGCGCTCGCGGCGCTGTTGTCGGGCGCGGTGACGGCCGGCGGTCGAAGGAGCTGCGCGATCATCAGCGGTGGCAACGTCGACCCGAACCTGATGGATCGCCTGCTGCAGTTCGGTCTTGGCGCGGCCGGTCGACACCTGCGTCTGCGCACCGAGCTGAACGACCGCCCGGGTGCGCTCGTGCGCTTGTCGACGATCATCGCCGACCAGGGCGCCAACATCTTCGAGGTCGTGCATCACCGTATCGGCTCCGCGCGCTCGGTGAACCTCGTCGACCTGGAGCTGACGCTAGAAGTGCGCGACCGCGCCCACGGCGAAGCCCTGCTCGAAGCCATGCGCGCCGGGGGCTACGTGACCGAAGTCGTCGAGCCCTTCAGGCGCTAGTGCAGCGAGATGTCGACGCGTTCTTTGGGCGGCGGCGGCGGATTGACCGGGCCGGCCTGCGTATAGATCGGCCACCAGCCCTCGCGGTCGCCGTAAACCATCCAGCGCTGAATGCCATGAATGCGGGCGTACTCGACCGTCTCTTCAGGCGAACGGAACACGATCGGCTCGCCGCGCGATCGCACAATACTCGGTCCGCCATCGAGCAGAATCATCCCGTAGCGCGTCGCACGATCAGACACGTGCGCGACTATACACGTCTCATCGCCATCGCGCCACGAACCCGCCCCGTACCGTTAAAATTCCGAGTCTCCCCCAGGCGACGTAGCCAAGTGGCAAGGCAGCGGTCTGCAAAACCGCGATCACCGGTTCGAATCCGGTCGTCGCCTCCCCGATTCTGAACTTGAAAACGAGCCGTCCGGGCGCTCTTCACGTACCGAAAAGCGGCGTGGTCACCTTAACGGTCACCTTACGGACTCCCACTGATCGGACCCAGATGTGGTCTCCATCAGATAGTCGGCGCCACGCACAGTCGGCCGGGAGGCACCCAGGGTGCACACAACGGCCACTACGTCTGCCCAGTCGGTCGTCGGCGACCGAATTGCGCACCGCGCTTATAAGCATGGTTCGAAGTCGGCAACCAGGACTCCTCAGCCGTTGTCCTTCAGTCTCCCTCGCTGGGAATGACTGCACCAGCAAGTCGACAGTGGACTGAGCCACGTGGTCGGCTGGGCACGACACTCTGGCGGCTGGAGGTCGACCTGGCTGCGAGCGCGTTGAAGCGCGCGCCGGTGGTCCACCTTAATGGTCACCTTAGCCGGCGATTTCACGCGTACTTCGCCGCACATTCCCGGCCTCAACACCCTGCCAGGCGATCACCGGTTCAGAATCCGGTCGGCGCAGGCGCAGGACTGCCGGTTCTTCACACGATCACATCGGCGATCGCCGCACCGCGCGCGAACAAGGGCCGCAGCATCCTTGACCCGATCCTGGCCCTTCTATACGAGTAACAGCATCGCCACGGCGCTGCAGCTGCTGCCAGCCCATGAGCGAATCGACGGTGTCGGTCCAGCTCGCCAGGCTTAGCCTCATCCGGATGGATAGTCCGCTGAAGATCTTTGACGGCCACAACGACGTGACCTCAAAGTTGCTCGATGCCGAGCGCGCCAGCATCGCAAACGGCGAACGCCAAGCTGTTCGTGACTTCTTCACGCGCAGCGACGACGGCCACATCGACCTGCCGCGCGCGAGGGAAGGCGGCTT
>Ga0066709_100002313_pt1 | contig 13781 bp, 15 predicted proteins | sample GraSoiAngelo_158_FD_79665 | JGI IMG/M metagenome (GOLD analysis project Ga0066709, IMG submission 79665) | Grasslands soil microbial communities from the Angelo Coastal Reserve, California, USA - 14_1009_16_30cm | ecosystem: Environmental > Terrestrial > Soil > Grasslands | place: USA... | reverse complement strand
TGAAGACGAGCACCGGCCCGCTCCGCGCACCCACCACATCGCCCACGACATTCGGCCGCCCCGGTTCCATAGCGACCTCTCGAACTTCCGCGTATCCAAGCTCGGCCATCTCGAATCGAGCGCGCTCGGCAACCTTGCGCTCGTCGCCGGGCGGGTTCGGGCTGGGGATCGCAACCAGCTCGCGCGCGAACTCGACGAGGTCGTGCTCCCGCGCGGCCAGGCCGGCGAGCACTGCTCGCTCGCGAGCTTTTGCGGTGGGCTTAGACGGAGGCGTGCGCCTCCTCGTAGGTGGCACCGCCGGTGCCTTCGACCCAGTACCGGCGGGCCCAGCCGACGCCCTGCCAGGTCTCGAAGCTTTCAGGCTTGATCCTGAACAGCCAGCGCGGCTGCTTCATTGTCGATTCCAGGTAGGTCGGACCGTTCTCGCCCAGGTATCGATAGCTCATGCGGGTCGCGATCGGCACCCATTCGCCGCCGATGTTGGGCCGTTCGACCAGCTCGGCGGTGCCGCGCCCCAGCACCTTGCCGAGGGTCTTGGGCTGCTCGACGACGAATGACACGCGCGGGTCCTTCTCGAGGTATTCGGCCCACCGCGAGTGCTGGCGGGGGATGACCCAGAAATTGCCATCGCGCCATTCGTGCCAGCAAACCGTTATGTACGGGCTTCCGTCCGGCGTGAGGCACGCGAGGTACATGTTGACCCCGAGGTTGAGAAAGTCCTCGACCTCCTCCTCCGTCATTCCCCGAACTTTGCCCCGCCAGCTCTCCTTGGGTTCAGTCATTGGTCCCTCCTGCAGAGCGAAGACGACGTCTCAATAGTCTCACCTTGCCGATGAGGTGCCTAGGCCCCGCTGACGCCGGCCAGGTCCATCACAGGACGCATCCTGTCGACTGCCAGCTCCGCATCTCGGAGCAGCCCGGCCTTGTCGGCGAGCACGAAGAGCTTCGCTAGATGCACCGCCGAGCGGCCGCTCTCGAGGCCCCCGACCATCCGGAAGTGATCCTGGTGCCCGTTCAGGTACGCCATGAAGACGACACCGGTCTTGTAGTAGAAGGTTGGAGCGCCGAAGACGTGCCGCGAAACCGGCACCGTCGGCTCGAGGATCGCGTTGAACCGCTTCGCATCGCCGGCGTCGAGGGCCAGCAGAGCCGCGGACGCCGCGGGCGCGATCATGTCGAACGCGCCGAGCAGCGCGTCGCTGTGGCGGTCGCCATCGCCGCCGATGGTGGTCGGGTAGTCGAAATCGTCGCCGGTGAACATGCGCATGCCCTCAGGCAACCTCGCCCTCATAGCGATCTCGCGCCTCTGGTCCAGCAGCGAGAGCTTCAGGCCTTCGACCTTCTCTTTGTGCGCTGTGATGATGTCGAGGCACACGGCCATGGCTGGGTCGAGGTCCGCGTGTCCCCAGTATCCCGCGAGCGCCGGGTCGAAGACCTCGCCAAGCCAGTGGATGAGCGCCGGCTGCTTCAGCTGCGACAGCACGCGGTCGTAGACGCGCTGGTAGTCCTCCGGGCCTCGCGCGATTCGCGCCAGCTCGCGGCTCGCCATCAAAACGACCTGTCCGCCCTGCGCCTCCACGAACTCGCACTGCTCTTCATAGGCGGCCTCGACGTCGCTCAGGTTGCGCGCCGAACCGCGTGCCAGCTGGTCGGTCTGGGCGCCGCAGACGATCCGGCCGCCGACCGCTTTGGCTTCCGCCACCGAGCGCCGGATCAGCTCTTTGCTCGCCTCCCAGTCGAGACCCATCCCGCGCTGCGCGGTGTCCATCGCCTCGGCGACGCCGAGCCCGTAGCTCCAGATGTGGCGGCGGAAGGCGAGGGTCCGTTCCCAGTCGATCGCCGCGGGCGCGATCGGGCTCGTGTCGGCGAGCGCGTCGGCGACCACATGGACGGCGGCGTAGGGGAGGCGGGAACGAGGCGGGGCGCCGCCATCCGCGTAGAGAAACTTTCCAGCCGGCGTGTAGTCGTAGACGCCGCCGTCGCCGTCGGGCAGGCGGAGCTTCTCAGGCATGCGATGCGCCCATGGAGATAGTATCGGTGCACAGTCGCGCGAGACGCTTTGCGCCATCGCCCTAAGGAGTTGCTCAGCATTTGAAGCTCGGCGTCTTCCTGCCCTCCTACCTCCTTCCCGGTCAGGATGCCCGGCACGGCGACCAGATCCGCCGATTTGCCGTTCGCGCAGAGGAGCTTGGCTTCGAGTCGCTCTTTATCACCGACCATCTTTTGACCGCGCACCGGTTCTACCGCGTCAGCTGGGTCGAACCGCTGATGACGCTGAGCCACGCGGCCGCGGTCACGTCACGCGTCATGTTGGGGACCTCCGTCCTGGTGCTGCCCACCCACAACCCTGTCGTTCTCGCCAAGGAGATCGCCACGCTCCAGCACCTTTCGGGCGGCCGGTTCGTCTACGGCGTCGGGACGGGCTGGTACCCGCCGGAGTTCGAGTCCACTGGGGGGACGATCCAGCAGCGAGGCCGGCGGACGGACGAGGTGCTGGAGGCTTCGATGCAGCTGCTCAAGGCGCCGAACCAGACGTTCGAGGGCACATTCCATCGGTTCAGCGACATCACAGTCGAGCCGCTGGCAAAGGTGCCGCCAGTATGGGTCGCCGGCGGCCGCCAGCTCGCCCACGAGGCGTCGCCGGAAAAACCGCGGATGGACCCCCGAGTGCTCCAGCGGATCTGCAGGTGGGACGGTTGGATCGCCCGCCCGACCTCGCCTCCCGAGCAGATCACCGAGGATTTGAGGGAGATCGACGCCGAGCTGACGAGGCAGAAGACATCGCGCCACGAGAAGGGCTTCACAGTTGCGCATGAGAACTTCGTGTGGTTGACGGAGAAGAGTCGCCGCGAGGACGCGACAGCGGAGCAGAAGGCAAAGATGCTCGCGGTCGTCTCTGACGAGCGGCCGTGGGAGTACGTCGAGGCGGTATATCTAACCGGCACCGTCGATGACATCCAGCGCCGGGTCCAGGACCGCATCGACGTCGGGGTCGAGCATCTGTTCCTGCACACGATGACCGCCGATCTCGCTCAGCTCGACCTCTTCGCGAAGCATCTGCTGGAGCCGTTCAAGAGCGCATCCCCGGCGATCGAGAACCGGTAGCGATGGGCGGCAAATCAGTGAAGGACATCGCCGTCGGTCTCACCACGCGGTTCAGCAAGACAGTTAGCGAGTCCGACGTGTACCAGTTCGCGGGGATCACCGGCGACCTCGACCCCAACCACGTCGACGAGGAGTACTGCCGCGGAACGTCGTTGGGACATCGCGTCGCTCATGGAGCGCTGATCGTCGGCTACATGTCCGCCGCATCCACACGAATCCTCGAGGACTTCGAGCGGCCGATGGTTTCCGTTGGCTACGACCGAATCCGTTTCCTGAAACCCGTCTATTTCGGCGACACGATCACCGTCCACTACGTCATCAGCTCGCTGGATGCCTCGCGGGAGCGGATCGTGTCCAAGGTCGAGGTCAAGAACCAGCGCGACGAGCTGGTCTGCGTCGCCGACCACATAATGCAGCTCGTCGATTGACGGCCGCGCTGCGAATGCTGTCGGGGATTCGCGTCGCTGCATTCACGCAGTTTCTGCTCGGCCCGGCGGCGGTCCAGCACCTCGCCGACATCGGGGCCGACGTGATCAAGGTCGAGGCCGTGAACGGTGCATGGGAACGCCACTGGGCGGGGGCCGACACATTTTTCAACGGCGTGAGCGCCTTCTTCATGCTCGCCAACCGCAACCAGCGAAGCATCGCACTCGACCTGAAATCCGGCCTCGGCCGCGAGGCGGCGCTGCGATTGATAGCGACCTCCGATGTCGTCGTGTCGAACTTCCGTCCTGGCGCAATGGATCGACTCGGCCTCGGCTATGAGGCGGCGAAAGCTGTCCGGCACGACATCATCTACGCGTCGGCGTCGGGATATGGCAGCGACAGCCCGTCAAAGGATCTGCCAGGCCAGGACCTCCTCATCCAGGCGCTGTCTGGGGCTGCGTCACTGACAGGTCGAACGGGCCAGGAACCGATAGTGGTCGGCGCGCCGGTGGTCGACCAGCATGGAGGCGCCCTGCTCGCGATGGGGATCCTTGCCGCGCTTTTTCACCGCGATCGGACTGGCGAAGGCCAGCGGGTTGAGGTGGCCATGATGCACGCTGCATTCGAGCTCTTCAGCGAGCCTGTCGTGTACGGGCTCAACGGCGCGAATCTCGAGCGACCCGCCGAGCCGATCGCTGACACATTCCACCCGGCCCCGTACGGCCTTTACCAAACGTTGGACGGGCACGCCGCAATTTCGATGACGCCGATCAAGACGCTGCTCGAGGCCCTTTCGGAGCCTGGGCTGGACGGGCTGGAGGATCCGGCGACGGCATTCACGAGGCGCGACGAGATCAGGGCGGCGCTGGGGCCGATCGTCGCACGGCTCACGACGCATGACCTCGTCGAGCGGCTGAGGTCCCGCGGGATCTGGTGCGCCCCCGTCAACACGCTGCACCAGGCTCTGGCCGACCCGGACACCCTTCACCTGGATCCCTTCATGGAGATCGATCATCCGCGGGCCGGCACTGTGAGGGTGATCAAGCACCCAGTGCGATACAGCTCGGGCGAGACCGCGCTGCGCCGCCCGCCGCCCGAGCTCGGCGAGCACACGCACGAGGTTCTGCGAGAGCTCGGGTACTCGGACGAGGACATCGCGAGGATCGCGCCGGCGTGAACGCGCGGGTTGATCACGTTGGCGTGGTGGTGGCCTCGCTGGACGAGGTCGCTGCTTTTCTCCGCGACGCGCTGGGTCTGGAGCTGAAATCGGAGCCGCCACCCGCACCGGATGGCGTGCGCGTCGCCTACTACGGCGGCGACGGCGCGCGCGTGGAGCTGATCGAGATCCCCGACGCGCACGCGCGGGAGGCGCGACTCGGGGACGCGGGCGCTCGAATCGAGCACATAGCGCTCGAGGTCGATGACGTGGTCGAGGTGGCAGCCCGGCTCCGTGCGCGCGGCGTGGCCTTCACTTCGGCAGAGCCGACTCCGGTCCGCGACACGCTCGCGATCTGGACGGTCCCCGAGACTTCGGCCGGGGTTCAGTGGCAGCTTTTCAGCCGGATGAGGGACCGACGCTAACCTATGGGGATGTTCAAGGTGCAGGACCTGAGAGGCGTGCTGCCCGCGCTGGCCACGCCGCTCACTCGGGATGGCGCTGTGGACGAGCCCGCGATCCGGCGCCTGGTCGAGCACGTGCTGACGGGCGGCGTCCACGGCCTGCTCCCGCTCGGATCGACCGGCGAGGCCGCATCGCTGAGCGAGGCCGCACGCCGCGATGTTCTGAGAGCCGTCGTCAAGACCGCGTCAGGAAGGGTGCCCGTGTTATGTGGCGTCGTTCAGAGCACGCTGGCCGCTGCTCGAGCCGACGTGAGCGCCGCCGCCGAGCTGGGTGCGATAGCCGCCCTGGTGGCGCCGCCTTACTACTACCCGATCGACCAGCCGACCGTGCTCGCCTTCTATCGCGGGCTGGCTGACGGCAGCCCGCTGCCGATCCTGGTCTACAACATCCCCCAGAACACAAAGGTCGTGACCGAGCCGGCGACTCTCGCGACGCTTGCTCGCGAAGGCACTGTGGTCGGGATCAAGGACTCCAGCCGCGACTACGAATACTTCTCCAACGTCTGTCTCGCCACGCGAGACCTGCCCGCCTTTCGCATCTTCACCGGCAGCGACACGATGCTTCTCGCTGCGCTTGCAATGGGCGGGGCTGGCACCATCTGCGCGGCGGCCAACATCGCACCGAGCTGGGTGGTGAGGATCTTCGACGACTTCGAGCGTGGAGACTGGAAAGCGGCGCGCGCGCACCAGGACCTGACGCTCCAGCTCGCTTCGGCGATCCGGACTGGCGTCTTCCCGGCTGGCCTCAAGGCGGCGCTGCATCTCCAGGGCGTCTGCGAACCCTGGCCGGCGGCCCCGGTGGCCGCGCTTGACGACCCGTCTCGAGAACGCCTCCGCGAGCGCCTGGAGAACTGGGGTTTGCTGACACCGACCCCGCAGCTGAAGCAGTAAGCGGGGGCGATGCCCATCCTGCCAGAGGATCTGCCGTCGAAGCCTTGCCTCGTCGGGGTGGAGCATGACGGCCGGCGTGGGCTCGTCCTGTGGTCGGGAGGACGTCTCGCCCAGCTGGCGAGCGGCCTGGACGGCCTGCTCCGGCTTACGACCGCCGATATGCGCAACGCCCTCCAGAGCAGGGCGGATGAGCTGGACCCCGCGCGATGCGAGCTGCTGGCGCCTGCCGAGTCCCAGGAGGTGTGGGCCGCGGGCGTCACCTATCTCAGAAGCCGCGCGGCGCGCATGGAGGAATCGAGCGAGTCCGACGTGTACGCCCGGGTGTACGAGGCCGAGCGTCCGGAGCTGTTCTTCAAGGCCGCCGGATGGCGGGTGGTCGGGCACGGCGGCAAGGTAGGAGTCAGGGGGGATTCCACCTGGAACGTGCCGGAGCCGGAGCTCGCCGTCCTCACGAACAGCCGCGGCGAGGTGGTCGCGTACGCCTGCGGAAATGACATGAGCTCACGCAGCATCGAGGGAGAGAATCCGCTCTACCTGCCGCAGGCCAAGGTCTACGACAGGAGCTGCGCGATCGGACCGGCGGCGGTGCTCGCGTGGGAGGTGGACACGTCGGGCGCAGCGATAACCATGAGGATCACGCGGGGCGGCGCGCCGGTCTTCGACGGAGCGGCGAGCCTGTCTGACATGGTTCGCGACCCGGCGGAGCTGTCGGGAGTGCTTCATTCCGCGTATCCCCTGCCCGCCGGCGCCTGGCTTTTGACGGGAACCTCGCTCGTCCCGCCGCCGCCCTACACCGCCGAGGCTGGCGACGTGGTGAACATCGAGATCGAGGGCGTCGGCCGCCTCGTGAACACCGTCGCAGTCGTGCCGCATTCGGGCGCGCGCGCCCGGCCGCGCCTCTAGAGCTTCAGACGGTGGGCGGCCCGAGGCCGCCATGAGGCGCCGGTCGTGCCTCGTCGGGACCGGGCCAGGGCGGCGCTGTGTAGCAGAGGAAGCGCAGCGGCCGGTCGGTGGTCGAGCGGAACTGGAAGTACCAGCGCGGCGGGATGACAAGCGCGTCGCCGGGTTTGACGGCCACCGGCTTGACGCTCGTCGGGTCGGTTTCAGGAGGGCAACGCCAGACCTCTCCTTCGCCCTCGAGGAAGAACCAGATCTCTTCCACGCGCTCGTGCCACACCGGCCGCGAGGTCGCATGGGGGCGGAGAGTCGCCTCGCACAGGCTGGCGGCAGTGGCGCTCTGAGGTTCACCGGCCAGCAGCCTGATCTCGGATCCGTCCGGGGCCTCATACGTCGCGTCCGACAGGCGCCCGATCGGCGGCTGCTCAGGATCCGTCGTCACCGCCGGAGCTTACCGCGCCAACTCGCCGGACCGGCAGTTACTCTCGTTGGCGTGCCGGTTGCTCCCAGAGGACACGAGGTCGGCATCATCGGCGCCGGGATTCACGGAGCGAGCGCCGCCTTTCACCTCGCCGCACGCTGGGGGATCAAAGCGGCGATCTTCGAGCAGTTCGCGGCCGCCGGCGGCCCCACCGGCCGCTCGTCCGCCATCTGCCGCGCCTCCTACACGAACCGATACCTCGCGCGGATCGCACATACCAGCCTCGACATGTTCCGTGCCTTCGGCGAGCTGACCGTCGGCAGGGATTGCGGATACCGCCAGACCGGCATCGTCTACCTGCACGATGGGGCGGACGCCGCCGCGCTGCGCGAAGCGGCGCGCTACATGAACTCGATCGGCACCCGCATCGAGGTGCTCGGTCCCGAAGATATCGCCGGCGCGTTTCCCCTCTTCGCTCCCGAAGGAATCGGGGTCGCGGGCTGGGAGCCCGACGCGGGCTATGCGGACCCGGTCACCACCACCGCGGGCCTGCTGGCGCGAGCCGGCGAGCTGGGGGCGGAGCAGCGTCTATACACGCGGGTGACCGGCCTCGACGAGAGACCCGGAGGTGGGGCGCGGTTGCATCTCGTGGGCGGCGAGACGGCGGAGTGTGAGCGGCTGCTCATCGCCGCCGGTCCGTGGACGAAAGCCCTCGCGGCGATGCTGGGGGCCGACCTCCCCCTCACTGTCGAGCGGCATTACGTGGCGACCATCCGCTGGTCGCACGCGCGCGAGATGCGATACGCGCACGCGGACATCCCGGGAGGCTATTACTGCAAGCCCGAGGGCGATGACCTTTACTGCCTCGGCCCTCTGACGCCCGAGCCGGAAGTGGATCCCGACGAGCCGGTGCGCGCCCTCGATGACGACGAGTCGCACCAGCTGGCGAGCCTGGCGACGACGCGAATCCCGCGCTGGAAGGATGCCGTCTCGACCGGCGGCTGGGCGAGCCTCTACGACGTCAGCCCGGACTGGATGCCGGTGATCGGAGAGATCGCGCCGGGGGTGTTCGTCGACGCCGGCACCAGCGGCCACGGCTTCAAGCTCGCCCCGGCGCTCGGCGCGGAGGTGGCAGCCCTACTCATTGGGGACGAGGTCGACGCCGGAATACGCGAATTCACACCCGACCGGTTCGGAAGCGGCCGCCAGCTGGCCGCCGGATATGGGCAGGCGAAAATCCTGGGCTGAAGTCACTTCGAATACCCTGTGCTGTGCGCATGCGCTTGTCAGGTAACCAGCTTTAGTGCCCAGCCGGCAGTTGACGGGCACCGCGATGGTCCTGGCATCGGCAACCGGATTCGGCTCGCTCGCCATCCTCGCCAAGCTGGGATACCGGGCCGGGCTCGGCGCTCAGCAGGCCCTGGCGTTCCGATTCCTTCTCGCTGCGGTCGGGATGCTCGCCCTCGCATTCTTCCTGGGCCAGAACCCGATGCGCCTGAAGCGAAACCAGCTGGTCGCGCTGCTCGCCATGGGCGCCATCGGTTACTGCGCCCAGTCTCTGACGTACTTCCTCGCATTGCGCTCGCTCCCCGCTTCGCTGGTCGTTCTCATCGCATACATCTATCCGAGCCTGGTCGTACTGGCCGGATGGCTCTTCCTCCACCGTTCGGTTTCGTCCAAGCACCTGGTCGCACTCGCAGCGAGCTTTGCCGGCCTTGTCATGCTCGTCGGAGGGGCCCATTTCCAACTCGCGTGGGCACTCATTCTGGCGATCGCATCGCCGGTCATCTACACCGGCTACATCCTGGTCGGCGAGCGGGTGATGGGCACAGTGCCCGCGCTCGCCGCGAGCGCTGTCATCATCACGGGCGCGGCGATCTCCTTTTGCGTCCTGGCCGCGATCACCAATCAGCTCGCGCTCCCGGCGACCCCAGATGGATGGGCGGTCGCGGTCGGACTCGCCCTGTTCCCGACGATGCTGGCGATCTCGCTGTTCCTGGCCGGACTTCCACGAGTCGGAGCGGCACGCGCGGCATTGCTCAGCACCTGGGAACCGGTCGTCACCGTCGGACTCGCCGTGGTGCTGCTCGGCGATCGATTGTCGCTAGTCCAGGTGCTCGGAGGCGCCCTGGTGCTGATCGCCGTGGTCGTGGTTCAGGGTGCCCAGCTCTGGAGGCCGGGAGCCTCAGCCTAGGCGCGGGAAATCGGCCCCCCGACCGTTAGGCCAGATAGCAGCACAACTGGCAGTTGGGCTGCGGGGGGATCGGGATGCGAAGACGCGAACTGAGCGGTCAGTCGCTGGTCGAGGTAGCCATATCGCTGCCTGTGATCCTGCTGCTGGCGCTTGGGGTCACCGATTTGGGGCGGGCCTTCTATTACCGCGAAGCAGTCACCAACTCCACGCGGCAGGCGCTTCGGGTGGCGGTCTCCCCGGCGCAGCAGACGACCGCGGACGCTGTCTGCGCGGGCACCGGCGGCGCGACAGCGGTCACCGTGACATCCTCCATCCCGGCAGGTTCGGCGTCGATCGCCACCATCACCAACAACGCCGCGCTCGAGAGCTCCAACAACGGCGCAGCCGCGGGGTCGGTCATCAGCGGAGCCACCGTCCGCGTGACCTTCCACTGCCTGGCCGGAGTCGCGGTGACCAACGCGACCAGCAACGGAGCCGGCCCGCTGAACGCCGGCTCCGATTCTGTGACGGTGAGCATCACCTACAACCTCAGCGTCATCACGCCGCTGCTGTGGCCGGTCACCGGCGCGTCCTTTCCGATCACCGTCTCGTCGTACCAGCGGTCGGAGTACTGATGCGAATGCGGACCCGCCGCAAGAGTCGTGGTCAGGCGCTTGTTGAGTTTGCGCTGGTCTTTCCGGTGCTCTTCTTCATCCTCGCCATCACCATCGACCTGTTCCGAGTCGACTGGGCTACGTCGACGGTGGCGGAGGCCGCCCGCCAGGGAGCGCGCCAGGCAGTTCCCAACGCGGACCCCTCCGACAACCCCTTTGGCGGGGCGGCCGGCGCTTGCTCCGGAATGACCCTGACGCCGTCGGCCAACGGCACCGGCTGCCTCACCGACGCCCGCATCTTTCAGACTGTGACGTCAGTCCTTGGCGGATTCAGCCAGGGCACAACGCTGACGACAGCTCCGCCTTCGGCATGCCCCAATCCCGCCGTCGGGCGCGCGTCGGTGTGCGTGTACCCGTCCGAGGCTGGGGCCGCCGCCGCGTATGCCGACTGCGCCGCGGCTCGCTCGAACCTCGGCCGTGACCCGATCGCCGGCGACCTTGGCTCGCGCAGCGCGGAATATCTGAGCCCTCATTTCAAGGGTTGCTTCCAGGTGGTCGTGACAGTGATCTATCGATACGACACCCTGGTTCCGTTCCTGGGCACCGCCGCGCCGGGCTTCCTGCGCATCGCCTCGTCCACGACGACGGTGGCGGAGTACTGATGCGAGTGAACATGCTCTCCCGCTTTCAGGGCCGCCGAGCGCAGCGAGGCCAGGCGATCGCGATCGTCGCGGGAATGATCGTCGCGCTTGTCGTCCTCGGCACCATGGTCTTCGACGTCGGCCTCGCGATGTCGGACCGGCGCAACCTGCAGGCACACGCCGATGCGGCTGCCCTGGCCGGTGCAAGATCGTACGGGCCGGCCGGTCCGAGCAACGCTCACTGGGTGGCGATGCAGTACCTGGCGCCAGTGCTCGGCTTCAGCCTGCCGACCGGCGCTTGTTCCTCGTCCGCCAACTGCCCGGCGGGAACTTACAGCGCCGCCGGTTACCAGATCACGCTCAGCGACTCGTTTCGCGTGAACGGAATTTACAACTACCCGAGTGTGCTGGACGTGGTGCTGACGCATCAGCAGCCGAGCATCTTCGCGCGTATGGTCGGGTACACGCAGCTGACGACAGCGGCGGCCGCGCGAGCGAGCACGCCCGGACCTCAGTTCAACGGGGCCGCCTACGCGGTCGCGGCGGTGAGCGGTGACGCGATGATCAACGGAGGCGGCGCGGCCTTCCAGACTGTCGGAGGTCCCGTGTATGCCTACGGGAGCTTTGGCGCCAACAACGGCCCGCACTCGACGGGCGTGCCCTCCGTGCAAACGAACTACGACGGCACGACATGTCCTGGGAGCCCGCCAAACCAGCTCGACAATGGGGGCGGAGGCAACGGCCTCAACTACCACACCACCGACGGCAATCCGCTCCCCACCACGTCGAACGTGCCGCCCCCGAACAACTATGACAACGCCTCGCCCGTGCCCGCGGGCTCGCCGCCACCCTTCTACAACACAGCCGTCCAGGCGAAGGACGCGCTCGGCAACTGGAAGCCGGGCATCTACAACGGCTTCGCTCCGAGCGGCGGGACCATGAACGGCGGCGTGTACAAGATCGTCAACTCGGCAAACCTCTCGCTGGGAACTATCACCAACACGACCTATACGGCGTCAGGTACTGCCGACCCGCTGGGCGCGGTGGCGATAGTGCTCGATTCGTCCGATACGGGCACGCTCGACATCACCGACGCCAAGCTCAACGGGCTCGACGACCTGTACCCGGCCGGCTATACGGGGACTCGCGACCCGATGGGGACGCACAACTTCGTCATCTTCGGCGGCAACGGCGCGAGCGGGTTCGCGGGGACGATGTCGGTCGGCCCGGCAGCCACGACGGACTTGAGCGGGATCATCTACCTGCCCAAGGTCGACTACAGCAGCAACGGCAACTCAAGCCCTGAGTTCACCGGATCGGTGATCGTCGCGAGCATGACTGTGACCGGAGGCGGCAACGGAGTGCAGGTGTTCCACTGGGTCTGCGACCTGAAGGCGGTGGCCGGCCAACCCTACCAAGGCGGCCTCCTCCGCTAAAGTCGGTCCGATGATCTCGAACCTCGTCGGCTCGGAGTGGCGCACGCCCGACGTCGAGCGATCGCTCCCTGTCTACAACCCGGCGACCGGCGAGGTGATCGGCCAGGTGCCGCTGTCAGGCACCAAGGACGTCGATGCCGCGGTCCAGGCGGCCGCCGCGGCTTATCGAACCTGGTCGCGAACCGCAGTCATGGAGCGGGTGCGCTTGATGTTCCGGTTCAAGGCACTGCTCGAAGACAACGTCGAGGATCTGGCCGCGATCATCACGCGTCATCACGGCAAGACTCTGGACGAATCGCGCGGCGAGGTGCGCCGCGGCATCGAGGTCGTCGATTTCGCCTGCGGAGCGCCGACCCTCCTGCAGGGCCGCACCATGCGCGACGTCTCGGCTGGCGTCGACCAGGACCTCTACCGCTACCCGGTCGGAGTCTGCGCGGGCATTCCGCCGTTCAACTTCCCCGTCATGATCCCGCTCTGGATGTTCCCGCTGGCGGTCGTCGCGGGGAACACGTTCGTGCTCAAACCCTCCGAGCGGACGCCACTCGGCGCCGCCCGTCTCGCCGAGATCTTCCTGGAGGCGGGCTTTCCAGAAGGCGTGCTCAACATCGTGCACGGCGCGGCCGAGGCGGTGGACGCACTCCTCGTCCATCCGGACGTCCAGGCGATCTCCTTCGTCGGCTCGGCTCCCGTGGCGCGCCACGTCTATCAGACCGCCGCGGCCCACGGCAAGCGCGTCCAGGCCCTCGGCGGGGCGAAGAACCACATAGTGGTGATGCCGGACGCCGATCCTGAGATCACGGTGCCGGCGATCCTCAATTCCGCATTCGGGAACGCCGGCGAGCGGTGCCTTGCGGGGTCTGTCGCGGTGGCGGTGGGCCAGGCCGCCGACGGTCTTCTGGGTCCGCTCGCGGGCGCGGCGGCCAAGATGGTGGTCGGGCCGGGAGACCAGGCCGGCGTGCAGGTCGGGCCGCTGATCCGGGCCGATCATCGCGATCGAGTCGCCGGCTATGTCGACAGGGGCGTCGCGGAAGGAGCGAGCCTGCTCGTGGACGGACGCGGCCAGATGTCGCGGCCCGGTTTCTTTCTCGGGCCGACCATCCTCGACCATGTGACCCCCGACATGGCAGTGGGTCGGGAGGAGATCTTCGGTCCGGTGCTGTCGGTCGCCCGTGCACATTCGCTGGACGAGGCGATCGCGCAGGCGAACCGCATGTCCCTGGGCAACATGGCGACGATCTTCACGCAGTCGGGTCGGTCCGCCAGGCAGTTTCGGGAGCAGGTCGAGGCCGGCATGACGGGCATCAACGTGCCGATCGCGCAGCCTTTTGCCTTCTTTCCGTTCAGCGGCTGGAAGGGGTCTTTCTACGGCGACCTCCACGTGCACGGCACCGACGGAATCGAGTTCTACACCCGACCGAAGCTGGTGGTCACCCGCTGGTGATGCTCTAGACGAACAGCGGCTCGGTCTCGGTGCGCTCCACGAGAGCCTTCATGGCGGCGTCGTCGGGTCGTTTCTCGAAACGCTCGGCCGCGTCCAGGACCTTCGGCAGCAAGTCG
>Ga0066709_100002312_pt1 | contig 13781 bp, 11 predicted proteins | sample GraSoiAngelo_158_FD_79665 | JGI IMG/M metagenome (GOLD analysis project Ga0066709, IMG submission 79665) | Grasslands soil microbial communities from the Angelo Coastal Reserve, California, USA - 14_1009_16_30cm | ecosystem: Environmental > Terrestrial > Soil > Grasslands | place: USA... | reverse complement strand
CTTCTGGCGCTTCTTGGGGCGGGGCTTAGCCATCCGAAATCACGCAACAAGTCACGCAATAAGTCTAATGCACCCTCGCCGAGCCCCACAGGCTTCCGTCGGACCGGCCTCAAGGGAAAACCTGATTGTCGGAGGCTTCTCCGATGCCGAGAATCTATCTGGGAAATGGACGACGACCTCGCTCGCCAGCTAATCCGACTCAGGCTCCAGGACGGCCGGTTGCCCAGAGACCGAGTCGTGCAAGCTTGGGAAATGCCCGGCAACGGGCATGCGTGCGATGGCTGCGGTCTACCCCTCGCAAGGAATCAGACGAGCGTCTGCGGCATCGCGGCGCGGTACTTAATGTCGATCCAGTTTCACGCCGACTGCTTCGTGATTTGGGAATCCGAGAGGCTCCAGTCGTTTCTTCAGGTAGCAGGCGGTCGGCAATTGTAGTGCGGCTGGGCCGCGCGATCTCCTTCTTGGTCTGCGCCCCTCACAGGTAGTTCGTTTCCGCCTTCTTGAGCGTCTCCCACGCCGCCCGCTGCGTCGCATGCCACGGCGTGCGCTCCCAACTGGTGCCGCTCGCGCTCGTCGGCGAGTGCTCCATCCCCGTGGTGTAGAACGTGGCTCGCCACCCGCGCTCGTCATACCGGGTGAGCTGGAGGTCGTAGCCCTGCCGAGTCATTCCGCGTTCGACAACCACAAGGCCCCGCCGACGGCGCACTACAATGCAGCGGGCGGGTTTGGGGCGCTCTGCGATGAGGGGTTCGCCGATTGTGCCGGAGATGACCGCGGACGATGTCTGCGGCTTTCTGGCCGTGATGGACGTCCACGGCATTCGCGTCTGGCTGGACGGCGGCTGGGCCGTCGACGCCTGCCTCGGCTCCCAGACGAGACCTCACGGCGACGTCGACATCGTCATCGAGGAGCGCGACGTAACGGTGGCTGTTGCCGCTTTGCAGGGTCGCGGATTCGCACCGGTGCCGCGTCCCCGCGTTGGTCGAGCACGCGCTACTGAATAACCTCGTCCGCCCGCTGGAGCAGCGCCTGCGGGATGGTGAGGCCGAGCGCCGTCGCGGTCCTAAGGTTGATCACGAACTCAAACTTGGTGGGTTGCTCGACGGGAAGGTCAGCGGGCTTCGCACCCTTGAGGATTTTAGCCACGTAGACGGCAGCGAGCCGCCACATGTCGTCGAAGTTCGGGCCATATGACATGAGCCCGCCAGCGTCGACGTGCTCACGATGCGCGAAGCTCGTCGGGGGAGCCGGTTCTTCAGGGCGAGTTGTGCGATTTTCGAGCGCTCGCGGAAGATGACTGGGGTCGTCAACACGAGGAGCGCTTCGGCCTGAAAGCGCAGCGCGGCGCGGAACGCGCTCTCGACGTCGTATGAAGGATTTCGCAGCTCGATCGACTGGAGTTTGAGACCCATCGACCGGTTGGCCGCTTCCACTGCCCTGAGTTGCTCGGCTGCAAGAGGATCGGAGAGGACGGCTACGCGCTTGACGGTGGGCAACATCTCTTTGAAGAGCTCGAAACGTTTACCTGTCAACTCGCGGTGAAGGAACAATACCCCCGTGACGTTCGTCCATGTAACCGAGCTCGCCAACCCAGGCGACTTTGGTCGACTGCGGCTCGGCGGCGAGCGGCGTAAGAAGAGTGTCCACCAGCGACGCGCCGCCATCGGCGTAGATGAGCTGGCCCGTGACCCACGCGGCGTCTGGCGAGCACAAGAGCGACACGACGTTGCCGATGTCCGCCGGTGTTCCCATTCTCTCCATTGGCGTCCAGCCGCTCGCGTGCCAGGCACGGGCGGTATCGACGACGAGCTGCGGGAAGCCGCTGAGGATGCTGTCATCGGTGAGACCGGGACTGACCGAGTTGACCGTAATACCGCGTGGGGCCAGCGCTACCGCGAAGTAGCGGGCGAGAGACTCGAGGGCGGGACGGTCGTCGCGATCCTGCGACCGACGTCCTCTCTCGCCTGGATTGGCTCCTCGCGGCCGGTCCCTACCTGCGCGACGGCCTACCAATGCTACCGACGTTCGTCCGAGCGATGCTTACTACAAATGGACTCACCGCGTCGGCTCCACCCGTGGTGCGCGCCGCAGGCCGTCGCGGCGCTGGGGCCCCGCCGGCCGAGGCGCGACTCTAGACTAGGGATACCAGCACGCTCGGCCTCCCGACGTGCCGCCGCCGATACGCTATACTCCGCGCACATGAGCTTCGTCAGCCACGTCGAGTGCACGATCTGCAGCGCTCGCCACGACGCCAAGCGCCTTCTCACCGTCTGCGAGAAGTGCGGCCAGATGCTGGCCGTGCGCTACGACCTCGCGCGCGTGAAGGCGAGCGTGACGAAGGACATGCTCCGCCAGCGCGCCGCCGGCATGTACCGGCTCCGCGAGCTCACGCCGCTCGACGACGCCGAGGAGCCGGTCACCCTCGGCGAGGGGGGAACGCCGCTCCTCGCGCTGCCGCGCCTCGCGGCCCACCTCGGAATGAAGAAGCTCTGGGCGAAGGACGAAGGCCAGAATCCCACCGGGTCGTTCAAGGCGCGCGGCCTCGGTATGGCGATCACGCGCTCGCGAACGCTCGGCGCCCGGGGCTTCGTCATCCCCTCGGCGGGCAACGCGGGCGGCGCCGCCGCGGTGTATGCCGCGCGGTGCGGCCTGCCGTGCGTCGTCATCGTTCCCCGCGGCACGCCGCCGGCGGCGATCGCCGAGGCGCAGATCGCCGGCGCCCACGTCTTCACGATCGAGGGCTCGATCGCGACCGCCGGCCGCGTCGTGGCGAAGGTCGCGCCCCAGCTGGGCTGGTTCGATCTCTCGACGCTCAAGGAGCCGTATCGGCTGGAGGGCAAGAAGACGATCGGGCTCGAGCTAGCCGAGCAGCTCGACTGGCGAATGCCCGACCTTCTCCTCTATCCGACGGGTGGCGGCACCGGGCTCGTCGGCATCCCGAAGGGCTACGAAGAGCTCCGGGCGATGGGCTGGCTTTCCGGTGAGCTCCCACGCTTCTTCGCCGTTCAAGCCGAGGGTTGCGCGCCCGTGGTGAAGGCGTTCGTCGAAGGCGCAGAGACGACAACGGCATGGGACAGCCCGACGACGCATGCCGCCGGGCTCCGGGTGCCCTCGCCCTTCGCGGGCCGCCAGATGCTTCGCCTCCTGCGCGACACCCGCGGGGGCGCGGTGGCCGTCAGTGAACAGGCGATCCAGGAGGCGCAGCGTCTGGTGGCGCGCACGGAGGGCATCTGGACCGCGCCCGAGTCGGCGGCCCTGGTGGCGGCGCTCGCGCTCCTCAAGGAGCGCGGCGAGGCCGTCCGCGACGCCGAGATCATGCTGATCTTCACCGGCTCCGGGCTCAAGTACGAGCCGCCGCCGCTCGCCGCGCCCACCGACCTGGCGGGCACCGACGAGCAGGTCGTGGCCCAGGTGCGCCGGGTGGCCGGGGCTTAACAGCATCCGTCCTTCGGTGGTAGGATCTGCCCACCGCATCGCCCGTGCCAGGAGGTAGGTCAATGACGATCGAGATCGCGAAGGTCCGGAACGTCGGCGTCGTCGGTCACGGGGGCGTCGGCAAGACATCGCTGGTCGAGGCCATGCTGTTTGCCACGGGCGCCGTGACGCGCCTGGGGCGCGTGGACGACGGCTCGACCACCACCGACTTCGACCCGGACGAGATAAAAAGAAAGATCTCGATCAACACCGCGGTTGCTTACTGCGACTGGAAGGGATATCGAATCAACCTGGTAGATACCCCGGGGTACGGTGACTTCATCGCCGACGCGCGCGCCGGGCTCAGAGTGGTGGACGCGGCCGTCGTCGTCGTGGACGCGGTCGCCGGCGTTCAGGTGCAGACGGAGAAGGTCTGGAAGTTCGCGACGGAGTACACGCTACCCTGCGTCGTCCTCGTCAACCGCCTCGACCGCGAGCGCGCCGACTTCTTCCGCACCTTCGAGTCGCTCGCCCGCCGGCTCAAGGGACGGCTGGTCGCGCTCCACCTCCCCGTCGGCGAGGAGTCGAGCTTCAAGGGCTTCGTCGACCTCGTCAAGATGAAGGCGATCACCTTCGCCGGCGGCAAGCCGACCGAGGGCGACGTTCCCGCCGAGCTCGCGGACCGGGCCCGGGAATACCGCGAGAAGCTGGTGGAGGCCGCTGCCGAGACCGACGACGAGCTGCTCAGCAAGTACCTGGAGGAGGGCTCCCTGGGCGAGCCCGAGATGCTGAAGGCGCTTCGCGCCGGCATCACCGAGGGCAAGCTCGTGCCGGTCCTGTGCGCCGCCGTGTCGAAGTCGATCGGCGCCCATGCGGTGCTCGATCTGATCGTCGACGAGCTGCCGTCGCCGGCCGCCCGACCGGAGGTCGCCGGCACCGACCTCAAGACGAAGCAGGCCGGCACCCGGGCCGCCGACCCCAAGGCCCCGGTGACCGCGCTCGTCTTCAAGACCCTCAGCGATCCGCACATCGGCAAGCTCTCGCTCTTCCGCGTCACGAGCGGCACCCTCAAGGCCGACTCGACGCTCCTGAATCCGGCGCGCGGCGCCCGGGAGCGGATGGGGCACATCTCGTGGCTCCAGGGGAAGACCCAGAAGAACGTCGAGGCGCTGGGGCCGGGCGAGATCGGCGTCGCCCAGAAGCTGAAGGAGACGCTGACCGGCGACACGCTCTGCGAGGAAGCGCAACCGTTCGAGCTGCCGCGGATCACGTTCCCGGAAGCGGCGATCTCGTTCGCGATCCAGCCGAAGACGCGCGGCGACGAGGACAAGATCTCGAGCGCGCTCGCCCGGATCGCCGAGGAAGACCCGACAGTCCACTACCACTTCGACCCGGAGACGAAGCAGCTCCTGGTCTCGGGCGTCGGGAGCCTGCACGTCGAGATGGTCGTCGAGCGCATGAAGCGCAAGTACAACGTGGACGTGAACCTCCTCCCCCCGCGCATCCCCTACAAGGAGACGGTGAAGGGACGCGCCGAAGGGCAGGGGAAGTACAAGAAGCAGACGGGCGGGCGCGGCCAGTACGGCGACACCTGGCTCCGGGTCGAGCCGATGGCGCGCGGCGGCGGGTTCGAGTTCGTCGACGACGTCTTCGGCGGCGCCGTTCCGCGCAACTTCATCCCCTCCGTCGAGAAGGGTGTCCGCGAGTGCATGAAGAGGGGGATCCTCGCCGGCTACCCGGTGGTGGACATGAAGGTCACGCTCTACGACGGCTCCTCCCACGACGTGGACTCCTCCGACATGGCCTTCCAGATCGCGGCCTCGATGGGGCTCCAGAAGGTGTTCATGGACGCCCACCCGATCCTGCTCGAGCCCATCATGAACGTCGAGGTCACGACGCCCGCCGACCACGCCGGCGACGTCATCGGCGACCTGAACTCGCGCCGCGGACGGATCGTCGGTATGGAGCCGGCCGGCGAGACCGCGGCCGTGCGTGCCGTGGTGCCGATGGCCGAGATGCTGACCTACGAGCCCTCGCTGCGCTCGATGACCGGCGGCCGCGGCGGCTACTCGATGGAGTTCTCCCACTACGAGGAGGTCCCGGCCTTCCTGGCCGACAAGGTCGTCAAGGAGGTGAAGGCGGAAAAAGAGAAGGCCGAGAAGCACTAGAGCCGCGGGGCCCTCCGACGTAGAATAGGCGCCGTGATCTTCCAGCAGATCGTCAACGAAGAGTCGGGGTGCCTCTCGTACCTGATCGGCTGCGGTGAGGCCGGGCGAGCGCTCGTCGTCGACCCCGGCCGTGACCGTGTTCCCGAGTATCTGCGTCTCGCCGCGAAGAAGGGCCTCACGATCAGCCACATCCTCGAGACGCACACGCACGCCGATCACATCTCGGGCAATCGCGACCTGGCCGCCATGGTGCGGGCACCGATCCTCGTCCACCGCGCGGCAGGCGTGGCCTTCGAGCACGAGGACCTGAGTGACGGGGCCGAGATCCGGATCGGGACCGTCCGCTTCACGGTCGCGCACACGCCCGGCCACACCCCCGACTCGATCTGCCTGCTGGTGACCGATCTGTCGCGCGGCGAGGCGCCGTGGTTCGTCTTGACCGGCGACATGCTGTTCGTGGGCTCGGTCGGGCGGCCCGACCTCGGCGGCGCGCGCGCGGCGGAGGACGCCTGGGAGAGTCTCCATCGCGTGCTGCTGCCGCTCGACGACAGCGTCGAGATTTATCCCGCCCACGGCGCCGGCTCGGCATGCGGGCGCGCGATGTCGGCGAAATCGGGCTCCACGATCGGCTTCGAGCGGCGCTTCAACCCGGCCCTGCAGATCCGTGACCGGGGCGCGTTCGTGGATTTCCTCATGCGCGATCTTCCGCCGAAACCGCCGTCGTTCGAGAAGATCGTCAGCAAGAACAGGGGGCTGGTCTCCCTGGTGGCCGCGAAGCCGCGCCCGTACACCGCGCGCGAGGCGTGGGACGCGGTGCGGCGCGGAGAGGTCGTCCTGGACCTGCGCGACCCGGCCACGTATGGCGAGATGCACATCCCCGGGGCGGTCAACGTGTGGATCGAAAGTCCGCAGTTCGCCGAGCGCGTCGCCGGTATGGTCCCGGCCGGCGTACCGCTCCTCTTGCTGGCGCAGGGGCCGTCCGATCTCGACCAGGCCGTCCAGGCCCTGTCGCGCGTCGGGGTGGACGAGATCAGCGGCTTCCTCCAGTGGGGCATGATCGAGTGGCGCAGCGAGGGCTTCGCCGTCGAATCGGTGCCCCAGATGACTGTGCACGAGCTCGCCGAATGGCTCGAGCAGGGGCGCGAGATCACCGTGATCGACGTCCGCGAGCACTCCGAGTGGCTCGAGGGGCACATCGAGGGGGCGGTTCACCTGCCGATGCTGGAGGCTCCCGCGCGCCACGCCGAGCTTGCGCCCGACCGGCCGAAGGCCGTGCTCTGCGCGGGTGGCCTCCGCTCGAGCACGGCGATCAGCGCGCTCAAGCGGCACGGCCTCCAGGGCTGGTACAACGTCACCGGCGGCATGTCGGCCTGGAAGCGGTCGGGCTATCCCGTCGTGCGCTCCTCGTCAGACCCCGGCGCCTCTCCTCGCACGTGATCGCTCGATGAGGGGCTCGTTCGCCCCGCAGTACGCGGCGCTCTTCGCGCGCCCGTGGATGGTCTGGGGCTCCGGCGTCCTCGTGGCCACCCTGAACGTCTTCCTGTTCGCGTTCGATCGCCCCTGGACGGCGTCGGACGGGCTCCGGAACTGGGGGGACTGGGTCCTCAGCGGCGTGGGCCTCGTCCGCCGGCCCGATCTCTTGGCGCCCTGGTTCTACTCGGGCTCTCTGCTGAACCTCGGCGTGATCGTCGGCGGAGCGATCGCCGCGCTCCTCTCGAAGGAGTTCGCGATACGAGTGCCCGCGCGCGCCGAGCTCGCCAAGGGCGCGGCCGGCGGGCTCTTGATGGGCGTGGGCGCCGTGCTCGCGTTCGGCTGCAACATCGGCGGCTTCTTCTCGGCGACGAGTGCCCTGTCGCTGTCGGGGCTCGGGATGATGCTTGGGCTCGGGGCGGGCGCGTTCCTCGGCCTGCGCTACCTGATCTGGGAGGTCGCGCACCGGCCCGGCTGGTCGCGGGGCGGCGGGCGCGTCTACCTGCAGGCCGGCGGCCGCGCGGCGGCCAGCCAGCCCTGGGCGGGCGCGTTCGTCTTCTGCCTGGTCCTGGCCACGCTGTTCGTCTACGCGCGCGCCGGGTACGGAACGCAGGGGGTCTTTCTGCTCTTCGGCGCCGCGTTCGGCGTTATCTTCCAGCGATCGCGTTTCTGTCTGGTGCGCGCCTTTCGCGAGCCTTTCATGACGGGCGACGCCGAGCACACGCGGGCGGCGGCGCTGGCGCTCGTCGTGTCGATGCTGGGCTTCGCCATCTTGAAGTTCACCGACCTCAAGGACAAGACCGAATGGGTGTTTCCGGCGGTGGGGTTCGGCTCGCTCGCCGGCGGCCTCGCGTTCGGAGTCGGGATGACGCTCGCGGGCGGCTGCGGCGCGGGCTCCCTCTGGCGGGCCGGCGAGGGGCAGGTGAAGCTCTGGGTCGCCGTCGCGTGCTTTGCGTTGGGCGCCTCGCTCGTGCGACTGGGCGCGGCGCAGACGGGGCTTCTGCAGAAGCTCGGGGCGGCGGTCTTCCTGCCGTCGCTGCTCGGCTGGGCCGGCGCGATCGTGTTGATCGTCGCGATCGCGATCGGCTGGGCTGTGCTGGCGACCTGGAACGAGCAGACCGGCCGGCTCAGCGTCAGCGCGTAGCCGGGGCGCTGGCCGCGCCCTTCAACTCCTCGGCCGAGGCCCAGCCGATCGGGCGTGCGGAGCTCGTCGACCTCATGAAAGGGCACGACCAGATCTGGCACTGGTGACCATCGGCGTGACCGTCTCGGAAACTGCACGATTCGCCGCGAGTGTGCCATACTCCGTGATCGCGTTCCCGTTCATGCTGAGGGAGGATGCCATGACACGCTTGACCCGCAGAGACTTCCTTCGGACGTCCGGGACCGGTGTCGGCCTCGGGCTGCTCGCGGGCTGCGCGCCCAAGGTCTCGGACTTCTCCCAGAAGACCGGCCGCCGCGTCGTGGTGATCGGTGGCGGGTGGGGCGGCGCGACGGCCGCCAAGTACGTGCGGCTGGCCGACCCGTCGATCGAGGTCGTCCTGCTCGAACCGAACAAAGAGTTCGTGTCGTGCCCGTTCTCGAACCTCGTCCTGAGCGGCGTGCGCACGATCGAGAGCATCACGTTCGACTACGACCGTCTGCGCGACCGCGGCGTGAAGGTCCTGCACGAGCCCGCGACGGCGATCGAGCCCGGTGCCCGGCGCGTGAGAGTGGGCAACGACTCCCTCCCGTACGACCGGCTCATCGTGTCGCCGGGCGTCGAGTTCCAGTGGGAGCAGGTGGAAGGGCTCGCGGCGGCTCAGGACCGCGTGCTCCACGCCTGGAAGGCGGGCCCGCAGACCGTCGAGCTCGCCAAGCAGCTGCAGTCGATTTCCGATGGCGGCGTGTTCGTCTTGACGATTCCCCCGGCGGCCTACCGCTGCCCGCCCGGTCCGTACGAGCGGACGTGCCAGGTGGCCTGGTACCTCAAGAACAAGAAGCCGAAGTCGAAGCTCATCGTGCTCGACGCCAACCCGAACCTCGTCTCGAAGGCCGCGCTGTTCCGTGCGGCGTGGGCCAACTATCCGAACATCGAGTACCGCGCCTCGAACAAGGTCGTGAAGGTCGACCCGGGCGCGCGCGAGGTGACGACGGAACTCGGCGACAAGGTGAAGTACGAGGTGCTCAACCTGATTCCGCCGCAGCGTGCGGGCACGATCGCCGTCGCGGCGGATCTGGTCGGCGCGGACAAGCGCTGGTGCGAGGTCGATCACCTCACGTACGAATCGACGAAGCACAAGAACATCCACGTGATCGGCGACTCGACGATCGGGCTCCCGGTGCCGAAGTCGGGCAACGTCGCGAACGCGATGGGGAAGATCTGCGCGGTCGCGGTGGCGAGCCTGCTCAACGACAAGCCGGTGCCGCCGATGGCGCCCGGCAACACCTGCTACAGCTGGGTGAGCGATCGGGAGGCCATCGCGGTCGTCAACAGCTACAAGATCGACGGCGGCAAAGTCGTCCAGATCGAGCAGAAGCTCACGCCCGGCCAGTCGGAGATGTGGGCGCAGAACGCCGTGGGTTGGGCCAACAGCATCTGGCAGGACATGCTCGGCTAGCCCGGTGGGAAAGGACAACGCGATGCCCTTCATCATGAGCCTGCTCCTCGTGATCGCCGTCGCCGGCACCGCCGCGGCCGGCCCGCTCGACGGTCCCGGCGCGCCCCAGGCACTTGTCTGCAGCGCCTGCCACGGCTTCGGCGGCCAGAGCCAATCGAACACGATGCCGATCCTCGCGGGCATCGCCCCCTGGTACTTCAAGAAGGCGATCCAGGACTACGCGGCCGGCAAGCGGCAGTCGCCCGAGATGGAGCCCTACGCGAAACAGGTTCTCCAGTTCGGCGTGGACGACGTGGCTGCCTACTTCGCGGCGCAGCCGCGCACCGCGACGCCGGTCAAGCCAGAGCCCGCGGCGGTCGAGCGCGGTCGCGCCGCCGCGGTCCAGTGCACGGTCTGCCACGGGGTGTCGGGCAAGGGCGACCCATCCAGAGGGGTCCCCGATCTCACGGGCCAGCCGCCGGGATATCTCCGCAACCAGATGCTGCTCTTCAAGGCCGACCGGCGCAGCCCGGCCGACGATCAGCTCAAGGCGCTGAAGGCGTTGATGCGAACGATTCCCGACGAGCAGCTCGCCGACCTGGCGGCCTACTGGTCGAGCGTCAGGTAGCCACGCTGAGCGATCGGGCGCACGAGCCGGTGCGGCGGGACGCGTGACCCTTTCGCTGGCCGCGACCCTCGTCGGCGTCGGATTTCTGGGTGCCTTCTTTTCCGGGCTTCTCGGTATCGGCGGTGCGCTCGTGATGTTCCCGTTGCTGCTCTACGTCCCGCCGCTGGTCGGCGTCGGCCAGCTCGACGTCAAGGCCGTCGTGGGCGTGACGATGGCCCTGGTGTTCGTCGCGGCCGTGTCCGGGTTCCTCGCGCACCGCAGACACCACGCGATCAGCGCGCAGCTGACCAGGATCGGCGGTGTCGCCGGCACCGCCGGCTCCTTCGTGGGGGCTCTGGCGTCGAAATCGGTCGACGACACATGGCTCCTGCTCGTGTTCGCGGCGCTGGCGACGGGCGGGGCGGTCCTGAGCATGGTGCCCGGCGGGATCGAGGAGCCGGCGGCCGGAAGTGCGCCGCTGCGGTTCCCGCCGCTGCGGACCGCCGTCGTCGCCGGCGGCGTCGGGCTCGCCGCGGGGGCGGTGGGCGCCGGAGGTGGATTCGTGCTGGTGCCGCTCCTGATCGTCGTCGTGGGTGTCCCCGTCCGAATGGCGATCGGGAGCTCGCTCGGGATCACCGCGATGGCGGCGACCGCAGGCTTCGTGGGCAAGCTCATCACTCACCAGATCCCGCTGGTCTCCGCGCTCACGGTCACCCTGGGCGCCATCCCCGGGGCCCAGCTCGGCGCCGCGGCGAGCCGGCGAGTCAGCGCCAGGCAGCTCAAGAGGATCCTCGCGATCACGATCGTGCTGGTCGCGGTGCGTGTGTGGTGGGATGTGATCCGGGCCCTGTCGCGCGGAGGGAGCTGAGCGCGTGCGTTACGGCTTCGTGATCGATCAGCGCCGCTGCATCGGCTGTCACGCGTGCACGGTGGCGTGCAAGGAGGAGAACCGGGTCCCGCTCGGGGCGTTCCGGACCTGGGTGAAGTACATCGAGCGCGGGACCTTCCCGAACACGCGACGGTTCTTTTCCGTCTTGCGTTGCAACCACTGCGATGCGGCGCCGTGCGTGACCATCTGTCCGACCGTCGCGCTCTACCGGCGTGACGACGGGATCGTCGACTTCGACGGCGAGCGGTGCATCGGCTGCAAGTCGTGCATGCAGGCCTGCCCCTACGACGCGCTGTACATCGACCCGGACACGGGGACGGCGGCCAAGTGCAACTACTGCGCGCACCGGGTCGAGGTCGGGCTCGAGCCGGCGTGTGTGATCGTCTGCCCGGAGCAGGCGATCATCGCGGGCGATCTGGACGACCCGGCGTCACGGATCGCCGCGATCGTCGCCCGTGAGGCGGTGCAGGTGAGGAAGGCGGAGCAAGGAACGCGGCCGAAGGTCTTCTACCTCGGCGCCGACGCTTCGGCCCTCGTCCCCGAGCTCCAGGCGCCGGCGGAGGGTTACCTCTGGGCGGAGCGACCCCGGGACGAAGTCGATCTCGTCGCGCTCGTCGCCGCGGCGCAGGCGGGACGCGGCCCCGGGGACGGGACGCTGAGCCGGCCCGTCTACGACGCGCCGCACCTGGTCCGGCCGTGGGGCTGGAAGGTCGCCGCGTACCTCTGGACGAAATCCATCGCGGCCGGCGCGCTGCTCGTCGGGGCGTTCGCCGGATCCAGGGCCTGGGGAGACCTCTTCGGGATCGGCGCGCCGGCGCTCAGCCTCTTCTTCCTCGCCGTCACGACGGCGCTGCTGATCGCCGACCTCAAGCGGCCCGGTCGCTTCGCGTTCATCGTGCTCAAGCCGAACTGGCGGTCGTGGCTCGTGTGGGGCGCATGGATTCTGATGGCGTTCGGCGGTCTCGGCGCCGTGTGGCTGGTGGCCGGCGCGACCGGCCGGTGGGCGGTGCTGCACGGGGTCCTGGTGCCGGCGGTGCTGCTGGCGCTCGCGACCGCAGGGTACAGTGCCTGCCTGTTCGGACAGGCCGAGGGACGCGCCTTCTGGCAGAGCCCGCTCGTGCTTCCGCAGCTGACCATCGCCGCGGTGGTGGCAGGGGCGGCGGCGCTTTCGGTCATGGCCGCAGCCTGGCCTCTGCCCGGCACCGATGGTTGTCGAGACGTCATCCTGTCGCCTCGGTGTCTCGACGTGAACCCGGACACGACGCTATGGCCCGTGCTCTTCCTGGGCCTGATCGCGCACGCGGTGCTGCTGGGGCTCGAGATGTTCAACCGTCATCCCGCGCACGACGCGTCGCTCGCGGCGCGTCTGATCTGGCGCGGCGGGTATCGGCGTCGATTCTGGGGGGGTGTCGTGCTCGCCGGTGTGGTGTTGCCGGTCGCGCTGCTGATCGCCGGGGCCGCGTCGGACTCGACGCCCCTGAGCGTACTCGGCGCCCTCCTGGCCCTGGCCGGCCTCTGGGTGTGGGAGGATCTTTGGGTGAGGGCGGGTCAGTCCGTGCCGCTGAGTTGATGGAGCCGCTTCACCCGGTCGCCCGGGAGCTCGCCGCGCCCCGGGGCGGCCTCATGAGCTATCCGCCCGTCGAGCGCTGGGAGGACTGGGAGGAATACGATCCCGTCGCGTGGCCACGGAAGGTCAAGCGCCGGTACTCGCTGATCCCGACGATCTGCTTCAACTGCGAGGCCGCCTGCGGCCTCCTGGCCTACGTCGACCGCGCGACGCTCGAGATCCAGAAATTCGAGGGCAATCCAGCGCATCCCGGGAGCCGGGGCCGCAACTGCGCCAAGGGCCCCGCGACGCTCAACCAGGTGACCGATCCGGAGCGGATTCGCTATCCCATGCGTCGCGTCGGGCCGCGCGGCGGAGGTCAATGGGAGCGGATCACGTGGGATCAAGCGCTCGATGATCTCGGCGGACGAATCCGCAAGGCGTTGGTGGAAGGACGCCAGCGCGAAGTGATGTACCACCTCGGCCGGCCCGGTCACGAGCTCGTCTATCTCCAGCGCGTTTTCCACGCCTGGGGGATCGACGGCCACAACAGCCACACGAACGTGTGCTCGTCGAGCGCGCGGGCGGGCTACGCCTTCTGGCACGGCATGGATCGCCCGTCGCCCGACCACGCGAACGCGCGCTTCATCCTGCTGCTCTCCTCGCACCTCGAGACCGGCCACTACTTCAATCCGCACGCGCAGCGGATCATGGAGGCGAAGTCGCGTGGCGCGAAGGTCGCCGTCGTCGACACGCGCCTGAGCAACACCGCGTCGATGGCGGACTGGTGGCTGGCCCCGTGGCCCGGGTCCGAGTCGGCCGTGCTGCTGGCGATGGCGCACACGATCGTGCGCGAGAAGCTCTACGACCGGGAGTTCGTCCGGCGGTGGGTGAACTGGGACGAGTACCTGCGCGAGGAGCGGCCCGAGCTGCCGGTCGTGTTCGAATCGTTCGAGCGCGCGATCAACGAGCTCTACGCGCGGTTCACGCCCCAATTCGCCGAGGCCGAGAGCGGCGTCGCGGCGGCGGCGATCGTGGAGGTCGCGCGGGAGATCGGGCGGGCCGGCTCGGCGCTCGCGACCCACGTCTGGCGCAACACCGCCGCCGG